>Ga0075152_10001254_pt1 | contig 18319 bp, 13 predicted proteins | sample JI61114C2DNA_FD_70964 | JGI IMG/M metagenome (GOLD analysis project Ga0075152, IMG submission 70964) | Wastewater effluent complex algal communities from Wisconsin, to seasonally profile nutrient transformation and Carbon sequestration -... | ecosystem: Engineered > WWTP > Effluent > Algae...
TCTACGCCGCCCGGGCGCGCGGCGTCGAGCTGACCATCGTGCGCTCCGAGCGCGGCGTCGTCGCCCCGGACGCCGTCGCCGCGGCCCTGCGGCCCACCACCCGGGCGGTCGTGCTGACGCACGCGTCCAACGTGCTGGGCACGGTGCAGCCGATCGCGTCGATCGCCGCTCTGTGTGCCGACAAGGGTGTTCTCCTCATCCTCGACGCCGCGCAGACCGCCGGGGCGCTGCCGCTGAACCTGGCCGCGCTGCCCGTCGCCGCCCTCGCCTGCGGCGGCCACAAGGCCCTACTCGGCCCCGCGGGGACGGGCCTGCTGGTGCTGCGCGACGGCGTCCGGCCGCGGCCGTTCGAGGTCGGCGGCACGGGCGCGGACACCTTCAACGAGTCCATGCCCGCCGACCTGCCCGAGGCCCTCGAGGCCGGGACGCCGAACGTCCCCGGCCTGGCCGGGCTGGCCGCGGGGCTCGAGGTGGCCCTGGACGCCGGCGCCGCGACCCGGCCCAGCGAGGCGTGGGCGGCCGCGATGGAGCGAGCCGCCCAGCTCCGCGGCGGCTTGGAGGGCCTGGGCTGCCTCACCTCCCCCGCGATCGACCCGGACGCCTGGGGCGTCCCGGTCGTGGCGGGCACGGTGGTGGGACGCGCGGGCGCGCTCGACTCCGCCGAGGTCGCCGACGCGCTCGCCGAGCGCGGGATCGCCGTCCGCGGCGGGTTCCACTGCGCGCCGCTGCTGCACCGCCGCTACGGGACGGCGTCCGGGCTCGTGCGATTCAGTCCCGGCCACCTCACGACCGCGGCCGAGATCGAGGCGACCATCGCGGCCGTCGCCCAGATCGCGGGGGCCTGATGGAGCTCGTCGTGACGTTCGCCCGCACCCTGGACGCCTTCGCGTTCGAGGACGCCGCCCGCGCCGGCGGCGTCCCGGGGCGGCTGATCCCGCTGCCGACCCCCATCGCGGCGACTTGCGGGCTGGCGTGGAAGCTGCCGCCCGGGGCGTCCCCCGACGCGCTCGACCCCTTGTCAGCGCTGCGTCGCGAGGGGGTGTACCGCCGTGACCACCACACCTACACGCGCCTGGACGCCTGACGACCCCACCCCGCGCGGCCTCTGGCAGCTGCTCGGCGGCCCCCGCCACGTCACGCTCGTCGGCGCCGGCGGCAAGACCACGCTCGCCCACGCCCTCGCCGACGAGGCCGCGGCGTCCGGGGCCGCCGTGCTGCTCACCACGACCACCCACATGCAGCGCGAGCCGGGCCTGTTCACCGACCCCGACGAGGCGCTCCGATGGCTGCAACACGAGGAGAGCCCGCTCAAGGCCCCCGAAGTGGCCAATTCGACCCCTTTCGGCCCCTTGAGCACGCTCTCGTCGAGTTGGGGGGCCGTCCGCGGCCGCGTCGTCGTCGCCGGACGCCTCACGAACGGCAAGTTCACCGCCCCCGCGGAGGTAGACCTCGACCGCCTGCGCCGCGCGGCCGACGTCGTGGTGGTCGAGGGCGACGGGTCGCGGCGGCTGCCCTTCAAGGTGCCGGCGGCCCACGAGCCGGTCGTGCCGGCCTGGACCGACCTCCTGGTCGTCGTCGCCGGCGCGTCGGCCCTCGGCCACCCGCTCGGCGACGTGTGCCACCGGCTGCCCGAGGCGTCCGCGCTGCTCGGCGAACCGGACGCCGCCGCGCGCCTCCTCGACCCGCCCCTGGCCGCCCGACTGCTGCGTAGCGGCTACCTCGACAACCCCGCACTGGCACCCTGGGCGGACCGACGCGCCGTCGTCCTCAACCAGGCCGACGACGAGCACCTCGACCACCTCGGGCGCGAGCTCGCGACGTTGCTGCCGGGCGAGACCGTGATCCTGACCTCAAACCATCGACCAGCCGACCACTAGGGAGAACACCGTGAACCGAGCCGACTACCTCGCCCTCCTGGACCGCATCGCCGCCACCGGCGGCGACTCGCGGCTGCACTGGGTCTCGGGCCCCGACGCGGGCGCCTCGACCCCCTGGGACGGGGCCGTCACCTCCGTCCCCGGGACGCCCGTCCACGGCCTCGGCGGCGCGCTCCACGAGACGCCGGACGCCTCCTGCTACGCCGAGACCCTGCTCGGCCACCCCCGCCTCGTGATCGCCGGCGGCGGCCACGTCGGCACGGCCTTCGCCCCCATCGCTGCGACCCTCGGCTTCGACAGCGTCGTGATCGACGAGCGCCCGGAGTTCGCCGACCCGGCCCGCTTCCCGGCCAGCACCCAGGTGCTCTGCGGCCCGTACGCCGAGACCCTCGCGAGCCTGCCCGACTACGCGAACACCTACTACGTCATGGTCACCCCGGGCCACCGCTCGGACCGCGCGTCCGCCGAGACCTGCCTGGCCCGGCCGTACGTCTACGTCGGCATGATCGGCTCGCGCGCCAAGGTCGCCCGCGTCACCCAGGCCCTGCTGGACGCCGGCGTCCCCCAGGCCCGCATCGACGACCTGCACGCCCCCATCGGCCTCGACCTCGGCGGACGCGAGCCCGCCGAGATCGCCGTCGCCATCGCCGCCGAGGTCATCCAGGTACGTGCCCGGAGCGGCTCCCGCGCCTTCGACCCGGCCGTCGCCGCCGAGCTGCGCGCCCTCGGCGATGGCCCGGCGGTGCTCAGCACGATCGTCGGCCACGGCGGCTCGGTGCCGCGCGGCACCGGCAGCCGCATGCTCGTCACCCCGGACGGCGCCGTCGCCGGCTCGGTCGGCGGCGGCGCGGTCGAGAACGCGTCGATCAAGCACTCCCAGGAGATGCTGCGGGACGGCGTCCGGTTCGACCTCGTCGACCACGAGCTGTCGGACGCCGCCGGCGCGGCCCTGGGGATGATCTGCGGCGGGCGCGTCCGGATCATGTTCGAGGCGCTGTAGCCCGGCGGCGCCCGGCCCTGCGAAGACCGCGCAACATATTCACTCGAACGCATGCGCGGGTAATCGAACGGCGGTACGTTAGGGACGATACATAAGTGTTTGCTTATGGCCTCCCCCCGCACCACAAGGATCACCATGACCGTCTCCCCTCGCCGGACGGCTCTCGCCTGTCTCGGGATCACCGCCACACTCCTCCTCGGCTCCGGCGTGGCCTCCGCCACCGTCATCTCCCCCGCCGGGGGCACCTCCAACACCGCCTCCGGCGTCGACCCGGCCCGCGGGTGCGTCTACGCCGGTTGGCACTACCTCCCCGGCGCCGACGGCATCGCCGCCGGGCCGACGTGCTTCGCGACGACCGACACGTCCACGATCCCCCGCCTCGCGCCGATCGACAGCGCCAGGACCCAGGCGCAGTTGGACGCCGTCCAGGCGTCGTCGCCGCTGGCACCTTGCGCCTACATCGCGTCGGGCACGATGGCCACCGCCGACGTCCGGACGGCCCCGCGCGCGGCCAACTCCGCCGCCATCGCGACCCTCGTCAAGGACCTCCCGGCCCGCTACCTGCCCAGTCAGTTCTCCGCTTGGCTGCGCACCTCGATCAACGTCGGCGGGGGCATCGGCGGCAACGACAACATCCCGATCTACACCGTCGACTCCGCCAACCCGTTCCAGCAGTTCGTCACCTTCAGCACGACGGACGCCCGCGTGACGAACTTCCCGAAGCTGTACGACCTGACGTCGGGGCGGATCCCGCTTCCGAGCTGGGCGACTCCGTCGACCGGCGGCGACCACGCGCTGGCCGTCTTCGACAAGGGCACCGGCATCCTCCGCGGCTACTTCGGCGTCACCCTCTCCGGCGCCACGGCGACCTACGCGAGCGCGGCCTACCTCTACACCACCGGCACGAACGTCACCCAGGACAACTACTGGCTGAACTACATCCAGGGCTCCAACTCGGTGATCGGGGTCGCCAACGAGCTCACCCAGATCGGCGCCGCGGAGGTCGCGGCCGGCACCATCGACCACATGGTCTCGGTGACGTTCCCGTCATCGAAGGCCGGCGTCATCTCGTTCCCGGCGAAGCAGGCGGACGGCAAGCTCGACGACGCGGACGCCCCCGCCGAGGGCCAGGTCTTCACCCTCCCCGCCGACCTGAACATCGACACCCTCGGCCTGAGCCCGCTGTCGACGATGATCGCGAAGGCCGTGCAGAAGCACGGCGGGATCGTCGCGGACCAGAACTTCTGGTGCATGGCGTTCAACCTCGAGTCGCCGATGGGGATGGGGCCGACGGCCGCCAACCCGTGGGCGTCCGGCGGGGCGGCCTACACCAAGCTGGGAGGCGACCTCAACGTCAACGACTTCCCCTGGTCGATGACCGAGTGGCTGCCCGTCAACTACGCCGGGCAGGGCGGCACCGCCCCGACGCCCTCGCCGACCCCGACGACGACCACGACCACCCCGCCCCCCGACACCACCGCGCCGGTCGCGTCCATGACCGCGCTGCCGGAGGTCGGCACGGCGTCCGTCGTCGCGCTCGGCTGGTCGGCCAGCGACGCGGGCGGCTCGGGGGTCGCGTCCTACGACGTCCGCTATTCCAGCGCCACCTACCGCACGACCCTCGGCTCGTACACCTACCCGGCGGCCCTGCAGGCGACCAAGTCCGTCACCGCCAGCCTGCCCGCCGTCAAGGGCAGCCAGTACTGCGCGTCTGTCCGGGCCAGGGACGCCGCCGGCAACGTGGGTGCGTGGAGCGCCGACACCTGCACGGCGATCGTCCTGGACGACCGCGCGCTCTCGCTGTCGGGCAAGTGGACGAAGGGCACCTCGACTCTGGACGCCTACGGCACCTGGATGTCCTCCTCCTCGGCCGGGGCGACCGCGCAGCTCGCCGCGGTCACCACAAAGCAGCTCGGGGTCGTGGTCACCACCTGCCCGGGCTGTGGGAGCGCGGACGTGTACGTCGGCGCCACCTTGGTGGGCACGGTCAACTTGAACGCGGCCGCCACGACGCACCAGCAGGTGCTCTGGCTCCCGGCCCGCACCTCGGCCGTGGCCGGCACCGTGAAGATCACGACCAAGTCGAGCGCCAAGGTGATCATCGACGGGTTGGTGGTGCGGCACTGACCAGCCGGGCCTGCGGCGGGCACGACCGCCGCAGGCTTCCGGCGCGAGCCCGCCCTGGGACGGCCCAAGTACCCCAGGACTGTCACTTGCGATCTCGGTCAGACCCCTGGCGCCAAACTTAGGCCGAGGTATGCTCTACCTCACTTGGAGTGTATGTGTGGCCCGCTCCGCGCGGAGGTGCGCGTCGGCGTCCGGGCCCTGGCAACGAAGCACAACTCAACGCTTCCAGCGAAGCCTGACCGAGGGACCCGATCGAGATGCGAGACGCAGATTCCATCAGCACGGCGGCCGGCGCGCCGGCGCCCGAGAAGCCCGTCTTCACCCTGAACGTCAACGGAGCCGACCACGACTTCGACGAGGACCTCGACCTGCTGGTCGTCCTCCGCGAGCGGCTGGGCATCAAGTCGGCCAAGGACGGCTGCAACCAGGGCGCCTGCGGCACCTGCATGGTGCTCGTCGAGGGCAAGGCCGTGCGCGCCTGCACGCAGCGGACGAAGCGCCTGGTGGGCAAGAAGATCCTGACCATCGAGGGCTTCGACCAGCGCGAGAAGGACCTCTTCGCGCACACCTTCGCGAAGAACAGCGCCGTGCAGTGCGGCTTCTGCATCCCCGGCATGGTCATCTCGGCCAAGGCCCTCGTGGACGCCAAGCCCGAGCCCACCCGCGACGAGGTCAAGTTCGCGATCCGCACGAACATCTGCCGCTGCACCGGCTACTCCCAGATCGAGGACGCCATCCTCGAGTACGCCGAGATGAAGCGCACGGACGCCGCCATCCCGGAGCTGGGCTCCGAGGGCGGCGTCGGCAAGGACGTCATCCGCACGGACGCCGTCGAGAAGACCCTCGGCTACGGCGAGTACGTGGACGACATCGACGTCGAGGGCCTGGTGCACGGACGCAACGTGTTCTCGCCGTGCGCGCGGGCACTCATCAAGGGCATCGACACGAGCGCGGCGGCGTCCATGCCGGGCGTCATCCGGATTCTGACGGCCGCGGACATCCCCGGCTCCCGCTACGTCGGCCACCTCGCCAAGGACTGGCCGGGCATGATCGCCGTCGGCGAGATCACGAAGATGAAGGGCGACTCGGTCGCGCTCGTCGTCGCCGAGACCCTGGATCAGGCCATCGCCGCCGCGGACGCCGTCGTCATCGACTACGAGGAGCTCACCCCGCTCAACACGCCGGAGGAGGCGCTCGCGCCCGGGGCGCCGGTCATCCACGGCGAGGGCTACCGCCAGTTCGGCAAGTGGATCGAGCCCACCGACAACGTGTTCGACCACGAGGTCGTCCGGCGCGGCGACGTGGACGCGGCGTTCGCCGAGTGCACGCACTTCGCGGAGGCGTCCTGGGACCTGCCCCCGCAGGAGCACGCGTTCATGGAGACCGAGGCCGCGATCGGCATCCCCGACGGCGACGGCATCATGGTCATCACGGCCGGCCAGGGCATCTACGACGAGTACCACGAGGTCGCCGAGTATCTGGGGCTGGGCCTCGACAAGGTGCGGATCCGGTCGGCGTGGGTCGGCGGCGGCTTCGGCGGCAAGGAGGACATGTCGGTCCAGCACCAGGCCGCGCTGTGCGCCTACCTGGTGGGGCGTCCGGTCAAGGTGAAGTTCGACCGCACCGACTCGCTGAACTACCACCCCAAGCGGCACGCGATGAAGATCGACATCAAGCTCGGGTGCGACTCCAACGGCATCCTCAAGGGCATGCGGGCGAAGGTCGTCTCCGACACGGGCGCGTACGGCTCGCTGGGCGGGCCCGTCCTGCAGCGCGCCTGCACCCACCTGGGCGGCCCGTACAACTATCAGAACGTGGACATCGTCGGCGACGCGGTCTACACCAACAACCCGCCGGCCGGCGCGTTCCGCGGCTTCGGCGTCACCCAGTCTGCGATCGCGATCGAGCCGCTGCTCAACGAGCTGGCCCGCAAGGTCGGCATCGACGCGTGGGAGATGCGCTACCGCAACGCGATCCGCCCCGGGCAGGCGCTCCCGAACGGCCAGATCGTCGAGAACGACGCCGCCCTGGTCGAGTCGCTGGACGCCGTCAAGGACGCCTGGTACGCCTACTCCGCCGATCCCGACGTGTACGTCGGCCTCGCCTGCGGGCTGAAGAACGCGGGCGTCGGCGTCGGCCTGAAGGATCCCGGACGCTGCAACCTCGCCGTCGTCGACGGCCGGGTCGAGGTGCGGTCGTCCGCGGCCGCAAACGGCCAGGGCATCGCGACGGTCGTGCTGCAGATGGCGGCCGAGGCCACCGGACTGCCCATCGACAAGCTCGTCTACACCATGCCCGACACGTCGTACTCGCCGGACGCCGGCACGACGACGGCGTCCCGGCAGACCGTGTTCACCGGCCAGGCCGCCCGGCTCGCGGGCGAGCAGCTGAAGGCCGACCTGGACGCCGGCCTGACGCTCGGCGAGCTCGAGGGCAAGGTCTACTACGGCGAGTTCGACGCGGTCACCGACCCCATCACCTCGACGAAGGCCAACCCGGTCAGCCACATCAGCTACGCCTACGGGACGCAGCTCGTCGTCATCAGCAAGGCCACAGGCGAGATCGTGAAGATCATCGCGGCCCACGACTCGGGCACGATCATCAACCCGCGCGCGGCCGAGGGCCAGGTCATCGGCGGCGTGGCGATGGGCATCGGCTACGGGCTGACCGAGAACTTCACCTACACCGACGGCGTCCCGGATCAGAAGCTCGCGCAACTCGGGCTCGTGAAGGCGAACCAGATGCCGCCGGTCGAGACGATCTTCGTGAAGGCCGGGGACGCCGACGCCGCCTACGGCGCCAAGGGCATCGGCGAGATCGTCTGCTGCCTCGTCGCGCCCGCCGCGCAGGACGCGTACTTCCAGAAGGACGGCGTCTTCCGCACCAAGCTGCCGATGGAGGGCACCTTCTACCGGCCGACCAAGAAGTAGCGACACACAGGGGCTCCGGCCCCCGTGGCTCCCCTGATGCGGTCGGCTGATCCCGGACGCCGGACGCGGGTCGGGGTCCGGCGTGAGAATGGGCCCATGACAGCGGTGGTGCGGGCGCAGGCGAAGACGGTGTTCGTCGCGTCCGGGGAGCGGTTCCTCGGACCCGGCGTGGTCGAGTTGCTGCGCGCGGTCGACGAGACCGGGTCGGTGAAGCACGCGTGCGCGTCCATGGGGCTGTCGTACACGAAGGGCTGGCGGCTGATCCGGACGCTGGAGGCCGCAATCGGGACGGCATGCGTCGTCCGGCAGCAGGGCGGCGTCGGCGGCGGGCGGGCGTCCCTCACCGACGACTGCCGGACGCTGCTGGCCCGCTTCGCCGCCTTCACCTCCGAGGTGGACGCCGACGTCGATGCCCGCTTCGCCCGACACTTCCCCGAGCTGGCCACCCGGCCGGTGACGCAACCCGGCTAGCCTGACGCCGTGCCGCACCTCCACACGAACCCCGGCGACCACGACCTGACGGTGTCGGCGTACGTCGTCAGGCTGGACGGCGTCCCGCGCGTCCTCGTGCACCGCCACCGGCTCCTGGGGATGCTGTTGCAGTGCGGCGGGCATGTCGAGACTTCCGAAACCCCGTGGGCGGCGCTGGCGCACGAGCTCGCCGAGGAGGCCGGCTACGTGTTGGCCGAACTCGACGTCCTCCAGCCCCGGCCGGCCGCGGTGCCGGTCACCGGCGCGGTGGCGCACCCGGTGCCGTTCTGCTTCGAGACGCACCGCTTGGGACGCGACCACTTCCACACAGACCTGGCGTACGCCCTGGTCGCGACGGCCGAGCCCTCCGGCGGCCCGGACGCGGACGAGTCCCAGGACCTCCGCTGGGTCACCCTCGACGAACTGCGGGCGCTGGCGGCCGCCGGCGAGGCCCTGGAAGACGTGGCCGCGGTCTACGCGGCGATCCTCACCGATGGACGCCGATGGCACCGCATCCCCGCGACGGCGTTCGCGACGACCGACCCGCAGTGAGCTTCGCTCCACCGGGACGGAACCGACGCCAGGCCGACGACGCTACGACGTTTCGGGCTTGCGTTCGCGTCTCGCGTCGGATTTCACCCGCCCTGACGTCGGGGCGGCGAGTCGAGCAGACTCAGTCGACGGCCTCGGGGCCGATGATGCGGGCGAAGTTGACGGGGTCGGTGACGCCCTCGGTGACGAACACGAGCACGTCGTCGTCCTCGCGAAGGCCGAGCTCCTTGCCCCACCGAAGCAGGCACGCCAGGCCGGCGGCGCCGGACTCGCCGGCGTCGATCCAGTCCTCGTGCAGGACGCGCGTGGCCTCTTCGGCGTCGGCGTCCTCGACCGTGCCGAACGCGCCGAACGCGGCCTTGTTGGTCTCCCAGGCGACGACGGACGGCGTCCCGCAGTTGAGCCCGGCCATCTCGGTGTAGGGCGTGTCCTCGATGACGGTCAGCTGGCCGCCGTTCTCGATCGAGGTGATCAGGCAGTCGGCGACGGTCGGTTCGGCGCCGACGAGCAACCGGGCGGGCCGGTGCGCGAACGCGGACGCCACCGCCGAGCTGAACGCCCCGACGCCCATCTGGGCGACCACGACGGACGGCTCCGGGACGAGCCCCTCGTCGATGAGGTCGATGACCTCCTTGAGCATGGTCTGATAGCCGTCGATGACCCAGCCGGGGCACTCCGTGTAGCCCTCCCAGGAGGTGTCCGAGATGACCACGTGCTTGTCGTCCGCCATGGCGGCCGAGGTGGCGATCGCGAGGTCGTAGTTGCCGTCGACCATGATGACCTCGGCGCCGTTGCGGGCGATGGCCTTGATGCGGCTCTTCACCGTCCCTTGCGGCACGAAGATCGTGCACGGCAGGCCGATCTCGCGCGCCATGCGGGCGACGGCGCGGCCGTGGTTGCCGTCGGTGGCGGCGACCAGCGCGAGCTCGCGTCCGCTGTCGGCGACGGCCTGCTTGAGCTTCTTCAGGGTGGGCTTCTTGTGCTCCACGAGCCCGAGGTGCTTCATCAGCGCCCGGTACGTCGCCCAGGACGCGCCCAGGATCTTGAACGCCGGCATGCCGAGGCGCGTCGACTCGTCCTTCACCCACACCGACCGGACGCCGAGGCGCGCGGCGGCCGTCTCGGCCTCGCGCAGCGGGGTCGGGACGAAGCCCGGGATCGAGCGGTGGAAGGTGGCGCTCGTGAAGACCGGCGGCTTGACGATCTCCCGGTTCACGTACGGGTTCTTGGTCAGACGTGCGGTTCCCATGGCTTCCATCCCCTGTTCGGCCGGCCCTGGCCGGCGGCTCGACGTGCTACATCGTCATCATACCGTTACTTTGGGCAAAGTAACCCCTGTTGAGGGAGAAGTTTGTGGAAGATGCGGGTGGTTTTGTCTCGATTCACCTGACAGCGGCGAGCGGTCGGCCTAGGCTGCCAGACACCAGGGATAGTAACGGTGTCTCAAGCCAAGGTTGATGCAACATCGTCTCCGTCCCGGGACCTGACCAGGCACGTGGCACGACCAGCAGAGGCGTCCTCGAACCCCTCGGCTGCGTGATCCACCTAGCAAGATGGAGAATGCAGGTGTCAACTGTTGAAGCACCGGCCCCGAAAGTTCGGGACGCCGTCGACGAAGTCCTTCCCGTCCCCCGACTCTTCACCCTGGGCCTCCAGCACGTGCTGGTGATGTACGCCGGCGCCGTCGCCGTGCCGTTCATCATCGGCGGAGCGCTCAAGCTGAGCCCCCAAGACACCGCCTTCCTGGTGTCCGCCGACCTGTTCGCCTGCGGCCTCGTCACGATCATCCAGTCGTTCGGCGCCACCCAGTGGTTCGGCATCAAGTTGCCCGTCATGATGGGCGTCACGTTCGCGTCCGTGAGCCCGATGCTCGCGATCGCCGCCGGCCACCCCGGCCAGGACGGGGCCCGCCTTCTCTTCGGGACGATCATCGGCGCCGGCGTCGTCGCCATGATCATCGCGCCCCTGGTCAGCCGGATGATCCGCTTCTTCCCGCCGGTCGTGACCGGCTCGATCATCCTCGTCATCGGCGTCTCGCTGATGAAGATCGGCATCAACTGGATCTTCGACCCGGCGGTCGCCCCGAAGACTCCGCAGATCGTCGACCCCGCGAACACCGCGTGGCTGGAGGCCGTCAAGAAGGTCACCGGCATCCCCGAGATCCCCAAGAGCTTCGCCCCCGCCGCGACCCTCAACAACCCCACGTACGCCACCGGCGCCGCCATCGCGATCTCGGCCCTGGTGCTCGTGATCATCCTGGTGATCGCCCGGTACGGCCGGGGCTTCCTGGCCAACGTCGCCGTGCTCATCGGCATCATCATCGGCGCGATCGTCGCGGCGATCGTCGGCATGATGAAGTTCGACAACGTCGCCAAGGCCGACTGGTTCGCCCTGATCATCCCCTTCCGGTTCGGCGTCCCCACGTTCGACTTCGTCATGATCCTCACGATGAGCATCGTCATGATCGTCGTGATGATCGAGTCCACTGGCATGTTCCTGGCCCTGGGCGAGATGACCGGACGCAAGGTCACCCAGCCCATGCTGTCCGCCGGCCTGCGCACCGACGGCCTCGGCACGCTCATCGGCGGCATCTTCAACACGTTCCCCTACACCTCGTTCTCCCAGAACGTCGGGCTGGTGGGCGTGACCGGGGTTCGCTCCCGCTTCGTGACCGTCACCGGCGGCATCATCCTGCTGGTCCTGGGCCTCGTCCCCAAGATGGGCGCGCTCGTGGCCGCGCTCCCGACCGCCGTCCTCGGCGGCGCGGGCCTGGTCATGTTCGGCATGGTGGCGGCGACCGGCATCCGGATCCTCGGCGGCGTCGACTTCAAGACCAACCGGTTCAACCCGTTCATCGTGGCCGTCTCCGTCGGGATGGGCATGATCCCGCTGGTCGCCCCGAACTTCAAGCTGTGGATGCCCGAGGCCATCAAGCCGATGGTCGACTCCGGCATCCTGCTGGCGGCCGTCGCGGCCGTGGGTCTCAACTTCTTCTTCAACGGCGCGCATACCACCGATGAGGAGATCATGGAGGCCGCCAAGGCGTCCGACGGGGGTCACTGACCGATCCGCAGTGAGCTGAACTGACCACAGGGGCCGGGTAGCCGTGGCTACCCGGCCCCTGTGCGCCGCCCGGGCGAGATACTGGACGCCGTGACGCCGCTGCTCGCATGGTCCTGGCCCGAGACTCCGATCGCGCTGGTCGTCGTCATCGTGGGCGCGTTCGTGCTCCGCTGGCTGGCCCTGCGCGGGATCAAGGCGGCGATGGACGCCTCCCTGCAGCGTTCCCGTGACCGCAACGCCGGGCAGGGATCGCGCGCCGAACGCATTCTCGCGGCGGCGTCCGGGGTCACCGGCGCCCGGCACGAGGCCCGGACGCGGACGATCGGCTCGATCCTGCGCAGCCTCACCACCGTGACGATCACCTCGATCGCCGCTCTGGAGGTGCTCGCCATCCTCGGCGCGCCGCTCGGTGCCGTGCTGGCGTCGGCGGGCATCGGCGGCGCCGCGATCGGCTTCGGCGCCCAGAGCCTGGTGAAGGACTTCCTGTCCGGCATCTTCATGATCATGGAGGACCAGTTCGGCGTCGGCGACCTCATCGACACCGGCTCGGCGACCGGCACCGTCGAGGACGTCGGCCTGCGCGTCACCCGCCTGCGGGACGGCAACGGCCAGGTCTGGTACGTCCGCAACGGCGAGATCCTGCGCGTCGGCAACGCCAGCCAGGGCTGGTCGACCGCGACCGTCGAGGTGCCGGTCGCCGCCGACGAGGACGCCAGCCGCGTCCTTGCCCTGCTCAACGAGACGATGGACGCCGTCTACGCCGACGGCAAGTGGGACGCCGTCCTGCTGCAGCGTCCGGACGTGGCCGGCGTCGACAAGGTGACGGCCGGCGCGATGACAATCAAGATCTTCGCCAAGTGCGCGCCCAACCAGCACTGGGGCGTCCAACGCGACATCCTCGAACGCTCCCAGAAGGCGCTCCGGGACGCCGACGTCCGGGGCCCCGCCTTCGGGACGCCGCCGGCGTAGCCAGCCGCCGGGGTGGCTCAGGCGCGCGCCGTGCGCGTCGCGCCCACGCTCGCGACGACGACGCACGCCATCGCCACCAACTCGATCGGACGCAACTGCTCGCCCAACAGGCCGAGCGCGAACAGCGCGGCGGCCGCGGGTTCGAGGCTCATCAGGATGCCGAAGACGCCGCGGTCCATCGTGCGCAGCGCGACCATCTCCAGGCCGTAGGGGATCACCGACGACAGCAGCCCCACCGTGGCGCCGAGCAGCCAGACGCGCGGGTTCGCCGACCAGGACGCCGCCGTCGCCAGGGCTGGGGCGGCCAGGGTCACCGCGCCCACGCACGAGCCCACGGTGAGGCCGGTGACGCCGGACCAGCGGCGTCCCGTCGGCCCCGCGAGCAGGATGTAGCAGGCCCAGAGCGCGCCGGCGGCGAGGGCGAGGACGATGCCGATCGGGTCCAGGTCGCCGGGGGTGAAGCCCAGCATCGCGACGCCGGCGAGCGCCAGCCCGACCCACACGAAGTCGCGCGGACGCCGCGAGCCCGCCACCGCGACGCTCAAGGGGCCGAGGAACTCGAGCGTGACGGCCATGCCGATCGGGATGCGCTGGATGGCAAGGTAGAACACCAGGTTCATCCCGGTCAGGACGAGCCCGTAGGTCAGCACCAGCAGCCAGTCTCTGCGCGGGCGTCCGGTCAGGCGCGGACGGGCCAGCAGCAGCAGGATCACCGCCGCGGACGTCACCCGCAGCCAGGCGACCGCCTGCGGGGGCGCTGAGTGGAACAGGTCCTTGGCGAACGACGACCCGAGCTGCACCGACGCGATCGAGATCAGCACCAGGAGGACGGGTGGGACGCGCACCCCAGCAGCCTAGGGCGTCGTCACGGGCCCGGCGGCGTCCCGTCGAGGCGGAGCCGGAGCGAGGTGCTGCCCGTCTACTTGAAAGCGATCCTTCAAGTAGCTTTCAAGTAGCTGACCCGAGGCAGGCGTCACTTGCAAGCTACTCGAAAGACTTTACAGTAGCCCTATGACAGCGAACCAGGTGGACGCCGCCCTTGCCGCACCGCGGGCGGAGGTCGGCCGCCGCCTCCTCGACCTGCCGGAGGATCAGTGGTTCGAACGCAAGTCCGTGAAGCTTCAAGCCCGAGACCTGGCCCGCCCGCTCACCGCCCTCGCGAACGCGGAGGGTGGCGTTGTGGTCATCGGGCTGTGCGATGGGGTTGTCGAAGGGATGCGGGACCGGCCCGCCAGGCTCAACGACTTCCGCCAGGCGCCCATCGACTTCACCCAACCTCCCGTGCGCGCGCGCTTCGAACAGGTGGCATGCATCAACGACGCGGGTATCCTCGACACCCTGCTCGTGATTCGGGTCGAGCCCAGCGAGGTCGTGCACGAAACGAGGGCGGGCGAGGTGTTTCTTCGCGTCGGCGACGAGTCGAGGAAACTCGGCTTCGCTCAGCGACAGGAGTTGGAGTTCGACAAGGGCCAGAGTCAATATGACGGGCGACCCGCCACGGGGACCTCGCTCGCGGACCTCGATCAAGAGTTGGTCGACAACTACCGAACGCGCGTCGGCGCGTCAGGAACAGTGCGGAACCTCTTCAAGGCCCGAAGTCTGCTGACACCCAGAGACGACCTGACAAACGCCGGCTACCTCCTCTTCGCGCCCCGCCCACAGGAGTTGTTCCCCGAGGCCTACATCCGGGTCATTCGGTTCCTCACCCCCGAACGGGGAACCGGCGCACGGCTCGGAGTCGAAGATGGCGCCGACGTGCGCATCGAAGGGCCGATTCCGCGTGCCCTACAACGGGCTGACGCGGTCATCAGCGAGTTGATCCCGAAGCGTCGCTCTCTCACCGAGGGCGGGACCTTCGAAGCGAGGCCCATCGTCCCTCGCGACGCATGGCTGGAGGGCGTGGTCAACGCCGCCATTCACCGTTCCTACAGTCTCTCGGGCGACCACATTCGCGTGGAGATCTACCCCGATCGAGTCGAGATTGAGAGCCCTGGCCGCTTCCCCGGCCTGGCGAATCCAAGCGAGCCGTTGGCCATCTCCCGATTCGCCCGCAACCCCCGGATCGCCCGCGTCTGCGCCGATCTGCGGATCGGGCAGGAACTCGGCGAGGGCATCCGACGAATCTTCGACGAGATGCGTCTTGTGGGGCTTCAGGATCCGGTCTACCGGCAGACCAGCGGGAGCGTGCGACTCACCCTGGCCGCGCTGCCTCGACTCGCGGCGGGCCAGGCGGCCAGGCTTCCGGTGGGCTCCCAACTCGTGCTGGACGCCCTCAGGGCGGCGGGACGGAGCGGGCTTGGTTCTGGCGAAGTCGCACAGGCGATCGGGGCCAGTCGACCTACCGCAAACGCTCGACTGAAGGCGCTCAGGGACGAGGGACTCGTCGCCTGGCGCGGCAAGTCTCCGCGTGACCCCCGCGCCACTTGGACCCTCCCCGAGTATCAGTGACAGCGAGTTCCCGGGGTCTGCGGGATCAACGCGTCGCGTCGCGGGACGCCCACCAGGCGAGCAGTTCCTCGCGGGCGCGGTCCTCGCCGAGGGGGCCGGCATCGAGGCGGCGCTCCAGGAGAAAGCGGTAGGCCTGGCCGACCACCGGGCCGGGCCCGACGCCGAGCAACTCCATGATCTGGGTGCCGTCGAGGTCGGGACGCATGGCGTCCAGTTCCTCGGCCTCGGCCAGCGCGTCGATGCGGAACTCGAGCTGCTCGTACGCCGTCCGCAGCCGGTTGGCCTTGCGGGCGTTGCGGGTCGTGCAGTCGGCCCGCGTCAGGATGTGCAGCCGCTCGAGCTGGTCGCCGGCGTCCCGGACGTAGCGCCGGACGGCCGAGTCGGTCCAGTCCGCCTCCACGTACCCGTGGAACCGCAGGTGCAACTCGATCAGCAGGCAGATCGCCTTGGCCTCCTCGGTGCTGAACCTCAGCTCGGCCAGCCGCCGGCGCGCCAGCTTCGCCCCCACCACGTCGTGGTGGTGGAACGTCACCCCGGACGCCTCGAACCGCTTGGTCCGCGGCTTGCCGATGTCGTGCAGCAGGGCGGCCATCCGACCCACCAGGTCGGGGGCGTGGCCCCGCGCCTTCTCGAGCACGATCGACTGCTCCAGCACCGTCAGGGTGTGCTGGTAGATGTCCTTGTGGCGCTTGTGTTCGTCGACCTCGCGCTGCAGCGCCGCCAGCTCGGGCAGCACGAGGTCCGCGATCCCGGACGCGACCAGCAGGTCCAGGCCGGGACGGGGGGCGTCCGACAGCACGATCTTGCACAGCTCGTCGCGCACCCGCTCGGCCGAGATGATCGAGATCCGCTCGGCCATCGCGGTCATCGCGTCCACGACCTCGGACGCCGCCACGAACCCCAGCTGCGACGTGAACCGCGCCGCCCGCATCATCCGCAGCGGGTCGTCCCCGAAGGACAGCTCCGGGGACGCCGGCGTCCGCAGCACGCGCTCCTCCAGGTCGGCCAGGCCGTCGAACGGGTCGGAGAACGCCCCCGTCACCACCGAGAGCGCCATCGCGTTCACCCGGAAGTCGCGGCGTTTGAGGTCGTCGTCGAGCACGTCGCCGAAAGCCACGACCGGCTTGCGCGAGTCGGGGTCGTAGGCGTCCGCGCGGTAGGTGGTGATCTCGACGATCCACTCCCGGCCGTCGGCCTCGCGGACGCGTCCGCCGATCGTGCCGAAGGCGCGCCCCATGTCCCACGTCGCGCGCGTCACGGTGCGCAGCAGCCGCTCGATGTCGTCCGGACGCGCCTGCGTGGTGAAGTCGAGATCGTTGCCGAGGCGTCCGATCAGCGCGTCACGCACCGGCCCACCCACGAGGTGCAGGTCGAACCCGGCGCCGCCGAAGGCGTCGGCTAGGCGTCCGATCGCCGGCGCGTCGAGCACGACGCGCTCCAGCGCCTGACGTTGCCGCGGGCTCAGAGATGACACGGCCGCACAGCCTACCGGCCCTACGATGGGCGGGTGAGAGCCCCCGAGCGTCGCCGCCCCGCCGGTCGGGCGACGCCACGGTCCCCCGGGCGGCTCGCGTTGGCCGCCCTCGCCATCCTCCTCGCCGCCCCGGTCGTCGCGGCCCCGCAGGCGCAGGCCGCATCCCTCCCACTAGGGGTGACGGTCAGCTCCGTGACAGTCGCGGGCGGCGACGCGGCGTCCGAGGTGGTTGTCAAGGGCACGGTCACCAACCGCTCGTCGGCGCCGGTGTACGGCGTGACCGCGGGGCTGTGGCGGTCCAGCGACCAACTCCGCAGCGTCGCCGCGATCACGGACGCCGTCGCCGCCGACCGCACCCCGACCGGGGCCGTCCAGCACGCGGTGCCCTCCGAGACGGCCGCGCTGACGGCGCCCACCGAGGCGCTCGTGCCGGGGGCGTCCGCCGGCTTCACCGTGAGCGGCACGGTGGCCGACATCGGCCTCCCCCGGGACGCGACCTACTGGGTCGGCGCCCGCGCCACCGGCAGCGCCGCCCCGGGCGGGGCGACGAGCGCCTCGCTGACCGGGCAGGGCCAGACGCTGGCCACCATCCCCGGGACGACGCCTGTCCGCGTCACGACCGTGGTCGACCTCGGCGCGACCCCCCGCCGGCTCCGCCCCGGCGTCTTCCTCGACGACGGCCTGGCCGTCGAACTGGCCCCCGGCGGACGCCTCCGGCGCCTGCTGGACGCCGCCGCGCAGCCCGGCGTCAGCTGGGCGATCGACCCGGCCCTGCTGGCCGAGGTGACCGACATGGCCGACGGCTACGTCCTGTGGGCGCCGACGACGTCGATCCCCGGCACCGGCGTCGAGGCGGCGAAGGCGTGGCTCGCCGCGTACCGGGCTCTGCCGGCGGCGTCCGGGGTGCAGACGCTCTACGGGCGGCCCGACCTGGTCGGTGCGCTCGGCGCCGGCGCGACGGCGGTGCTCGACCGGACGCAGGCCGCGACGGCGGCGTCCGGACTGGGGCTGCCCGTGGTCGCGGTCGCGACCCGGGTCGACGCGGCGTCCCTCGCGGCGCTCGGCCGCCGCAGCGTCGCCGTGGTCAGCCCGGGGGTCGCCGCCACGAGCCCGTGGGCGCTGATCGGGAACGCCGCCGTCGCGGGCGCGGAGACGTTCGAGGCGCCGATCCGCTCCCCGCTGATCGGGGACTCCCCCGCGACCAGGGCCGACGTCGCGGTCGCCCTCGCGCGGGCGACCGGGGCCCAGGTGCGGCTCGTCCGCACCCCGGACGCCGCCGCCATCGACGCCCTCACCCCCGCCTGGGTCGTCCGGACGCCCCTGCCCGACCTCCTCGCCACCCGGCCCGCGGCGTCGGCCCCGGCGCCGACCGCACCGGCGGCGTCCGGGGGGCTGACCCCCGAGCTGA
>Ga0075152_10001256_pt1 | contig 18312 bp, 21 predicted proteins | sample JI61114C2DNA_FD_70964 | JGI IMG/M metagenome (GOLD analysis project Ga0075152, IMG submission 70964) | Wastewater effluent complex algal communities from Wisconsin, to seasonally profile nutrient transformation and Carbon sequestration -... | ecosystem: Engineered > WWTP > Effluent > Algae...
AACGCGGGGCTGGTCGAGACCACCTGGCAGGAGTCGCCGCTCGGTCCGCCGCGCAAGTACTACCGACTGAGCGCCGCCGGCACGGCCGAGTTGGCCGCCCAGCGCGCCGCCTGGGACCAGCTCGCCGCCACCATGACCGCCCTCCTCGCCGGTACCGCCCGATGAAACCCCCGCTGACGAGCGCGGACGCCTACGTCGCCGCCGTGGCCCGCGAGCTGAGGATGCCGGGGGCGTCCCGGCGGGCGGCCCTGGACGACCTGCGCTCCACCCTCGCCGACCTGGTCCGGGAAGGCCAGCCGGACGCCGTCGCCGCGCTCGGTCCGGCGTCCGCCTACGCCGCCGCCCTGAACGAGGACGCCGACGCCCAGCCCCGCCTGTTCGGCCTGCCGAACTCGTTCGGGCCCGGCATCGGGCGCCGCATCGCCGCCACCTTCGACCCCGCCGACGACCACGTGATCATCCCCCGCGTATACGGCGGCGGCTGGACCCTCAACGCCGGCGCCGTCGCCGCCCGCCTCGGCCTGCTCAACCCCGACGACCTGGACGACGAGATTGCCGCCGAGGCCGTCGAGGGCCCGGGACGCCTCGCCCCCCTGGTGGCGGCGGTGCCCTCGGTGGTGGCGCTGGCCCTGGCCGCGCGTGCGGCCCGGCGGGGCGGCGTCCCCCTGTTCGACCTGCTCGCCCGGGCGGGGGTACCCCTGGTCAGCCTGGGTTTGGCGGGCCTCGCGGCGACCTCGGGGTTCGGGCCGCGCGAGCGCCTCGCCATGCCGGGCGTGGCCGCGATGGTCGGCTCGGCGGCGGTCGGCGCGAACCTTCCGGCGGACGCGTCCCCGCGGCGCGCCGCCCCGACCCTCGCGGCGATCGGGGTGGGCATGGCGCTGTCGTTCGCCCTCAAGGTGCTGCCGCTGCGCGCGGCCGTGGCGGCCCGGGTTTTGCGGGGCTGACACGACGAGAGCCCGCTCAGCGGGCCGAAAGGGCCGAAATCGGGGCATTCGGGCGGTTGAGCGGGCTCTGCTCGTGTTTGCGGGTCAGGGGGCGTCCGCGTGGCGGCCCACGTCGACCCAGCCGGCGGCGTCCGAGGCGGTCTCGAGTTCGTCCAGCGTGAGCCGCACCGCGCTGCTGCCGCTGCCCGCCGCGGGGTAGACGACGTCGAAGCGGCGCAGGGAGGCGTCGAGATGCACGGGCACCCCGTCGTGGACCCCGAACGGGCAGACGCCACCCGGGGCATGGCCGACCAGCGCCTCCACGCGGTCGCCGGCGATCATGCGAGCCTTGGTGCCGAAGCGGTCCTTGAAGGCGCGGTTGTCGATGCGGGCGTCGCCGGCGAAGACGATCAGGACGGGAGCGCCGTCCACGTCGAAGGCCAGAGTCTTGGCGATGCGCTCGGGCGGGCAGCCGAGCGCGGCCGCGGCCAGGTCGACCGTCGCGCTGGACACGTCGAAGTCGGTGACGCGGTCGGCGAGTCCGTGGGCGGCGAGTTGGGCGCGGGCGCTCGTCAGTGACATAAGCCGATCGTAGGAGCGAGCCGGGACGCCGCCACGTCCGGTTCGCCGGCTGGGCGGGGCGTCAGGGCGCGGACCGGCGCCGGCGGCGTCCGGCCAGGACCTGAAGGGGCCTCGGGACGCGGCGGCGGGCGGCCCGGCGCGGCGGGTCGGCCCGCGGGACGATGTCGCGGAACACGACCTCGGCGTCCAGGTCGAGGCGGTGGTCGGGCCCACGCGGCGACGACGCGGGGGTGGCGCGGAGGCGCCGGATCTCGCGGACGGCCATCTTGGACGCGCGCAGCCGGTCGCGCAGCGGCAGGTCGCGGCGCGACTGGATCGACACCACGAGCTGCGTCTCGACCCGGCGCAGGAAGCCCCGGTAGGGACGCCGCCACTCCAGCCAGAGGCCCTCGTCCCAGATGAAGCCGCGCACCATGTCGACGGCGCGCAGGTAGTCGCGGACGTTGCGGCCGTTGAAGTTGCCCGTGATCCCGGTGGAGCGGAAACAGTAGTAGTAGAGGGGTCGGTGGGTGATCGCCACACGCCGGGCGCCGGAGAGGACGCGGCCGATGGTGGCGATGTCCTCGTAGTAGATCGACGGGAACGTGATGCCCGCGCCCGTGAAGAGCTCGCGGCGGTAGAGCTTGTTCCAGGCGAAGCTGGGGATGGTCAGCAGGTCGAGGGCGCGCTGCCCCGCCTGCTCGCCGGTCAGGTTGCGGTGCGCCGTCATCAGCGGGAACGGGATCTTCACCCCGGACGGCAACTCGACGTAGAAGTTGCAGATGACGACGTCGGCGTCCCGTCGGCGGGCGAGCCGCACCATCCGGGAGACGTAGTCGGGACGCACGTAGTCGTCCGAGTCGATCATGCACAGGTACTCGCCCGTGGCGAGCGCGATGCCGGCGTTGCGGGCGGCGCCTAGCCCGGCGTTGTCCTGGAAGATCAGGCGGAAGCGCTTGTCGCGAGCGGCGTAGTCGCGCATGATCTCGCCGCAGCGGTCGGGGGACCCGTCGTTGACGACGATGATCTCCAGGCGGTGGTAGGTCTGCGCCAGGATCGAGTCGAGGCAGCGCGGCAGGTACGCCTCGACCTTGTACGCGGGGACGACGACGCTCACCAGCGGGCGGTGCGGCGTCTCATCCACGTGCAGAACGCTACTGGACGCTCCCGGCCGCGGCGCGGATCGACTCCAAGAGCCCGAGCGCGGCGCGCGTCCGGGCCTGGTCGACGGCCGCCGAGCCGTCGCCGGAGACCAGGTCGGCGAAGCGCGCCAGCGAGAAGGTGATGTTGTCGGGCTTGTCGTCGGGGCGCTCGCTCAGGTGTCGTCCGTCGAGGTAGGCGACCTCGATGCCGTACAGCTCGGTCAGGTGGTCGATGGTGAGCGTGCCCAACTCGCCCTCGATCGAGCCGCCGCCGGGGCCGGCCGTGATCTTCGACCAGGCGAGCTCGGCGACCATGCCCGGGTAGGTGAACAGCGCGGCGCCGGCCCCGTCCGCGCCGGTCGTCACGGTGACGAAGGACGCCGACGTGCGCGACGGCGTCCCGAACAGGCGCGCCAGCGGGTGGACGAGGTAGATGCCCAGGTCGGCCAGGGCGCCGCCGCCCATGGCGGGGTCGAAGATGTTGACGCGGCGTCCGGCGAGCACGTCGTCGTAGCGGGACGACCGCTGCGACAAGGCGAAATAGACGCGGCGGATCGGGCCGAGGGTGGGGAGGAGCTCCTCGATGCGCGCCATCACGGGGTCGTACTGGGTGCGGATGTTCTCCATGAGCACGACACCCTTGGTGGCGGCCAGGGCGACGAGGGCGTCCCACTCGGCGACGGTCTGGACGGCGGGCTTCTCGCAGAAGACGTGCTTGCCGGCCTCGATCGCCGCGCGGACCTGCCCGGCGTGGACCGAGTTGGGCGACGCCACGTAGACGGCGTCGATGTCGTCGGAGGCGAGCAGGGCGGCCAGATCGTCGGTCGAGTGCTCGAACCCGAGGTCGGACGCCAGCGCGGCGGCCGTGGCGGCGTCCCGGCTGAAGGCGGTGGTGAAGCGCAGGCCCGGGACCCCGGCGGCCGCGGCCACCGTCCGGCGGGTGATGGAACTGGTGCCAATCGTCGCGACGCGGATCATGGCCCCAGCCTGGCACAGGCGCGTGCCGCGCGAGCGGCGGTCCGCAGCGGGCGCCGGCGTGCTCCGCGGGCCGCAGACGACAGCGAAGGGTGGAACCCGACGCCTTATCGCAACGCTCGGCGAATTCGTCGGCGTGTCATCGATCTGGCGTCGGATTCTCCCCGCTCTCCGATCGGAATTGTCCGCATCGCAAGACTCAAATTCGCTTACCTCGACGTCGGAAGGCGTTCTTGAAACCGCCTGGCGCGTTCAAATCCGCCCACCGATGTCGGTAGGCGGATTTCAACGGCGTAGGCGGCCTCGATCGACGGCCGCCGCGGGGTTGTCCGACTACCGCTTGCCACCCTCGGTGATCGTGGCCAGGTCGGTGCTGACGTCGTACATGACCTTGGTGCCGTCCGCCTTGGTGCCGAGGGCGTCGTAGGTGCCGTCCGGGTCCTTGCGGACCTCGGCGATCGTGACGCCGGCGTTCTTGCCCACGACGGCGTCCTTGACCTTGGTCGCCTCGTCGCCGGTGACGGCGGTGTCCTGGGACGCCCCGCCCCTGCCGCCGGGGCCACCGGGGCCACCCTTGCCCATGCCCTCGGTGATCGTCGCGAGGTCCTTGCTGACCTCGTACCGCACTTTGGTGCCGTCGGCCTTCGTGCCGTCGGCGTCGTAACTGCCGTCGCCGTCCGCGGTGACCGTGCTGATCGTGACGCCGCTGAACTTCGCCGCGACGGCGTCCTTCACCTTCTGCGCCTCATCGCCCGTGACGGCGGTGTGGGTGGGCGCCTGCCCGTTGCCGCGCTGGTGGTCGGGCTTGCCCGGGGTCGCCCCGCCGGACGCCGACGGCGACGCGCTCGGCGACGCGGTCGGGTCCGCGAACGCGCTCGTGCCCAGGGCGACGGCGCCCGCGGTCGCCAGTGCCGCCACCGCCACCCCCGCCGCGACCCGCTTCTTCGACATAGCCATCAGTCCTCCTTGAGGTTCCTCGCAGCTCTGACGTCCATCGCCGACTGCTGAAGCCCAAGGGAAGAGCCCGTGGCTGTCAGGGGGCTATGGGCAAGGTGGGCGTCCGCCGTGGAAACGGGCGCCGACCTGTGAACACCCCTCGCCGGAGGGGGACCCGCTCAGCGCGGCGGCTCCTGCAGCACCTGGAACATGGCGCCCTGGTCGTCGGTGACGGTCGCGATGCGGCCGAACGGGCTGTCGACCGGCCCGTCGAGAAGGCGTCCGCCGAGCGCGACCAGCTTCTCGACCGTGGCGTCGCAGTTCTCGGCGCCGTAGTAGACCCGCCAGTAGGACGCGCCGTCCGCGGGCACGAACGAGGACGCGTCGCAGATGCCCGCCAGCGCGCCGGCGTCCTGGCCCAACGTCGAGTACTGCCACTCGCCGCCTTGGGGACCCATCGGATGGATGTCCCACCCGAACACGTCGCGGTAGAAGTCGAGCGCCTTCGCGTAGTCGTTGGTCATCAGCTCGAACCAGCACGGCGCGCCGGGCGTGCCGAGCGCCTTGACGCCCGTCAGGTCCTGACCCTGCCAGACACCGACGGCGGCCCTGGTCGGGTCGATCAGGAACGCCATCTTGCCCTGGTCGCCGACCTGCATCGGCGGCACGATGACCGTGCCCCCGTGTGCGGACGCCGCCGCGACCGTCGCGTCCGCGTCGGCCGCCGCCAGGTAGACCGCGACGTTGTCGGGGACGCGGGCCATCGTCGTCGGGTCGATCGTCATGGCGCCGCCGATCTCTTTCCCGGCACAGGCCACCATGTGGTAATGCCCGTAGTCGGCGCCGGAATCGACGAACTCCCAGCCGAAGAGGGCGCCGTAGAACGCCTTCGCCTTCTCCATGTCGGTGGTCTGCAGCTCGAGCCAGATCGGCTCTCCGGGGATGGGCATGCTCGCCCCTTTCTGTCGTCGCCCGCGCCTGTGGCACGAGGTGGCGTCAGCCTACGGACGCCCTCCGACAGTTCCCCACGGACACCGGGTGACGATCAGATGTCATTCGGTCGGACGCCGACGGTGCGGGTGAGACCCGACGCCAGTCGGACGACACGCCGCGAATTCGCGCTCGCGTTGAAATCGCGCGTCGGATTCCTCCCGCTCCGGCGATCAACAGCCCTCGGGGGACGCCCCCGCCGCCAGAGCCGCCGCGGCCGCCCGGGCGACCCAGGACGGCACCTCGCCGTACCGCTGCGGCGGCACCAGCCGCCCGGCGGCCGAGTCGTCCAGCAGCGCCGAGAACCGCCGCTCGCGCGTCGCGTCGGTCTTGGCCTGGGCGATCCAGGCGGCGCACATCTTGCGGTAGGAACCGGTGGCGGCGTCCCAGAACGCGGCGGCCGCCGGCACCGCCCGCAGCCGCGCCTCGTGTTCGGGGTAGAGCCCGGCCTCGCCCATCTCGTAGCTGTAGATCGCCGAGTTCTCGTCGGTGCGCAGCGCATACGCCGCCAGCCCGGCCGGCTGCATCGTGCCCTCGGCGATCATCCGCTCCACGTGCGCGATGTTCACCCGGCTCCACGTCGAGCCCTTCTTGCGCGGCGACCAGCGCTGCCGGACGGCGTCCTCGTCGAGCCGCTGCGACGTCGAGTCGATCCAGCCCCAGCGCAGCGCGATCGGCACCGCCTCGGCGTAGGTGAGGCCGCGCCCCACGTGCTTCTTGTAGAACCCCATCCACAGCACCGTCTCGGACGCGTGATGCGTCGCCAGCCAGTCGTCGAAGTCGGACGCCGCGTCGAAGAACACCGCCGGACGCTCCGGCGTCCCCCCTACCTGTGCGCCCATGTCGCGACCCTACTCAAACCGGCCGGGAAGCAGAACGGGCGCCGACCCAGGGGGTCGGCGTCCGTTCCGGGTCGCGCGGTGAAACGTCTAGACGCCGAACCACTCGCGGATCTTGGCCTTCAGCGCGTCGTCGAAGGTGGCGCGGTCGTGGTGCTCGCGGATCCACGAGGTGAAGTGGCCGCCGCCGACCGCCTCGTCGACCTTGTCGGACGCCTCCTGCGGGTTGGTGACGACCCGGTAGAGCATGTCCTCGGCCTCGGCCGCCGAGTTGTAGAGGTAGGGGTACCCCGACGGCACCAGGCGCAGCGCCCACGGACGGTTCGGCAGGATGCCGATCGCCCCGGCGCGCATGGCCTCGACGTAGACCAGGCCGTAGGCCTCCTCGGTCGCCGTCGCGACGAACGCGGTGGTGTGGGACAGCTCGGTCCAGTAGTCGTCCGCGCTGGCGCGCAGCGGCGACACCGACGACCAGCGCTCGGTGGCCAGGTTCATGGCGGCCGAGCTGGTCAGGGCCGAGGGGGCGAGGCGCGCGACGACGCGGATGGGCGTCCGCTTCGCGACGCTCGAGACGATCCGGTAGAACTCCTCGGGCTGCTTGCGGGAGTCCATCGTGATGGCCGGGTACAGCACGACCGGCTCGGGCAGGTCGGAGTGGTGCACCGGACGCGTCGCGTCGATGCCCAGCTCGGCGTACGCGATGCGCGCCCGGTTGGCCAGGGACGGGATCGCCCAGCGCGACACGACCTCGCGCACCTCGGCGGCCGTGCGCTCGCCGGAGCAGAACGTCGGGAAGAACGAGTAGGCCAGGCCCATGGCCGCGAAGTTCACCGGGTGGTGGAACGTCGAGGGGTTGATCCACTGGAAGTTCATGATCTTCGGCTCGGCGCCGCCGCGGTGCAGCCGCTGGAACACGCCCACGCTGTCGAGGACGTCGAGGTTGACCACCAGGGTGTTCTCGGGATCGATCCCGCTGAGCGTCACGACCTCGAACTCGGGAAGGTGCGCGCTCTCCTGGCCGACCACGACCGAGCCCGGATACAACTCCAGGACGCGGCGGGCCATCGTGGCCTGCCCGCTCTCCGTGGCGGCGTGTCCATCCGCGCCGACAAGGGGGGCGGAGGTGAGCGCTCCGTACTTAACTGCGACCTGCATGCTGTGAACTCCTCGCTGAGCCAATGCTGACGTCTGCCCAGAATCTACGCCCAGAACCGGCCACCGCGGGTGGCTAGCGGCACGAAAGGCGTCCCGGATTCCGTCCGAGGGGCGGCCCGGGCGTCCCGAAAGCGGCCGTCGGCCCGGCTCGGCGCGGGGCCGCGCTAGATTCCGGCCATGCTGCGCCGCGCCACCGCCGCCGACGTCCCCGCCCTTGTCGGACTGCGTCGGCTCATGTTCGCCGAGATGGGTGTCCCGGACGCCGACGCCCCGGCCTGGCAGGTGCGCGCGGCCGACTGGCTCGCGGACGCCGTCGCGAACCCCGACCACCGCGTGCTCGTCGTCGAGGACGCCGGGGCCGTCGTCGCCTGCGGCATCGGCGACCTGCGCCGCGGTGCCCCGTCCCCGGGGGTCCCGCACGGGACGGCCGTCTACATCCACACGATGGTGACGGACGTCGCCGCCCGTGGGCAGGGCCACGCGACGGCGATCCTCGAGGCCCTGGCCGACTGGGCGCGCGAGGTGGGCGCCGAGCGGCTCGAACTGCACGCGTCCCCGGCCGGCCGCCCGATGTACGAGCGCCACGGCTACCGGGCGGCGGCGTCCCCGTCGATGCGGCTCGACCTGGCCCACTAGCCTGGCGGCCATGCAGGTCATCTCGTCGCCGCGGCGGCTCGAACTCGCGGCGATCGCGGCGGCCGCGTTCGTCCTGACGGTCGTCGTGATGGTCTACGCGATCACCGCCAACGGCTCCCCGACGATGACGTTCGCCGGGCCGGTGGCCCTGGTCTTCTTGGGCGTCGTCGCCGTGCGGGCCAGGAGCGCGCGGGTCGAGTTCGACGCGTCCGGGGGCGTGTACCACGGGCTCGTCCGCACGCGGCGGTGGACGTGGGCCGGCGTCCGGTTCGTGGGCCGCCAGACCTCGTACGCCTTCGGCTCGACGGGCGCGACCCCCGAACTCGTGCTCCGTGGTGGGGGCCGCCTGGTGCTGGTCGCCGTCGCAGACCCCAGGCGTCCCGACGCCGAGGAGGAGACCATCGGACGCCTCCGCGCGGCCCTGGCGGACTACCAGGCCACGCACCCGTCGGCGGCCGAGCAGCTCGTCGACCTGCTCAAGGAGAAGGACGCGTCAGCGGATGAACAGGCTGGCCAGCGCGCCCAGGCCGAGGAAGAGACCGAAGAAGACGGCCACTGAGGCCACCATGCCGACGCCGGTGACCCGGGTCGAGCGGTGCGCGATCAGCCACCCGGCCGTGCCGGCCCAGGCGACGCCGACGACGATCCAGACCAGGTCGACGATCCCGCCGAAGCCCTCGCCGAGCGTCATGGCGAGCGACGCCAGGATGTAGAAGCCCACCGAGTAGACCGCGCCGAGCAGCCAGGAGCCGCGCGGGCCCTCCGGGGGCGCCCAGATCGGTCCGCGGCGGGAGGGCTGTGGCGTCGGTGAACTCACGGGTCCATTGTGACCGAACACGACGAGAGCCCGCTCACGGCGTCGTTTGGGCCGAATCGGGCCCTTTCGGCGCGTTGAGCGGGCTCTGCTCGTGTTCGGCCCGTCGAGGCGGGCGATCAGAAGACGAGCACCTTGTCCGCGGCCAGGGTCAGGTCGGTCAGTTCGTCCATGGTCGAGCGGCGGGCGCCGTCCAGCAGCATCGCCTCGGTGATGCCGCGGGCGTCGATGCACGTGCCGCAGCACAGGATCGCGGCGCCGTTCTTGGCCGCGCCGCCGAGCATGCGGTCGAGCTTGTAGTAGCCGTCGGGGGTCTTCTGGCCGCTGATCGCCGCCGTGACGCCGTCGCCCATCAGGAAGACCGACAGCTCGACGCCGTCGCGCTTCGACAGGGACACCGCCAGCCGGACGGCGTTGTAGGTCGAGTCGAGGCCGTAGGCGGAGCCGTTGATGATCATCAGGGCCTTCATGGGCGTGTCCTTTCGGTGGCCGTCGGGGACGGCGTGCGGGCGCTCTGCTGATTATGCCCCCGGGGGTATTCGCTCCGCCGGAGGATCGATAGCCTGACGCGCATGAAGACCATCCCTCTGGCCGAGTTCGCCGCGCTCTTCGGGCCCGACACCACGCTCATCGACGTGCGCGAGCCGGGGGAGTACGTCCAGGCCCACGTGCCCGGCGCGGTCCTGATCCCGCTGGCCCAGCTGCCCGACCGCGTGGGCGAGGTGCCAGCCGGCGGAACCGTGTACGTGATCTGCCACAGCGGCAACCGCAGCAAGGTAGGCGCCGAGGTGCTCGCCTACCACGGCCGCGACGCCGTGAGCGTGGACGGCGGCACCCAGGGCTGGATCGACGCCGGCCGAGACGTGGTGCAGGGACGCGAGCCGCGCTGACCCCGGCGAGTCCCCGGGGGGTCAGCCGCGCAGGGCGCCCAACAGCGTGATCAGCGAGGTGCCGCAGGGGCCGACGTTGATCACCGTCGCCCCGGACGCCCGCGCGGCGGCCAGGCCGGGGGCCGAGTCCTCGACGGCCAGGCACGTTTCGATGCCGACGCCGCAGCGCCGCGCCCCCTCCAGGAACCCGTCGGGGGCCGGCTTGCCGGCGGCCACGTCCTCGTAGCTGACCAGCACCGGCGCCGTGATCCCGGCCGCGCCGAGCCGCGCCCGGGCGAGGCGTGCGGTGGCGCTGGTGACCACAGCCCAGGCGGCGCCGACGGCGTCCAGGTGGGCGATGAGGTCGAGGGCGCCGGGCAGGGCGACGACGCCGTCGAGGTCGGTGCACTCCTGCTCGAGGTGCCGCGCGACCTCGTCGGCGACGACCTCCGCGGGGGCGTCCGGCAGCAGCAGCCGCAGGGTCACCTCGGCCGGGACGCCGTGGCAGACGGCGAGGACGGCGTCGGCGTCCAGGCCCTGGCGGGCGGCGACGGCGCGCCAGGCCCGCTCGACCGCGGGATGGGAGTCGATCAGGGTGCCGTCCATGTCGAACAGGACCGCGCCGACGGCGTCCAGGCTCAGGTTCACGGGCCCAGCCTGGCACACCCCCCTGGCGGGCGGGACGCCGCAGCGGGCAGGCTTGGCGCATCGAGCTCGAGGAGGCGCCATGAAGATCACCGGCAACGTTTTCGTCGTCACGGGGGCCGGCAACGGCATGGGACGCGAGGTGACGCTGCAGCTCCTGCGGGCCGGCGGCCGGGTGGCCGGCGTCGACCTCAGCGAGGCGGGCCTGGAGGAGACGAAACACCTGGCGGGGGACGCGTCCGTCCGGCTGACGACCCACCAGCTGAGCGTCGCCGACCGGGCCGCCGTCGAGGCCCTGCCGGACGCCGTCATCGCGGCCCACGGACGCGTCGACGGCCTGCTCAACATCGCCGGGATCATCCAGCCGTTCGTGCACGTCGAGGACCTCACGATCGAGCAGATCGAGAAGGTGATGGCCGTCAACTTCTGGGGCACCCTCTACATGATCAAGGCGTTCCTGCCGAAGCTGAAGCTGCGTCCGGCGGCCTGCCTGGTGGACGTGTCGTCCATGGGCGGCCTCGTCCCGGTGCCCGGCCAGGGCGCCTACGGGGCGTCCAAGGCGGCGGTCAAGCTGCTCACCGAGACGCTGTACGCCGAGCTGCGCGGCACCAAGGTGGCCGTGACGGTCGTCTTCCCCGGTGGCGTCGGCACGAACATCACGGGCAACTCGGGCGTCGAGATCCCGGCGGCGAGCATGCCCGCGGGCAAGCTGCCGAAGGTGACGTCCGTCGAGGACGCCGGCAAGCAGATCGTGGACGCCGTCGCGAAGGGCACGTTCCGTGTCCTGATCGGCTCGGACGTCCGCTCCATCGACGCCATCGCGCGCGTGGCGCCGCGGCGGGCCATCGTCCTGATCGCCGACCAGATGAAGAAGCTGCTCGGGTGAGCGGGTTCGCGGGCGTCCCTCTGGCCGGGGCCGACTTCTTCGCCGAGCTGCGCTTCAACAACGACAAGGCGTGGTGGGCGGCCAACAAGGCGCGGTGGGAGCGCGACGTCCGGACGCCGCTCGCCGCCCTGTGCGAGGCGCTGGCGCCCGAGTTCGGGGACGCCAAGCTGTTCCGGCCCTTCCGCGACGTGCGCTTCAGCAACGACAAGTCGCCCTACAAGGACCACCAGGGCGGTGTCGTCCGCACGGTCGACGGCGTGGGCTACTACCTGCAACTCAGCGCCGACGGCCTGCTGACCGGCGGCGGCTGGTACGAGGCGACGCCCGACCTGGTGGCCCGTTACCGGGCAGCCGTGGACGCCGACGCGTCCGGGCAGGCGCTGGCGCGGATCGTCGACGACCTGGTCGGCCGGGGCTTCGGGCTGCACGGAGACACCCTCAAGACGGCCCCGCGCGGCTTCACCGCCGATCATCCGCGCGCGGCGCTGCTGCGCCGCAAGGGACTCTCGGGCACCATGGCCCACGGCACGCCCGACTGGCTGGCGACGCCCGAGGCGCTCGACCGCGTCCGGGACGACTGGCGCGCCTACGGTCCGCTGATGGAGTGGTGCGCGACGCACCTGGGCTGACGCGTCAGGACGGATCAGCCTGCCCGCGCTCGCGGGCGCGCTTCTCGAGGTACTCGCGGTCGAAGAACCTCGGGAAGTCGCCCTCGACCTCGTCGGCTCCTCCCCCGAACCCGACCGGGTCGGGGGAGTTGTCCCAGTTCCGCGGGTCGAACGTGCGGTCGCGGTTCAGCAGGAACTCACGGTCGAGCACGAACCCGGGCCCGGACGCCGAGGGTGCGGAGGGTCGCGCGGGTGCTGCGGTCGCGGGGGCGTCCGGCGCCGCTCCCTCGTCGACGAGCGGATCGCCCGCGGCATCCCCGGACGCCGCCGGTGCGGTCGGATCCGTGGGGCCGCTCGGGGGCGTCACGGTGCGGGTGAGGTGCGGCGCGGGCGCCTCGGACGCCGGCGGCAGGACCCACTCGTCCTCGACCGGCTTGGGTTGGCGCTTCTGGTACCACCAGTAGCCGAGACCGGCCACGGCGCACACGAGGATGAGCAACACCGGATCCATCACGACTCCCTTTCACCCGATGGCGCACAGGCTACGACCCCACGCGGCCCCTGTCGCGCGGCGGAGTCAAACGGCGATGCTGGTGTCGACGTGGGCGGGGGCCGCGGACATCGGGTCTGTCCGACGTCCGTCAGCCTCCTACGTGTGCCTTTCCGGAGAGGGAGTGGCGCCCCGGACCGACGCCGACTGCTGGATCGGCCCGCCGGAACGGGAAGCGCTTCCCCCTCGCTTCCCGGCCCGACCCTCTTGTGACCAGCCGTCGAACGAGGCCGCGACAGAATTGTGGTCGTCGCGACCCAAAAGCAACGGTAGGTGGAAGCCGTCTGCCCAGGATCCGTGCTGGCACGGATACACCGTGCCAGCCGGGCGGCCACGGTGGAGTCACGCCCCCCGGAGCCAGCCGAGGTGCGTGCCGGAAGTGAGGGACGCGCGTGACCACCTCGACGCGCCACAATGCACCTGTGAAGCCGACCGAATGGACGTCAGCGTCCGAAACCACGGACCGGGCGCGCTTCGTGATCCTGGTCGTGACGGCGCTGATCGGGGTGGTGATCCCCGTCCTGGTGGCGCTCCAGTTCAATGCACTGTGGTGGATCTCGGTGGCCACGACCGTCGTCCTGGCCGTCTCGGGTCTGCTGCTGACGCGCGTCCCGGAGCAGCGCTCGACCGGGCACCTGCTGCTGGGGGCGGCGGCGACGGCGAACCTGATCGACCTGGTGTTCTGGGCCGGGCCGGACAACTACTTCGGCGAGCTGGGCTTCATCGCCCAGTGGCTCCCGGTGCCGCTGCTGGCGCAGGCGTTCCTGCGCTATCCGGGCGGCGTTCGGGCGGACGAGCGGCGGTTCTTCGTGGCGGCCTGGCTGTGGGCGACGGTGCCCCGCCTCCTGGCCGCCCTGACCGGCATCGTGGTCTGGGTGCCGGACGAGGAGATCGGCTGGTGGAGCGTCGTCAAGGCCCCTGCCGTCGGCGAGGGCCTCCTGTGGGTCGAGGCCGGGCTGAGCATCGGGCTCGCCGCGTGGGCGACGGCCCTGTTCCGGCGGCGCTGGATCGCCGCCCGCGGCACGGCCAAGACCCTCATCCGGATCATGGCGGTCGCGGGCGTCCTGCTGGCCTGGGGCCTCGTCGCCCGCGAGGCGGGCTGGTGCCTGTTCGTGACGAATCATCTGTCGCGCTGGTCCTGGGACCGCATCGGCGACGTCCACCAACTGGTGATCATCGCGGCCGTCCTGACGGTCTTCTTCACGGTGGTCAGGTCCTTCTCGAGACGCGGACGCCTCGCGGAGAGCCTGGTCGCGACGGCGGGCGACCCCGTCGGGCTGGAGGCGGCCCTGCGAGCCGAGCTGAACGACCCGACCGTCGAGCTGTTCTTCCGCGTGGACGACGGCTGGCGGTCGTCCGCCGGCGCCCCCGCCGAGCCCCCCGTCGGGCCCGACCGCGACATCGTCGGGCTGGGCGACCCGGACGGGCGGGTCGTCGTGCTGGCGTCCCTCGACCCCGTGGACCGCCTCGACCCCGTCCGCCGCCGCGTCGCCCTCGCGGCCTCGGGCATGGTGCTGAGCGCGGCGTCCGTGGCGATCGAGCGCGACGCCTACGTCGAGGAGGTCGCGGCCTCCCGGACGCGCATCGCCGCCGAGGCCGAGGCGCAACGCCGCAAGCTGGAGCGGATGCTGCACGACGGCGTCCAGCAGTCGCTGTTGGCGACCACCGCGACCCTGTCGCGCGCCCGGCTCGCCGGCCGCAGCGGGGACGCGCGTCAGGTGGAGGCGTCCATCGAGGAGGCCCGCCGGCAGCTCCTCGATGCGCTGGCCGAGCTGCGCGCCCTGGCCCGCGGCCTCTACCCGGCGGCGCTCGCCGAGTCGGGGCTGGTGGGCGGCGTCCAGAGCCTCACCGACCGCTGGCAGACCGTCAACCTGCTGGTCACACCGCCCGAGAGCCGCTACGACGACGTCGCGGAGGACAACGCCTCGCTGCTCTACTTCGCCGTCGCCGAGGGGCTGGCCAACGCGCACAAGTACGGGACGCCGCCCGTCACGGTCGTCCTGCGGCAGGACACGGCGACCGTGACGGTCGAGGTGTCGGACGCCGGGCAGGGCGGGCCCGTCATCACCCCCGGCGGCGGCCTGGAGGGGCTGCGCGACCGGGTCAACGGCCTGTCCGGGCACCTCGAACTGCACAGCCCGCCCGGCGGGCCCACGCACCTGACGGTGGTCCTGCCGCGCCGCTGAGGCGGCGTCCGGCCTGGTCAGGCGGACGACTGCCCGCTCTGGACGAACGCGAGGGCGGCCAGGACGCGACGGTGGGCGTCCGGGGAGTCGGGGATGCCCAAGGTGCGCAGGATGGCGGCGACGTGCGACTCGACGGTGCGCACCGACGTGCCGAGGGCGTGCGCGATCGAGGCGTTCGAGCGGCCCTCGGCGACCCCCGCGAGCACCTCGAGTTCGCGCTCGGTCAGCCCGGCCAGCTCCGGCGACCGCTCGTTCAGGACGCCCTCGACGATGCCCTGGTCGATGGCGATGCCGCCGGCGACGACGATGTCGAGGGCCTCGATGAGCCGGTCGACGTCGGCGACGCGGTCCTTCAGAAGGTAGCCGACGCCGTGCGGGATGCGGTCCGTGAGCCGCCGCATCCAGGACGCCTCCGCGTACGTCGACAGCAGCAGGATGCCGCAGTCGGGGCAGGCCCGGCGGGTGTCGACGGCGGCCCGGACGCCCTCGTCGGTGTACGTCGGGGGCAGCCGCACGTCGAGGATGACGGCGTCCGGACGCCGCAGCAGCAGCGCGGCCCCGAGGCCGTCCGTGGACGCCAGCGACTCGACCACGTCGATGCCGGCGGCGCGCAGCAGGGAGACGAGCCCGTCCCGGAAGATGCCGGAGTCGTCCACGACGATGACCGTTCTCGGCGGCGGAGCCGACCGGGCCGCCCCCTCGTGGAGGGTCATGGCAGGGTCGGGTCGAGGACGATCTTGCCGCGCGCGTGCCCCGACTCCAGGGCGCGGTGGGCGTCCGCGGCGCGCTCGAGGGGGAGGGCGGCGGAGATCTCGAAGGAGAGGCGTCCGGCGGCGAGGTCCTCGGCCAGGGCGGCGAGGGCGTCCGGCATGGGGCGCGCCATGAACTTGACCGCTTCGATGCCGCGCGCGGCGGCGGACGTGACGTCTGCCAGGGACGGGATCGGCACGATGCGTCCGCCCGGGGCGACCAGGTCGAGGCTGGGCACGAACGTGTCGAAGTAGACGCCGTCGATCACCACGTCGACCAGCGGGCAGACGTCACGGGGATCGGTGGTGCGGTAGTCGATCGGGTGCGCGCCCAGGTCGGCGAGGCGTCCCTGGTTCTGGGTGGACGCCGTCGCCCACACCTCGGCGCCCGCCGCCAGGGCGAGCTGGACGACGAGCTGGCCGACCCCGCCGGCCCCGCCGTGGACGAGGACCTTGTCGCCGGGACGCACGCGTCCCGCCTCGTGCACCGCCAGCCAGGCGGTGTTGCCCACCAGGCCGAGGCCGCCGAGGGCGACGAGGTCGGCGTCCGCGGGGGCCGGGGCGAGGTCGGCGGCCGGCAGGGCGGCGTACTCGGCGTAGCAGCGTCCCGGGTGCGAGAGCGCCGCCATGCCGAACACCGGCTGGCCGACCGCGAACCGGGTGACGCCGTCGCCGAGGGCCTCGACGACGCCGCTGGCCTCGCGGCCGAGGACGAGGGGGAAGTCCTCCGGCAAGATGCTGCTGGCCATGCCCGAGGACCCGTCGCGGATCTTGTAGTCGAGCGGGTTCGTGCCGGCGGCGCGCACCCTGATCAGCACCTCGCCGGGGCCCGGGGTGGGCACCGGGGCGTCCGCGACGTACAGCTCTTCGGGCCCGCCGAAGCGGTCGATCCTGACTTCACGCATGGCGGCATTCTTGCGCGCGTATGCGCCGGTGGCTAGCGGGGCAGCGGGCCTGGGACCCCTCAGGCGCGGCTCCCGCGCGCCGCCAGCACCGTCAGGATGACCCCGGCGGACGCCGCGCTGGCGGCGCAGACCGCCCAGACCGTCAGGTACCCGGCCAGGGGCGCGTGCCCGGACGCCTTGTCGAGCGAGCCCGTCGAGAGCAGGGCCAGGGCGAAGACGGCGCTCGCCACCGAGCCGCCGAGCGTCTTGGTGGTGTTCGTCATGCCGGTGACGAGCCCGGTGTGGGACGCCGGCGCCCGGGCCGCCGCGGCCGCCGGCAGCGCCGCCACGAGGGCGCCGGAGCCGAACCCGGCGATCGCCATGTTGGTGAGGGTCTGCGGGTAGCTCGCGTGGAACGGCAGGAACAGCAGGTAGCCGAGCGACACGCAGAACGCCCCGCCGGCCAGCGCGCGCACCGAGCCGACGCGGCGCGCGACAGGCGGCATCGTCAGGGCCCCGAGGGCGAGCGTGATGACGTAGGCGCCGATCAGCAGCGAGGTCTGGGACGCCGTCGCCCCCAGCCCGTAGCCGGTGACGGCCGGGTCGGTGCGGGCGAACGTCGACAGCGGGATCTGCGCGCCGAGCACCGACGCACCGAACAGCGCCGCGGTGACCTGGATGGGCCACTGACCCGGTGCGGCCAGGACGCGCAGGTCGACCAGCGGCTCGGCGGCGGCCAGCTCGGCACGCACGAACGGGACGAACGTCGCCAGGCTCGCGGCGACCAGCAGCCACGGCCAGGGGGTCGCGGGGCCCTGCAGGCGCAGCACGATCAGCCCGGCCAGAAGCAGCAGGAGCGCCGCCGACAGGAGGCCGAAGCCGGGCCAGTCGAGGCGTCCGGACGCCTCCGGCCGCACGTCGGGGACGCCGAACCAGATCGCGGCGAGCACGACCGTCACCGCGACCGCCGGGACGGACAGCAGGGCGGTCATGCCGAGGCGTCCGGACAGGGCCCCGGACGACAGGGCCGCGACGATCACGGACGCCTCCAGCACCGCCACGAGGACGCCCGCGCCCTGCCGGGTCGCGCGCTCGTCGCCACGGGTCCGGCGGTGGATGATCGACACCTCGAGGGGGAGCCAGACGACGTAGAAGCCCTGCAGCGCCCACGCCACGAGGAAGGTGCCGAAGGTCGGGGCGAACGCCACGGCCCACGTCGCGGCCGCGGTCAGGACGGTGGCCAGCATCAGGACGCGCTTGTGGCCGTACACGTCGCCGCCCCGGGCCAGCAGCGGGACGACGATCGCGCTCAGCATCAACTGGGCCGCCTCGAACCAGTTGACGTCGGCGTCGTGGATCGACAGGTGGCGCGCGATGTCGGTGAAGATCGGCGTGTAGAAGCCCTGGATCACCCCGCTGGCCACCTCGACGCAGGCGAGGAAGCCGACGATCTGGACCAGCCCCGCGCGGGACGCGGTGGACGGCGGGGTGGTGGGCATGGGCGTCCTTACACTCTGGTCAGCAGGGCGCGGTACCAGTCGACGGCCTCGACCAGGGACGCCACCGGCACCCGCTCGTCCGCATTGTGGAGGCTCTGGCGCAGGGCCGGGCTGTATCTCAGCGGGTTGAAGCGGTAGACGCGCGGCCAGCGCCGGTGGAAGTGCCGTCCGTCGGTGGTGCCGAGCACCAGGTAGGGCACCGGCACGGCGTCCGGCATGACGTCGCGCGTGACACCGGCCAGCAGCGCGAACGCGGGGTCGTCGACGGGCGACATCGTCGTCGGCTCCGACGAGCCGACCTCGATCACCTCGACCCCGGGGTCGGCGATGACGCGCCGTAGCCGCGCCACGGTCCCGGCGACGGTCTCGCCGGGCATGATCCGCAGGTTGACGGACGCCGTCGCCACGGGGGCCAGCGAGTTGCGGGTGTCGGACGCCTTCAGCCGCGTCACGGCGATCGTCGTG
>Ga0075152_10001261_pt1 | contig 18282 bp, 26 predicted proteins | sample JI61114C2DNA_FD_70964 | JGI IMG/M metagenome (GOLD analysis project Ga0075152, IMG submission 70964) | Wastewater effluent complex algal communities from Wisconsin, to seasonally profile nutrient transformation and Carbon sequestration -... | ecosystem: Engineered > WWTP > Effluent > Algae...
CTACCGGACTGCATTCCCTTAACCGACACCTATTTTATAGCTTCGATAAGATGAGAAATGATCCAACAAGCAAAAATCATATTAAGCAGCTTCCACAACAGCAACTCCGAATAGTGAAGGAAACACATGTTATCAGTACTCACTCGTATCAAGCCTTACATGCTCCTAGCGGATCAGTTGATGAATTTTTGTCATGTGGCTAAGGTACTTCTTGGGCTGCTAACCGTACTAACGCATTCTCATCTCTATCCTCATAAGGCATTGCTCGCTTTCCTGCGTATTCGAGCGAAAGGATTGCGTTGGGGATTTTTCTTTCTTGTTCCGAAGGGATTTGCAGCGGGTAGTGCGCATGGGTGCCATTGCCGATATCTGATCCAGGTCTGTTTCTGTTCGCAACTTCCTGTATTCTAGCTGTTCAATTTATTTGTTAAGCCTTAACGGTGTTTGATGAAGATTCTGAAACAGCAACCTCTTCATCGTCTCACGGCCTGCCCGTTGCTTCCACTTGTCGAGGTAAATGTTACGTTTGAATGGTGAACGAATACTGGTGTTATTGAAGCTTCTATTGGTCTGTGTTCTGTCATATGTTCCCATATCGCTGGGTGTTTGTATGGCTATGGGTGCCACCGGAGTAGTTTCCTCCTTCTTACAGCTCGTGTACAAGAGCGGGGTGTATGTGCATCGCGGCATCGGAGGTTACTGCTTAGCCAGAGTTACGTACTCTGCAACAACGAAGCTATATTTGGGACGCCGACTCACGTAAACATTGCTGCAGGCGATCCCGGTTCGAGTTACCATACTGGTCCTCGGACGAACGGCACTTTAGCTACGTTTATGTTGCACTCGAGTGGGGATTATGTGGGTGGTGTGGTTATACCGATCGATGTTGATGCTGCTGGTGGTACCTTTACGGGGAGAATGCCTGATTGACCAACCACCAATCAGCTGATGTTCAGCGGGCACATCTAGAGACACATCCACAATATTGTTGCTGAGGTCCTGCAACTCCTCCTTTGCTATGGCCGACTTCTACTTGGGGAACGACTAGTTTGGGTCCTTTCTTTTTGAGTATGATGACGAACTTGTCATCTTTCGTTTAGCTGACCCTCTCATATTATTATGTACTTGCGATTACTCCTCCATACGAAACTGGCTATCGATAATTCAATGTTGTAGACGGGGAAACAATTCTACGATCTTTCGTCTAATCAATGTCTAAATCGAATGTGATGTATCCAACCCCGTGGCATTATTTAATTGCAGAATGGAACCCAATCATCTACAGCAAACCACCGACTAGGCCAATCGAGTGTTGGCTCTGCTCAAACAACAGACCTTCTTCAGTGTTGGCGTGGTCAATGTTGCTGGAAAACGATGTACTATCGTAGTATTCGACAAAATCACTTCAACCATGGACATCTCGGCTCATTGGTCCACTTCCCTCCCCAACGATCATGACAGATATTGGTTTTCTGCAGTCCAGCAGACACAAGGGCAAGGATCGGAGGGAAGGCTGTCTCCACCGGGAACGTTTATCTTACTGGTTTTGCGAAGTTGGGTGCATATCCCAAAATAATATGTGTCTTTACTGAGATAAAAACACTGTTATCGGAATGGAGAACAATCACCAAACGGTGGCATTGATGGAGGCCAAGAAGATACTGGAAAAGCTGCACGAAACCACTGAGATTAGCATCAGTGTTATCGCAGTCGGGAAGTACCGACTTACAGTGCTTACCTTCGATGAAGTTACTTCCACGATGAACATATCGGCAGAGTGGCCCATTGAACTTCTCACCGACACGGATATTTACGCCTTCCGAGCGAAACAGCAGACAAAAGGACAAGCCCAAGCATCAAGCAATGTCTGGCTTAGTCCACCAGGCAACATCTACGTCACCGCTCTGCTGAAACTCTCATAGAGCGATCTCTCTGGGCTTACACAGATCGATTCTCTCGCGGTTTGCCAGCTTCTTGAGAACCACGGTATAAAGGATGTACATCTGAAGTGGATCAACGATGTCGTAGTCGACGGTAAGAAGATCAGCGGAAACCTTGTCAGAACTAATAACCTTCCAGAAGAGAACTATGCAGTTCAGATCGGGATCGGAGTTAACGTGATGGTTGCTCCCATCGAGGGCTCAACATGCATGCAGAGCATCGTACCGGCCGACTACAACGTTGAAAAGCTGAACGAGGAGCTTCTGACCATCCTAATCAAGGACATTGAAAAGTCAACCAACGAAGGAGTGGCAGTCTTTTACCAGGAAGTTGAAAAGCGCATCCTATATCTCAACGAACATGTCTTCATCTATGATCTTGGGCTCACGAACATCGTAAACGAGGGAACATTTAAAAGCCTTGGCAAAGAATTCGAAGCAAATCTTGATACTGCATCGGGCCCAGTGACTGTACTCTCCGGAAGAATGCGCAACAAGAAATTGTGATAACAACCACCTGCTTAACAATATCATGAACTGCTGTGGCTTTATCTACAAGATATTCTTTCCAGCTCCCTCCCGTGGCTACTCCGAGGAGTCGGTGCGCAACATCAACAACAGCGGGAAGCTGGTGCAGCTACACTCCTACCACGAACGGTCGACCAACCGGGTCATGCCATACCTGTTTTTCCCGTTCTACACCAGCAGCGATAAAAGTACGGTGAGCGCTGAATGTCTACTCTACTTCCACGGCAATGCTGAGGACATCGGTCACTCCATCAGCCTTCTAAACAGCATGCGTAACTTCCTAAAGATCAATGTGATGGCTATGGAATATCCCGGCTATGGGCTGGCCAACCACTACCAAAGGAATCCGCATGAGATGAAAGAGAATGCTTTGGGCTTCTACAAGATGGTTAACGAGAAGCTTGGTTTCCCCCACGAAAACATTATCGTGTTTGGAAGGAGTATTGGCAGCGGACCGGCATCGTACGTTGCTGGAAGCAATCCCAACGTGAGGACACTGGTGCTAATGTCTCCCATATCGTCCATTCGCGATGTTGCTGGTGACCACACCTGCAAATGCTTTGCATGCTTCATCGAAAACTTTTTCGATAATGTGTAGTGTGCTCGGAACACGAAAGCTAACTTGCTCGTAATTCATGGAACGATTGATGAGGTGGTGCCTATCCGCAACGGTGTTCATGTTGTCGAGGTACATAAATGACTAAAATAGGCTTACGAATAGCGCAAAGACCGTCGTGCAGAGTTCAGACAGGTGCCAACCATGACACACAACACTTTCTAGCTGTAAGCGGATATCCTCATCCCAACAAGAGACTTCATTGCAACCCGAAGACACTATCTTCAACAGTCTCGCGAGACTGTAAACATTGTCGATCGGATGAAAATGCTCGATGAGGAGGGTTCTTAAGACAACTTCGCTTGATTTTATCGGGTGTTGCGTCATCAGCCCACAAGATATTGCTTGGCCATCCAAATAAATTGTATTAATTGGTTGCAAATGTTGGCGAGGTGCTGCCAGAGGTTGTTCTCTGTTTCGAAGTCCGTACCCATCATCGACGTGGAGGGGTTCCTTACTCAAACAGACAGCTCTGTGAAGGATTGTGAGAAGGTTGCAAAAGCACTACATGAGTATGGGTGCCTCATCATCAAGGACCCAAGAGTTCAACCGAAGGACAATGATAGGTTCCTTGATATGATGGAGAAGTTCTATGACAGCAGCAGCAAAAATTACTATGCCGGCAAGCCTACAGATATCTTCCCAGAAACTCACTATCAAGTAGGTGCTACTCCTTAGTTCAAAGAGCAGGCCAAGGATCATTCAGCTGTCATCAAGACTTATACGCCAGGCAACGAGGCAGTTACTCCACAACCACCAGGATATGATGCTAAGTGGCGCTACTTTTGGCGTATTGGAGACCTTACCGAAGAGGAGAAAAAAATGAAGGTAAGACACTCTCCCGATGGGTTCCCAGCTTGGACTGAAACTATGGACAAATGGGGACAGCACATGATCAATGGGTGTTTCACAGTTGCTGAAATGGCTGCCATCGGTTTAGGACTAAACCGAAGCACCTTCACCAAGAAGATGGAGAGGGGTCCTCATCTCCTTGCTCCCACAGGTAGTGATTTGACAAGATACAAAAAAGGCACTGTATTTGCAGGCTTCCACTACGGTACAAATTTACTTATTTCAGACTTCAACCTCCTCACTATTCACGGAAAATCAAGGTTTCCCGGCCTTTTTGCATGGCTTCGGACTGGTGAGAGGATTAATGTGAGCGTACCAGAAGGTCATCTTCTGCTGCAATCTGGAAAGCAGTTCGAAATTCTAACTGGCGGCTACGTGACCTGTGGGTACCACGAAGTTATTTACACTGATCTTGTTGAAAAGGCAAAGGACAAGGCTATCCAGGAAGGTCGCATTCCTTGGAGAGTGTCTTCCACTCTCTTTTCTCACATCCGTGGGGACGTCATGTTGGAACCAATAGGCAAGTTCGCCACACCAGAAGCCAAGAAACAATACAAACCAATTCTCGCCCATGACCACATGATGGAGGAATTAAAAGACATAAAACTTGCAGCCTGACCTCTTCATTGACAATAATAGAATTGCAGGGATTAATCAGACGGTTACGGTCTTGGCGAGGTTACGGGGTTTATCAGGATTAATTCCCAGAGCAACACTGATTTCGTTGGTTAGGAGCTGCAGTGGGATCAGACAGAGTAAGCTGCTCAGCACTTTCAGCTTTGGAACTGCGATGAAGTGGTCAACCTTCTCCCGGTTGAGTTTCTCTTGGCAGTCAGTGATGACGACGATATAAGCCTTTCTGCTGTGAAGTTCGTCTATGGCGACCTTCATTGCTGGTAGGTTCTTGTCATCGAGGATGAGGAAGATCACAGTCGTCTCCTTTGGCTTTTCGCAGTTGATAAGCGCAATCGGACCGTGTTTCATCTAACTTGCACCAAAAGCCTCGGCATGAATATAGCATAGTTCCTTGATCTTGAGAGCACCCTCCTTGGCAATGGCTAATGCTTCCGATTTCGCCAACAGATACAGAGATTCCTTGTTCTTCAGAGCATTTGCAACCTCCTTGCACTTTTCCCGAACACTGTCAACAGTCAGCCTAAAGTTGTCCATAATGTGTTCGAGATCGGACTTCAAATCCAGAGATTTAGGGCAAGTAGCGAACCCCTTCTGCTCAGCAATCTTCAATGCAATTGCCAACAGATTAAGGATTTGATGGCTGAACGATTTGGTGGCTCCCACTGCCACTTCCCTACCAACATTGGTGTAGACAGGGCAGTCGACTTTTCGGGCAAGTGCTGAACCCACCACGTTGATGACTCCAATTGTCTTAACCCCGGGTATTTTCTTAGCAGTTTCCTCGGCATTTAGCAGGTCCTTGGTCTCGCCTGACTGGCTGACGAACACAATAGACTAGTCTTACTGGATGTCTTCCGGGAGAACTTCAGCAGCATCCAGTGCCACTACCTTCTTGAATGCATGCAGGGTCTTGAAAAAGTATGCGGAATAGCTGCTCGCGTAGAGGCTGCTCCCGCAAGCCATCAACGTAAGGTTGTCCTTAAAGGTTACTCCGTCAAGTTCGTGCAGGTATGGTTTGAAGTGCAATTGCCCTTGCTCATAGATCTACTCCTCATAAAAGGAGGTAAAGGGAGGGTCAGGAGTCAATTTTACTTTCACTTCGCTGGTGATCTTGAGCATGCGATGCTGCTGAGTCATCTGCTGCTTAAGCCCTTAGATGGTGCTGAGACTTAAGGTAAAGATCTCGTCGTTGCGGGTCTCCATGTAGTCCTTAGTATACTTTTCAAAGGCTATTGACTCACTGGCAACATAGATCCCTCCAGTTCCGAAGCCAACCAAGATTGGCGAACCATAGGTACACACGCAAATCTCGTCAGGTTGCTTTCGACTCATAGCCACAAGCCCCCACTGCCCAATTAAATAGTCTTGGAGCTTGCGCAACCCCTCCTCTAAAGTCAACCCACCTTCATCGCACAATTTTGCAAGTAGTTGCACGATAACTTCGGTATCAGTTTCGCTTGTAAAGTGCTTATCCTTTAAGTAGGTATCCTTCAGCTCCTTATAGTTCACTATAGTGCCGTTATGCACGAGGTAGTAGTTGTGCGTTTCATCGAAATGAGGATGAGCGTTTGGCGAGGTCTTGCTTCCACAGGTGGCCCATCGAGTATGACCAATACCCATATAACTTCCTTTGTGGTTCTCCACAGTCTCCTTACAAACCATCTCCACACAATCCTCCTTGACATCCTCCTTGCCATATTTTGTCAGGTGGGATTCCGGTGCTTGGGTAGCGTCTCCTCTCGTGAAAGTCACGATGCCTGCACTGTCATAGCCACGGTTCTGCAGGAGTGACACACCCTCCTTAACCACAATCTCAGCGTTATTGCTGGTCGTGATAACGCCGATGATTCCACAGCATGAATTTCTGCGGTTCAACCACAGGGAACCCAGCGTGAAGCCCACTGCCAACGAAAGTGGCTTGAGCAATCTTCTTGGTGCAAGCAGTTTGCGGATCGAATTCATATGGAAAGCCTAGAGTTTTGAGTATATAATACACTTAAGGACAGTCAGCACTTAACACGCTGGTAGGAACGGTTCAGCGGGCCCGAACTGATACCTCTGGAAAACGCTATAGCAGGGGTTTGAGGGGCATTAGCGTACCACATCGGTGTACCTGCTGGCTACAATAACTTAAACTTTACAGTTGAGGGCGCGAGCGCTAACACCCCTTAAGATGACCTTCCCGCACTAGCCAACATCGTATTGATAACCCATCGACCACAACCTACTCATAATCGACTTATATTTAAATCCCAGCATGGAACGACAGTCGTTGCCAAGACTCTACGCCAACGTAAACAAGCAGCTCGGTATGGAGCATTACGAATACGAGAACTACGAGTACGAGCACGGGTAGCATCTGAATTTGATTGCAGTGACATCGAACGTTACGAGCTGATTTCCAAGGTGGGAAAGGGCAAGTACTCCGAGGTCTTCATCGGCATCAACACTGCCAACGACCAGCAGATCGTAGCGAAGATTCTCAAACCCGTGAAAAAGTCTAAAGTTAAGCGCGAGATCAAGATTCTTAATGCCTTAAAGCACCCCAACATCGTTCGCCTCAACGAGGTAGTGAGGGACCCAGCCTCCAAGACCACATCGCTTGTACAACAGCATTGTGAACGTAGATATTCGAGTGGATTCATAACCAGGACTTTCGATCACTCTTCCCAACGCTCACCGATCTTGACGTACGGTTTTACATGTTCGAGCTCATGAAGGTAATACTGGCGATTGATCGTAGGCACTCGACTATTGTCATTCCAAGGGAATCATGCACAGAGATGTCAAGCCACAAAACATCATCGTGGACCACTCTAACAAGTTGCTCAAACTCATAGATTGGGGTCTCGCAGAGTTCTACCATCCCGGCCAAGACTACAACGTGAGGGTAGCAAGCCGGTATTTCAAGGGTCCAGAGCTGCTCGTAGATTACGTCTACTATGACTATTCTTTGGACATCTGGTCTGCTGGAGCGATGTTTGCTTCGATGGTAACCTACAAGCGCTAACTCAGATCTTTAGGAAGGAACCTTTCTTCATGGGAAATGACAATCGCGACCAGCTCGTGAAGATCAGCAAAGTTCTCGGCACGGAGGACCTCTACAAGTATCTGAAGAAGTATGGACTGAAGTTGGAAGAGGAGCTTGCTGCTCTCATCGAAAAATGCCCGAGGAAACCTTGGGGCAAGTTCGTGAAGCCCGAGATCGCCCATCTATGCTCCGACGAGGCTCTGGACCTACTGGATAAGATGCTACAGTACGACCATGTAACAATACGAACTAAGACAGGCCTAGCGCATCCTTCCGAAGGAAGCCATGCAACACAAGTACTTCGATCCCGTGAGGAAATGAACGATGATGTGTATAGCCATGCTGGACAGCTTCGAGGTTGGGTGGGAAACCACCAGCAGAACCCACCAAAGGTCTGCAAGTTGTAGTTATCGTGTGGTTGTGCTTACCGAGGGAGTGACCCTCTACAGCCTTCACTTCTCTGATTCAAATCCAAGAGCTATAAAAAATAAAATCGATGGACGAACCACTCGTTTAGAGCAAACAACGGAACATCAGCCACTTCAGCAGGGAATCTGTTGAGATGCCAGCTCCGCCCGTCCTTACCATTCTCTTCTTCGAGATGTTTGGTATTGCGCTACTCACGCTTGGAGTAAACAATAGTGTTTACGCTCACATACCCGACATCTTCGTTGCTACTTCACTGTTTGTAGCTATCATCTACAGTGGACCGTTCAGTGGCGGGCACGTCAATCCCGCAGTCACCATGGGTATACCAGTAGATAATTGTTAGGGTTTGTCGCCAAAGACAACGGACTGGCAGTCTCGACTGCTGCCATATACTGGGTTGGACAGGTTGCTGGTGGTATTGTTGGCTCATTACTCGGTGTGGCAACTGTGGGTAAGGTCAATGCTCCCAATCTCGCTTTTGAAGTAAGCCTCTTCGATAACTTAGGATCCTGAGTTCCTCATCAGCGACTTAGTGGGCGAAAGTATTGGTACTTTGGTGTTCGTGTTCTTCATTCTGCTCGTCACCAACGAAGTGACTACCTTCTCGACCAACACCCTTACAACTTGGTCTTGCATTGCTGGTGCACTCTACATTGGTAGACACTATGCCATTCGGAGCGGAGGCTGCCTGAACCCCGGAGTGGCCCTTGGAATGCAGATTGTTTCGATGTTTTGGCAGGGTGATCAATACTTATTCAAAAGAACTTGGGTCTACGCTATAGGACCCTTCCTGGGAGGCTACCTTGCTGGCAAGCTGTTTGACAGGTACCTTAAGGCATTCGTAAGAATGAAGCGAGAACGCGACCAGTTGTGATCTGCGCATGTTAATATCGACAGTATATGAGGACTATCAACACCAGCAGAAGGTGGCTGTTTAGTACCTTCCGAAGGGGATAGGAGTAACAGAATATTGACGGCTTGGACGCTGCTGAGCTGCTCTTTACGAAGTACCTCACAAAAACTGGGGAGAAGAAGGTGACTCCTCCTTCATTTGATCAAGTAGAACGAACACCTGAATACAAGCTTCCACGAAGCTTCTACAATCAGCTAATAGAGAAGAACCCAACCGGCAGCATCACCAACCATAGTTACAAGGGTATGGAGCTAACAATTGTTCCATTGAACTATCCGAGGAAGACACCGATCGCTCAACTGTACAAAGTACTTCAAAAGGAGTCACCAGATCTGCTGATGCTGCAAGTTCGTCCCGATCGAGTGCTTTCTGGATTTCAGTTGATCAGCAAGAAAGGCGATACCTTCAGCGACAGCACGTATTGGCAACAGATCTGCCGAACAGGCTCCGATTGTATGCCTTCTCACGAGATGCGGTAAAAGGTCGCTACTACACTCAAACGTTCTATTGTTCGGCTGAAGCCACTCACCATTTCGTAGCAGAGGGAGTACGATATGGCAACCTATCGCAAATTAAAACCCTTCAGGAATACCGAGACACTAAACACTGAAGCTGTGTCTACCGCCAGCTTTTATAGTGAGTGGAACCGAGTGCCTATTGCGTTGTGTGAGTTGCCAGAAATATCAGAAAGGCAACATCTGGCCAATTCATTGACTCTCATGGAACTTCAGCTGCTCTTCCGACAGACCTGCGAACAACTTGCTATGTACCCGCCGAGCACAACACCACGACAACTCGCTCAGTATCTCTTCCCGGAAGTTCTACTTCACTATTCTGAAAGGTATATGGCGACACTACTGGAATACATTGCTGCAAAAGGCAAACACCGCAAGATAGTCATGCTCACTGGGCTGCTTCAAGCAGAGGCAATCCCAATGTATCTCAAGAACCGGTCCGTTAGTAGTATTCTTGCTGATATTCTTCCGCCGAAGCCACAAGGTTCGATTATGAGGGATATCTCTCACCACGAAATCGCCTAAAAGCATTGTTTAATCGACGTGCTTCAGTACGGTCAATCCCTTTCCAAGACCCCACTATCCTAGCTTGCCACAACCTCTAGCATTCTTCGCTACTACTTCGGAGGTGATACAGCCGACTCTCAACTCTTTCGTACGGACATGTACAAACGTTACCTGGGCATGCTGCAAGAGTGCCTAGCAAGTGGCCAGCGACTTAAGGAACAGGAGTTCATTCGCCGAGTGCTTTGATTGTACCTTCCACCACCGACCTTCTGATTATTATTTTCTGAATTGGTTCAACAACGCACATGGAAGCCATTCTCGAGCCAGAGTACCTCTTGTACCACTCAGAAAGCAGTACGTCCTGAAGGATGTGATGAAGAGGCGCAAGAAGGACCTCGATGCTGTTGAGAACAAGCTCAAGGCCAAGCAATTGCTCAAGTCATCTCGTCCCAAGAAGGAGACAATCAAGCTTCCCGACAAGTTTGTGAAGAAGTATCGTGCTGCCCAACGTTCCTTTGCAGATCTCAAGCGCAGAGTAAATGCCGTTCTGATTTCAGACCATCAAAGCCCTGCAACGTGAACCCGAGGCCGCAGACAAAGAGCGATTATTGCTGGTGGTGCGTATTCGTGGAGTCCACGACATTTCGAACGTGCAGAGCCGTATATTGCACAACCTCAACCTACGAGAGGTAAATACTGCCGTGTTCATGCGCTCTAGCAAAAAGAACCTTCTTGCTTTGAAGCGTATCGAAAACTACATCACATATGGCTATCCCAGCCGCAAGTTGGTGCAGGATTTGGTGTACAAAAAGCTCGCAATCAACGTTGGTGGCGAGAGGAAACTTCTCAATACCAATCAGCAGGTGGAGGAGAACATTGGTGGGGATGTAGTATGTTTGGAGGACGTTATTAGCAACCTTGTCGGAGTCGGACCAGCATTTGAAACCGTCGTGAAGGTTATCTGGCCGTTTAAGCTTACCACGGCTGAGGGAGTGTTGCAATCACGCATGCGCAAGCCGTTCTCGCAGGGCGGTGAATGGGGATTCCGCGATAATCTTATCAGCGACTTCGTAAGCAAGATGATCTGACTGCTGACTGTTGAATGTATGTTCGTTGAAGGGGGAGAAATCCATTATCAGCATTTACAGCCGCTGGTTGCTGGGGGTTGTTCGGCTGGTTGCAAGTGAACCCCGCCGGTAGTACCTCTGTTGGCGGCGTCTTTGCGACGTTGTGCAATGTCTATACCTAACGCTATTTGATACTTGCACAAAGGCGCTCAAATACTACATTGACGTTGCCATCTAGTGCAGAAATTTCTTCGAAGGATGCTCCGATCTACTGGGCCAACTGTTGCCCTTCGGCACGGGTGACCTGGCGATCTGGAAGGTCATTCTTGTTGCCTAGCAGGAGTATTTAAACACTAGGATCGGCGTTTTCTCTCACACTGTGCACCCAATTTCTCACATCCCTAAACGATCGCTCCTTGGTTATATCGTAGACTATAAGTGCTCCGACAGCGTTGCGGTAGTGCCTACACCCTAACGGCCAAACATTACGATATAGTGACTGACTGGTACTTCTCCTGGCCGGCTGCATAACTTCACTTATGTACTGGTATCCCATATTTGAGCTTTCACGCGTTAGCCCGTCGGCACTGGAATGGTTTTGGTAGCAAATTCGACACCGATGGTTGGGGCGGGATTTTTAGGTGCATACCCCTTGACGTATCTATATGGCATCCCTGATGGTACTTCTGAACCAAGTGAGTCTTGCCGACTGATGCGTCTCCAACAACGATGACTAGGATAATGCCGTGGTCGAACTTTTGTAGAGTTGCTTGTAGTCGTTGTCGGTGGATATCATGGTTAGGGTTATAACGGTGTGACGGAGTCAGCTACAATAGCCTATCACTAAGCCAACTGTAATTTTCGCGGGCGGTTCACCTGCCCTCAAATTCCTCGGTGACGGTCCGCAAGCAATTAATTTCCTCCAATATTCAACAGTCCCGCGCACATGCAGAACGACACAGAATTCACCCCGGCTAACACCATCTACCTCAATAATCTGCCGTATGGTGGTGGGCCTTCTGACTTCCAGGAGATCCAAGCCGCAATCAAACAGTCCCTCACGAAGGAGGACTGTGAACTTGTGGATGATATTAAGGTCAGGGATCGTCGTGACCGGCCTGATAGCTACAGTGTGTACGCACTCGCTAGGTTCAAGTCACCTGAGGTCGTTGCCAAGCTGATCAAGCAGGGCACTCTCACCATCAGTGGCAAACCTATCAAGGTCGAATCCTATGCTGGCGAGCGCGAATACCACATTTACATCAAGAGCACCCACAGTCTGACTCCAGAGCAGATCCGCAAGCACTTCTCGCAGTTCGGCCAGGTACGGATGTTGCTAATGCAGATCGAAGGCGACCACAACTACACCTCGGAGGACCATAACAGTTGTCTACTGCGGTTCGTCAAGCAATAGGATGCCGAAAAGTGCCTACAGAATCACTAACACATCATCGAGGGTACTCGTTTGTGGCTGGAACGCTACATCAGTAAAGAGCAACGCCACGAATAGTACCACCGTTTATTCCTCAACAAGATTCCAGTAAAGGCAGACAACCGAGCCGAAATCGAGAACCTTATCAGCGTAACTTACAATGCTATTCAGGAGGAAATGTCCAAGTTTGGTAAGCTTGTGCGCAAGGTCTAGGTGGAGTTCAAGGAAACCCAGCCCAAGTTTGGCCACAGTATAGTTTACTTCAGCACACCCGCACAAGCTGAGGAAGCCAGGCTGAAATTCAATCGCAACTTGCTCTCTGCTTACGGGAGTGAGCCTTTGGAGCTTGACAACTTCATTTCCAGGAAGGACCGCGACAATAAGGGACAGCTTTATGCTAGCGACATCCTAGCGAGTACCGATCAAAGCACCATTCGTGAATTGTTCGAGAAATACGGCAAGGTTGATGCTGTAAACTTGAACAAGTATTCCCATCAACAAAAGGGTGTGGCATGCCTACGGGGTACCATCACCTTCGAGGATAGGTATCCGCCTGCTGTGATTTAGGAACTCAATAAACGAGGTGCTGAGTGAGGCTCACAAGGATAAACTTCTGTGCAATATCTTCCTGGATGAGAATCCGAAAGTGAACATCTACATGTCCAAGCAGTAACGGTAGCAATTCAGTAAGACCATGAGGAAGCCAAGGCAACAGCAACCTCCGGCAATGAACTTACCCTTCCCAGCGCATCCAATGATGATGCAGCAGAACTTCTTCGGCATGGCGCCTTTCCAGATGATGCCACAAATGGGTGCTCCGATGAACCCAGGACTTATGCCCACTACCATGCCGAGCTTTATGCCTCCTATGCCCATGCCTATGCAACGCCGCTAGTGATTCGCTTGTATTCATTAATCCCACCCTTAACTAGCGGCTGTTTGGTAGTCCAGCAGTGCATTATTAAATTCAAATAGCCGGTCACCGATGGAGATCGAACCAACTGATCAGAAGCCTGATTCCCAGCCAAGGATGGCCTTCGATGAGGTGCCAGTGGGCCGCAAAAGCAACCAAAGCATGTTCGCGCAGGAGCATCCGCCGGGTAAATGACTCGTGCTAAAATAGGCTACGTCGAGACAGCTCCTGTGCAGGAAGAGTTACCCCTTGAGAAGCGACTTGTCAGCAAAGTGTGGAAGTTTAGGCAGGGAGCTCTTTAGGAGCTCATTCAGGAATGCCAGAAGAGTGATGAGAATGTAGCTAGATTCGAGGAGCAAATGATCGGATGGCTTGCCGACAGTAATGTCAACTGCCAGGAAAAGGCTTTTCGGCTGCTGGATTCCTACCTTAGCAAGCGGCTGAAGCTCACAATGTCCATCAAAGAACTCCTCAAGGTCATCGTTGAGAAGGGATTCACTTCGAACAAACCTGACATTGTACGGTGTGCCAACAACGTTGTGGTCTAGCTATTGGACAAGGGCTACAAACCTGAGATCTACATAGCGCTCATGGATGGACTTAGCCATAAGAATCCGAAAGTTCCAGTGGCATGTGTAGATGCTTGTGGACTGCTTCTCATGAATTACGGACCGAAGAGGCTCGACATGCTGAAGATCATTCTGAAAGAACTACAGCAACACTGCGAGACGACATCCACGCTTTTGCGTAGCTCTCTCATGAACTTTTACAAATAAGCCTTCAAATGGATTGGGGAAGGAATGATCCAGTTTATGAAACTCAAAAAACCCACGAGCGACGAGTTCGAAAAGTTTACAAAGAGCTATCAACGGATTCCGATGGTACCTCTGCGAGCCAGCTAGCAGGAAGCTGCGAACATCGAGTCTGGCAAGGCTGCAACGGATGTTGACCCATACACTATAGCAGACCCTGTGGACGTTATCAACCGCTATGACGACAGTTGGGTAGACAAGACTCTTGAAATTGCCAAATGGTCTGAGAAAAAGGATGTCCTGGACACTGCAATAGCTGACATGTCAACTCCTAAGATTGTGCCTCGCGAGCACTACCACCTGGTGGGTATGCTAAAGAAGCTGATGGTGGACAGCAACATCGCGATTCAAATCTGCGGAATGAAAATGGCAAAGGCCCTTGCGTCTGGCCTCAGAAAAGCGTTCAATCAGGGAGGAAAAGTCATGGCACCACTTCTTATAGCTAAACTCCGAGACAAGAAAAACCAGATCACAGACGAAGCTCATAAAGCACTCAAGGCATTGTTCTACTCAATCACTCTGGAAGATATGATTGAGCCGATCAAAGATGGACTCATTGACAAAGCTCCGAACATGCGACTGCAAACTCTCAAGTTTTTGCAAACCTCGATGACTAAGAAGGATAGCAAGGCAGTCCGATTGTTAATGGAGAGTTTGCTCAAACTCACAAGCGATGGGGCTGCTGAGGTCCGATAAAAGGTAATAGAGGTCATCACAGAAGTCAAAAACACCTTCGGATCAGGCTTTATCGGCGACCGGTTTAAGGATGTGCAGTCACAAAAGCTTCAGAAAATACTCTCCGAAAAGAACTAAATCTCGGTGGAGAATATCGAAAGTCAGCCACAAGCAATCCCCCAGCGGTCGATCAGTGTTGAACCGAAAGGTAACCAGCCTCAGAAGAAAATTGGGGTCAAAACATCCACACTACACCAGCCCCAACAATCGATTCCTAGCCGTTCGCTTGATCCAGTGTGCAACTAGGACAGCAACAACAGTATGGGTCAATCAAACTCGCGTCAATTAGAAAGCAACAGGATGAATGTTTTCCAGGAACCCAACATCGCAAGTACAAATGAGTCTGTCAAGCTACAAGCCTACCAATCGTTGGTCTCGAAACCTATTCCCAACGTCCTTGCCTTTCTCAGAAACAAGGGTGTGAGAGAGTCGCACCACAATGTGCTCAGAGCAATCCTGACTATCTATGAACGTGCTGGTCAGGAGCTCACAAAGGCTGACCTTGAGTATCTCGTGCTGCATGATTGGAGGAAATCCAAGAACTTCCTGAGCGACTACTTAGCTTCAGCGAGGGTTGGTCAGGATTGTGGGTAGGTTATCAGACAAAACCAACTCCTAAAGGAAATCTTGGGCAGTCGCGATAGCAACCGTCCGAAGGTTCCTCTGGTGCCCGAACTCCACAGCTACCTACCGAAGATGATGCACCCACAGATGCAGTCCAAACTCTCTGCGGCTGACTCCATGCTTCATGTTCTGCAACAGTACAAACCAACAGGCGAAGACTTCGCTGGCTACACCAAAGAGGTCACAGAGATGTGCAATGTTATCAAGTGCCGCATCAACGACCCCGAACCGTAAATCAGCAAAAAATACATCACGTTGACACGGTTGCTAACCAAAGTGGGCATTGTAAACAAAACTCGAGGAAGAATCCTGCTGCAGACTATCGTTTCAAGGCTAAACGATCCTCAGGTATATCTTGATGTGCGAGACTACATGAACGATAACCTTATGCTCTATCCAGGCCACCTCTTCAGCCATCTACATACCATGCTGGCCAACGAGTTCACCCGAATTCACCTACTGCTTTTCATTGAAGAGAACATCTCCCAATTCATCAAGACTGCCGATCTGAAGGCTTACCTGCCTGTGCTATTCCACCTCCTCAGCATCGCTGGTGAGACTGCCGCTAAGGCATAATGTCTCCTTAACTACATCGTGCAGTCGCAAGGGGAAGGCTTCTTGGAAAAATCAATTCGATAACTACGCATTGACGCTCCCGAAACGTACCTGGCCAAGTGGGGACTGGAGAAGCGAACTCTACAGCAAATGGTAGAGCCAAACCGCCCAGCATTAACTCGACTGGTTTCAAAGATGGAACGTCTGAGAGATGAACCGCTTAACCCTTGGCCACTGATAGCATCACCCAGCCACATCTATCAGTTGGTAGCCATGCTACATCAACTCCCGTACCCATTCTGCGAAATGGGTACGTTGCTGCCTGTCACACCACAACTAATCCAAAAACTTGTGGAATCGCCAGTCTTGCCAGACTACTCAGACATTGTTATGAAGTGGTTGTTCTGGCGTTTCCAAATTTAACGCAAGGAAGTCGTTCTTGACCTCATCGGTTTGGCAAAGAAGATGATAGCCAACATCGAACTGGAAGAGATGGAACTGATCATTTTGCTGGCAGGTCTATTGGGAGTTGTGAAGCTTGGTCCTGACGTTCTCAAGGCGATCGATGAACTGCATAGGCAGTTCAAACCAGCACAGCAGCAGAAGATCCTTCGTTTCTGGGTCAATTTTATTAAGGATAACAGCGAGGGTGCAAACGAGATACTGCAGGTATTGATGCTCTGCTTCCACGGAGGGTTGCCCTCTGAGTTGCTTGTCGAGCTAGCAGCACACCACTCAGTGAGGTCGAATACTGCATTTATTAAATACCTACTTCAGCACTACGATAGGAAGAACTTGCAAGTGTATGGCTTCGACCTCGACGAATCGGCTCTCAAAGCAAGGTCCAGCATGAAGGTCAACCGCCGCGACTAAAACCATCGACCCAACAACCGTCTGTTGGAGATGGTTGAAAACTTCAAGAGTAAGGAGTCTGCTGATGTTCTTGCTGAAATTGGTCGGATTATCTACCCTAAAAGTCAAGAAGAGAAGGCTGAATTCTATGTAGAGCTCTGGGAAGCCCTGTACAACCCGATACTCCAGTCTGAGATTAAGCCTGGGAATATCATCGCCTACAATGTTCACGTTGCGAAGTAATTGGGTCAGCTGCCTCTTGAACCAGTGTTAGCGAGGATGGCTCGCATTCTCATTGACTTACTGATGGAAGTAGATGAGAGAAAGCCGCAGGGTCACACCGACATAATCAAGTCGGTTAACAACACCATGCTCAAGCTACTTGAGATTGGTCCTAACCATTTGATGGTGGAAGTTATGCTCGCCATGATCAGATAAGAACTATCGAAGACGACTGAGTACTGCAAGATTGTGGGAGTGTTGTGCAAATGCTTGAGCAAGCTTGTTAAGAACCAACAGTTCAGTGCGAGAATTGAATGGTTCATTGCTGAGGTGTTCCGGCTATTCGATGACTTCTACTTCAACTTCACGGGCCAGGAGACACCCAACCATAAAGTGATGCGTCAAACTGTGGCTGAAGCAATCAATAACAGCCGCGAGCAATAGAGACACAGGGAGGTGCTGAGACAGTATCTGCAGAAACACTCAGCAAACGAGTTCACTCGCAAGGTGTTCCAGTAAATCGCAAATGGAAAGCCGAAGGAGACCGCGGAGGACACCCTCATGTCGCGCCTAAACCTGATAAAGTCAAAGTGCGGAGTGGAGGACATTCGGCTCGGTCCTAACATTTGGTAGAAGAAGAATTTGGAGTGATAGGTTCCTATTGTATGTGTTGCACAGTTGCAAATAATTCAATCGTGATCAATCGTATCATGCAGTCCTCGCCGCTAGCAGTTCCTTGCTGAGCACTCGGTTAAGCTGTTGGAGCTTCTCGATCTGTCTTTGTTCCTCCACTAATTTGTTCTTGAGGCCGTCCTGCGGTACGAGTATCTCGTACTGTCGGAAGAACAGCTGGATATTGAATTTCTCTTCAGGCTTCTTGCCCATGACGTACTTCTGGATGAACTCGTCTTTCTTGCGGGTATCGTCCATGGCCTGCTTGAGCTTCTGACCGAGCGAATCCAATGCCTTCTGAACAGACGCCAGCTCGTTCCTGACGTTCTGTAGTTCCACCTCATAGTTGACCTGCTGGGTCTTTCTTTCGCTGATGCTCTTGAGCTTTTCGATTTCGACTTCTGCGCGGAGTGCGGTATTGAGGGATTGGT
>Ga0075152_10001262_pt1 | contig 18266 bp, 16 predicted proteins | sample JI61114C2DNA_FD_70964 | JGI IMG/M metagenome (GOLD analysis project Ga0075152, IMG submission 70964) | Wastewater effluent complex algal communities from Wisconsin, to seasonally profile nutrient transformation and Carbon sequestration -... | ecosystem: Engineered > WWTP > Effluent > Algae...
GGATGCAGTCCGATACATGCATACACTCCCTCGTACTGTTCTGCGAGTTCTATCGCCTTTCTCGAGGTATCTTTTTGTGTGCCGACGTTCATCATCATGACACCAGCGTCCTGTGCGCGTTTGATTACTTCGTCACGGTCAGCGTCGAAAACACTAAAGTTCACGTGCGTATGGATGTCGAAATATTTTGGTGTCATACTACTCTTCTATAAAAATTGCTTTTGGACGATTGTCATATACACGAGCGAGCATCAACCTTTTGTTGCCCGAAACAAGATGTAGCTTTCCATCATGGCGAAAAATAATAGGTGCTGCGAGTTTTTTACCCGCTGTTATCGTTTGCATAATATGATCCATAGTTTGACCATGTATTTTCACTAACTCATCGAGTTTCTCAAAATCACCCACAGAAAGTTCCGACCATGAATCAGTATTTTCAAGTCTTGCCCAATCAGTATCCGAGAGATCGTTCAGCTTCCCATAAAAGACTTTTTCAGATATGGCTTGCACGGTTGTTTGAAACGTAGGATCTGTGCGAGAAATCCCCAAAACTGTTTCGACAACACGCTCGATTTCCCCGATTTCATACCGGAGCGCGTCGAGTGAATATTCTCGCCATTCTAGCTTCGGCTCTTTTGCTTGTTCTAGTTTTGGTGATTTGAGTTCCATACTATTTTCTCGCAAAAAGTGGCTCACTTGGCATAGTGTTTGCCTCGACTGCTTCTTTTATTTTCCTCGATGTCTCGGGCAAAAGTGGCGCGAGCATACGCGCCACGGTATAGAGACGGACGACGAGTTCGCTGATGATTGCATCGCCTGCTACTTTATCAGTTTTGACCAATTTGAAAGGTTCAGTTTCGGTAATACGTTCGTCCATGAGTTTTGCTTCGTGAAAAGCACACTCTGCAGCGGCTTTGATATCGTATGCATCCATCGCAGTGAGCCACGCCTCTGGGAGTGACTTTTCCGGCATTTCAAAAGTCTGGGTAAGATTGGTCGACGCCATCTTCATAATACGCGACGTCAGGTTGCCGATACCGTTTGCGAGGTGTGCGTTGTAACTCTCGACGAATCGCTCGCGAGAAAACGGACTGTCTTCAAACGAACTGATTTCCTTGAGCAAGAAAAAACGGAGCGCGTCGATACCAAACTCTCGTGCAATATCTTTTGGATCGACAACGTTGCCAAGTGTTTTGGACATTTTGACGCCACCGTCGCCCATGACGAAACCGTTCACAACAATCTGGTGAGAGTTGGGCAATCCTGCAGCCATGAGCATCGCTTGCCACATCGCGCCCTGAAAACGCGTGTTGTCCTTGCCACAGTATTGCGTCGGCGTGCCATTGACCCAATATTTTTCAAAGTCACCTTCAACTTCGGCCGTGCCCCGCGGAGCCTTGGCGGAGTGGGGCCAGCCGAGTGTTGATATGTAGTTAGTAAGAGCGTCAAACCATACATACATCACTTGGTCTGCGTCTCCGGGGACAGGTATCCCCCACGGCATTTTGGTTGCGAGACGCGATACGGAAAAATCTTCGAGTCCGCGCTCTATAAACGCTTTGATTTCGTTAAAACGAAAATCAGGGATGATAAACGTAGGGTTCTTTGTATAAAATTCTAAAAGTTTCTCGCCAAATGCGCTGTATTTGAAAAAGTAATTTTCTTCATCGATAAGTTCAGGTGCAACACCATGATCAGGACACTTGCCATCGACGAGTTCGCTATCTGTTTTCTCACTTTCGCAACCAACACAATACTTGGTCTGGTAGTTTTTTTTGTAGATATAGCCGTTGTCAGACACTCGCTTCCAAAACTCTTGTGCTGCGACGATATGGTGTGCGTCGGTAGTCCGGATAAAATGCATGCCATCCATGAGTCCAAACAAACCCAAACTTTCATGAAACTTTGCGACGTTCATATCGACAAACTCTTGCGCGGTCATACCGAGCTCTTCTGCTTTTTTAAAAATCTTTGACCCATGCTCGTCAGTACCAGAATTGAAAAAAACGTCTTCGCCGAGTATGTCTCGGTGATACCGTGCGATAGCGTCCGCACGTACGAACTCGAGCGCATGGCCCATGTGGAGTTCAGCGTTGACGTATGGAAGTGTGGTAGTGAGATAAAATGGTTTCTGCATAGGGAAAATATAACACTTTATGAAAAGAAAAGGAACAAAGAAAAAACCGCTTGGAAGCGGTTTTTATACAGCATCGAGGCTTTCTTTCTCAAAAATCTTTTTCTGTTCGAGATCAGTAAAGAGTTCAAGGAGAAATACTGCCACCGGCATCGCGAGGATAATACCCCAGAAACCAGCAAGCTTGAGTCCGATCAAAAGTGAAAGGATGACGATCAGCGGTGGAACACCAGTCGCACGGCGAACAATGAGAGGAACGAGGATGTAGTTTTCTATTTGTTGCAAAACGATGAAAAATCCGAGTGTCATGAGTCCAACCGATGTGCCGCCCTCTGCAAAGCCAAGTGCGACCGCAGGCACAGTCGCGAGTATCATACCAAACGGTATGAGCTCAAACAGCGCTGCAACGAGTGCGATGATGAGAGCATACTGTATACCAAGGAGTGACAGGCCGATGAACGCAAGGATACCTATGATAAGACCAAGGAACATCTGCCCCTGAATCCAACGTGAAATCTTTTTTCGTGTACGCTCCCAGAGTGAGAGGACATACTCTTCTTGTTTGACAGGAGTGATGATGCGGAGAAACTTTTCTATACCGTGCTCCTCGACTGAAAGATAAAATGAGATAACACCGATGAGCACGACGTTTGCTATGCCACCGAACAGTACAGTGAGTGTCTGGAACAATCCACCGGAGTTGCCTTGGGTGACAGCCTTGAACGAGGTGACAATGTTCTCAAGTGTTGTCGCTGATTCGCCGATGTTTCCGTTACCTATAACACCACCAGTATTTTGAATTTGTTGCACCTGTGGTAGATACTGAGTGATAATCTTTGCGAGTTCATCGATCTGACTAACGACCACTGGAATGAAAAGATAAAACACTCCCGCAAGAACCAAAAGTGACATGAGGTATATGAGGATTACCGACAGCGTCCGCCCCATGCGTCGCTTGCCAAAAAATCGTACGCCAGACTCAACAAACGAAGCGATGACAATAGCCGTCAATATAACGAGAATAAGACTGCGGAGATAGTAGAGAGCGATAATGAGAAACCCAAAAAGTATCACCCGAATGATGGATTTAGAAGAAATATCGACGGTGACACGAGGATGAAAGTTCATTGTATATAGTATACCTCCCGGCCGGGCTTTTTCAAAGAAAAAGCTCGGCAAAAAAAACACCAAGAGTGTATACCATATCTGACACGAAATATCGCGCTTTCTTACACGCGCAAAAGCTTTGCAAACACCTTTTCATCCGCCTTGGTATATGGACCGATGAGCGCTAGGTTGAGGGTTTTGGTTGTAAAGACTTGTTTTGCCACCTTTTGTATATCCTCAGCTGTAACGGTGCGAACTCTCTTCTCTGCCTCGCGTGGGGTGCGGAGAGGGCGACGGAGCACTGCCTGGCCACCGTAGAAATTGGCATAGGCATCTGACGACTCGAGTTCGAGGAGCATGTTGCCGACCATGTACTCTTTTACCTTTGCGAGTTCTTCTGTAGATACAAGTTCGGTTTTGAGACGAGCGCATTCGGCGAGGATGACACTGATTACTTCTTTGACTCGTTTGGTATCGCAACCAACAGAGACTTCAAAGTAGCCGTGGTCAGTGTACGGGTCGTTACCAGCGCGAACGTAATAGCACACACCCATCTCTTCGCGGAGTTTCTCAAACAATCGTGACGACATACCTCCGGCTAGCACGGTACCGAGAACCGCGAGTGCAGGATTTCTCTTTTCGTCGGTGACTGGGAATGTACGAAAGCCGAGCACGAGGTGTGTCTGATCTGTTTTCTTTTCTTTGATACGAACGGCTGGAGCTTTTTGTGTATCGATGACTTTTTTCTTGCCAGTCTTTTTCGCTTGTGGGAGTTTGCCAAAGACGCGCGCCACCTCTGCCGAAACTTTCTTTGCATCTACTCCTCCTGCGACAACAACGAGTGTCGCACCTGGTACATAGTGTTTGCCGTGATACCGGACAAAGTCCGCACGTGTGAAACTGCGCACACTCTCGCGTGTACCTGCGATGTTGCGCCCTGCCGGTTGGTCGCCGTAGAGCAAGCCCATAAAAAGATCCTGCACGTGTCGGTGAGGCATGTCTTCATACATGTTTATTTCCTCGACTATCACACCTTTTTCTTTTTCTATTTCTGCCTCTGGAAATGTCGAGTGAAGGTACACGTCAGAAATCACATCAAAGAGTTTTCCAAAATGTCGCGCCTCGCCTTTTGCGTAGTAGCCTGTGTATTCGTGTGATGTAAATGCGTTTGACTGCGCTCCGAGACCGTCAAGTTCGCGAGAGATATCCATCGCACGTGGACGCTGGGTGGTGCCTTTGAAACACATGTGCTCGAGAAAGTGCGAAAGCCCCATCTCGTGATCGGTCTCATATTTCGAGCCAGTCTCAACCAAAATCATGACAGTTGCTGTAGGATTGCCCTTCATAGGGATTATAAGCGTCCGTAAGCCGTTTTTGAGGGTCTTTTGGTATGTTTTCATACCCTAAATATACCAAATAAGCCTTATTTTACAAGGGTCGATGCTTGACAGTGGACCCCAAAGGTGCTACAATACTGCCGAAAGTTTTAAATTAAATTGAAAACCATAAACCGAGAAAAATGACTAGAGACAACATGTACGGGGTATATTTACCTCTCACGATCGCTGCTGGTATGGCGGGATGCAAAATGACTAACATAAGCAGCTTGGCTACAACACTAAACCTTGAAGACTTAAGCGAACCAGGAGCACTACTATTTCTGGAATTCGTAGCACTATTTATCAGTGCAATAGCGATTTGCTTCCAAATGCGCAAAGAGTACGACGCAAAACTGTGGATTGTACTTGGAGCAGTAGTGTTATTGTTAATGCTTGCAAAAACAAGGTGGAATGCTTCAAACCCAGGGTTTGAAACCTCTGAAGCATGTGTAATATTGCTCTATGCAATTGCATTTGCTTGGCCGTATCGGCTAAATTGGCGGAAAGCGACCATGGTAACTTTATTATTGGTTCCCAGCCTTGCGAACGCGCAAAGTAGCCTTGAGTTAAATGCGCGATACAGTGATGCTTCATTTGGATTTGCGATTGGTGGACAAGCGCAGGTACCATTTAAAAACGCTATCTCAGTTACTACTGGAGAATTTGTGTTTTCAAAGATAGAACTTCATGAAGCATTGCTAATGACGGGAGTTGCCTGGGACAAAAGAGTTGGAGAGTTGGGTTTTGTACTTGGCTCATTTGTAGAGCCCACAGAAGTATCCGAAAATGAAAGCGGATATAAAGGTCCAATAGCTTTCGGGATGGGCGCTATGGCTGTATATAGCCTTGAAAAGAAAAAATTTCATCTTCATGCCGAAGCTGGTGCTGGATGGAATTTCCCTCAAATTGTTTGGCTCTATACCGCCCGTGCAACATACCTTTATCGAGATGTTGTGTTTGGTGGTCAATTGCACTACACACTCGGTGTGGGCCCAATGCTGGGATGGCAAATGTGTGAACACGTTCTTTTAAGTGCTAATGCGTTCGTAAACTTCGAGGGCCATTCAACTGGCCAACTTAGTATCACCGTCAATCACATCGGCGGAAATCACCATTAACATTAACTGGTGAAAATGTGAAAAGATATTGGTTGTTGTCCTCTTGTAGGATGGCAACCTCTTTTTAATTATAGTGACTCTCGCCACCAAAAAACCAGCATCGCTGCTGGTCTTTTTTTTATACTATTTTTCTGTGACTTCGATCATGCACTGGTTGTATTTGTCTGTTGTGGACCAACCACACTGACCACTTTTTTGTCTTTCACAAAATGCATACTGGATGAGGCAACTCTGTTCAATAGTAGGCGCCTGACAAGTAGAAGATATGTCTGTTCCCTCTTCAACACAGAGCTCGCTGTTACAACCAGACTGGACACATGCTTTTTGTGAGACAGCACCGGCGTCGATAGCTGTTTCAGACGGCTGTGACGCAGTCGGTTTGTTCAACTCGACACCACTCGGCGTAAACACTTCTTCACTCTTTTGTGTGCCACCTCGTGTGATAAAAAATATTCCTCCAGCTATAACCAAGAACAAAACAACGATGCCGATGATTGCTTTTGTAGACATACTTAGTTCGAAAGTTTATCGCTGATAAAAGTTTCGAGATCTCCGACCGAGATTCTCTCTTGTGCGCCAGTGTCACGGTCTCGTACCGTCACTGTGTTGTTTTCGAGTGTGTCAAAGTCGATGACGATAGTCCATGGTGTCCCTATCTCATCCTGACGACGATAGCGTTTGCCGATATTGCCGTTGTCGTCCCACATGATACGTCCATACGTAGTTTTGAGTTTCGCAAATACCCCGCGAGCATAGGCGACAAGTTCTGGCTTGTTCTTGAGAAGTGGAGAGACACACGCGATCACAGGAGCAACCGATGGTGCGAGTTTCAGATAGACACGCGCTTCGTCTCCCTCGCCCATGATGTCTTCTCGATATGCGGACACGAGCACGGCGAGTATGGTGCGGTCGAGACCAAACGTAGGTTCAATAGCGTGAGGTAAATATTTCTTTGCAGACTCTCCAGGTGCGAGGTCGGAGTCGTCGACATACTCGAGTGACTGACCAGACATCTCCTGATGTTTACCAAGGTCAAAACTACCTCGGTATGCGAGACCATAGAGTTCTTTCTGCCCAAAAGGAAAATCAAACTCAAAGTCTATCGTGCGGCTCGAATAGTGCGCTCGGTCTTCTGGTGCGACTTCGATCTCGTGTACACGGTCTTTGTCGATACCGACAATATCTATCCACTCGAGCATCTCCTCTCGCCAATATTCAAAATACTTACTCCAATCACTTTCACGAACAAAGTATTCAAACTCCATGAGGTTAAACTCGCGTGAACGGAAAGTAAAGTCACGTGGCGTGATCTCGTTTCGAAATGCGCGTCCGATCTGTGCTACACCAAAAGGTAGTTTAGGATGAATACTGTCCATAATATTTTTGTAGTTCACAAACATACCTTGCGCGTTTTCTGGACGGAGGTAGATAGTGTCAGACGTTTCTTCTACCGCTCCGATCTGTGTTTGGAACATCATGTTGAACTGGCGAACTGGACCAAATGCGCCTCCACACTCTGGGCACTTGCTTGCGTCCTCGAGTTGGTCTGGGCGAAAACGCTTTTTACATTTTGAACATTCGACGAGTGGGTCGGTAAATCCTCCGACGTGTCCTGACGCTTCCCATATCTTTGAGTTCATAAGTATCGCACTTTCGATACCGTACATATCTTCACGGCTCTCGACAAATTTTTGCCACCACAATCGCTCAATATTTTTCTTGAGCGTGACACCGAGTGGTCCGTAATCCCATGTACCCGCGAGACCTCCGTAGAGTTCGGAGCCCGGGAAAATAAAGCCTCGACGTTTACAGAGGGAGATAATCTTCTCCATGACGTCTTTTTCATTGATTTCTGCCATATGGAGGGATTATAGCACGAGGTGTGAATTCGGGCATCTGTATGAAATCGCCCCGCCGCGTTTGACGCGGCGGGGCGATTAACTACTTTCTTACACACAATACAACCTGGATCCCCGATCGAGTCGGGGATGACACTAAAGCGTCAATTCGCTACCAACCATTCACCTTCGTTTGAACCCGTATCGGCAGTGAGTCGCGTGGTCAGCGCTGGCCAGCTGGACTGGAGGAGTGCGCCAGTAAAGTTGTCTCGAGAAGAAAGTGTTGCACCGCTGACGATACTTGGGGACGAACCGAGTTGTGACGCAGAAGGCGTGAGTGACACTTTAAATGACACTTCGCGTGGACTCGTAACGCCACCAGTTTTTGGAGCGATATTGCCCGGCTGCCACACTATCTCACGACTAGCAGTGTTGTATACGAGCGAGTCTGTCGCAGGAACGGTCGCACCAACCCATGTCATATATATCGGCAACGTTGCTTTGACCACCGTATCGGTAGCCTGACTCGTTGTGTTGGTGATACTCCACACCACAGTGTATGTGGTTGCCTGGTCAACACGTGGAGGCAAAGGTCCTGTATTTGCGATAGGGCCCGTGTGATAGAGCGTACGGCCCGACAGGCGCAAATCAGTAGCGACCTTGAACGTTTTTTCTTCTATCGTTGAAACTTCTTCCGGAGTGTTGCCCGACGACGACTGGTTACCCTTGATCGAGACCGATGCAGTCATGGCAGGATTTTCGATCAGCCCAGCGCCGTTCGTGGTACGAGGAGTAAAAGTGAAACGTACTTCCCCGCTTTCTCCTGGCTCTACTGCAGAAAAGTCTCGGTATCTATCTCCACTCCAAATGATTGTGTTGGTTGCCGAATCAAAGAACCCAGCGTTTTGTGGTTTGACCGTGCTCGGGTCAAATGCCGTACCTGCGAGTTTCACTCGGAGTTCGACGTTATTCATCTTCAGAGGCAAGTTATTTCCCCATTCTACTGAAGCAGTCACTACTTCACCAGGCTTAACAGTAAATTCGTTACCCTTTGCATTGTTGTAGACGAGCGTTGCCTCGAGGAATGGTTTTTCAAGAGTAAGCGAGTGGACGAGTGTCGCGTAGGTGACGCCAAGACGTGTTTCATCGCCAGCATCCATTTTACCTGCATAGACACGAAACGCGCGCTCTTCCCCAATCTCACCAAACATCGTACCTTTGATCACGACATGTTGCTCGGCGCCTTCGGGCAAATCTCCGAGTGAAAACACATTGTTGCCTTTGATAGGAGCAGGCTCTGCACTCGCAAATTGGAAACCAAACGGATACTCTACTTGTAGTCCGACTCCGGTCGCAATATTTTTTGCATCATGTTTGAGTGTGACGTCGAGAGTAATCTCTTGGTTCGGCGGTATAGAACTCGGTGCGTCGACAAACAAACTAATAGGAGAAGAAGACAACGTGACTGTGTGAGATGAATTTTTTATAAACACAGAGTTTGATCCAGCGATACGGTATTCGAGTGCGAGATCAATCGACTGCATAGAACCCTCTTCACCATAGAGAACGACACTGACCGGCACGACCGCGCGCTTGCCCCCACCTATCGTACCGACTGGTATACGGATGGATTGTTTTTCTGATGCATCGACTCCACTCTTTGCGTATTCGACGACGAGGTCTGCAAGTTCGAGTTCGGCACTGTTTTTGTTGAGTATTTCAAATTCAAGAGGTAGCTCTTCTCCGCCTTCGGTAAAGGTACTGCCGAGCATAGTGATCTCGATACGATCACTCGAGACGGTACGTTTGCCTTGCCACCACATAAATCCCGCAAACAACAGCGCGCAAATAAAAATAACGAGTGAACCAAAAAATACTTTTTTGAAAAATGTAGGAGGAAGTTTTTTGTGTGGAGTCATAGGTTCTATAGGAGTGAACGTGTCGTGTCCTGCAACTGTTTCTTCGGACATGCGAGCACGCCCACGCTTGCGTAGTGGTGTGTTTTTCGCGTACAGGCGGTTTTGTAGTTTGTCGAGACGACTTGGTTCTTCGGGAAGAGACATAGGGACATTATAACATAGCTGACAGCTGACAGTTTACAGTGGGCAGGAAAACTTGGAGTATTTGCACTTCCTCTAAGCTAAAAGCTGTCAGCTGTAAGCTTTTACAGTTGGCTCTCCCGCAGTGCCCGGTTGATCTCGAACAAGAGTGTTTTTTCAGAAATAGTTTCGAGATCGCCAAACGTCGCGTCGTCTTTGAGCATAGTGTGGAAATTGGTTTCATTGCCGACATAGCCGAGTGTGTGAAGGAGACGGAGCGCAAAGGTGAGTTCTGCAACTTTTCTTTCCTCATGTGTGACAACAGGGCGGGACAAATACTCGAGGAGCGCAACGAGATCGTTCATAATCCGCGGTTCACTTCCTTCGCCTTTGCAAAGACGTTTGACGAGACGTGCGAGTTTTGCAACGAGTCGAAGTGACGCCGTGTCGCGAGAGAGCGCTGAAAAGTTTTCTATCGGGGTCGCCGTGGTGAGTCGCCACATGTCGCGACCGCGTACAAACGACACACGTGCGTATGCAAACAGTGGCAATGCAAAACGAGACTTGGATTCGAGTTTACGAATACCGATAGCTTTTGCATAGATGAGTCCGAGCTCGCGTGTGTAGAGCGTGTACAGTCGGTCCGCTTCGCCGAGATTGCGATAGAAGAGAACGACGGCGTCTGTGTGGTAGATGTGGTACATACAATGCAGGCTATAGGCGCTAGGCTTTAGGCAAGAGCGATACGATGGCTTCTAATGCTTGAGGAAGTGCTCGACAAATCGGTTCTGTTTTTTGACTAAAGTGATCACCTTGTTTTACTTCGACGAGCTCGGCACCCAGACCTTTGCTTATTATTTCAGCATGAGAAAATGGAACAATAGTGTCCAGTCTACCATGGATGACGGTGGCACTATCTATTTTTGCTCGTACATTTTCCAGATCAATTGCGGGATCAACAAACACATCTATCTTTCTAAAGTCACTCTCTCGGTTTTCAGGCTGAAGAGGCATAATGAAACCAGAAACCAAAACAACTGCATATATTCTTTTGTTAGTAGGTAGCGTTTCCAAATAACGAAGTACCGCAGGTACGCCGAGGCTGTGTCCTACGAGAATCACCTCGTCTTGTATTTCTGATACATTTTTTGCAATCGTTTCAACCCATTCAGAAACTATGGGTTCATTGGTGTGAGGCATCGTCAGCGATACGGCTGGAATATTTTTTTCAGCAAGTTCACCCAATAGCCAAGGAAACCACCCTCCGTCAGGTACTCCTCCAAATCCATGTATGATAAAAACTCTCTTCATATTATATTTCCTCTTCTTGTCCTATTTCCAATTTCTTAAAACCTATCCCGACTTGAGAAAGAAAATGTTCGGGAATCCCGTACACAAATGTTGCAAACGGTTTGAGCGTGCCATCGTGCACAGGAAAAACAATGCGCGGTTTGAGAGCTTTCGCATAGTCGATCGCTTCTACCATTTTCATCCATGGACCGAGTACAGGAAGCGCAAGTATATCTACCGCATCTGTGTGTGGCATATTGAACGAATCACCAGGATAGCAGAGGCTGTCAATCATATAGCCCGTATTTTGCACCTGCCCGTAGTCTTCATAAATTTGCGCATGCTTGTCACCAAAACCTTTGATGAGCACATCTGCGAGCATATAGCTATCTTCGTCTTCCACTTTTGTAAATGCGATACCAGCTTCGGTGAGAAGTTTTCCGACTGATGTATTGGAGATAACTATCGCGTCGGGATTGTTCTTCAAAACTTCTTGCAATGTTTCAATATGAAGGTGATCAGAGTGTTCGTGAGTGATAAGCACCGCCGAAAGTCCAGTTTCCTTGACTGACTCCCCGCCATAGTTAAAACTACTCGGATCTGTCATAATCCTCTTTCCTTTTATATCGACCACAAAGCAACAATGTCCTAGTTTTTTGATCTTCATGTCTCTAGTATACCACGATTGACTTTTCAACTTCAAAGAGATAGTCTAAACTGCAAATCTGACAAAATGAGAAAAGCATTTTTCTTTGCACTAGCGTGTGCAACCCTTTTTATCATCTGGATTGATGATAAAAGAAAAAGTTTTATAAAAAATAAAAACTTCATTGGCATGTAGCCAAAACCGGACATCACTATCCCTTGATGTCCGGTTCTTTTTTTGCTTTGAGTAGTTCTTTTGCCATTTGAAGTGCGATAAGTGCTCTTTGTGAAATATCGTGTTTTGTTTCTGCGTACTCACGTTCTATTATCTCCATGCCTTGTTCATATGAATATTCAACACACTCAAAGTCGACGACTCTTTCTTCTTCGGTTATTGCCAGAGCCCCTTGTCCACCGATAGTGCGTGCAAGCCAAAACATACTCCTTGAAACATACGTTGGTCGCATCACATCGATACCGCCGAGCTCTGCAAGAATTTCACAATCATAGCCAGTCTCTTCTTTTATTTCACGCACCAAACCATCTGTAAGTATTTCGCCAGGCTCCAGCTTACCACCAGGAACGCCGTGTATGTACATATTGTTTTCACCTCTTTCACGTGTCATGACAATCATATTTTCAGAAGTTACCAAAACTGCCCGCGCTTTCAAAACGACAGGCAGTTGTGCTATTTCTTCTTGAGTAAGTCCCAATTCATTTATCACGAGGAGTGTCTTCACACTCCTACTGTACCTCATCGAGAAGCTTTTTGACAAGGTCGATCGGCATACCACGGAGGCGGTCAAAAGGGTCATGCTCGACTGCAAATGCGTTTACCATTTCTTGATTAAACCCTGCGCATTCGAGCACGTTAGTAGTCGCAATAATGTCCTCGAGTTTTGCTTCATCAAACATCCCCCAAACAACGTTTGATACGTCTACCGCACCCAAGCGCTTACCTGTTTTTGTATTAACAACTACAATACCTGTCGCCACATGACTGGGATTGTGTTCGTACAATTTTGTCCACTCCTTGAGCTCTTCGATACTAGTCGGTTTCTCAAACAATTGACCGTTGCACACAACAACGGAATCTGCGGTTATTAAACAGGCTGGTTCTGAGATAGATAATAGCAGAGCATCTGCTTTTGCATGAGCCAGTATGAGCGGTAGCTGATACAGGTCCTCGTGACGAATAGCTTTTTCATCAATATCAGCACTCATGGTTTCAAACTCAAACCCAGCCTTTGCGAGTTCTTCCTTTTTGTACTTTGATCCCGAACCTAAAATTATTTTCATATTTAGTTGAGTGCTACTTTCAATCGGTACGTATCAATAACTATTTCTTCACCGTTGTTTGCTTGAAAGACTATTTCACTAGCCCCGACAACACGCTTGATTTCATCACCAAACTTTTTGACAAACTCTTTGGTGCTATCGTCTGTGTCGAGCGAGAGTGATATCTGGTCTTGCGGAGAGAGTCCTTTTGCTTTGCGCATTTCCTGTACCGAGCGGATAAATTCTCGCGCAACACCTTCTGCGCGGAGTTCGTCGGTGATAGTCGTATCGAGCACGACCACGTCGGTCGCGAGTGAAACGTCGTGCACTATTTCTTTGACGTTGACTTCTTCTTCTATTTGCGTGAGATACTCGCCATCGAGTCCACTATATCCGATAGAGAGAAGTGCGAGCGGTTGGCGGACTTTGATACCAGCCTTTTGGCGAGCTTCGAGCGCGAGTGAAACGATGTTTCGCGCAGCGGACATCTTGTCGAGGACATCGCGCTCGGCGAGGGTTTCTGCGAGTGGTCGAGCATGCGACCAGTCTGCGAGGTGAACACTACTTGCATCTTCTTTTCCTTTGAGTTTCTGCCAGACGTCTTCTGCGACAAACGGCGCAAACGGCGCGAGGAGTTTTGCGCACTCACACAGCACGTAGCGAAGTGTCTCCTTTGCATCGAGATCACCCTCTTTGATGCGGTCACGGCTACGACGTAGATACCAGGTCGATAGGTCGTCAACAAACATATCAAACGGTGCAATAGCTCCAGCGAGATCATAACTCTCCGTACACGCTGTTGTTTTCTCGAGCACTTCTCCGAGACGCGCAACGATCCAAGTATCGAGAACGTGTGTTGAAGCGGGTACGTCGCGATCGAGCTCTTCTTCATAGAGTTTGTAGAACTCGACGACGTTGTCGAGACGTCCGATTATTTTTCGCCCAACTTCTTCAACACCCTTGTCAGCAAAGTTAACGTCTTCTCCCTTCATGAGCGGTCCACCGAGGAGGTACAGACGGAGTGCGTCGACACCTGTGCGGTCGATGAGTACGAAAGGGTCAGTGAAATTGCCTTTTGATTTTGACATTTTCGCGCCGTCTTCGGCGTTGACGTTGCCGGTCGTCACGACATGACGAAACGGTTTTTCATCAAAGAGGAATGTCGAAATCATGAGCATGTAGTAAAACCATGTGCGTGTCTGCGCGATGTATTCAACAACAAAGTCTGACGGAAATGCTTCGTTCTGCCATGACTCGTTTTCCATAGGAAAATGCTGTGACGCAAACGGCATCGAACCTGATTCAAACCAGCAGTCGATCACCTCTGGAATACGTCGCATCTCCTCTCCTGCCTCACTCTCGAGCACTACCTCGTCGATATACGGCCGGTGAAAGTCGAGCTCGTAGCGTGCGTTGTGTGGAAGAGGGACAAAGGGAACCTCGAGCACCTCCGCAGTTTTTGGTGCATAGGTGTCTATGATTTCTTTTGAACGTACTTTGTCTGCACACTCAACGATAGCGGGCAGTACCTCGAGTAGTATCCCGTGACCAACGAGGAGAATATTTTTTCCGCTGTATGTTTTCTCGAGTTCGTACAAACACTCAGCTATGCGGTTCTTTGCAGACTGATAACTCTCGCCACCTGGTATGACGGTATCGTACTCTTCTACGTGGTTTTCTTCGTACGTGAGATAGTCTGAGAATGGCTTGCCTTGAAAATCCCCCCACATAAGTTCGCGGAGTCTGTCGTCTACTACCATCGCACTATCAGCGAGTCCGAGTGTGTCTGCCACGATGCGCGCAGTTTCACGAGAGCGAACGAGTGGCGAAATAACGAGCATGTCTATCCCCTTGTCTTTGAGTGTCTCTGCGCTCGCGCGGACTTCCTCTCGCCCTTTTTCTGTCAGATGATAAGGGTCGTCGATACCACCACTACACACATTTTGCACATTGTGTTCACCTTCACCATGACGCATCGCGTAGTAGGTGTTGCCTGACTTTTTGGTTTTGGCTTTGAGTTCCTCGAGAGTTCCCACTATTTCTATCTCTCCTGAGTTCACACCTTTCCATATCGGGAGCGGGCTCGCCCAAAAACGATTGCGAGAAATATTCCAGTCCGGTGCGCCTGCGAGGATGTTGCCGAAACGTCCATCACGCAAGTGTCCTGGCACCCAATCGATAGTCTGGTTGAGCTCCTGCATACGGGACTTGATTTGCTCTACCTTCACAAACCACGCTGGTAGTGCGTAGTACAGAAGTGGCGTATCACAGCGGTAGCAGTGCGGGTATGAGTGGATTATTTTTTCTTTTGCGAAGAGAGCGCCTTTTCCGGCAAGAACTTTTATTACCTCTATATCAGTTTTTTGATGACCGTCCTTCTCTCCTGGCTCACCCTTTGGTTTTGCTCGAAGTCCGACAAAGTCTGTCACTTCGTCAGTAAACACACCGTTTGGTTGCACGTGGCGAATATGCGGAATACCGTTTGCTTTGGCGAGTTCCATATCCTCTTCTCCAAACGCTGGCGCCTCGTGAGCGATACCTGTCCCCTTGTCAGTGGTAACAAAGTCCGCGTGCCATACCTTCCAAATATTTTCTTTGTTTGGCATCGAAGTATTTTTGTAGTAATCAAAAATCGGTTCGTATGACAATCCAACAAGGTCAGCGCCTGATACTTCGCCAATTATTTCATATGGCTTGTCTTTCAATACAGACGCAACCAAGTCTTTTCCGATAACCAAAATTTCATTTTCAACTTTTACGAGCGCGTAAACAATATCTTTGTTTACAGCTATTGCAGTATTGCCTGGCAGTGTCCATGGTGTCGTCGTCCATGCTAGCAATGATACCGAAATCCCTTCTTCCAAGAATTTTTGTATTGTTTGATTATTGGTGCTTGTGATTTGGAATTTGATGTACACCGATATATCCGTAATATCCTTGTAACTATTGTCCATAGCAATCTCAGAGTTTGCGAGTGGTGTTTCACAGCGTGGACAGTACATGAGCACACGGACACCCTCGTAGATAGCATCACGCTTGTGAAGTTCCTTGAGCGCCCACCACACGCTCTCGATGAAACTGTTGTCCATCGTTTTGTATGAACCATCAAAGTCTACCCAGCGTCCGATACGCTCAACAGTTTTTTTCCATTCGCCCACATAGCGCTCCACTGTACTGCGCGCGTATTCGTTAAAATTCGCGAGTCCATACTCTTCGATATCTTTTTTTGTTTTAAAGCCGAGTTCTTTTTCAACGATATTTTCTATCGGCAATCCATGTGTATCCCATCCCCAGCGACGTGCAACGTATTTGCCACGCATAGTGAAATACCGCGCGATAGCGTCTTTGGCACTCGAGCCGAGTATGTGTCCGTGGTGCGGGAGACCTGTTGCAAACGGAGGTCCGTCATAAAAGACCAAACTGTTTTCTTTTGGGTTTTTTTCGAGCGTCTGTCGGAACGTATCGTTCTCTCGCCAAAACTGAAGTATTCGCTCCTCTCGCTCTGCTGTTTTTGATTTTTTATTTTCTTCTGACATGGTCTCTGTTGTCATCCTGAACTCGTTTCAGGATCTACACCTGAAACGCGGATTCCGAAACGAGTTCGGAATGACATATTACATACTAATAAAAAAACTCGCCCACAGAAATAATCATTGATTACTTCCAAGGGCGAGTTTTTTCAGCTCGTGGTGAGCTTGCCGAACCGCGGTACCACCTTGTTTCTCCGCCTAGGGCGGACTTCATAACAGCGTTGACGGGCTTACCCGTTGGGGTCTACTTTCGTACGATTTCTTCCCAAAGCCTGCCTATGGCGAGAAAGTGATATCTTTCTGTGGCTCTCTCTACAGAATACTAAAAATGTGATTTTTTGCAAGAACAGCTATTTTATTCCCACACACCGTGGCCGTCGGCTCCTTTTTTCTCGAAAACAATTTTGTTGTGCGGGTTTGCGTTGATAAGGATACTGCGATTACCTTCTTGAATTTCAATGGCCCCGTTTTCACCTATAAATGCATAGTGCTTATCTGCATAAATGACACCAACTGAGCCATGTGTACAAGCTATATGGTGATCAATTCCATGAACACTCATTATCAGTAGATCCCCACCTACAATACTTTCTTGGATTCTACTTTCAAAACGCGGATAGTATTTTTTTTCTACTGCTTCAAAAGCATTTTCGAGACCCACGTATGCCTCTGTCTCGCTTGTAAATGCAGGAAGAGATTGTAACAGCAAAAAAATCTCTTGCAATCTTTCATACCTCTCGGGAACTTTTTTAATTTCCACTCCCTGTGGTTCCAGCTGTCTATTGTCCATACTACATTTTCTCCGGCACCTCGATGCCGAGCATCCAAAGACCCCTGGTAAGCGTGTTTCGTACAGCGTCAACAACAAGCAAGCGCTGTGAAGTCAGAAGCGTATCTTCGTCAATTATCTTTCCTTGTCCGTACCACGAGTTGAACGCCTGCGCGAGTTCAGTGAGGTAGGTCACGAGATAGTGCGGTGACCACTCGCCCTGTGACTCTTCCACGACACTTGGGAAACGCGAGATGTATTTTTCAAGCAATTCTGCACCGTGCACCTCTCCGGCAGTTGTCGCAGGAGAAATACCCGCATCGAGCGCCTTTTTCAAAAGTGATCCGGCGCGCACAGCCGTGTACTGGAGATACGGACCACTGTCTCCCTCGAACGAGAGTGATGTGTCTGGGTCGAAATTGATATTTTTTCCAGCCTGGGATTTGAGGATGGCGTACTTGATAGCGCCGAGAGAAACCATACTCGCAGTTGTTGCATCGATGTCAGGATTTTTTTCTTTCACTTCTTCGACAACGGTGTCGACGATATCGACAACGAGCGGCACTCCCCCGAGACGAGAAGACATTTTCTGCCCTTTAAAACTCATGCGCCCGTGGTAGCGGTGGAGACTTTTTTCTGCCCACTCTGGATGTATATGACGCCCCGCATCGAGCACCACAGCAAAATGCGATACTTGCTGAGCGTCAGTGACGAAAATTGAGAGATCAGGATGTTGTGTAGCAAATTTGATATCGAGGAGACCGATGTCTTTTGCTTCATATGTCGGGTTGTCCTGGCTGTTCAAAAACACTGCCGTGTGAAGTTTGGAACCCTCCTCCGGAATATAGACAACGGCACCCTCACTCTCGGTAAAAACTTTTGGCGTATACTCCTTTACCAATTCTTTTCCACGCACTCCTGCCTCGCTCTCGTAAACAAACGTATCAAATGTTGAACCCAAAGTTTTTACAACTGCCTCAAAATATTTAATATTAAATTCTTTACACCGATCAAATAAATCAAGTTCATCACTTGGTGTGCGTGAGTATAAATTATTTGCTATCTCGTTCACTCTTTGATGAATTGAATCATCTTCCTCGTACAACTTTACACCTTGCACATATGCATCACCAAGCACT
>Ga0075152_10001264_pt1 | contig 18241 bp, 15 predicted proteins | sample JI61114C2DNA_FD_70964 | JGI IMG/M metagenome (GOLD analysis project Ga0075152, IMG submission 70964) | Wastewater effluent complex algal communities from Wisconsin, to seasonally profile nutrient transformation and Carbon sequestration -... | ecosystem: Engineered > WWTP > Effluent > Algae...
TCTGGACGCCCTGGCCAGTGTGGGATTGTTTGGCGACGGCCGCCTGCAGGCGCTCAGCTCCTACGAAAACCGCGTTTATCAGGTGAATCTGGAAGACGGCGCCCTCGTGGTGGCCAAGTTCTACCGCCCTGAGCGCTGGAGCGACGCCCAGATTCTGGAAGAACACGCCTTTTCCGCCGAACTGATGACCGCCGAGGTGCCCGCCATCGGACCGCTGATTCTGGAAGGGCGCTCGCTGCATCATTTCAACGGCTTTGCGTTCAGCGTCAGCCCGCGCCGCGGCGGGCGGGCGCCGGAACTGGACGATCTAGACGTGCTGGAGTGGATTGGCCGGTTTCTGGCGCGCATTCACACTGTGGGCGCGGCGCGCTCCTTTGTCAGTCGGCCCGCACTGGACGTGCAAACCTTTGGCATCGACTCCCGCGAATGGTTGCTGAGCCACGACAAGGTGCCGCTGGACGTGCAGTCGGCCTGGGAGAAGGTTTCGCAGAACGCTATTGATTTGATAGCTACTCACGAATGTTTGACGGGGGCTGAAGGCCAAAAAGACCGTAAAAATAGCCCAAATAGTGCCCAGAACTCCCGCATTGATGTCAACCCCGATTCAACCCCTATATCCCTTTTCCGCCTGCACGGCGACTGTCACCCCGGCAATATCCTGTGGACGCCCGCCGACGTGCCCGCCGCTGCCGGCCCGGGGCCTCATTTTGTTGATCTGGACGACGCCCGCACCGGCCCGGCAGTGCAGGATTTGTGGATGCTGCTCAGCGGCGATCGCTCGCAGCGTACCCGCCAGTTGGGCGCTTTGGTGGACGGTTACGAGCAGTTTCGCCCTTTTGATCGCCGCGAACTCGCCCTAATTGAGCCCCTGCGTACGTTGCGGCTGATCCATTACAGCGCCTGGCTGGCCCGGCGCTGGGATGACCCCACTTTTCCGATCAATTTCCCCTGGTTTGGGTCCAGTGATTACTGGCAGGGCCAGGTGCAGATGCTCGAAGAACAGCTCGAAGCGATGGAGGAAGAGCCGCTCGTGGCATGATTGGGGGTTGTTTCCGCTTGAAAAGCGGCCAAAGTGACTCCACATTCCTTACATCAGACTCAACATGAACTACTACACGAACATGGATGTGAACCATGGCTAAAGCTGAACCCAAAACCGCCGTTCTGGATGGCGGTCTGCGTTACAAATCCAAGGTATCAGGCTCGCCGTTCGCGGCAGCGACGGCCTTTGGCGGCGCCACGATGTCCTGCTTTATGTGTGGCAAGCACCGGGTGCGCTCCATGATGGGCACCCGTAAGGTGCTGGGCAAATCACAGGCAGTATGTGCCCCGTCCTGCAAGGCGCTGGACGAAGCGCTGGCTGCCCAGCAGGCTGGCGCTGCGTCAACCTGAGAAGAGAGTTTCCCGCTGGTAGGCCTCTCTGGAGGGGCGGCTATGCCTTCATTCGTCGCTTAGCAACGCGTTGTAAATCAGCGAGCCCAGTGCGGCGCCCACAATCGGGGCCACCCAAAACAGCCACAGGTCGCCCATGGCGCCAGTCTGCGCAAACAGGGCGGGGCCGGTGCTGCGCGCAGGATTCACCGAGGTGTTGGACACGGGAATGGACACCAGATGAATCAGGGTCAGGCACAGGCCGATGGCCAGGCCACCAAAACCATCAGCGGCCTTGCGGGCCGTGGCGCCCAGAATGACGATCAGGAAGATGGCGGTCATCACTACTTCACAAATCAGCACGGACACCATACTGAACTTACCCGGTGAGTTCTCACCAAAGCCGTTGCTGGCAAAACCACCCACGCCTGTGAAACCTGTTTTTCCCGATACGATCAGGTACAGCACGCCCGCCGCAGCTACGGCACCCAGCACCTGCGCGATGATGTAGCCTGGCAACTCAGCGGCAGAAAAGCGCTTGCCGATCACCAGGCCGATGGACACGGCCGGATTGAAATGTCCGCCCGAAATGGGGCCCAGCGCGTAGGCGCCGGTTACTACGGTCAAGCCAAAAGCCAGTGAGACGCCGAGCAGGCCGATGCCTACTCCCGGAAAAGCGGCGGCCAGAACCGCGCTGCCGCAGCCGCCCAGCGTGAGCCAGAACGTGCCGATGAACTCGGCAGACCATTTTTGTGTGTTGCTGAACATGTGAATTTCCCCCATCCAGGAGCTAGAAGGCGGTCATTCTAGGACGAGGTTTGCTCAAAAAACTGTAAAGAATTACCCAGATGGATAACTCGTTTTGCTGCGTTTTTAGTAGCTACTCACGCAGCAGATATTAGGGCTAAGGCCCTATTCAGGGTGAACTTCCAGGGATGTTCCCGGACGCATTTCCAGGAGCCTGGTTCGTTTTGGGTGCGTTGGGGTCGTAGATCACCGTGCTGGTTCCCACGCCCACGCCCACGCTGGCGCCGCCCACGTTTTTGCTGGCGCCCACACCGGCGCCTGCGCTGACCTGGCCGTTCTGGTTTACCCCCACGCCAACCCCCACCGGCCCAGCGCCGGCATTCACGCCCGCGCGAACGCCACCGGTGCCCACGCCCACACCGATGGATACTCCGGGAATACCGGTCGGTATGCCGATGCCGATCCCGGCGCCAACTCCGCCCGCGCAACCGGCCAGCAACAGCAAGCCCACGCCCATGAGTGTGATGGTCGTCACGCGGACGGTGAGCAGTGCGTTCATGCGGATCAGCTTACACCAATAGCGCGTTGACGCGCTTTACATAAGCCGCCGGGTCGGCTGGCATGCCGCCTTCGGCCAGCAGCGCCTGGTCAAACAGGATGTGTGCCAGATCGTTGAAATGCACCGAGCCGTCCAGTTTTTTCACCAGTGCGTGCTCGGCGTTCACCTCCAGTACCGGCTTCACTTCGGGGGCTTCCTGCCCGGCCTGCTTGAGCATGCGGGCCAGCTGGGTGCTCATGCCGTGGTCCTGCACCACCAGGCAGGCTGGCGAATCCACCAGACGGGTGGTTACACGCACGTCTTCCGCCTTGTCCTTCAGCGCTTCCTTCAGTTTGGCCAGCAGCGGTTTGAAGGTTTCTGCGGCTTCTTCAGCGGCCTTCTTTTCGGTCTCGTCCTGGAGCTTGCCCAGATCGACTGCGCCCTTGGCTACGCTTTGCAGCGGAGTGCCGTCGAAGTCGTGCATGTAGTTCAGCGCCCACTCGTCCACGCGGTCGGTCATCAAGAGCACTTCGATGCCCTTTTTCTTGAACACTTCAAGCTGCGGGCTATTTTTGGCGGCGGCCATGGTGTCGGCAGTGATGTAGTAGATGGCCTCCTGGCCTTCTTTCATGCGCGCCTTGTAGTCGGCAAAACCCACACTAACGGTGTCGCTCGTGCTGCTGGCAAAGCGAAGCAGTTTGGCCAGGCGTTCCTTGTTGGCGAAGTCCTCGCCCAAGCCTTCCTTGAGGACGGCGCCGAACTCGTTGTAGAACTTCGTGTACTTGCCAGCATTGGCTTCGGCTTCTGCCTTGTCTTCGGCACTGACAACGTCGGTCACGCCATTTGCCGAAGCCTGCTGGGCCTTGTCATGTTTGGCCAGATCCTCCAGCATGCCCAGCACGCGCTTGGTGCAGCCTTCGCGAATGGCTTTCACATCACGGCTTTCCTGTAGCAGCTCGCGGCTCACGTTCAGTGGCAGGTCGGCCGAGTCCACCACGCCCTTGACAAACCGAAGGTAGGTGGGCAGCAGCGCTTCGGCGTCATCCATGATGAAGACACGCTTCACATACAGCTTCAATCCACCCTTTTTGTCGCGGTTCCACAAATCCATTGGGGCTTTGCCGGGGATGTAGAGGAGCTGGGTGTATTCGGTGCTGCCTTCCACGCGGTTGTGGGTACGGGCAAGCGGGGCTTCGAAGTCGTGGCTGATTTGCTTGTAGAACTCGTCGTACTGTTCGTCGGTGATGTCTTTCTTGGGGCGGCTCCAGATTGCGCTGGCCTTGTTGACGGTTTCCCACTCTCCGGTCTTGACCATGGCGCCAGGCTGGCGGCCACCTTGCTCGTCGCTCGGGTTGATCAACTCGCCGTCTTTCCACTCTTCCTTTTCCATCAGGATGGGCAGGCTGATGTGGTCGGAGTATTTGCTGATGATGCTCTTGACCTTCCAGGCGCTCGCATAGTCCATTGCGTCTTCACGCAGGTGCAGGATGATGCTTGTTCCCCGCTTGTCACGGGTGATGTTTTCCACCTCAAAATCACCCGCGCCGCCGCTTATCCAGCGCACGCCTTCAGTGGCTTGCATACCAGCGCGGCGGGACTCCACCGTGATCTTGTCGGCCACGATAAAGCCCGAGTAAAAGCCCACGCCAAACTGGCCGATGAGCTGCGAGTCGGCCTTCTGGTCGCCGCTGAGCTTACTTACAAAGTCTTTGGTGCCGCTCTTGGCAATCGTGCCCAGGTGGTCAATGGCCTCCTGCGTGCTCATGCCGATGCCGTTGTCGGTGATGGTCAGCGTTTTGGCGTCCTTGTCAAAGCTCACGCGCACTTCCAGATTGGGGGCGTCCTCCAGCAGGCCGCTGTCGTTGATGGCGTCAAACCGCAGCTTGTCGCAGGCGTCGGACGCGTTTGAGATCAGCTCACGCAGGAAAATTTCCTTGTTGGAGTACAGCGCATGGGTTACCAGATGCAGCAGTTGGGCCACTTCGGCCTGAAAGGAAAGGGTTTGCTTGGTCATAGGGGCAATATCGAGTGAAGGAATAGTCTATAAAATTGAATGGCACGCACGGGAGCCGGACGGCGGAGCGGACAACCCTTAATTATGGGCGACAGCGCCGCCTTCAAGGTTGGGGGCCCGGTGGCAATAATTGTTCGTATTTTGGAACTGTGGCCTCATATGGAGGTCTAGACACGTTACATTCGGTAAAAAAAGAGGACGCCATTCATGAAACCGGTCAAGCCGAAACCCGCTACCCTGCCAGCAACTGGCTCCAAGACTTTTGACCCGTTGCTGGACGAGTTGCCCCAGCCAGACATGGTCGTGGAAAGCGATTCGGACACCGCCTGGGACCTCTGGCAGGAAACCGTCATGCCTCCTCAAGACACCCTGCCGCCGTCTTTCAAAGAGTCTGCGTTCAAGGACTCCGTCTACAAAGACACCGAACCCATGGGGTTGCCCGAAATTCCGCCATTTAAAAAGCCATCAGGCACTTCGGGCACTTCGTCTTGAGCCAGCCGCAGCAGCTGATTTGCACAGGTCGCCAGTGCCACACGTAGTTCGCTGGGGCTGACAATTACAAAGGGGAATGGCAGGCGCGCCAGTTGGCGTGCATACCATAGCAAGTCATCGGCCTGGCTGCTCAACAGCACGCCATCTTCACAAGGCTGAAAAACGCCAATACTTTCAAACAGCTCGTCGCGGGCTGTTTTCAAGTCTGTTTTCAACAATACCTGGATACTGATGGCGCGCGGCAATGTCGCGACGCCGTGGGCCAGATAAGCCATGGCGTCGAAGGCCGCAGGGGGCTCAAAATGCGCGGCCATCAACGCCACCATGGCAATCCGGTCCAGCCGGAATGAGCGCATGTCGTCGCGCAGGTGGCAGTGGCCCACCGCATACCAGCGCCCGCCGCGCCAAGCCAGTCCGTAGGGATCGAATTCGCGTTCGGTGTTGTCCCCATGTAGTGACCGGTAGTGCAGGTGCACGCGCTGGTGTGCATGGGCCGCGGTGCTCAGGGTCAGCAGCGCGGCGTTGTCATTGGCAAAGGGCGATATGCGCATGTCCAGCGTTACGGTCTCTGCCAGTGCGCGCAGCCGGTTCTTGAGGGCTGCGGGCATCACGCGCTCCAGCTTGGCCTGTGCACTTTCCACCGCCAGCGCGGCTTCTGCCAGGCCCAACTGGCGGGCGGCCAGCAGGCCCACGGATAGGGCGAGGGCCTCGTCGTCGGCGAACATCATGGGCGGCAGCTTGAAGCCGCGGATCAGGCTGTAGCTGCCGTAGCGGCCCCGCTCGGCGGTGACGGGTATGCCCAAGTCTTCCAGCTTGCCGATATACCGGCGCAGCGTGCGCCCGTCCACACCCAGCCTGTTGGCCAGCTCGGGCCCACTCATCTTGCTGTGGGTTTGCAGCAGCTCCAAAACGGTCAAGACGCGTGTTGTAGGTGAATACATGGCACCAGTTTACATAAATAGGGCCGATTTCGCCCTGTTATGAGCCTAAATTCACCACACTCATTGGTTCGGCGCAGTTGCGGCGGCGGTGATTTAACTGAACTGAAAGATAGACGATGGAACACTTTTCGCACCTATGGCTCTTCTTTCTGATGGTGCTGGGCATCATTGTGTTGCCGGGCCTGGACATGGCTTTTGTGCTGGCCAGCTCACTCACCAGCGGGCGCCGGGCCGGGCTGGTCGCAGTGGCGGGCATTGTGGCGGGTGGAATGTGCCATGTGGCGGCAGGTGCTTTTGGCGTGGGCTTGCTGCTTCAGCTGGTGCCCGGCATGGTGAGAATCATGCTGCTAGCTGGGGCACTTTATATCGCCTGGATTGGTCTGTCGCTGCTGCGCAGTCAACCTGGCGAGGCAGGGCAGGATACGCCGCGGACTGCCGTGCGGTCATCGTGGGCCACGTTTCGCCAGGCGATGCTGACCTGCCTGCTCAACCCCAAGGCCTATCTGTTCATGCTGGCCATTTTTCCGCAATTTTTGCGTGTGGAGTATGGCCCCGTGTGGATTCAAGCCGTTGCGCTGGGCCTGATTATTGCCGTTACGCAAATCGGGGTGTACGGCGGGCTGGCACTGGCTGCGGGCAGCGCCAGCGGCTGGCTCGCCGCCAAGCCCGGCGCGGGGCAGGTACTGGCGCGTGGTGTTGGCGTTTTACTGATGCTCGGGGCAGCCATGACAGCTTTGAGCGCGTTTCAGTCGATTTGAGGAGCCGTTTCGGGCGACAGCCAAGTCACCATTTGCTGCGTGACCTCAGGGCTGCTGAGCAGTTCCAGATGGCCCATCCGGTAGGCAATCCATTGCGACGATTTGGCAAAAACCAGGCTGCGCGACGGATCTTCATGCTGGCCCAGCGCACTGTGCAGCGGCACCAAGCCGTCACCCAGCAGACGGTCAGCCATTGCGCCCCGCTTGGGCGCCAACGCGGCGGCAACGGCGTAACAAGCTACCCCTTCAGGCAGCGGTACGACCTCGCGCAGGTCGGGCTTACGCTCGTGGCGATCATGGCCCTGCCAGTCCGCATCAATCACATTGCCAAAGCGCAGATCGGTAATGCCAGCGCTGCGCAATTGACCCAGTTTGGAGAAGGGCGCCGTGAACGGCGTGCTGCGAAGGATGGTGTCTACCCAGCTACCGGCCCGCTCCAGCGGTGCGCCATGGTGTGGCGTGCCCAGAAATACGATGTTCCTGAGTTGTGCTGGCCAGCGCAATCCATCTTGTCTCGCGCAGTGGACAGCGCTGCGAATCAGCAGGCCACCCATGCTGTGGGCGATGACCGTCAGCTCTTCAACCGCCGTGGGCCAGTTAAACAGCAGTTGCTCCAGTTGTACTGCAAGCTCGTGTCCGTTCTGTGAGGTGTGCAGGCCCGAGTTGTAGCGCAGATAAACCGGCGTGTAGCCCAAACGGGAGGCCAGTGCTTCGCCTTGGTCCATCACGTGGCCTTCATGTAGCGTCTGCCAGCCCAGATCGTTCATGCACAGGCCGTGAATGAGTAACAAAACCTTGCCCGTGACCGTAAGCCCGGGGGGTAGCGCCTGCGGGTTGAACACCTCGCCCTGATAACGAAATGTCATGGGTGTTGCGAAGGGGCTCTTGCTTGCCACAAGGCTGTCGCCCATCACGCCGTTGAGCGCAGCCAGTACGGCTTCGCGCTGGGGCGTTCCCGGCTGGGGAGCATCGGCAGACTCAAACACCGGCTGCAGGGCGGCCAGCATGGTGTCAACCCCTTTGCCCATCAACTGCGTGGCACCGCGCACGCCCTTGTAAACCAGGCCAGTAATGCCGCGCGCCTGGCCCGGCCCCTTGCCGCCGGGTGCCCCCAGCGTGCTCCACACAGACTGGTGCACGCCTTCGGCAATGCGGGTCACGCCCAGAGTTGCTTGTGTGGCCAGTTGCGCGGCGCCGCGCAGGTCAGATGGTCGCAAATGCCTGGTGGGGCTTTTTTGCTTGGGGTGGGCGGCATCAGTCATGTTGGGATTGTGGGCACCACCGGGCCTCAAAGGTAGAGATCTACGTCAATTCAGTGCCCTGACCGTCCCATCGGCGACCTGCTTGGCTTATTTTTTGGCGTCAATAAGCCAGAGCACGAGCTTCAGGGCGCTTTCTTCTGTCAGTTGCTCATGCGCATTGATACCGCCAAACATATGCCCTTCCCGCAGTTTTGCGGCCAGCTTGGCCGCAACATCGGTTTGGCCCCGGTATTGGGCATAGTCGGTAGCAATCTGTTCGAACGTCGGCGCGCTTTTCTTGGGCGGTGTGCCGTGACAGGAATAGCAGCCCTTATCTAGGGCCAGCTGCGAGCTGGCTTGAGCAAAATGGGTGACCGTCAGGCACGCGACGAATAGGGTTAACAGCATCAACCTGCGCCGCGGGAAGTTGGAATGAAGTAGCGGGGGATGTTTCAATGTTATTTCAGACATGCGACCACTATCCATGATGCATGTGAACGCGTCACGACTGCTATCTGAAGTTATGTAAACCTCTGGCTGGCGTCAGATCAGAACCGCTCATGCGGCGCCAGATATCGCCATTGCCCCAGCGGCAGGTTGCCCAGCATCACGTTGCCTACACGCACGCGCTTGAGGCCCACCACCTTCAGGCCCACCTGTTCGCACATGCGGCGAATCTGGCGTTTTTTGCCTTCGGTGAGTACGAAACGAAGCTGTTCGGGGTTTTGCCACTCCACCTTGGCGTGCTTGAGAGCCTGGCCGTCCAGGCTGAGGCCGTGGCGCAGCAGCTTGAGTTTTTCCAGCGGAAATACCGACTGAACGTCAGTGCTCACCGGGTCGTCATCGTCAATACGGCTGAGCTGGGTAGGCGGGGCTGGGCGGGCCGCGTAAGTCGCTGCCGCCGACGTGGCCGCGGCTGCATTGAGCACGCCGGTATAAATCACGCGCACCAGATACTCTTTCTCCATCACGGAATCTTCGCCAATCAGCTGGCGGGCCACTCGGCCATCCTGGGTCAGCACCAGCAGACCGGTGGAGTCAATATCGAGCCGCCCGGCAGGTACCAAGCTCTTGAGCTGGCTTCCGTGAAAGAAAAAGCGCGCGTTGTCCTCAGCCCAGCGGTTTTGAGGCTGCACCAGTGTGATGGCAGGCTCGTGGCCGTCCTCGGCCTGGCCGCTCACCAGACCCAGCGGCTTGTTGATCAGCACCGTGACTTGGTTGGCCTGCTGGCCTTTGGCTTGCCTGTCGATCTCGATGCGCACGTCCGGCGCCACCTGCATGCCCATCTCGGCCACCTTGCCATTGACCTTGACCCAGCCCTTGCCAATCCACTCATCTGCCTCCCGGCGCGAAGCCAGCCCCAGCTCAGCCATGCGTTTGTTCAGGCGCATCGTGCCGTTGGCGCCAAAGGCCGCGGTGTTGATTTGCCCGGCGGGAATGGGCGCTCGACTAGTGGGTTTGATGATGGGTGGCGGCGCGGCGCGGCGGAAGGCGGAAGGCTTGGAGTCGGTCATTTGTTATTCTTTTAGCAGCTGTTCAAGTTTATTTTAAGTAGGCAGAAGGTCGTTTTACCGCTGAACGTTAGCTTTCTGTGCCGTGTCAGCTGGGTTTTTGGTGGGGGAACCTATTCTCTGCAAAAGCCTAGACAAGGGTTTCCGGCATGGCCACCCCATAGCCCTGCGCGTAATCCACTCCAATTTCTCTTAGCGCCTCCACTAGCTCGCGGGTCTCGGCGAATTCGGCAATGACCTTCAGCCCCATTACGTGACCGACACTCGTTATCGATTCGACCATTGCGCGATCAATTTTGTTGGTATTCACATTCCGGGTGAACATGCCGTCAATCTTTAGAAAATCCACTTTCAAATTCTTTAAATACGCAAAAGATGAAAGGCCACTCCCAAAGTCGTCCAAAGAGAATCTGCATCCAATCTTTCGCATCTCATGAATGAAGGATTGCGCCTTTTCCAAGTTCGCAATAACTGCCGTTTCTGTTATTTCGAAACAGATTCGCCTTGGGTTTACATCATATGTCTTGATCTGGTCCAGTACGTAGTTGGCCAGGCGCTCGTCGGACAGGCTTTGTCCTGACAGGTTGATGGCGCAAACATGCGGAAGGTCCATATCCTTTCGGGCCAAAATCTTAAAGGCTTTTGCAATAACCCAGCGGTCAACCTGCGGCATAAGTTTGTAGCGCTCTGCCGTTGCAAGAAATTGTCCTGGCATATGTAACTCACCGCTCTCGCCGATCATGCGAACAAGTAGTTCACAGTGGGACTCTCCCCCATCATTAAAGCACTGCATGCGTTGCATATGCAAGATGAAGCCATCGTTTTCCAAGCTCTGATTGATTCTTGACACCCACTCGAGCTGAAGACTTCTTTCTGCCACAACCAGGTCACCAAAAATATGGGTTCGAACGCAATTGCCGCCATCCTTCTTTGCCAAGTAGCAGGCAGAGTCAGCCATCCCCAACAGGTCGCCCAAAAACAAGGGATGCTCAGGAGAAATTTCGGTCAGGCCGATACTCACTCCGACCTTGAAGGATTTTTCGTTGTGCAGGAAAGTGAATTCACGAATAGCGATGACTATGTCATCAAGTATTGACTCCGCCTTGTTGATAGTGCACCCCATAAAGATAACGGCGAACTCGTCGCCTCCCAATCTGGCAAGGGTATCGGACTCACGCATTCTTGACTTGAGTACATCGCCGAGTTGCTTCAGCAAACGATCTCCGGCCAAGTGACCACAGGAGTCGTTGACGGTTTTAAATTGATCTAAATCTAGATAAGCGAGGCAGTGCACGCGATGTTCAGCCGACGAGTCCTCAATTGCCGCAAGTGCTTTTCTATCAAACTCGTACCGATTGACTAGACCTGTCAACGCATCATGGCGTGCTTGAAAGGTTAGCTTTTCTGATAGGTCGCGGAGCTTAGTTACATCGCGCAACACGGTGACAACGCCAAAATAGTCTCCGTTGAAGTCATACAGAGGAGATGCTTGCCGACTTACGACCAGCTGGCGCCCACTGTGTTGCTGTAAGAACACCTCTTTTGCTTTATCCTTAAAGTCGGTGAGCCAACTGCTCTCGACGGGCCCTTTTTCGTCAACGACCTGAAACTGAAACAGCACGGTGATGTCTGCTCCCAATACGTCGCAAGCGGCAACGCCGGTCAACAGTTCGGCGGCAGCGTTCATGTAGGTTACCCGCCCCATCGCGTCGCTGGCAACGATCGCGTCGGTAATCCCGGCCAGTGCTGAAAGCGTAACTTGGGATCGGTTTTGTTCAACCTTCAAGGCTTTTTGGGATTCATTGAGTCCATCCAACATCTTGTTGACACCCTTTGCGAGGAAGCCCAATTCGTCTTCTTCTTGATCGCCGGGCAGTCGCCTGGTCATATCAGCAGTTTCACCAATAAGCTGCACGTTGGCGCTCAATAGTGTCAGCCTGGAAACTATCAGTTTGTCAAATAACCAGCTAATGGCCAGAAGTAGAACTGCCATCAGTCCGATGGACCAATAAACAGTGTTCAGACTTGTCACGCCCTGGTCGTGTATCTGTCGGCTACTTACCACTTGAAGGACAAGCCCTTTCGAGCCTCCGACATCATCCATCATCGTATACCCGGCGACTTCAAGATCGTTGACGGCTTCAACAGTTGATTGTCCCAGCGTCAGTCTAGAAATAGGGTGGGAGTCGCTGAATTCCGGCGCGAGGTGAAAGTTCACCTGAGCCCCAATGATTGACTCAATTTGCGCGACCCATTCCCTTGTGAGTGCTCGCACGATGATCAACGTACCGATACGTGCTTTTTTTAGTGTGCTGTCGCGCACGTCGACGCTTGAGACAATGCTCAGGCCGTCCGGTGTCCAGAACAAACCTTCGATGTGGTCCTTTTTTGAATCCGCAAGGATCCCCCCTTTTCTTGTCGACTGCAAGATTAGTTCCGGTATCTTCCATGGTTGCCCGGTAGCGAAATCTAACCCTTTGGAAAAAATAGATTGGCCTTGGTCGTTAACGAAGATGATTGCATGAATCTTTAGATTGCTGAAGGTTGTGTCGTTGAGATTCGACTCGATGAATACCGGATCCAGAGTGCGGACAAAGTTGTAGGCATCATCCCAATGCGCATAGTCACGGGTTACAGAGTAAAGCTGATTGGTTTGATCGTTGATCAAGCCCCTAGCACTGTTTAAATATACGAGGACACTGCCCTTTTCCAGCGAAGCGTAGCCCGCCATAATCGAGTGGCGGGCGATGGAAAATATCAACAAGAAGATTGTCGCCATGCCCACAACCATCGCGGCAAGCACTTTGCTGCGAAGGCCGCCGAATTTCGACAATTCCATTTTTCGCCTTTTTCGAAAGCCTATTGGATAACCCTTTGTACAGGGTAGTGGGCCTTCATATTCAATAAATAATTCATATATCGGCCGATGCCGGCGTTTCTTGACCACTCCCCTCTTCTTGTTTCATCCCCCTTCTCCTTATGGACAGAGGTAGGAAATTGTGGGGACTCGGCGCAAACCGAGAACATCAAGAAACCTAGGAGGTCTGAAATACGTTTGCTCTCAGTGCCGTCAGGTCGAGCACGCGCAATCCTCCGTACTCCACACGAATTGCGCCCTGAGTCGCCAGCGCTGTCAGCGCCTCGTTCACTCGCTGGCGCGACAAGCCCACCAAATACGCCAACTCCTGCTGCGTAATGCGAAGCAGTTCGCCCACGCCGGGGTACAGCACCGGGTTGAACAACGCAGCCAGACTGCGCGCTACACGGACCTCGGGGTTAGCCATGCGGTCAATCTCACGAGCGGCGATGAACTGTCCCAAACGCTCGTTCAACTGGTTCATCACAAAACGATTAAAACCGATGGAGTGGTCCAGCAGCCAGTGAAACGTGTCCACGGGCAACCCGGCCACAACACTTTTACGCAGCGCCTGAATGTTGTAGCGATACGGCTCACGCTTGAGCGCCGTACCCTCGCCAAACCAGCCGCCAGGCGGCACGCCGGTGAACGTCATGCTGTGGCCGTCCGGGCTGTCCGAACTCATCTTCAGCAAGCCGTCCACCACGCCAAACCAATAGGTCACGGGTCGGCCAATGCGGCACACAAAATCGCCGGTCAACGCGTCGCCTACTTTCAGCTCATGTTCAGCGCGCTCACGTTCGTTCGCGCCCAGTAGCGCCAGCCACGGAATAGCGGCCATTTCCGCGGGCGTCGGCGCGCGGCGCCGGTGGTGAAGCGATAGATCAGTTGACATGGGTCAATGGTGAGATGTCCGGCGGGTCGAGTTGCGCAAAGTCTTGAAAGACCTAGGGAAACTCCTAGTCTCCGAAACCCCCAATTGTCGTCGAACCGACATCTCAACGTCAAATTAGTTTCTACATTTCAGGTCAACAACCCGTCTCAAAACTTGAGCGGGTATGAACCGGAAGGATGCTTGCTGTGCAAACGACGTTCCCGAAACTATTGCTGAAACACGCGGCCGAGCGAGGCGCTGCGCCCGCCATGCGCGAAAAGGAATACGGCATCTGGCAAAACCTGTCGTGGTCGGATCTCGCGCTGATGGTGGAACATCTGGCCTGCGGTCTGCATCAGGCTGGTTTACAGCGCGATGAGCACATGGTCGTCATTGGGGCCAACCGTCCGCGGCTGTACGCCACAATGTTGGCCGCGCAGTCGCTGGGGGCGGTTCCCATCCCGCTTTATCAGGATGCCGCTGCGTTGGAATGCGTGTTCCCCATCAATAACGCCGAAGTGCGCTTCGCCTTTGCTGAAGACCAGGAGCAGGTCGACAAGCTGCTGGAAATCCGCGAGAAGTGTCCGCAGCTCGCCCACATCTTTTTTGATGACCCGCGCGGCTTGCGCAAATACGATGAGCCCGGGCTGGCCTCGCTGGAAGAGTTGCTTGCTGCCGGCAAGGCCTTTGCCAACTTGCACCCCGACTTTTTCAAAGCGCAGGTGGAGCAGACTAAGCCGAACGACGTGTCGTCGATGTTTTTCACATCTGGCACCACAGGCAATCCAAAGGGCGTGGTGCATACGCACGACACGCTGATCAATCGCGCTCAGGCGGGCGCCGAGTTTGATAGGCTGACCAGTGCAGAAGAGGTGCTGGCTTACCTGCCCCCGGCGTGGGTTGGACAGAACATCTTCAGCTACGCGCAGTGGCTGGTCTGCGGCTACGTGGTGAACTGCCCAGAGTCGGCTTCCACCGTGACCATCGACCTTAAGGAAATTGGCCCGACCTATTACTTTGCGCCGCCGCGTGTGTTTGAAGGCCTGCTGACCAGCGTGATGATCCGCATGGAAGACGCGGGTACCGTCAAACGCAAGCTGTTCCACTACTTCATGGACCTGGCCAAACGCGTAGGCCCAACCCGCATGGACGGCAAGTCCATCGGTTTTGGCAATACGGTGCTGTATGCCTTGGGTAACGCGCTCATTTATGGCCCGCTGCGCAATAACCTGGGCATGAGCCGCGTTCGTGTGGCCTACACCGCGGGTGAAGCCATTGGGCCGGACCTCTTCAGCTTTTACCGCTCAATCGGCATCAACCTAAAGCAGTTGTACGGCTCCACCGAAACCGCAGTGTTTGTGTGTCTGCAACCAGACCATGAGGCCCGTGCCGACACCGTAGGGATTCCCTGCAAAGGTGTCGAAATCAAGGTGTCTGCGGACGGCGAAATTCTGGTCAAGTCGCCCGGCTTGCTCAAAGAGTATTACAAGAACCCGGCTGCTACAGCCGAAGTGCTGGACGCTTCGGGCTGGTACCACACCAGTGACGCAGGCTTTATTGATGCGCATGGGCACCTGAAGATCATCGACCGTGTGAAAGACGTGGGTCGCATCAAGGGTGGCGCCAATGACGGCGCCATGTTCGCGCCCAAATACGTCGAAAACAAGCTCAAGTTCTTCCCGCAGATCAAGGAAGTGGTGGCTTACGGCGATCAGCGCGAACAGGTCTGCGTAATGATCAACATCGACTTTGACGCGGTGGGCAACTGGGCTGAGCGGCGCAACCTGCCGTATGCGGGCTACACCGATCTGGCGCAAAAACCAGAGGTGTACCAGCTGATTCAGGAGTGTGTGGAAAAGGTCAATGCCGATCTGTCCGTTGACGAGTTGCTGGCGGGCAGTCAGGTGAGCCGCTTTCTGGTGCTGCACAAAGAACTGGATGCCGATGACGGTGAGCTCACCCGAACCAATAAGGTCCGCCGGGGTTTCATCGCTGAGAAATACCTGCCGCTGGTTGAGGCGCTGTATGGCGGTAAAAAGGAACAATTCATTGAGACAGTTGTGAAGTTTGAAGACGGGCGCACCGGCAGTGTGAGCGCCACGCTGAAGATATCGGACACCAAAACCTTTGCGCCGGTCAAGGCCGCTGCCTGAAGAAGAATGACACAAGCATCATGAGCAAACAAATCGGCGACGTCATTCTCGATGTCAACAACATCAGTCTGCGATTCGGCGGGGTCAAGGCGCTGACGGACATTTCGTTCAATGTGAAAGAGCATGAAATCCGCGCCATCATCGGCCCCAACGGCGCAGGCAAGAGCTCCATGCTCAACTGCATCAATGGCGTGTACACGCCGCAGGATGGCAACATCACCTTTCGCGGCAAGACCTTCAGCCACATGAACCCGCGTGAAGTGGCCGAGATGGGTGTCGCACGCACCTTCCAGAACCTGGCGCTGTTTAAGGGCATGAGTGTGATCGACAACATCATGACCGGGCGGAACCTGCGCATCAAGAGCAACCTGTTCATACAGGCGCTGCGCGTGGGGCCAGCCGCCCGCGAAGAAGCACAACACCGCGAGTTTGTCGAACACATCATCGACTTTCTGGAAATCCAGGCGCACCGCAAAACACCGGTTGGGCAACTGCCTTATGGCTTGCAAAAGCGCGTGGACTTGGGCCGTGCGCTGGCGATGGAGCCGCAAGTGCTGCTGCTCGACGAGCCCATGGCGGGCATGAACGTCGAGGAAAAGCAGGACATGTGCCGCTTTGTGCTCGATATCAACGACGAGTTCGGCACGACCGTGGTGCTGATCGAGCATGACATGGGTGTGGTGATGGATATTTCGGACCGCGTGGTGGTGCTGGATTACGGCAAAAAAATCGGCGACGGTACCCCCGAAGAAGTCCGCAACAACGAAGACGTGATCAGTGCCTACCTTGGCACATCACACTAAGGAAAACCGACATGGCATTTTTTCTTGAAACACTGCTGGGCGGTCTGATGGCTGGCATGTTGTATTCGCTGGTGGCACTGGGCTTTGTTCTGATCTTCAAGGCTTCGGGCGTATTTAACTTTGCGCAGGGCGCGATGGTGTTGTTTGCCGCACTGGCGATGGCCCGGTTTGCGGAGTGGATTCCCAAATGGACCGGTATTGAGAGCCCGGTCGTTGCAACGATTGGTGCGTTTGTGATCGCCGCTGCCGTGATGTTCGTTGTGGCCTGGCTGATCGAATATCTGGTGCTGCGCCACCTGGTTAATCAGGAGGGCACCACACTTCTGATGGCCACGTTGGGCATTACCTACTTTATGGAGGGTCTGGGCCAGACGGTTTTTGGCAGTGACATCTACAAGATTGACATCGGCATGCCCAAGGAGCCTGTGTTCTTGCTGGAGTCGGTTTTCGAAGGCGGTGTGTTGATCAACAAGGAAGACCTGATTGCGGCCGTCATTGCCGCGGTGCTGGTTGCGTTGCTCAGCTTGTTTTTCCAGAAAACATCGACGGGTCGCGCGTTGCGTGCCGTGGCCGATGATCACCAGGCAGCGCAGTCTATCGGAATTCCGCTCAATCGTATCTGGGTCATCGTCTGGTGCGTGGCCGGCATCGTAGCGTTGGTGGCCGGAATGATCTGGGGCTCCAAGCTCGGCGTTCAGTTTTCGCTTACCACAGTGGCGCTGCGCGCGTTGCCGGTCGTAATCCTGGGTGGCCTGACTTCGGTGCCAGGGGCCATCATCGGTGGCTTGATCATCGGAGTAGGTGAAAAGTTATCAGAGGTGTTTCTAGGCCCGTATGTTGGCGGCGGCATCGAGATCTGGTTTGCCTACGTGCTGGCACTGGCCTTTCTGCTGGTTCGCCCGCAGGGCCTGTTCGGCGAAAAAATCATTGACCGCGTTTGAGGTAATCAGTCATGTTTTACAGAGAAAACGGTCAATTCAAGACGTCCTACGCGGCCGACCAGCAGATATTCCCGATCGCGCAAGATCGCATTGCCATTGGTTTGATCCTGGCATTTTCGGTGGTCGCGGTGCCCATGCTGGCCAGCGACTACCTGTTTCGCGCCATCCTTATTCCTTTTCTGATCTTTTCGCTGGCTGCGGTGGGTGTCAATATTCTGGTGGGGTACTGCGGCCAGATTTCGCTGGGCTCGGGCGCCTTTATGGCCGTGGGCGCGTATGGTGCCTACAACTTCTTCGTTCGCGTTCCCAATATGCCACTGATTCCTGCACTGATATTGGGCGGAGTGTGTTCCACCTTCTTTGGCATCCTGTTTGGTCTGCCCAGTCTGCGCGTCAAGGGCCTGTATCTGGCAGTGGCGACGCTGGCGGCACAGTTCTTCAGCGACTGGATGTTTCTGCGCATCAAATGGTTTACCAATGACTCGCCCTCCGGCTCAGTGTCAGTATCCAACCTGCAGGTGTTTGGGTTTGAGATCGAGAGCCCGGTCTCCAAGTACCTGCTTTGTCTTGGCATTCTCATGGTCATCGGCCTGCTCGCCAAAAATCTGGTTCGTAGCGCTATTGGTCGTGAGTGGATGGCTATTCGCGACATGGATGTCGCCGCATCAGTGATCGGCATCCGCCCTATGTACGCCAAACTCAGTGCATTTGCCGTTAGTTCTTTCATCATCGGCGTCGCGGGCGCGTTGTGGGGTTTTGTGTACCTGGGTGCGTGGGAGCCCGCGGCTTTCTCGGTTGATCAGTCATTCAAGATGTTATTCATGGTGATCATTGGAGGCATGGGTTCCATCATGGGCAGCTTTTTTGGCGCTGCTTTCATCGTGGTTCTTCCCATTGCGCTGAATCAGCTATTGCCAGTTCTCGGCTCCGCCATAGGACTGGAAATATCTACCGCGGGCATCTCGCACGCAGAGCTTATGGTTTTTGGCGCGCTGATTGT
>Ga0075152_10001268_pt1 | contig 18226 bp, 30 predicted proteins | sample JI61114C2DNA_FD_70964 | JGI IMG/M metagenome (GOLD analysis project Ga0075152, IMG submission 70964) | Wastewater effluent complex algal communities from Wisconsin, to seasonally profile nutrient transformation and Carbon sequestration -... | ecosystem: Engineered > WWTP > Effluent > Algae...
AAAAACTGATAAACTTTGTCACAAGAACCAACTGATGATAGCAGAGTGAATTACAGTTGATAATCGAAAAGTTTGTGTCGGTTCCTGTCGATAATGCTTCGCAAAGTCCAGGCGAGAGCCAGTGGTCGGCGATTTCTGTACCTTCGCTCCTTGGTTGAGCTGTTAGCCCTTACATGAACCTTTGTGGTCGTTTGGCTTGTTCTCAGATATAGTGTTTTATATTCAGGAAAAACGGTATGGATTGGGGAGGGACAATGATGGCGTTTCGATGGCATAGACGACAAGGTGACTGTGAAATATATCCATATCTATACATTCTGCTGATGAGCATTCAAAGTTGTTCAATACACATTTGTACAAGCTGTCATCTTCTTCCTGCACGCCACTGAATCTCCTTCCCGCCAGTAAGCAGCTGGTTCTTCAGGTTCTTTGGGTTGGCCCACTATGAGTTCATGTAGTCGTCTTCGTTGTTGCTTGACAGCTTCTTCATCTATTCTTGCTTCCGGTAGTACTTTGCCATCATTTCTTGTTCTGTCTACTTGTCCACAGCGGGTTCTCTCATCGGCGCACCGCTGCCTTCCTTCGTCAGCTTCACGATTATCTTGGTCTTTTCGTTCTTCCCGATATAATGGTTTAGTGGTTTCCCCTTATGATATTCTTTGCCGACTGCCCAAAGGGTGGATTCCTTCGGGTCAAGGAAATCAATTGTGTTGGTGTTTCTCTTCTCGAGATCGTAGTCTCCTTGGGCAAGCATGACTGCTGTCTCCCACTCACCAAGTCCATTGTAGCCTGGGTAGGCAATCTGTAGTGCAGCTTTCATCTCTTCAACTGTATCCTTCAGCTCTGCATTAAGAAGCTCTTGTACCTTTCAGTGTTGTTTGAATTTTTTGATCAGCATTTTTGTAGCTAATGAGCTTCTTCGCTTTGTTGGAAGTATCAATCAACATCTGCGTGACATGTTCGTTGAGTATGATGCCAATACGGTAGTGAGTTGGGTCTTCATTGAATCTCTGCCCCTCTTTCAAATCTGGCTTATGCGCCCATCGTTTTTTCTCCTCCGAACTGATGACGAGAGCATTATCAATGAGTTCCTGGCTACTTAGTCCACGAATTTCCTCCGGTTTCAATGGCCCGTGGGTCGCCAAGTCCTCCAATGCACAAGAGAACAGATCAATTTCGATGCGCAGGTTGTTCACTAGGGTCAGATGGCTGATTACTTTGCACAAGCATAGCAATGAGATCCTCAATCATGATTGTTCCAGGAACCTCTACAATGAACTGGTTGTGATCGGTCTTCTTGTAGTGCACCAACACCATTTTGAAACTTATGAATATTGAATGAGGGGAGTGTTTGAAATTCTCAAGAATCTTCTAGAAGCAGAGTTGAGACTATCAAGCCAATAAGCTCAGGGAGTTCATCTAGAGTTATTTCTTTCCTGTCCTGATAATTTATTCGCAGGCAAGTACGGATAGTTAGGTATTCCGACCATTGCAATCTTGAGACAGTAGCCAGCCTAGCCTCACGTGAGTGAGACTGCTTAAACAGCATGCCATTAATTCATTCGTCTGCTAATTAGTCACAGGTGGATACACGCAGTTCAATTCCCCAGCCTCATCTCTCTACTGCAGATGTATACCGTTTCTCGTCAAACTGTCCACGCCATTTATAATAATAACAGGACTGTTAGGACATGTCGAGGTTGCGCCTTCGACCATTCTTAGTTAATAGGAAACTGGCAGAACCTGAACACGGCATGCACAAGTCAACTAGCACGCATGTGTCCGTTCGTCATTAAGTAAAACCGCTGGCCACGGAAAATGCTGTACATTCTATGCAGGTGGTCAAGAAGATGAGGATCTGCAGAAGCAGGGGCTCTCTGGTACAACATCCGCAAGAGAGGCGCTCCCCGAAGCTCAAGATAAAGGATAGCAAAAGCAAGAGTCCATTGGGACAATAGGTGAAGGAACTGCCTCCGAAGCCAGTACAAGGTCGATCGAGAAGTCCCAGCTGTAATGTTCGTGTAACTCAGACAATGAATTGAAGAAGAAGCGGTTGATGCGTGATCACAAATCGCGTGCTCGATTGGTGCGGCCATAATAAAGCAAAATTATAGACGCTCAGCAAATGGTGAAGGCTCTCAACACCAACGGTCTCAAGCTGAACTAAAATGAGATCAAAAGTGCCATAAGTCAACTGCAATGCTTGCTCACCGAGAAACAGGCACAGCAGCAGAGAACTGACCGAGTGAGGAATAAAAATGAGCAGGAGGCGTCTAGTGGCAATAGCATGTACCGCAACCTCACAGACCGCAGGTAGTACAAGGACGCTTCGGCTGCAGCACACCAGGACTAAACTTATAAAAAAACTGTGAGAATGGGCAGAAGAAACCATGAAGCCAAAGCCTGCCACGATTCTTCAGTTGGAAGTCGCAAGAGTCTTGTGGAGGAGATTATAGAGAAGACTAAACGATCGCACAAGCTGGTAAATCTAAAGGAAGTTAGAAATCTATACAAGGAACTAAGCCCTGCCAAGTAAATCTGCATGATAAACCGATACACTGTTCCGGAGAGTGTGGCAAGCGAGGAATACACCGCAAAGAAAGACCACTTAAAGTATCCGACATTCATTCGACCTTACCAAACAATTCCCGAAAACAGCAACATCCATACAATCGAATAAGAAGAATCTCATAAAACTTAGGATAACCAACTGTCAATCGCTATTGCCGAAGAAGCCGGTCATAATGAGATCAACCTGGACTGCAGTTCGATTAAGAATGCGAACAAGCGAGATTCGTTCTTCAGTGACCCGCCAAGCTATCTGAAACCACAAGTCAAAGCCGAACAGGTTTGCATCGGCACCAGCAACATCCTCAAACTCGTGGAGCTGGATTCTGGGGAGCTGAAGCGAGCAGTCAAGAATCGCGAGAAGAAGAAGATGCTGGAGAAGTGGAAGAAGAACTTTCCAGAGGGCTTCTTCGAAGATGTGAACTTATATTGAAGAGTCTATGCGGCATCAAATTTATCAGGAGCGGTAGATGCGAATAAAATCGTCGATGCGCTTCCGGCAGATCGGGCATTCCTTCAGTCCCTTGCTGCAGCGGATGCAGGCTGCATTGTGGTTGCACGGTTGGTATACACAGTCCTTTTCGTTCTCGTAGCAGATCACGCAGGCGTTTTGTGAATTTTTCTATTCGGGAGCTGCGGCACTATTCCTCGAGCAGGTGTAGGTATACGTAGTACCGATTTTGAACACCGTCTTATCCTTGAGTAAGTAGCGGGGACTTTCGGTTCCTTCCTCTGATAGACGTTGCCAGGTGCTGACTTAAACTAAGGTGCTTACCCGTTCGTAGTTGCGAGATCCTCCAGCAAAAACTTCCCCTCGATGTTAGTGATGCTTGCGTGGATGTTACTGAGATGCTGGTCATCGGGGAAGTTGATCGCGTTGGTGGCTTTCCTTCCGCAGTTAACTTTGCTGCCCTGCGGAATGGGAATAACGATCTGGCTTTGCTCGACGTTAGGTCCCTCGACCACTCGAAGCACAAGCTCGTTGCCTGACATGCTGTAAACCTCGAACTGGTTGGAGCCCATTTCAACGATCATGCCCTAACTCAAATAACTGCGGTACCTCAGCCAACTCCACCTTGTCTATGATCTTGATGAAGGTTCCGGTGGTGCTTCCGATATCTCGGATGTAGTACTGCCCATCCGCATACTCAATTTCAGCGTGGTAGCGAGACACACTCTCTTCAAGGATGAGAATTTTATTGGAGCTATGCCTGCCTATTTTTGCGCCCTCTTCTCGAAGGTTGTAGAAGGAGCTAGCACCATCAGACTGCTGAATCAATAGTTCATTCAGTGGACGTTGTAGATTATTGGACTTTTCACGCTACTCTATCTTTTCGATAACTGGCTAGACCTCCATTTGAGATTCATTGCGAGAGGGTTTGCTGAGAAATTTCTTGGACTTGTTGTTTTCTAGTGGCATGGACTTCAGGAGGCTCTTGCTACCAATCGTACATTCAGCTGAATTGGATATGGCAGTACCCACAGGCTCACAGTTGCTCGTGATGTAATCGTCAAACTCCTTAATTCCAACCTTAATCCCTAAATGAGTTAGCGCTTACAAGTTGAGAGCTTCTTGATGGTGATTCCAGACTTGATGCCAAGTTCAGTACGCATGTCCTCTTCGGTGAGGCAGGCCAAGCAACTGCCATCAATTGATGCTTCCTCTGCGTTACTTGCTGGCTTACTGAAGGAGGGATACAACACTTCAAGCCCGATGAACTGCAGCCAGACAGCAACGTCATCAGTTGTCCATTTCGTGTGGGTCTTGGGCAACAAGCAACGAAGCTTCTCGTAGTCCATAACGAATTTGATTGAATAACAATAATACTGTTCCTCAGAAGGTCATAAACAGTCGGAAGACGCCTTTCAAGTAGGTCTTTATTTCGTTCGCACCAAGCTTGGACTGGCCGTACAGACGGTCCACGAACACAATAGGCACTTCTCGGATGCTATAATCCTGCTTGCCGGCACGAATCAGGATCTCCATCTGGAAAGCATAGCCCTTGCTGACTACCTGTCCAATTATCTGGCTGAGCACCTCCCTGAATTAGCTATCATTTACTTCTTGTAGAGCCGAAAGCTGCCTGTTAGGTCGCTATAGTTTGTTCCCAGTGCCGTGGAAGCAATAAAATTTGCGACTCTGCTGGTGAGCTTCCTGTAAGTATTCCACCCAAAGACTCCCGCTCCCTGAATATATCGAGTGCCCGACACAATATCTGCATTGGTGGCGCGTTGTTTGCTGATTTGAATGGCAGGTACTTTATGAAGTCAATGATGTATTTTGGCTGAGTTCTACTACTATCTTACATGGTGGGAGAGGTCGGCATCCATAAGTATCACAAAGTTTCCCTGACACAACTTGATACCATCTTGATAGGCAGTGCCCAAGCCTAACTTGCCCGCTCGTTTGAGTATGCTCTGCAATGGCTTCTTAGCTTTACAATGCGAGGAAACAACTTCTGAAGTTATAGGGCAACCTCATAAGTTCCGTCGGGACTGCTATCCTCGACAATCACAACCTCCAGATTGTAGTGGCTAGGCTAACATGGCAGCTTACTGCTTTTCAGCCTCCTCGAACAGCAGGTAGATGATGATGGGCAGGTTGTCTCGCTCGTTGTAGGTGGGAAGTATCACCGAATACAAGTCGGACATAATTTATGAATTATTTCAAACTTGGTGTAGTTGAGGAGCACAAGAAGGGGTTATCAGTAGAGCTAGCACATCCTCAATCAAACGGATTTGGTTCTTCTTCGGGGCTGTTCAGCCAAAGCCCCTGGAGCTCGTTGAAGGTACTTTCTAATCGCTAGCAGTCTTGGTAGCCCAGCCTGTCACGGATAATCTCCAGCATCTCGTTGATGTGGTTGCACATTAGCTCCAGGTCGCAACCCTGTTCGAGGTTGCTGTCAATATAAGCCTGAAGGAAGTAGTCTTGGTAGGTTTGCACAAGTTCCATCAGAAGCTCCTGGTTCGGGTTCAATTTCGGCAGCAACCTCCAAAGCCGAATATCATCATTCTGCATGAGATGCTTGGAGATAACCGTCAGCAGTTCGTTCGTTATTGTGGTGCTATCTGTAAGTGAAGATCGCTTGGACAGGTAGTAGGTGCTGAACATGCTGACAACCGGGCCGATTGGAAGCCGCGTCAACTAAGAATCTCCGATTGTCAGACTCGCCATAGTATTCTGAAGGTCCTCGTGATTATCACTTTTTTGGTCATGATTGGAATTTGCAATCAAACTGTTCTTTTCGAGATAGTTGAGTGCCGGCAATGGCAGCTTTGCAGTTTCTCCTACAAACGACTGGTTGGCTGTAAAGCTGAGCATCACTGATCGAATATCCCCTGTAAAGTACTTACTTGTCACAAAACTCTTTAGCTCGTTCTCCGGTGAGAGCATTGCACACATCAGTGCGACATCCTGCAGCACCTGCGTCTTCAGGTTTGCTTCTTGCAGGACTGTGAGGTAAACTGCTCGAATTTTGACCCATCTATGCTGCTCATCGCTTTATAGCATTGCCATCTGGCTGAGTATTTCCAGCAGGTCCTCAACTAACAAAGATTTTCGAGCAGATTTGCCAATTTTGAACAGAACCTCCATAATGACGAAAGCCGCCTTGAGCGATTCGGGGTTCTGGCTGTGAGCACAAAGAGACAACTGTTTGAGCATTCTCGTTAGAGACTTGATGAGCGTGGTAGAACGGTTGGCCCTGCATGATGGAAATGCCAGCGGCAGGCGACCTTGGTTAGCCTTCACCAATTCTTATCTTTGGTGTGCATGAAGAAGTTTATTTCTCATAATTATTACAGCTTCGCCTTGCTCGGGTGCTGGAAGTCGACGCTTGTATAGATAACCATCGTACCATGGATACGTAAATAAGATTTATTAAATGATTGGCGAACGCAACACACACATCTCCGATATCAACAACAAGTACTTCGGTACCAGGCAGGGAACCGTCAGAAGTCACAGCTTCATCACTCCTCAACTCGGTGCTCCTCCGGGAGCTGCTGGAACCACTGTTACATACGTTGGACCGGTTTCCACTCTCGGAAGCATCCCAGCCGTCGCCACTGCTACGGGTTCCATCAATGGCAGCCCCATGGGGAGAAGGCTTATTGAAGCTGTGGATACGCAGACACCAGGATTCGACTCTGGAGCAGTACAAACCCAACAACCAGCTGAATATTGGGACAATGATGTCGATGGTAAGGTGAGGACCACAGCTACTGGAACTTCGGTTCGGAAGGTCTCTTGCTTTGAGAAGTGTTCAACCAACTGCCCGAGCATTTGTGGATGCCCCTGGTGGGTTGCCTTGCTACTAGGCCTTTTGACCTTTGGAGCAATTATTGCTGGTTTGATGGCTTCTTCCCGCACGAGTGCCAGCAATTCATTGGATAATGCTGCCACCAATGTCACCAATGCTGTATCCAACCAAGTCAACCAACTTACTGATGCCACGGACTCTGCTGCCTCTAATGTTATCAATACCTCAACCAACGTGACTGACAGTAAGGAGACCACCACCGATAGAAAATAAATCCTTAACTGCAACTAGGGCTACTTCCTGCACAACGGTAAATGCCTCTCATGCCCAGGTGAGAGCAAGTGGAACGGCACGAACTGCATAAAGACACAGCTGGTGAACACCACCACAACGACTATCACCAACAGTTCAGGAACATTCGTGATTCCCAATGATGGGGTGGCCCATCCCGTCAGCAGCCACGAACTGCAGGAGTGATTGTGTAGCGAATACCTTAGTTAATATTTGAATTTATTATGCTGGCTGCCAAAAAAGGCACGAGGGATCTCCACCAAGAAGACATCATCGAGCTGCTGCGTAAGTACGATGAGGAGAAGGAACTGTTGGTGCAAGAGAATAAAAATCTGTAAGCAAGGATATTCAAGGAAATCGATGAGAATCATAAGTCTAGACTGGCATTCTAACGGAGAGAGGCTGACAATAAAAGGCAGATAGCCGAGCTGGAGAGACAGCTGTCAAGCCGAGCCTCAGATGAGTAGGCCGTCAATGACCAAATTCGGTAGCTTCAGACCGTGGAAAAGTAGTACCATGAGATTCTCCAGAAACATTCCCAAGTGTTGTTGGTGGTAAAGGACAATGAGAAGGTAATGGATTCGATGAAGTTGCTGCTGGACAGGAAGGACCAAGAATACCATCAACTGGTAGCACATAATAAGGATCTACAGCTTCGTCTAGGCAGCAAGGAAGAGGAATACCAGGAGATCAGCAAGGAGGTATCGAAGTTGGAGCAAAACCTCAAATAAATATCGGAAGAGCGTGAACGACTCGAATCAGAGCTCATGGAGCAGAACCAACAGCTTGAGCACTACGAGAATACTCTGAGCCGGCTGGACGATAAGTACAAGGCGTCGAAGAAAGAACGGAAGGCACTGGAAACTGAGATAGCACAGCTCACCATAAAGCAGCATGCACTTGAAGAGCAGCAGGAAAGACAGTTGGTGGAGCTGATGCAGGTCACCACCGAAAAGTAGAAGGTGAGTCAGCAAGTTATGACACTCAATACTGACATAAGCCTCCAGCAGACAAGGATAAAGAATTTGGAGAAGGACGTGGTCAGTTTGGAAGCTGATCACCAAAAGACATTGGATAGCCAGCAGCAAAGATAAGCTGAGCTGACCATGAAGTGTAGTGCACTTCGAAGCTAGAACGAACGCTATGAGAAGCAGATGTACGAATACCACGAGGAGGCCACAAGAAACCAGTAACAGTATCGTTAGGCTATTCTGTCCTATGAACTCACATTCAAGTCCATGAAGGATAAGATACTCATGGAGCTAATTGAGCAGAGCAGGCAGGGATCCACTGATGAGGCGGTAAGGCGATTGGAAAGCTGTATGGACTCGGTGAGGAAAAGCAGCTAGAAGGACAGCAAGATTGTCAAACTCAAGGAACGTGTGCAACAGTTGGAAGATTAGTTGAGAACGCTAAAAGACAACAGGCTAAAGACCACCGGTGCGAAGTCAAGTAAGAATCTTGTTCAGATCCCGCAAACAGCTCCTCCAAACGAAGCCATAAACATCGAAAAGATACGATTGGAGGGTCAGCTAACCTATTTTTAGGTGTAACTCTCCCTCGCTAAGAAACAGTTGGAGTAGCTTCGGTTGGAGAATACCATAGTGGCTGAGAAGCTGAACGAGGCAAGGGAGCAGCTCAACGATAAGTGTTCACAGTTGACAACCATGCAGAGCGATAGTGCCAAGCTGGAAAAGTTTTATGTCGAGGAAATCAAGAAGTGCATCAACGAACTCCAAACCTACAAGGAACGCGATATTGTGAGCAGTGAGTTCGTCAAAGAGCAGAAATAGTTCAAAGAAATATTTGCACTCAAGGTTGCGAACTATGAGAAGAAGATCAAGGATCTGGTGGAGGGTGTGGAGAGGAAGGAAGGCATTATCGAAACACTCAAAATTCAGAAGAAGCAGCTGGAGGAAACGCTGATCAAACAGCAGGACAAGCTGACCAAGTTGGAAGAGTAAGCTGATCTTGCTAGAAAGGCCAAAAGCGACTGCGTTCGGAAGGAAGAACTCATGCAGCAATACAAGTCTCGCTGGGAAGCCAAGAAGACTGATTTTGAGCAGGTGTTAGGTTAAAGGGACCGTCTACGCAGAGAAAATGATCGGTTAGAAAAGTCACTTGAGCGAAAGGGACACTACCTGCAGACCGTCAAAGCAAAGTACGAGAAGGAACTTGGTGATATCGAGAAGAAACTGAAGAGTAATTCTAGCCACACTAAATCCATCTCGACAGTAATGGAACACAAACTACTTGAGATGAAGAAGGAGTGCGGTCAATACGAGGAGGCACTTGAGCAGGTAGCAACGCACCTTCTCAAAATAATCCGATTAGAGAAGGAGGGTAAGATGGGGGCTGTGGTTAAAACTCGTAAAAGTAAAAGTAAACGAAAGGTCAATCTGAGCTAAGAAGAAGCAAACGGACTCGGTTCCGCAACAAAAAGTACAAAAGGCTGGGAAGCTGCAAAGATTCTTGGGCTGAAAGAGAACGAGATCGATGAATTCCTCAATCCTAGACCCGAACCCCTTCCGGATCGGGAAGAGGAACTCGAGGAACTTTGGAGGCGTGGCGGTATCATGGAATTCTTTGAAAAGGCCATCGACTACTTACGCACTATCCTGACTTCCTGAAAACAGACTGTTTTCTTGTTCTGTCATTTTTACATTATCAATAAACCATGCAGGGACAGCCGGTTTCTGGTTCAAACCGTCCTCCATCCTTCAACCCACAAGCACAGCCTGGTGACTATACAGTTCAACAGGCCCCACAACCTGGATGGCAAGTTCTTCCAAATTCCACTTCTCAGGGTCGATATCTATCAGGAACAACTGCTCTACCTAACGGCAGCTATCAAAATGGTCAGAGTCAACAGGCTCCTTTGCAGCTTGAGCAGTATCCTAATACCCAACAGCGAACAGTGCAGAACATGAAGCCTACCGTCCAAATTCCCTACCAACATTCCTAAAACAATGCTGCAAGGTACGTCCCAGTGCAGAACGTGCAAGGTGCTCAGATTAACCACCCCAACCCCAACCTAACCTCACAACTTAGCTACAACTCAAATAACTTGTCACGATTAAACAGCTCCAAATTGAATCGCACTATTGTGAACGAGCTGATCGATCCTTAATCTGACGATGACGTGATGGACCGGATAGAAACTCAAAATAACATCGTGGAAGGAATCAACGAGATACCCAACTATGAGAAGGAGTATGCAGTTCCAGAGGAGGAGCTCGAGGATATCCGACAGAAGCGCGATTTCGATATCTTTCACTGCATCGTGCCCGACTACCGGCTGGAAGACATATACGAAATGCAACACTACCAGTTGGTGAGGGGCGGGGGTGCAGCTTCGGTGTACTCTTTGGATTCGAACCACAGAAGCCTGAAGCTTCTGATGGATGTGCCCCATCCCCGTGAAAAGGTGCTTGCAGCTCTGATCGACCCAGGTAACTACCACCTGTGGAACGATCAGGTAGACCTGGGAAACATCAAACTTCGAATATACTCCGAGAACACAGTGATAGCATACCAGAAACACAAGGCATTCGATAGCCACTACCGATAAAGAGACTTTCTGTACATTCGGCACCTGTTTCAGAAGAACGGTGTTATCTACATTGTCGATAAGTCGGTGGAGCATTCGAACTTTCCACCTTTCGATTACATCACACGCGGTGAAATTAAACTGGCGCTATGGGCTTTTCAGGATGTTGGGGGATCTGCCACCAAGATCACCTACATGCTGCACATGAAATTCGGGGGAACTCTCGGAGGGAATAAGTCTGCTGAGTCGATGATACGGTATCTCGAAAGCATGGCCAAACTCACGAACTACCTATCTAGGAACGGGAAAATTCAGACCAAAATTCGTGACTACTTCGATCTAAACTGGGGACTCAATGCCCGCGTGGACAATACCATAAACACCCCGAACCGTGAACAATATGAATAGGCCATGTCCTTCGACGGAAACGAAGAGCTATACATGACTGCCTTCCCCGAAGCCGACTGGCTTGATCGCACCGCTGAAATTAGCTTTCAGAAAAAATCAACGTATAAAGAGCAAAGCCGTGTGCTTCCAGCGACACTGGACCCCAACTCGCAGCAGTTCCTCCACAATGAGATCGTCAATTCCTACAACCGATCGAAGCTCCTCTACGAACAGAATGGTTCAAAAGCTACAATGCCAAGCCAAGTCAAACCAAATCAGTTGCAACCACCCCCACAAGAACAGTGGCAGGAGGGTTACAAATACATCAATGGGAAGCCAGTTCGCCCGCAGGATGAAGCCGCTTCATCGAGTAACAAGCTCACCCAAAAGACAAGCTCAATGAAGGTTTAGAATACGAACAGAAATAACGATACCATGACGGCGCCATTGGCACCTTTGCCATCGGTCTAGTTGGCAATTATTCCCGAGCACAACGGTTACGTTGAATCATCAAGTCAGCTTGGTTCCGCAAATCATTCACCTCATGATAGCCGAGCCATGCCCCCTCCCAGACAGATGGGACCACCTGTGGTTAATATGCTGACGCCAAGCATAATTCATAATCAACCTCCACCTTCACCTGAATTCAACAGAATGGCGATGCCTGGCCAACAAATAAACCCCCTTGTTACTGTGCAACAGCACATGATGCAGACTATTCCACAAGTGCAACAGGCAGTTAATTCTCGCGTTGCACCTCCAACACCAAATTACCAATCAAGGCAGCAGGTTCCAAACCAACAAATATCAAAAACCTCTCCGTCTTCCGTCCAACTTCAACAATCTGCTCGAAGAGAGGCTCCTCCACCTCCAAGTGAACTGGTTCGCAGAACCACGAGCAAAGCTCATTTGAAGGCTCCACCAGCAACCTTCAACGACGGTCATAGCTCCGGTTAGGAAGACTTCGAAATCTCCAAGCCAGAGCAGGTGCATGTGTTTAAATAGATTTCAGTGAAGTTCGATCAGGACGGTCTGGTGAAGCTGCCAAACGACTACCTGAAGGTGAAGCATAAACTGGCACCGGTAAAGTCCGACTATAAACTAATAAAAAAGGAAGGTTGGAAGGACTACTTCCTGAAGAACGTTTGGTAGGTGAATCCAACGGGTGAACTGCGCTGCATCAACGCTGAGATTCTCAAGGAGCAGCATGGCGTGATGAGCTACATTCTTAAAAAATTCGCAAAGAACCTGTTGACTGGGAAAAGTATTCTTAGTGTATCCCTGCCGGTCACTGTCTTTGGCGAGCTGTAACAAAAGAGTTATTTAGATCCTACCTCGAACTGTTCGCGAGAAGCTTTGGGTTTGCACCTTTGTACCTTGAGAAGGCTGCAGTCGAGGGGAATCCTGTGGAACGTCTCAAGCTCCTCATTGGGTTCGCTATAGCCTACGGAAATCTCTTCATTGATATGGAGAAGCCATTCAACCCAATCCTAGGAGAGACCTTCCAGGGCTGGGTAAACGGCTGCCCAGTCTACTGCTAGCAGATCAGCCACCATCCACCAATAAGTTCGCTGTTGATGTTAGGCCGAGGTTACAGGGTTTCAGGTTCCTTCGAACCGACCATTGACATTAGTGTGAATTCCGCCACGGGAACCAACCACGGTGAATATAAAATCCGTTTCGAGAAGTACCCAAAGAATTCAGCCTACTTCCAGACAATGTGTGGTGACATGGGAGGGGTCTCCTATGGCGATCGTACTTTCTCTTTCAGTGGAAAAAGTAAGCAACTTGAGTAATTCAGCTCATTTCTACGATGACGAAGGGCACTTCCTGTAGCTGACATTTAACCCATACAAGAAAGGTCTGCTATCTTTCGGAAAACAAACACATCCCAATGACTATGTGGAAGGTAATATCGTGAAGACCTCACCAGCCTTCATCACCAAATTTCGAGCCAATAAAAAGCGTTAGGGGCCATCCAAGAAGTAAATTGTACAGACCCTTGCCACTGTCAACGGTCGGTGGACTTAATCAGTCAAGGTCGACGGTATCGATTACTATAACATGCAAAGGGACCAACCCTGCTTCATGGAGCAGTAGCCATACCCTCTTTGCTCCAACAGCGGCTATCGATAGGATCTCGCATATCGACGCAAAAAGGACTTCGCGAGAGCTCAAGTATAAAAGGAGAGGTTGGAGGTAGCTCAAAGAGACGACAAAAAACTGAGAGAAAAGTTCCATGGAAAGGCACACTGAAAATTCACAGTTTTGTTCTTTTTAGTCTCATTTGATAAAGTGTGAATCACCCTCAAGTAAGGCGGATTGTAGAGCGGATTTGACTGTAGAGTTGGCTGAGAACGAATTCCCTCCGCTCACCTAACCAGCGATTGCTCTTAACCTTATGCCTTCTACGTATTTCCTCCACCAAGTTGATTGGCGTAATCTCTCGCATCTCAAGTCTTTGGTAGTCGTAGGCCTGTGGGGAGTGTACTTCACCCGGGGAGTAGCTTGGATGGTCTTCGTGCTTCATCTTCCTACCGTTGAGGGTCAGCTTGACGGGAAGTGCTTGGATTTTAGATAGGCTTGGTAGCCTAAGCTTTTTCTTGCTGCGGCTTTTATTCTGGTCTTCAATGCTAATGCTTCGATAGTGACGCGCAAACACTTCGACATTCGAGGCGTTGTTCGGAGATTCCTCACCTATTATGACTGCTGGGATTGCTACATATTTTTCTTCGGCTTTTGTGTTATTACGTCGGAGCCTTCTTCTTCTTATCTGTTTCAGTTCAGCAACTGGTTGCGGTGATGGAGATTCCTCCTTCCGAGATGTCAATGGGTTCTGCTTGGCGGGTGGGTCTACTTCCTCCGATTCCCAAGGTGTCAGTGGGTACGAAAGTTCGAGTCTCGGTGTCACCGCTTGTAATGATGAGTCGCCGGACAAGAGTGCTGGTCCAGCCCATCGCTTCATACGAATATAATATTGGCAAGTATGAAGGAATAGTTGCTCAGTGCATCAGCCTTCACCCAGACCTTCGCCATCGTCCGAGACGATCGCAAATCAACATTGGATCGCCTTAAAGCAGGGAAACAGCTCATCCGCACAATGAGCGAGATCAAGGAATTGTATCGAAAAGAGATTCCAGACACCATGACTTCTCTACTCGAGAAATCTATCAAATCCAGTCGCATCAGCTTCGAAACTGCTCTATCGTACTTCATGGTGGTGTTGGGAGCTATCTCGGAAGACCCACATCAAGTCGGCACCAAATCGACTGATAACATCTACCGCGTTTTCTACCAACTGTTGTATCTGCCGATGGACACAAAGAATCGACGGCAGTTAGTTCAGGACGACTACTACCATGAACTCTATGAGGCTCTGCGTATCGATCGGAATGAATAGCTGGAACTACGGTACCTTGTGATGCTCGAGGTAACAACTTTTGGTGAGGTTAGACAGTACTAACTACAGAACAGGAAACCAACTTTTCGGATGAGACTGTGGGGAAGTTGCAAGGAACCATGCGTAAGGCGTCATAGAAGTACGAGAATGCTTAGGTACTGAATATAGTGGTAGCGTACCATGTAGCACGTTTACGCAGTTGTTTGGATTCCGGACAGCGTGGTACCTCACTAAAGAGCATCTCGAAGGTCACTGGGTTGTTGCTCCTCAAGTACCGTTCACAGATGTCGCGAATTGTTACTAAGTTAGGTCTTTTCTTTATCAAGACCAGCAACGAGTTACTCGCAACAACCATACTGGTTTTCTGTCTCAATGAATTCCGGCAGCAAAGGTAGGCCTTGCAGGTGTACACAAACAGTCTGTTTGCCAACCAGGAACTGCTTGGGCAACTGGGCGAAAGGATCGCTGCCCGTTATGCGATGCTCCGAGACACTCAGATGGACCTGACCTGCATGAACTTGACCGTGATGAGACTTGACACTGCAATCAGCCAGCTACTCCTGAGTACCATATCCAATCTCGTGGAGTCTCCAGAAACTCTGTATAGCTTTGCCACCCTGATAAACTTCAGCAAGGAAACCGAAGAATTGTTTCGAAAGATATTCGAAGAAGTCTTCACGGTGAGCTACATATTCGGACTGGAACCATCAGCAAACAATACAGTCGATTACAGCAAACTAGCACTGAACCTTTGCTCTGCTCCGATGCTTTGCCTGATGTACAAACTCGCCAAGCAATCGAGCATTACACAACTTCCAACCTTCCTCAATAACTTATGCTTGCAGTCGACGGTGGCTGTCTTCACCGAAGTGCTCACTGAATTAGGTTACGCCTCCGAGCACACCTCAATGTACAGACTTAGTGATTCAGAATCGAGGCGATAGAAAAGGACAACCAAAACTTAATTGCTGAATAGACTTACACGAAATTCATCGACTACTTCGCAAATCGAGGCGATACGTACGAACGCGATCAACTTCGATTAGCATTTTTCTACCGAAAGCTACAAGCTAACCATGTCGATGAACTATTGTCTTAAAGTCTTGAAGGAGGATTTGAAGGGCAAGTTGTCATCAAAGCCGATCTACACCGAATCTACTCGATCCAGAAGGCGCTGATTGAGCATGTCTTCAAAGTCGGAGAGAGTGTAGTGACATCCGCCTGTCGCTTCCGTACCAAACTAATTCTAAGTTAGTACTCACAATATCAGTGGGAGACGCACATCTGTCAAGCCTGGCAAGTTTGCTAATTTAGAAGGCACGAGCTATCAAGCCATCGGAGGATCTGCCTGAGGAAGAGATGAGTACGAACAGTAGTACTCAAATGGCGGATGAACTCTTTGACGTTCTTAATATGGCTTCGAAACGACAGCCCCCGCCATCTGCAAAACCGGTAAATCCTTCGGTACAAATTGGACTGCTTCTCATAAAAGGGTTGGGCCCCGCATGCAGCAACCAAATCAAGAAGATAATTGGGCTGGAGTTTGATCGTCCGAGTGACTATACTATCCAGAAGTAGTTCATGCAGAACCGACTACTTCTGAAGCTTGCTCAGCAAGGCTCACTACGTAACATAATGAAGAGTATGGGAGAGACACTTCTTCGAACAGAGAATCCAAGCGAATGTTTGGAATGGCTATTCCCGGAATTACCCTAAGGCGCCCGACTGGCCTACCTGAGATACCTCACCACAAAGCGAATAGCGGGCCTTCGATTGGACAGTTTGGAGTGGCCAAACCTCCTCTAGTTAGCATAACTCCCATGATGTTTGCAGTTATATTTCCAATATCTAACGGATCCACTGCAGCCAAAGCTACCGAAGACAGTGAGCACGGCCACACCTCCTCCCAGCACAATGGCCAGTAGCCTCCGCGACGGTTAAAAAGTGTAATTAGAAGCTGGTTACTGAAAGGATTTATGTCAGTGAAGCAGCCTCTTTCGAAAGAATCCAGGGAACCACGATAGGTGCGATGCTGCTGCAAAGGTGTTATAATATATTTATTCAAATGAGTAAATAACAACCATCAAACGTGCTGCTGGTGTGCGTATACGATACTGTGGTATTCGAACTCAGCAACGACATGATCTACAGCACGTTTAAGGAGCATGGGCAAGTTCAGAAGGTGCTCATCTTCGAACGCGGTGAAGTCACCAAGTGCTTCGTCGAGCTTATCAGTACAGCTGAGGCCGTTCGCATCAAGGAAAACCTTGACGGCAAGAAGATGTTCGAGAGCTTCTGCAAGATGCACATCTACTTCAGTAACCTCAAGGAAGTGGATCTACGCAACCAGTATAGCAAGGGTAAGGACTACTCCAGCTGCCACTCCGAAAGCAGTGCTGGGAAGCTACCCTACTTCGATGGCGGGCTGCTTCGACATCCACCCTGTGACGAACTTAAACGAGCTAAGACCACCAACGAAGGTGACTTGGTTAATGCGATGAGTCTCATCAATAGCGAGGACTTCTTCGATGAATGCATTAAGTCCGACATCATCGGAAATATCCTGGATGATGACTACAGCGAACCGGTTGAAGCGGTGGTTCCACGCTGTTACGGAAACGAGAACTCCCCAGCCTTCTCAAACCCATTGCTGTATCCAGCCTACCGCAGTGAGTGTCTGTGCTTCCCCTACGAAGGAAAGCTAGCCATCCGGGAAGTCTACAACCTCTTCAGCAACTTTGGCAATATCTAACGAATAGTACGGAAGAGTAAAGCAGTGTATGTGGAGTTCAGCAGCATCGAATTCGCAGCCATCGCGAAGGACTATCTCACAAACATCCCCCTTTTCGGGACATTGCTACGGCTCAGCTATGCAGGCCGTTAGGAACTTCTGGAGAGGCCACGAGAATATATGGAAAGTGTAATCTACGACGAGTAGTTCTTCCGGTTCGGCTGCAAGAAATCCATCTCGATAAACCCGCCAACCAACTGTCTGCACGTCAGCAACATGAAGCGAGAATTCTGCACGGAAGCCAAACTCACGAATCTGTTCAGTTAGTGTGGTCATGTGAGCAAGGTGCAGGTACTAGTGCAGAGCAAAGAGAAGAATATGGCGCTGCTGAAGTTCAGCCGACTTGAGGACAGCGTGCAGGCAGTCGCCACCTTCCATAACCACGATATTATGGGACGAAAGCTGCAGATTAGCTTCACCAAGTCAAAGATCTGATGATCCTTCTATCTTGAACACCTATTACAGCATACTCGGTCGGGGAGGGCACACGGGATATTACGTAGCATAGTCCGGATAATAACCTGACGGTCATCGGCTGGTAACGTGTTGTTGAGTCGCATCGCAACCTACAGAAGTTGGTAACCTCTTGTGATCATGGCTATTTGCAGTGCAAACACTTGTTGCTCTAACATCCGATAATTATAGGGTTATCGATTCATTGGCTTTGGTGATCATACTTCATCGCTGACCAGCGACATCAGCAGGGCTGTGCCTCGCTTGATCCAGAAGTCCTGTTCGTTCTGGCCGGTATTGTTTGGGTTCGGCTTGTAGGGCAGCTGCACGGTGAACATGAATGATGGTTTCTCTCTCACTCCCGTCCGAACTGGGTACATGTATGTAGGGCACACGTAGAAGTTCTGGCCTTTCTTGGTCTTCTGCTTTCCTTCGTAATAAACTGGCTTGAACTGAACTATTGGCATTCTGTAGTACAGCTTCATCGGCTCAGCTTCTGCAATACAGTTACGGTCGCCATCCCA
>Ga0075152_10001270_pt1 | contig 18204 bp, 14 predicted proteins | sample JI61114C2DNA_FD_70964 | JGI IMG/M metagenome (GOLD analysis project Ga0075152, IMG submission 70964) | Wastewater effluent complex algal communities from Wisconsin, to seasonally profile nutrient transformation and Carbon sequestration -... | ecosystem: Engineered > WWTP > Effluent > Algae...
GGCCGGGGTCGCTGCGGGGGCGGGGTCGCTGCGCTGCTGCAGCGGGCGGGCCGTGGCGGCGACGGGGGTCGGCGTGGGGGCGCGGGCGCTGGCGGCGGCGCTTTGCCCGACGGCGGCCTGGGCCTGAGCGGCCTGAGCGGCCTGACCAGCCTGACCAGCGGCCAAACCAGCAGCCTGACCAGCGCTTTGAGCGGTCACGGCGGTGACGCCGAGACGCGGCTGCGCGTCGGGCTTGCTGGTCACGTGGTCGTAGACGCTGGCATAGGCCTCGACCGACTCGAAGCCCTGGGCGAACTGCTGGCCGGCCTCACGGAGCGAGGGCTCATTGGCGGCCTCGAAGTCGAGGATGATGCGGTACTCGCAGTGCGGGCACGCGGTCTGGACCAGCGGCGCGATCTGCTCGGCAGGGATGCGGTACGGACCGGAACAGGACGGACAGACGATGAACATTTAGAAGTCCAGACCGAGGGAGAGGGTGTACTGCTGCTGGAGACCGGACTTGTCGGCGATGCTCGTTCCGTCGAGCTTGCCGGCGCGGCCACCACCGGGGACGATCATCGCCTCGAGCGTGACGCGAATGACGCTGAAGATGAAGCGCAGGCCGACGAAGGGCCGGTGACGCATGATCACGCCGGCGTCCTTGAACACGAACTCGCTGAGCTTGCCGGACGGGTTCAGGTACTCGTCGGTGGTCGGCGTGACGTCGAGGACGCCGGAGCGGGCGATGATGAAGAGCGCCTGATAACCGGCGTAGGGCGTCAGGTTGACGGTCTTGCCGAGGCCGAAGACGTGGGAGATGGACACGTCGGCCGAGGCGGTCGTCATGTTCATGTCCTCGGCGCCGATCAGCCGCGAGAACATGCCACGCAGCGCGATCGAGGGGATCGGCAGGTGGTGGAAGCCCTCGTGCAGCGCGAACTTGCCGTAGCCGCTGATCGTCCACATGCGGCTGTTGAACAGGTGCGTCGCGCCGGCGCCGACCTCGATGCCGGGCCACAGGCCCTTGCGGCCCATCACCTGCAGCGTCGGCGCCATCTTGCCGGGCGTGCCGCGGGTCGTGTCCGTCCAGTACTTCTCCGTGTTCGAGATCGTGTTGAGGCTGACGTCCGCCGACACGGCGAAGCCCGACAGGCCCAGCGAATCGGCGGTGTCGACCGGCTTCGGCGCCATCAACACGCCGAGCTCCGACGAGAGGCTGCGAAACTGGGAGTTGTCCCCGACCGGCGTGCCCGCGTCCGCGTTCCCCAACTGGTTGAGCCGGAGGTCGTAGGCGCCGGCCCATGCCTCCGACGACTGGAGACCGAGAGCTGCTAGGGCAAACGAGAAGAGGAACCGTCTAGGCATGCAGAGCTCCGAGAATCAGCGGTCGGCGCAGCGTAACTTGCGCCAGCGAGGTGTGTCAAGGTTCGCGCCCCGGGCCATCTGTACCGCGATAACGCCCGATCTGATCGATTTGGCCGCTGAGATCCATCGCGGCAGGATCGGCCTCTGGCCTCGGCACCGGGCGTCAGGGTGGCGGAGCTTGGCGCCGGGGTCAATCGTTGACCTGCTCGCGGCCGGCTGTTAGCGTCCGCCGCCGCGGCAGGGCTATATGGCACTTCACGGCGCGTCCGCACCCGGATCTCGACCCCACGGCGCGTCTACGCGCCGGCCGATCCACGCGGTCTTGCTGGCGCTGTTCGTCACCTCGTGGGCGGCGTTGCTCGGTCCGGTGACCTTGTTCGTGGATCTGCCACCCGTCCTGGTCACCGCCGCCTGGGTCGGCGTAGCGGCCCTCGCGGTGCTGCTCCTGCGCTGGTTGCTGTCGGGGGCGCTCGGCTACGAGAGCGCGATCGGCTTGCGGATCATCCGCGCCGAGCGGGTCCCGCGGGGCGCCCGCGTCGCCTTCCTGGTCTGCCTCCTGGTGGCCGTGGGCGGGCTCCTGGCCCTCAATCTCGGGCTCCAGAGCCTGACCCTGGTGGTCGCCGTCGCGGCCGCGAGCTTCCTCGGGCTGCTGCTGCTGCTGGTCCAGTATTCGTCGATCTTCGGGACCACCAGCATCGTCGGCGTGGTCCTCGGGGTCGCGGCGCTGATCGTGGTCCAGTCGGTCGCCACCGGCTTTCAGCACGAGTTCGAGCGCCGCGTGCTCGGGGTCTACGCGCACATCAACGTCACCCGCGGCACCGGCATGACCGAGTATCGGCGCTTCGAGTCGTGGCTGCGCACGACCTCCGGCGTCAAGGGCGCGAGCCCCTTCGTGTACTACGCGATGATGCTCGCCCCCTTCGACCCCGAGGGCGGTCGGACCGACGACCTGCGGCTGGCCAGCGTGCTGGTCAAGGGCATCGAGCCGGCGACCGCGGCGGAGGTGATCGACCTGCCGGCCCACCTCGAGCGCGGCAGCGGGCGAGCGATCCCCCTGGAGGTCCTGCGCAGCGACTTCGAGCTGATGCCCGTCCCCGATCGCGAGCCCGACGAGCTGCCGGCGGCGGTCGCTGCGACCCCGGACCCCCGCGGACCCGGCTGGTATGACCAGGCGCTGGAGCATTACGCCGCGGTGCCGGCCGCGCGCAAGCGGATCCCTGGGGAGATCCGCAGCGACCTCGGGGTCGATGACGACGACGAGTGGCCCGAGCCCGCGGCCGGGGGCGACGACGCCCGCTTCGACGCCACCGCCTTGCCGACGATCTTCGTCGGCGCGACCCTGGCCAAGGAGCTCGGCCTGCGCGAGGACTCGATGGTCATGGTCGTCGACCCCGGCTCGAGCTGGGACGCCAGCAGCGAGCCCGAGTTCCAGTACTACCGGGTCGCCGGCGTGTTCCAGGCCGGCTTTCAGGAGTACGACAGCCGCCTGGTGTACGTGCACATCAAGGAGCTGCAGCGCTTCAAGTACCGCGGCCGCGACCAGGTCTCCGGGGTCGACCTGCGCCTCACCAACGCCGACCTCGCGGCCCCGGTCGGCGCCTCGATCCGGGCCGAGCTGCCCGGCCGCGAGTACTCGGTGCTCGAGTGGCAAAACCTGAACGAGAACCTGTTCAAGTCGATCCGCTTCCAGAAGAACATCATCACGATCATCCTCAGCCTGGTGATCACGGTCGCGACCTTCAACGTGTTGTCGGCGCTGTGGACGATGGTGGTCCGGCGCAGCGCCGAGGTGGCGATCCTGATGTCGATGGGCGCGACCGGCCCGCAGGTGGCCCGCATCTTCCAGGTCACGGGGATGGCGATCGGCCTGTCCGGCTCGCTCGCGGGGGTCGGCTTCGGCCTGGTCCTGTGCTGGCTGGTCCAGCTCTACGGCTACACCCTCGACCCCGAGGTCTACTTCATCGAGTCGCTGCCCGTCGAGATCAGCGTCACCCAGATCGGGTGGATCCTCGGCATGACCCTGGCGATCTGCTTCGTCGCCACGCTCCCGCCCTCGCTGCGGGCCGCCAAGCTGCGACCCGTCGAGGGCCTGCGCTACGAGTGAAGCCGTGACCAGCGCGCGCGCCGGCAGCGGGAGACCGCGCGCCCGATCCCGCGGCGCGCTGGTGTGGACCGTCGCGCGCCGGATGCTCCTGCGCGAGGGCCGGGCGGGTCGAGGCCGGGTCTGGATCGTCGGCGTGGTGCTGGTGGCGATCGTGGCGCTCGGCGTGCTGCTGGTGCTGCTCGGCGTGCGCTCGGTGATCCCCCCGCTGGCCGCGGGCGTCGCCGCGCTCGGCCTGCTCGGCGCCGCCTGTGTCCGCACCCTGACGCCCGCGGTCGCGGTCGCGGTGTTCGGCATGGGCCTCGGCGTGGCCGCGCTGGTGACCGTGCTCGGCGTGACCTCGGGCTTCGAGCACGAGCTGACCGCCCGCCTCGCCCGCATCAACGGCCACGTGCTGCTGCTCGAGTACGGCCAGGACTTCGACGAGTACCCGCAGGTGGTGGCGCGCTGGCGCGAGGACCCGCGGGTGGTCGCGGCCTCGCCCTTCGCCTACGCGATGGCCGCGGTGGTCCCGGCGCCGGTCCCGGGCCCGGGCGAGCGGCGTCCGGCCGAAGCTGTCCTCGAGGACAGCAGCGACGAGGCCGGGCCCGAGCGGCCGCTGCGGACCCCGGCGATCGCGGTGGCGAAGGCGCTGGATCCGGCGCTGGCGGCCGGTCTGCCGGGGGTGCCGGCGATGCTGCGCGGCGGCGACCTCGGCGCGCTGCGCCCGGGCGATGTCCAGCACGCGCCCGGCGTGGCGCTCGGCTACCGCCTGGCCGCGCGCCTCGGCGTCGGGGTCGGCGACTTCGTGCGCCTGGTGATCCCCGCCGAGCTCGACGGCAGCGCCGACTCGGTCGGCCGTCCGCCGCGGCACACTCGCTTCGAGGTGCTCGACCTCGTCGACACCGGCGTGACCGACTTCGACACCTCGCTGGCGCTGGTCCACCTCTCGGCCGGGCAGGCGCTGTTCTTCGACGCGGCCCGCGTCACCGGCGTGGAGTTCGCGCTGCGCGACCCGGAGCAGGCGGACCGCGTCGCCGCCGAGGTGGTCGCGGCCGCCGGCGCGACCTTCCACGCGACGACGTGGCGCCAGCAGAGCGAGGGCACGGTCGCCGGCCTGCGCCAGATCCGGGCGGCGGTCTCGCTGGTGCTCGGCCTGCTCGAGTTGGTCGCGGCCTCGGCCCTGATCGCCAGCTTGTTGCTGCTGGTCCGTCGCAAGCGGGCCGAGATCGCGGCGCTGATGGCCCTCGGCGCCGACGGCCGCACGGTGTTCTGGATCTTCGAGGCGGTCGGCCTGCTCGCCGGGATGGTCGGGGCGGCGGTCGGCCTCGGCCTCGGGCTGCTGCTCAGCGCGCTGGTGGCCGCCTACCGCTACCCGCTGAGCGGCGACGTGTATCCGGTCGATCACTTGCCGGTGCACCTGACGGCGGTCGACGTGCTGGCGCCGGGGATCGCGGCGGTGCTGCTGTGCGCGCTCGTCAGCGGGCCGGTCGCGCTGGTGGCCGCGAAGCAGCCGCTGTTGCCGGGGCTGCGGAGGTAGGCGGGGCTCTGGTAGGATCTCAAGCGCGGGTAGCTCGAGGAGAGAATCGATGGAAGTTCTACACAGGAAGTGTGCGGGCCTCGAGGTCCAGGCGGACACGGTCTTGGGCTCGCTGCGCGTGGTGATCGGACACAAGGTCACCCGCGAGGTCGCGCGCTTCGGTGCCACGGCGCGCGGGTTGATCGCGCTGGGCGACTGGCTGGCGCGGCACGCGGTCACGCACGTGGCGGTGGCGACGACGGGCGAGCGCTGGAAGCCGGTCTGGTACCTGCTGGCGGGGCGCTTCGAGCTCGTGCTCGCGGATGCCGCGGCCGAGGTCGCCGACGCGACGGGGCTGGCCGACGCGCTGGCGGTGGGGCTCGTGCGCGGCGGCGTCGCTCCGCCCGCGGCGATCCCGGAGCTGCACGAGCTGCTCGCCGCGCGCGAGCAGTTCGCGCGCGACCTCGTCCAGCACACGCGGTGGATCCTGGACGTGCTGGAGTCGTGCAACCTCAAGCTCGCCGTGGTGACGAGCGACATCCTCGGCGTCGGGGGTCGGGCCTTCCTCGACGCGCTGATCGGCGGCGAGGAGGAGCCCGAGAAGCTCGCCGCGCTGGCGCAGGGGACCCTGCGCGCGCGACGGGGGCTGTTGGTCGACGCGCTGCCCGGGCGGATCGCGGACCACCACCGCTTCCTGCTCGGCTCCCATCTGCGGCTGATCGAGAACCTCGAGCAGGGGATCGCCTCGCTCGAGGCGGATGTCGACCGGGCCCTGGTCCCGTATCACGACGGGGCGCTCACGAGCGGCGCAGCCGCAGCGAGTTGAGCACGACGGTCAGGCTGCTGAGGGCCATGGCGAGGGCGGCGAGGGCGGGGTGCAGCGAGCGCAGCGCGGCGGGGGCGGCCTCGATCGGGTGCAGGGCGCCCGCGGCGATCGGGATCAGCACGAGGTTGTAGATCGAGGCCCACAGGAGGTTTTGCCGGATCACGCCGACGGTGCGGCGCGACAGGGCGAGGGCCTCCGGGAGTGCGCGCAGGTCGCTGCGCATGAGGGTGACGTCGGCGGCGTGGATCGCCACGTCGGTGCCGGTGCCGATGGCGACGCCGACGTCGGCCCGGGCGAGGGCGGGGGCGTCGTTGATGCCGTCGCCGACCATCGCCACCGGGCCGCTGCGGCGGAGCTCGACGATCGCGCTGGCCTTGTCGCCGGGCAGGACCTCGGCGATCACGTCGGCGGCCGGGATGCCGGCCTGGGAGGCGATCGCCAGCGCGACCTGGCGCTGATCGCCGGTCAGCATGACGACGCGCAGACCGTCCCGGCGCAGGGTGGCGACCACGCCGGCGGCCTCGGGGCGCAGGCTGTCCGCCAGCGCCACGACGCCGAGCAGGGCGCCGCCCTGGGCGACCCACACCACCGTCTGCGGGGTGTCCGCGGCGTGGCCCGGGAGCAGCCACAGGCGCGGGGCTGTCCCGGGGGACAGGTCGTCGAGGGCTGTCCCGGGGGACAGGTCGTCGGGGGCTGTCCCGGGGGACAGGTCGTCGGGGGCTGTCCTGGGGGACAGGTCATGTGAGCCTGTCCCGGGGGACATGTCATGGGAGGCTGTCCCGGGGGACAGGTCGTCGGGGGATGTCCCGGGGGACATGTCATGGTGGGCTGTCCATTGGGACAGGTCGCTGGTCGGGAGCGATGATGTCCCCGAGGACAGCTCGGCGGCGAGGGCCGCGAGCGGGCGGGTGTCGACGGCGTTGTGCTGCAGCCAGCGCTCGCTGCCGACCAGCAGGGTGGCGCCCGCGAGCTCGGCGCGCAGGCCGTGGCCGCCGACGGCGCGGTGCTGGCTGACCTCGGGGAGCTCGAGCTCGAGGTCGCGGGCGGCGGCGACGAGGGCCTTGCCGAGGGGGTGTTCGCTGTGGGCCTCGGCGGCGGCGGCGAGGCGGAGCAGGGTGAGGGGGTCGCGGCCGGGCGCGGGGAGGAGGGCGCCGGGGGTGGGTCGGCCGCGGGTGAGGGTGCCGGTCTTGTCGAGGACGATGGTGCGGAGGGCCTGGGCGCGCTCGAGGGCGACCATGTTCTTGAACAGGATGCCGCGGCGGGCGGCGGCGCCGGTGCCGACGACGATCGCGGTCGGGGTGGCGAGGCCGAGGGCGCAGGGGCAGGCGATGACGAGCACGGCGACGGCGCGCAGCAGTGCCTCGCCGGGTCCGGCGATCAGCGACCATGTCCCGAAGGTCAGGGCGGCGAGCGCCAGCACGACCGGCACGAACACGGCGGCGACGCGGTCGACGAGGCGCTGGACCGGGGCCTTGCTCCCCTGGGCCTCGCGCACGAGCCGGACGATCTGGGCGAGGGCCGTCGCGGCGCCGACGCGGGTGGCCTCGACCTCGAGCGCGCCGTCGCCGTTGATGGTCGCGCCGGTGACCGGGTCGCCGACCGCCTTGGTGACCGGGCGGCTCTCGCCGGTCAACATGCTCTCGTCGACGCTGGAGCTGCCCGCGACGACGCGGCCGTCGACCGGGATGGCGGCGCCCGGGCGGACCAGCACGCGCTCGCGCACCTTGACGGCCGCGGCCGGGACCTCGAGCGCCGCGCCGCCGCGCAGCACGATCGCGGTCGCCGGACGCAACGCCAGCAGGGCCCGGATGGCGGCCCCGGCCTGGCCGCGCGCGCGGGTCTCGAGCAGCCGACCGAGGCCGACCAGCGCGACGATCGCGGCGGCGGTCTCGAAGTAGACGTGGTGCCCGAGGGCGTGGCTGCCGAGGCTCAGGGCGACCACCGTCGGCAGGCTGGCGAGGAAGGCCACGCCGGCGCCGAGCACGATCAGCACGTCCATGTTGGCGGCCCCGGCCCGCAGCGCGTGCAGGGCCCCGCGCAGGTGCGGGGCGCCGGTGTAGCCGAGCACCGGCAGGCACAGCGCGAGCATCACCCACAGCAGCCACGGCGCGTCGGCCCAGGCGCCGAGCAGCGCGAAGTCGCGGCCCATGCCGAGCACCAGGAGCGGGAGGGTGAGGGCGCCGCCGACGAGCACGCGTCGGGTCTGGGCGCGCAGCTCGGCCTCGCGTGCGGCCTGCTCGGCCTCGTCGCCGGCCTCGCCGGCGATCACGCCGAAGCCGGCGGTCTCGACGGCGGCCACGAGCGCGCCGCGACTGGCGGCGCCGGGCTGGAAGCGCACGCGGGCGGTCTCGCTGGCGAAGTTGACGGCGGCCTCGGCGACGCCGGGCACCTGGACGAGCGCCTTCTCGAGGTTGACGGCACAGTTGGCGCAACGCAGGCCGGCGATCGCCAGGTCGATCGTCTCGAGGTCTGCGTCGTGGGTCGCGCTCACCGGCGCATCATAGCCCGGGCCCGGGCGCGCCGCGGATGCACGACTTGCGCGCGCGTGGGTCGGGTGGTCGCCGCTCGTCGGCGGCGAGCCGGGTCAGAAGCAGTACATGCCGCTGCCGTTGTTGGGCAGGGCGATGTTGATGCAGGCCATGCCGGTCGGACAGTCCTTGATGCCCGCGCACTTGAGGGCGCACACGCTCTGGCCCGGGCCGATGTTGAGGCACTCCTGGACCGCCGGGCTGTTCGGCTTGGCACCGCAGTCGAGGACCGAGTCGCAGAGGATCGTGCAGTAGCCGTCGGTGACCTTCATGGCGTCGTCGGTCAGCGTGAAGCAGCCGTCGGTCGGGGGGACGTCGCAGGGGGTGTTGTCGAGGCAGTGCTCGTAGAGGCCGGCGACCGGCTGCGGGTCCTTCGGCGGCGGCGGCGGCGGCGGGTCGCCGGTGGTCTCGTCCACCGTCGTCATCATCACGCCGGTCGTGTCGTCGCCGGTGGTGGTCGAGGGGTCGACGCCGGTGGTGGTCGAGGGGTCGACGGCGGTGGTCGTGGCGTCGGTGGTGGTCGTGGTGGTCGCCGGGCTCGTGGTGGTGCCGTCGTCGCCGGTGGTCGGGGACGCGCCGGTGGAGCTGACGTCGCCCGTGGTGCCCCCGCCGGTCGACGACGCCGACTCGCTGGTCGGGTTGGTCGGGTTGGTCGGGTTGGTCCCCTGCGTCACGTTGCCGGAGATCGAGAAGCCGCTGTTGGAGGTCGCATCGCCGTCGGCACACGCAGCCAGCGTGAGCAGCGCGCAACCGACACTCAGGAGACGAAGCAAAGAGCCGTGCATCATAAGACCTCCGTAACGCCCGCCGGTCGCCATGGTGACCCGAAGGCGCGCGACCATCCCCCGTCTTATCGACAAGGCGCGCGCAGCGTCAAGCGGGATCTGCGGGAGCCGCGGGCGCCGCGGGGGTCCGCGAGCGTCGGCGGTGCACGAGCCACCGCAGCGCCGCGCGGACCACCAGCATCAGCGCGAGCAGCAGACACACCGCCCGACCCTGCACCAGGAGCATGCTGGCGAGGCCGGTGCTCCAGGGCATCAGCGGCGGGCCGCCGAAGAGCAGCGCATCGGGGGCTCGGCACATCAGCAGCGCGGTGGCCGTCGCGGCGGCCCATGGCAGCAGCACCGTGCGAACGACCGTCACGCCGCCGCTGTCCCAGCGCTTCATCGCCAGGGTCGTCAGGACGATCAGCAGCAGCAGGCCCGGAACGCTGCCCTGGAGCAGGTCGCGGCCGAGCGGCGGGTAGACGGCCGGGTTCGAGAGGGTCGGCCAGCCGCAGTGGATGGCGACCCCGAGCGCGGCGATCGTCAGCCAGCCGAGGCCCAGGGCAGGTCCCAGCCAGCGCGGCCCGGCGAGCACGCCGCCGAGCCAGCGGAAGCGGATGCTCCATGGAACATGTTGTCCGGGACCTGTACGTAAGGACAGGCCACCGGCGAGCGCAATTACGCCCGCGATCAGCCAGCGGGTCGGACCGGGGCGGGGGAGGGTCGCGCCGCGGGCCGGATCGGCGATGGCGGCCTGCCAGGGGCGGCCGACCGCGTCGGGGTGGAGGCGGGCGTCCAGGAGGTCGGCGAGGGCGCGGCTGAGGTCGATGAGGTGGATCATCCGCTGCTTGGCGGGCTGGACCTTGCCGCCGGCGACGCAGGCGCGGACCAGGCGGATGCTCGGCTCGGCGCCGCCGTGACCGCCCAGGTCGCGGTGACCGTGATCGCTGAGGATGACCCACGCGGTCCGCTCGTCGGCGGGCCTGGCCGCGAACAGGGTGGCGAGCAGCTTGTCGCTCCACGCGGCCGCGGCGGCGTACTCGGGCCCGGCGGCGCCGTGGGCGTGACCGGCCTCGTCGATGCGCAGGACGTGGATGAAGGCGAGGCGGGCATCCGAGCGGACGGCCGCGAGGGCGGCGTCCGCGAATTGGGTCTCGCGCCAGGCGTCGGTGACCGGGGCGTCCGGGGGCGGCGAGGCGCCGCGAAAGCCGAAGGAGTGGACGATCTCCGGGTGGGACTCGGCGACGGCGACGCTGTCGACCTGCGGCGGGAGGGCGCCGCGGGGCGGGCCGGCGAGGCGCGCGATGCGGTATTGCAGCCCCGACTGCTGCTGGGTGAGGCCGGTCCACAGCGCGTGTTGCACCGGCAACGAGACGGTCGGGAAGCCGACGTCGACCCGCAGATCCTGGCCGGAGGCGCAGATCCCCGAGAGCGAGGGCAAGGCCCCGGCGACCGCGCTCGAGAGGCCGTCGAGCAGGATCACCCGCACGTGCTCGGCCGGCTTGAGGCCGTCGCCGACGAGCGTGGCGGTCCAGATCGGCAGGTCCTCGGGCACCGCGCCGTCGATGAAGATGCGGCCGATGAAGACGCGACGCAGCTCGCCGAGCCCGAACGACGCGGCGACGAGGCCGACGATCAGGGCGGTCCTGGCTGCGATCGAGCGCACGCGCGCGGTCATGCGCGCAGCTTAGGCGATCGCGGCGGCGGCGTCACCCTGCGGCGCGGCCGCGCATCAGCAGCAGGTAGGTCGCGCCCGAGGCCAGCACGCTGAAGAACCACGCGCCCTGGAACAGGACGTCGAGGGCGGGGACGAACCTGCCGAGCAGCACGACGGCGACGCCGACCAGCAGCGCCGCGATGGCGCGCAGGTTGAAGCCGCGGTGGTAGCGATAGGGGCCGTGGCTCTGGTAGAGGCCGGCGAGGTCGAGGCGGGTGCGACGCAGGAGCCAGTAGTCGGCGAGCAGTACCCCGCTGACGGCGCCGAGCAGGCCGGAGTAGCTGATCAGCCAGCCGGTGTACATGTCGAGGACCAGCCACGGGCACAGCAGCACGCCGAGCGCCGCGGCGATCATACCGCCGGCGCGAAACGAGACCGCGCGGGGGAAGGCGCTGGCGATCGAGTTGGCCGGGCCGACGACGTTGGCGGCGATGTTGGTCGACAGGGTGGCGACCGCGAGGGTGAACATGGCGATGAAGGCGAGCAGCGGGCTGTCGTTGTCCTTCGAGAGGCGGACGACGAGCTCGACCGGCTTCCAGATCGCCTCGCCGTAGAGCAGCACGGTCGCCGAGGTGACCGCGACGCCGATGAAGCTAAACAGCAGCATCGTGGTCGGCAGGCCGTAGAGCTGGCCGAGCAGCTGCTCGCGCTGGTTCTTACAGTAGCGGGTGAAGTCGGGGATGTTGAGCGAGAGCGTCGCCCAGAAGCCGACCATCGCGGTGAGGCCGGGCAGGAACACGTGGGTCAACCAGCCGAGGCCGCTGTACCCGGTGTCGACGACCAGGCTGCTCGAGTGGGCGAGGATCGTGCCGAGGCCGCCGGCGGCGTAGATCGCCCAGCCGAGCAGCGCGAGGCCGACGGCGATCAGGAACGGCGCGGCGAAGTTCTCGAGCCACTTGATCGACTCGGTGCCGCGCCACACGAACACGACGTTGATCAGCCAGAAGCCGAAGAAGCAGATCCAGCTCGGCAAGGTCAGGCCGACGAAGCTGGCCCCGCCGCCGAGCTCGAGCCAGCCCGGCCAGAGGATCCCGATCATCGCCGAGATGGCCTCGCCGCCGATGTAGGTCTGGATCCCGAACCAGCCGCAGGCGACCAGCGTGCGCGCGAGGCTCGGGATGTGCGCCCCGAACACCCCGAAGGCCGCGCGCGCGAACACCGGGAAGGGCACGCCGTAGCGGGTCCCCGCGTGGCCGCACAGCACCATCGGCGCCAGCACGATCAGGTTGCCGAGCAGGATCGCCAGCATCGCCTGCCACCAGTTCATGCCGTTGGCCACCAGCGAGGCCGCCATCATGTACGTCGGCACGCACACGCACATGCCGACCCACAGCGCCGCGAGGTGCCAGCGCGTCCAGGTCCGCTGCGCCCGCGTGGTCGGGTCGAGGTCGGGGTTGCGCAGCACCGGGTCGTCCGGCGGGTGATCGAGCTCGACGAGGTCGGCGTTCATGGGCAGTTTTGAACCGGCAGCGCGGTGACGAGCATGTGCTCCTGGGCGGGCACCCAGGGCAGCATCTGCGGGAAGTCGAGGACGAGGTCGAGGTCGATCTGCAGCGGGCAGTACAGGTTCGGGTCCTGCCGCCAGGTGGCCGCGCCTTGCCCGCCGATCGCGGACTCGGAGGCGCCCATCGGCATGCCCGCGAGGCAATCCGCGGTGCCCATGCTGACCTGGGCGTTGGCGACGGCCCACTCGTTCGGGGCGCTGATCTTGAACGCCGGGTCCATGCCGCCCGGCCACGCGAAGTGCAGGGTGGTGCAGCGATCGTTCAAGAGATCGGCGCGGTGCACCATGATGTGGTCGAGGCCGCCCGCCCAGAAGTAGGCGGCGTATTCGACGCTGTCCTCGCCGGTGGTGCCGTCGCCGGTGGTGCCGTCGCCCGTGGTGCTCGTGCTGCCGTCGCCGGTGCTCGTCGCGGCAGGCTCGGTGGTGACGGGGTCCGTGGTGACGGGGTCCGTGCTGACCGTGCCGGTGGTGGCAGCTTGCGTGGCTTCGGCCGTGCTCGTCGGTGTGTCACTCGTCGGTGTGTCACTCGTCGGTGTGTCACTCGTCGACGTGTCACTCGTCGACGTGTCACTCGTCGCCGTGCCGCCCTCGGCGACCGTCGTCGCGGCCTCGGTGGCGGCGGCGTCAGGACCACAGGCGAGCACGAGCGACGTCAGCACGAGCAGATGGCGGAGCACGCCCTCGTTTTCGCCGAGGCGCGGCCCGATGTCCATGGGCCGCCCTCAGTCGCGGATGAAGCGGGCCAGCAGCTCCTGCCCCTGGCGCCCGAGCACCGAGCCGGCCGCGGGCGCCAGCGAGTCCACGAGGAAGCGGCGGCCGAAGCGGGCCCGCAGCTCGTCGGCGTCGACGGTGAAGGGCGGGCCGCCCGGGCGGCCGTGGGCGTAGAACAGGCCGACGAGCGCGCCGCCGGGGACCAGCGCGGCGGCCACCTGATCGACGTACTCGTCGCGGCGCAGCGGATCGATCGCGCAGAAGCAGGTGTGCTCGGCGATCAGGTCGTAGCGAGCCGGCGTCCGCCCCAGCTCGAAGAGGTCGGCCACCCGATAGTCGATCGTCAGCGTCGGCGGCGTGGCGGCGGCCGCCGCCGCGATCGCGGCGGCGGCGAGGTCGATCGCCGTGACCGTCGCGCCGAGGCCGGCGAGCAGGCGCGCCTCGTGGCCGCGACCGCAGCCGACGACCAACACGCGCAGGCCAGCGGGCGGGTGGGCCGCGAAGTACTCGACCAGCGGCGGGGCGGCGCGGCCGAGCTCCCAGCCGGCGTCGACGTCATCGCCGTAGAGATGCTCCCAGAACGCCGCCTGCGAGGGCGTGGCGCCGGGGAGGTCCGGGCTGCGCGTGCGCAGCTCGGCCAGGATCGCGCGGGCCAGCGGCGCGAGTACCTCCGCGAGCGCGGCGTGCTCCGGCCCGCGCAGGATCACGGCGCGCGGCGGCTCGGTGGCGGTGGTCAGGCGCACGACGCCGGCGACACCGTCGACCGAGAGGGCCCGCAGCTCGGCCCCGGCCCGCGTCGCGAGCTCGGCGAGCAGCGGCGCGGCGGCAGCGTGCACGCGCTCGAAGGCGTCGCCGTGGAGGTCACGCGGGTGCTGGCCGCGATGGTCGCCGAGGACGACGCGCAGGTGCCGATCGAGGCGGTGGAGCTTGAAGCTGCGCAGGTCCATGACAGCGGGCTCAGGACGCGGCGCCGGCGAAGGCCCGCAGGCGGGCGAGCTTGTCGCGAAACTCGACGAGCTCGCGGCCCTTGAGGCCGGCGACGACGACGGCCACGGACTCGGGGGTGCCGGCGAGCAGCAGGCCGAGGGCGTGGACCTCGAGGCGGCTGAGGGCCATGGCCTCGCGGCGGTAGTCGGTGAAGGCCTCCCAGGCGAGCGGGACCCAGGCGCGCACGAAGCCGGCCATGGCCTCGGCGAACAGGCGGATCTCGACCTGGGCGTGGGGGTCGAGGCGCAGGTCGAGGAAGTGCATCAGGTTGTGCAGGTCGATCTTCCAGATCCACTGGGTATAGAGCGAGACCGGCAGCACGGTGCGGGCCAGCTCGCGGGCGATGCCCAGCTCGCCGGCGAGGTGCTGGTAGTCGGCGTAGACCTGCTCGTTGCGCGAGCGCAGCAGCGCGCGCACCTGCTCGCGCAGCTCGGGCGGCAGCGCGGTCTCGGTGTCGCGGCCCTGCTTGTTGCTGCTCGACTGCAAGGTGACGTGCTCGAGGCTGGGCACGTAGAACTCGTCGGGCGCCTCGCTGTAGCGCAGCGACATCTCGTTGACGTTGGCCGTGCGGTGGCGGATCCACTGGCGCGCGACGAAGATCGGCATCTTGCAGCGAAACTTCACCTCGCACATCTCGAAGGGCGTGGTGTGCCGGTGACGCATCAGGTAGCGCAGCAGGCCGCGGTCGTCGTGGAGCTGCCGGGTGCTCGGGCCGTAGCTGACCCGCGCGGCCTGGACGATGTCCTCATCCGTACCCATGTAGTCGAGCGCCTGAACGAAGCCGAGGTCCAGGACCGGGACCTCCTGACCCAGGAGCGGCTCGGCGCCGGGTGCGAGCGTGCGGGCGGTGACGGCGGGCATGGCGGCGGGAGGGTATACCCGCCCCGGCCGATGCCGCTATAGTTTCCGCGCCGCCATGCGTCGCCGCGACGAGCCATCGCCTCTCGTGATCCTGGCCGCGACCCTGCTCGCGTCGCTGGTGATGCACCTGTTGTTGTGGCCGCTCGGCGACCGGGTGATCGGCCTGTCATGGAACGCGCCGCCGCTGCCGGCCAACGACGGGTGGATGCAGGTCGCGCTCGTCGACCCGGAGGAGGCCGAGGCCACCGAAGCACCGCCGAAGCCCCGCGAGACCGAGGCCCCCGGCAAGCTGATCAAGCAGGACCGCGTCCGCAAGGAGACCGTCCCGGACGAGACCCCGCACGTCGCCGAGTTCGACCAGAAGGTCGACAAGGAGTCGCGCGCCGCCCAGGGCCGGGCCAAGGCCGGCGCGGCCCCGAGCGTCGCCGGCGCGGCCCCCGACGCTGACAACCTCCCGCCCGCGCCCAAGCTGCTCGACCCGCGCCCCGACACCCCGCCCGCCGCGAAGCCCGAGGGCGAGTCGGCCGACGAGACCCCCGGCGACCCGTCCTTGCCGAAGGTGCCGAGCCCGCGCTCGCTGCTGCCGCTGCGCCCCGAATTCGGGGCCGGGGGCCGCCCCGGTGTGCGCGGCAACCCGGCCGAGCGCTCGCCGGGCGCGCCGGGCGAGCACGGGACGATGGACGACATCCAGGACGTCGAGGATGGCGACGTCAACATGCTCAACTCGCGGCGCTGGAAGTACGCGAGCTTCTTCAATCGGGTCCGCGACCAGGTGGCGGAGAAGTGGGAGCCGAACGTGGTGATGGCGGCCCGCGACCCCGACGGGCGCCGCTTCGGCCTGCAGACACGGATCACCCGCCTGCTTATCCGCCTGAACCCCGACGGCTCCCTGAAGCAGGTCAAGCTCGAGAATCCTTCCGGCGTCGAGGTGCTCGACGAGGAGGCGATCCGGGCGGTGCGGGCGGCCCAGCCGTTTCGTAACCCGCCGGCGGGGCTGATCGACAGCGAGACCGGCTTTATCGACTTCGGCTTCCTCTTCGAGCTCAGCGACGCCGGCAAGGGCAAGATCTTCCGCTATCGCCGATGAGGCCGGTGGGCGTCGGGTCGAGGTTCGGTGGGGCGGATCGGGCGCAGACGCTCCAATGAGGTCGCGGCCCGAAGCCGGCGCCGCGGGCGTATGATCGCCGACCGGCCATGACGAAGATCAAGCGCGCGCTCCTGGTGATGTTGCTGCTCCTGGGGGTGGCGCTGGCGTACCTCGCGCTGGCGCCGGCGGCGATCGATCCGGTCGCCTGGGAGCCCGGTCCGGCCCCGGCGATGACCGGGCCGCTGGCGCCCAACAATCGCCTCGCCGCGGCCGAGCTGATCGCCCAGGGGCAGCTCGACGGCCCCGAAGACGTCGAGACCGACGCCCAGGGCCGGCTCCACGCCGGCACCAACGCGGGCACGATCATGCGGGTCGAGGGCAACAAGGTCACGCAATTCGCCGACACCGGCGGACGACCGCTGGGCCTCGACTTCGCGCCCGACGGGGCGCTGATCGTCGCCGACGCGGTCAAGGGCCTGCTCTCCGTCGACGCCGCCGGACAGGTCACCCTGCTCAGCGACAGCGCCGAGGGCGGCCGCTTCGGCTTCACCGATGACGTCGCGGTCGCCAGCGACGGGATGATCTACTTCTCCGACGCGAGCGCGAAGTTCGGCTTCGGCGACCACATGCTCGACCTGCTCGAGGGCCGCGCCCACGGCCGCCTGCTGCAGTACGACCCGCGCAGCAAGGCGACCACGGTGCTCCTGAAGGACCTGTACTTCGCCAACGGGGTCGCCCTGGCCGCCGACGAGAGCTTCGTCGTCGTCAGCGAGACCTACCGGTTTCGCCTCACCCGCTACTGGCTGCGCGGGCCGAAGGCCGGCACCTCGGAGGTGTTCGCGGCCGACCTGCCCGGCTTCCCCGACGGGGTCGCGCAGAGCGGCCGCGGGACCTTCTGGGTGGCGATGTTCACGGTGCGCAACCCGGCGGGTGACTTCCTGGCGTCGCGGCCCTTCCTGAAGAAGATGGTCGCCAACCTGCCGCGCCTGCTGTGGCCGAAGCCCGAGCCCTATGGCCTGGTGATCGAGCTCGACGAGCAGGGGCAGGTGCTGCGCAGCCTGCAGGACCCGTCCGGGGGCTTTGTCGAGCAGGTGACCTCGGCGCACGAGCAGGGCGGCAAGCTCTACCTCGGGCACCTGCACCGCGACCGGATCACCCGGATGGCGCTGTGAGGCGGGCTCAGCCGTGGAGGCTGAGGACGTAGATGTCGTAGAGGGCGTGGGTCCAGGCGGCGACGGCGAAGCCCCGCAGCTGGTAGACGAGGGCGAAGAACACCCCGGCGAGCGTCCGATAGACGAAGGCGGCGTAGGTGAAGGCCTCGCCGGCCGGCCCGAGGTGGTGGGCCAGGCTGAAGAGCAGCGACGACAGGACCAGCGCGAACACCCAGGCGCGGCGCGGACCGGTGATGCCCGCCAGCAGGAAGCCGAGGCCGCCCATGCCGATCACGCGGAAGATCAGCTCCTCGTGCAGACCGGCCCCGGCGGAGATGACGGCGATGTCCCCGAGCGGGATCGCGCTGGCCACCGCCAGCTGCGGGATGACCTCGAGGAAGCGATGGATCGCGAACAGGATCAGCGTTCCCATCGTCGTCGCGTAGAACGCGGACTCGGCGAGCATCGGCAGGAACACCCGGGGGTTGAAGCGGCTGTACTGGTGCAGGATCACCAGCAGGGCGGCATAGGCGAGCAGCAGGGCCCCGATGACGCCGAGGTAATTGCCGAGGTCGCGCTCGCAGAGCTCGATCAGCGCCCGGGTGACGAAGTCCACGCCGTTCTGGCCGCTGCCGCCGCGACCGAGGATGCCCAGCTGATAGGTCAAAAATAGCGGGAAGACCAGCACCGCGCTCGTGAACGGGTCGATGCGTCCGCCGAAATGCGCCAAAAGCGCGCTCCTGCGGGGTCTCGGTCGGGGCTGGGCCCGTTCGTCGCGGTTGGCGCGGGCCATGGTCCGGCGTGCAGGGTGCATCGCCGGACCCGGCCGGGCAAACTTTCGCCGCGGACGGGGTCTGCGGTATAGCGGGGGGCATGAGCTCCTGGATGCACTGGGGCGGGCTGTTCGCGGCGGGCGGGCTCGGGGCCTGCCTGCGCCACCTCCTGGCCCTGCGCGTCGACGCGAGCTTCGGCCCGACGGCGCTGCCCCACGTCGGGGTCCTGGTCGTCAATCTGCTCGGTTGCCTGGGGATCGGGGCGCTGGCGGCGTGGATGACCCCCGGGCCGGCCCGCACGATCGTGCTCGCGGGGCTCCTCGGCGGCTTCACGACCTACAGCACCTTCGCC
>Ga0075152_10001272_pt1 | contig 18198 bp, 7 predicted proteins | sample JI61114C2DNA_FD_70964 | JGI IMG/M metagenome (GOLD analysis project Ga0075152, IMG submission 70964) | Wastewater effluent complex algal communities from Wisconsin, to seasonally profile nutrient transformation and Carbon sequestration -... | ecosystem: Engineered > WWTP > Effluent > Algae...
TATACATCTGTAACGGTATAATTATAATTACCCGGTACCAGATTAGTTGTATCGCTGCCTCCAAAAATATACGGCGCTGTACCATCAATGGGTATAAGGCCGATGCTGCCTGTAGTAAGCCCGCTTTCATTACAGATAAGTAAGGTATCTGCAGAAGAGGTGGTTAATGTAATATAACAGCACCTGGTGCCTGTAACAACTCCACCTGGTGTTATCCAGTTAGAAGTGGAACCGGTTAATGCAAAATTCTGCAGTGTGAGCTGGTTACCATTACCACTCGAATCATTCAGCACAGTTTGTGCTGGATTAGCAGCAGCTGCAAAACCCTGGTTGAAATTATAAGCAGCAAGAAGTCCTGTTTTTGCAGAAGTAACTTCACAATTTAAATTGTTCACTATTTCCGTTGGAGTAAGTGCTTTGTTCCATACCCTTAGTTCGTCAATACCACCTCTCCACAATTCAGTTCCTACATCCCATGATGAGCCAACTAAGAAATTGGCTACCGGGTTCAATGGCGGACTTGCCACAGGGCTTTCCAGTGGTGAGCCTTTTGAAGCAACCAATGAACCATCAAGATAAATAAACAGGTCTTCAGTAGTTCTTACAACCGTATAGTTATGCCATAAACCATCCTGTGGAAATGGAGCCGAGGTTAACCAGCCATCACCAACACGGATTGTGCCGTCAAAAAACTGGCCGATATAGAAATTCCTTCCTTGAGAAACAATGTTTACCAATTCACCCAATACCGGGTTGTCATATTTGGCCCATACAGAAACTGTGTAGGGACTGTTGTTAACTGGTATTAGTTCTGCAGGGCCGGTGATATAATCATTTATGCCATCAAAATGCAGGGCAGCTGCAACAGGTGCAATGCAGGGGGTGATGGCCGGAATGGAAGCATCACCATCATTACAATCCGTATTATTTAAAATAAAGCCAGTTGGCTGTGAGCAAGCGTAAACCGGGTAACCAGGGTTACCAAAATTATCACCATCCCGGTCACGATAATAAATAGTGGCAGGCGTTACCGTTACATTTTGTGAACAGGTGGCTGTATTATTTAATGCATCCGTTGCTGTCCACGTAACCAGGGTTGTTCCTAATGGGAAACAAGCTGGTGCATCATTAGTGATAGTAACTGTTCCTTCTCCGCCTCCGGTAGCAGGTGTTGCAGGACCGACGATCAATACACCGATGGCACCTGCAGGTGTATTAGGGAAATAAAATTCCTGGCAGAAAAAGTCAAGAGTTCCAGCCTGGGTAAGATAATAAACACCTGGTGTTGTCGGTGCAATAAAATTAATGGTTGGGCTTACAGAGTAGCCATTATTAATATTTGATTCACAACGTAAGGTTTCGAAAGTTGAACCAATTCCGATGGAGGTTTGCACCACACAACCCGGGCAGTAACCATTAAGCTGATCAAACACAATATTCAAATCATAACTTAAACTAACAGCTGAACCAGGTGCTACAACAGATGTATTACCACCACCGTTTATAGAAACATTACTATATGTCTGGAACCTCTCATAATTATCTATCACTACAGGCGAAGGAACAGCCTGTGGAGTAAACACATAGTTACAGGCACCAGCGATATTATCCTGGCAAATGGTGATATCAGAAACACAACTGATAACCGGGGCACAGGTTGTATTAAAGCCTGCTGCCGGATCTATTGTTGCGGTAAAACGGTTAGTCATATCCGTTACATCGCTCACTTTGATACAGGTTAATGCAGTATTAACCCTCGCTTCAAAATCAGTGAAGGCTGCATTGTTGCCGTTGGCGGCATTTAAACTCAACAATTGGTTATCGTTACAATACAATTGTATTAAGGAAGTTGATGCAGATACATCCAGGTTCTGGATACTATTGAAGGCACAACTCAGGTAGGTTAATTGCGTATTGGTTGAAACATTTAATGCCGTGAGGTTATTGTTATCACAGTTCAGCCTGTCAAGCAGTGTGAGACTTGATACATCGATATTTGAAATGGTATTGTTTTGACAATACAACTGCGTCAGGGCTGTATTGGTGGATACATTTAGAGAAGTGATCGCATTAAAACTTACATCCAGGAAATTAAGGTTGGTAAGGTTATAAGTGTTAACCGAAGTAATACCAAAGTTATTTCCTGCATTGAAATAGGTAAGCTGCGTAAGTGCAGATACATCCACTGCACCAATGATACCATTATCACGGCAATTAAGTTGAGTGATATTGACAAATGCTTCAATACCTGTAAGATTGCTTATTTGCTCTCCCTGAACGTCAATTAAACCCGTAACAAGAAGTGCTTCTGAACACTGTATTTCACCATCATCGTCAATGTCATATAAAAATACCAGCGCATCCTTAAGGTTGGCATCCGGAATATTTACAATGCATGGCACTGCACAAACATTTCCGCTAACAACGCCACCTGGTGCCACCCAATTTGAAGAGGCGCCATCTAATTCGAAATTTAATAAAGTGCCATTATTGCCATTGAGGTTTGTATCCAGTAATGTTGTTACACCAAAGTTGTTTGCAGCTGCAAGCCCCTGGTTAAAATGATACGCTGCCAACAGATCTGTTTGCGGAGCTATTTCACAATTCAGGTTATCTAGTATCTCGGTCTCCGAAAGCACCCTTGACCATATTCTCAGTTCATCTATACTGCCATCAAATTCATTAGTAGGGTAGCCGTTGGTACCAATACGGGATATGGATCCATTACCAATAAAAGCTGAAGGCGTTATAACCTGCCCAATAAGTATACCATCCCTGTACACGGTCTTTGCTTTTGAGAGGTTATCATAGGTACAGGCCCAATGGTGCCAGTTAGCATCGTTGGTTATTGGAATCTCAAGATCATTCAGGCCACCATAAAAATTGAATATAAATTTATCATTGTTTGAAAAACCGATATGTATCAATTCATTATCAGCTACGTTATCGCCTTGTGAGAAAGCCACATCGTACGTGTTAGAGGAGTTACGTTTCAGCCACATTTCAATAGAGAATGACTTATTGGAAACATCAATCCCTGCATTGTTTATAATAACGTTATCATCAACACCATCAAAATTCAATGCTGCAGCTGTCGCTGGTGGTGCCGGTTCTCCAATTTGAAACTCGCTGAAGGTGGCAAAATTATCGGCGGTGATTGAACCGTCTGACCTGTTAGTAACATTGATTGGTTCCCATGTTCCATTATCCAGTTTGGAAACAATGAACTTGGTGTAATCGACTCCTGCATCCTGCTCAGTATTTACATCCCAGTTAAAAGTCACTTCTGCGCCTTCAAACACCGCATCAACATTAGTCAGGCGCCAGGTGCGGTTTACACTCTTATTGGAGTCGATGCCGGAACCTAATATTTGTGGATTATCGCCAGCTACAGTTGACAAACCTACCGAACCCTCTGTAGTCAATTGAAGCGTAACAGCTGTTGGTCTGTAGTAATTTTCATCTCCTACATCAAATGTTTGGCTTACAAAACCAGGCGCACCGGCAAAATAACGTTGCAGTTCACCGATTACATAGCTGTTATCACTTGCATTAAACACACCTACGTTAAAGCCTACGATTAATTTTTCACCATTTGCCACCGTTACCTTACCATTAAACAATTGCATACCGCCCTCATACACCGTCTGGGTTCCATTCATGGCAATACCGTTGCCATTGTTAACAATAAAGGTTTTTATCTGCCCGGCACCCGAAATAGTTTGTTGTTCTATGCCCTGCATCATCAACCCGGTGGCAATAGTTCCGTTGTTGGTAATTGATGATCCTGTAAACATTACGTTATAAATACTTTGCCATGTTGCACCCGTGTTAATAGTGTACGCACCATTATGAATGCCAGGGTTACTATTAATGGTGAGTGTGCCTGCATCAATAATAATGGCACCATCATTTTCCCATTGCATCGGTTCAACTATAACAACTTCACCTCCATTATTTTTTGTAATGGTTCCATCTGTGGTATTAAAGATCTTTCCTGCATTATCCGTTGAAACTGCAACCGCTTCGTTAAAAATAATTTGCCCGGAGTTGTTCAGTTGTGATGTACCATTCAGAGTAATACTTCCCTGGGTATTAAAATTGATTATGCCGTTATTGTTAATTATCAGATCAGCAAAAACATCAAACGAAGTACTGCTGCTGTTTTCTGTCCAGGATGCTCCCTGGTTAATGTTCAAGGTACCCGGCCCACCGAAATTAGAAAAACTATTGGTGATGAGTGCGCCACCATCTCCAAAAGTGACTACAGCGTCTGCAGCAATATTGAGGTTGCCTGTATTGATATCCAAAGTGCCAAAAATATGGAGATCATTGGCCGATGGACCATCCTGGACACTAAGATCTCCTTCACCTATCGCCAACCTCCCAGACGAGTTAATGGTAAGCTGCTTAACGGTGATATTAAAACTACTCGCTGTAACATTATGACCACTTAAAATGGCAACAGCAGCGCTGTTAAATTCATCCGGCACTGCTATTGCAGGTGCCCATGGAGCATTTCCATTGGGAGATGTTTCCCATGTAGCTGGAATATTCCAACTGCCGCTTGATACAGTTTGATAATAGAGTGGACAAGCCAGGCTGAAAGAAGCTGATAAATCTTTACCTCCGCTAAAAAAATCATTTGCATAATCCACATCATCCACCTGTATACAGGTTAAAAGTGGATTATTCAACGCTAAGAGCCCGGTAAAATTTGTGTTATTCCCATTCTGTACGTTTAATGCGGTTAATTGATTGCTATTGCAATTCAAAAAAAACAGGGCTGTATTGGCAGAAAAATCAAGGCTTGTTATTTGGTTATTGTAACAGTCTACATATTGTAATGCTGTATTTGTTGAAACGTTCAACGCACTAAGCAGATTAAATTCGCAAAAAAGAGCCGTTAATGCTGTATTGGCGGAGATATCCAGTTCCTCTAATTGATTGCCATGACAGTACAGGTCGGTTAACGCTGTGTTTGTTGAAACAATTAAACCTGTCAACAGGTTGCTTCCGCATCTCAGATTAGTCAATGCTGTATTGCTGCTTACATTTAAATTGAGGAGTTGATTAGCGGTTACATCGAGAGTTGTTAATAAGGTATTGCTACTTACATCAAGACTAGATAAAGAGTTTCCTGAGCAATTTAATCCTGTTAATAATACAAAAGCTTCTATGCCCGTTAAATCGCCAATGCCTGAATTGTTTACGATAATACTTCCAGTATAAGCAGCGGCTTCACTACATTGAATCTCATCATCAAAATTGGCATCAATAATATCATTCGCCACCAATAATGCTTTAAAATTAACGTCCGGAATATTTACTATACATGGCGGCGCTGCGGGCTCACCAATTTGAAATTGGCCGAAAGAAGCAAGGTTGCCAACATACAATGAATCGTTGCCAGTTATAACACCTGCTGGCAATGACCAGCTGCCATCTAATTTCGCCAATATGAAACTACTTTCTGTAGCAAGACCATCCTTATCTGCAGGGTCCCATTTAAACGTGACATCGCATTCCGAAAAGTTCAACCCATTATTTGTGATAGTCCATGTTCTGTTTACAGATCTGCCGCCGTCAATTCCGGAGTTGTCGACATCCGGATGATCGCCTGGAGAAGTAGATGCTGTTATATACCCGTCAAAACCTACTTCTATGCTGGGCCCAAGCAACACCGGCGCATAACGTGTACCATCGCCCACTGCCATCAGTTTGGTTCCGCCGGAATTATTACTAAAAAACCGACGCATGTTTCCATTCACATGCGATGCATTACCCAGCCCTGCACCCGTGATAACTGCAAAGTCCTCTAAAATTAAGTTATTCGCTCCTGTTATGAAATGGCCTTCGATAAACGATACTTCATTTTGTATCGTTACATCATTTGCAAGCGTAACGCCTGCTGTATTGTCAATAATGATCTTGTCATAAGTACCTGTACCCTGGAGTGTCTGCGGTCCGCTGCCTGCCAGCACCAGGGCATTCAATTGTACATCACCGTTATTGGTAAAAGTGCCGCCGCTGAAATTAACAGCAGCAGTTCCGCCCAGCACGCCATTGGTCTGCACATTATAGGTACCTGTGTGGCTGCCGTCATTACTATTGATCAGCAATGTACCTTCCTGTATGTTCACCGTACCATTGTTACTGAACAGTACATCCATAGAAGTGGTAACGCCGGCACCTTCTTTTGTAAACGTGGATCCCACACCGTTAGTAAATACCGGGTTAGTAGATCCCGGCACGGTTATATTGCCATTTCCCTGCACGAGAAATGTGCCGGCATTGTTGAACAGGTCGTTTGTACCGGAAAAAACGATATTGCCGTTTCCACTCCATTCAAAGCTGCCAAAATTATTGAAGCCGCCATTGCTTGTCTGCAATACCAGTTCAATATTGCTGCCAAGAATAAAATTGCCATTATTAGTAACATTGGTGCCGGCGCCTGAAATAATAAATTGTGTTATATCTCCAGTCAAGGTTGCTTCAACATTATTCACAACTACAAGACCATCAGCAAAAGTTATATTACCGGCAACAACCGCATTCATAAATAACGGCGCATTGATAAGTAAGGTGCCTGGTCCATTGATAATGCTTGTTGGTTGTACTGCTGCTGTTCCAGGGTCTTCTATTGCTGCTATCGCACCAGCGGCAATATTCAAGGTTTGATCGATAAGTGAAATACTTCCCAGGCAAGTCAGGTCATCGCCAAATCCGTTTTCCAAATTGAAAGTGGAACCTGATAAAAGCAGTGCACCACCCGTTGCAATCACCACCTGGTCTGCTGTAATCACCTGTCCATCATTATTCACTGTATTACCGTCACGTATCGTAATGGTGTTTGCATTAGATGCGTCGGGTGCCACGGTAGCTGCCACCCACGAACTTCCATTATAGGTTTGCCAGGTATTAATATCATTCCATGAACCGGTTACTACAGACCTGTAATCGTTTACACTTACCGGTGAGGGTTCACCAACAGCATAAGACATATCGGTAAAAGTTGTGATACCTGTTGCCGTGATAGAAGTGGGTTGCGGGTTACTGGATGGCAGTAAAGACCAGGAAGGAAAATCTGAATAAAACTGGTCAACCCTAAAAAGTGTTGGGTTAGCACCGGCATCCACTTGTGCTGCATCCCAGTTGAAAGTAACATCTGCAGACGTATATACGCTACTGTTATCATCAAAAGCCCAGTAAGTATTTACTGACCTGGCTGATACGAGATCTGAATTGCTGAGGTCCGGATGATCTGTTCCAAAATTCCTTGCAAAAATCTGTGCAGAACCCACCACTCCGTTCAACGTAACCGACACAGGAGAATAAAAACTACTGCTGCCCACGGGGAAGTCGAGCGTACTGCTGCCAGCAGCGTAATTTCTGTAAACACCACCCACAACATAACCAGTTGCTGCACTAGCGCCGGTGATACTGCCTCCTTGTGCAATACCGACACTGCTGCTGCCGGTTGTAATGTTTCCATTGATAAAATTCAAAGTTGATATTAACGGGGAACCACCGCTGAGGGTAACTCCATTAGTATTATTAATATTTATTGCCAAAAAGCTGGTGCTGTTGAGTGTGGTACTGTTGATGGTTTGTGCCACTATACCATTGAATGTAACATTGAGGTTAACATCTCCCCTGTTGGTTAATGCAGCGCCCGTATAATTCAATGCTGTTCCTCCGTCAATGGATGCCTGGGCATTTACAAGTAAAGTAGCCGTTTGTGCTGCCCATACAAATGAACCATTCACAGTCAGGTCACTTCCGGTGCCGTTATTAATCGTAAGTGTTCCGGCTGAAACGGTTAAAGTTCCACTGGCTTCCACTACTGTTTGATCGATGGTTACATTGGCTGTTACAGTTACATTGTGTCCGTTTTGTATTGTAATAGTATTAGCGGTAAACGTGGGTGTTGAAACTGCAGGTACCCAGGTACATCCATTATAAGTTTCCCAGGTAGATGCGTTGTTCCAGTTACCGCTGCCGGCGCTTCGGTAATCGTTGGTAGGTACACAGGAGGATTCACCCACCTGGAAATCTGTTCGTCCGGCTGAAACAGTACGCACCCTGGCAGAGGTAGCCGTTTGGTTGATAATAGTGGCTACAAACCATGCCGGCAGGGATGAATTGTATTCCCTTACAATAAAATTATTGGTGTTTACGCCGGCATCCTGGTCAGCCACCGTCCAGTTAAATGTCGTCCACACGTCAGTGTTACCCACAGCCACTTCAACACTCCAGTACCTGTTTACGCTTCTGGCCGGATTGACATCTGATGTGGCAATATTTGGATGATCGGGGTTGGTTGTTGAAACCGTAACCCCTCCAATGCCGTTCGAATTAAATACGGTAACATCTACAGGCCTGTAACCAAGCGCATCGCCGATCCTGTATGATTTGGTACTGGTGCCAGCAGGAAAATTAGTCTGCATATTACCGCTCACATACCAATCTGTACCGGAGTTATTTTGAACAGATGCCGTGGTTGCAATAATAATCTTATTAGTGCCGGTAGTGATATTACCACTATTGAAATTGAGTAAGGTGGTAATGGTTTGATCGCCCCCCAATGTTACACCTGCTGCATTCAACGTGGTAAGTGTTGATATTGTACCTGTACCATTGATGACTTGTGCACCTGGATCCGGAGACATAATCACAGTCAGATTCATCGTTCCGTTATTGGTTAAAGTGGCGCCCGCATAAAATAAATTAGAAGTAGCACCATTGATCAGCGCTCCACTTGTAACATCCAGCAACGGTCCGTTGGCCCATAGCAGGGCATTGGAACCATTCAAAGCAAGATCAGTTCCGGACCCATTGTTTATTGTAAGTGTACCGGAGTTTACTTGAACAGCGCCTCCGTTATTCACCACGGTTTCATCTATGCTGCGGTTTGCATTGATAGTTACTGTATGTGGACTTTGAATAGTAATGACGCCATTGGCACTGGAAGGTGGCGCTACCGCAGCTACCCATAACGAACCGTCCCATGTTTCCCAAATGCCGCTGTTTTCCCATGTGCCTGAATTAATACTGCGGTAATCTCCCGGATTTTGGGCATTCACCGAAACAGGATGTAGTGCCAGTAAGCTTACAAACAAAAAGAAAAGCAGCCTAAAAAATTTACCCAGTTTAACAGGATTAACTTTTACAGATGTGCAGATGACGTAACAGGTAGAATTGTTCATATTTCTGGTTTGATAGATCAGTTAAATTGGGTTTCAACAGGGTATTGCAGGAAATTGGATCGTAGGCTTCATTTAAAACAGGGACCTCTTGACAGGTCTCAAAACTGGAAATGAAAAGCGATTTTAGTTAGTTTGTAATTTTGTCACAGGTTTTTGGCAGTATCAAAATTTGATATAAATACTGGAAAAGGCATGTAATTTTTCACCATCCTGTTGTACTTTTTCGTCATTAAGCCGTATAAATACCTTGTAACACTGCATTTGTCATATTTTTTTCGCGACAAACGCACATTTTTCTGCCATACATAACTGCTGGCCCTTTTTTGATGGACGATAAATAACAGTGCAAATGAACAGGTGGCTCCAAATATCAAAAGATGCATTTAATTATTTTTTGCATGGTTTATCAAGACCAATGAGGCCTTAATATAAAATTGTCTTAGTGGGAGGTAACAGTAAAAAAGGTCACTGATTCATAGGGTATCTACGACATTGATAGTACAGACAGGATATTGAGACCACAATGCTACGGATTTTTTGTGATACATAATACATTTATCCCATACCTTTTTGGCAAAACAACCAAAAGATAATAAGGCAGACTGTACTTACAGATTTGATGTCCTCCATTCCTGTGGTGTTTCCCCATACTCTTGTTTAAATACCCTGGCAAAGTAGCCGGGATCGTTGTACCCACATTCATACGCAATGGTTGCGATACTGTTTGCCGGTTGCTTCAGCATCTCCTTTGCTTTATTCAACCGGATGATGCGGATGAATTTGTTGGGTGAACAGCCGGTAAGTGCATCCAGTTTCCGGTGCAGTTGGGAGTGGCTCATAAAAACCAGCCGGCACAATTGTTCAATCGTAAACTCTGCATTTGACAAATTTGCTTCCACAGCCATTCTTACTTTCTGTACAAATTCATCTTCCATTTGATTTTGTGCATCAGGCTCTTCCTGGATAACTGCATCTTCCTTCGCCACAACCGAACCATTATTAAGTCCGGCCTTTTTGAGATAATGCAGTTGCAGGCTCTGACGTAACTCCAGCAGTTTTTTAATACGTACCAATAATTCCTCCCGGTTAAATGGCTTTTCAAGATAGGCATCTGCCCCTTGCAGCAAGCCCTCCATTTTGCTTTCAAAACCGGCCTTAGCCGTTAGCATTATTACAGGAATATGACTGGTGCGTTCATCTGCCCTCAACCGGCGGCACAATTCAAATCCATCTACAAAAGGCATCATTACATCGGTGATAATAAGATCAGGGATCATTTCAGCTGCTATTTCAAATCCTTCCCTTCCATCCTTACCCACTGCCAGCCGGTAGTCGGGCAGGCAGGAAGCTGTGTAGGCAACTACATCAGCATTATCTTCCACCAGTAGTATCAACGGCCTGCTACCCGCCTGCTTGTCGCCGGTAATTGGCGAGCTGCTCACCGGGGTAAACTCCTTTTGATACATATTGTCTTCATGGACAGTGTCCGGATATTCTGCTATACCATGCGACTTTGTTACTGGCAACAATACGGTAAACTCGGAGCCTTTATTGGCGCCTGTTGGCGGACTCTTCACCGTTATCTCCCCTTCCATCAGTTTCACCAGTTCCTTTGTAAGTGCCAATCCAATGCCTGTGCCATCTGCCTTTCTTGTATGGCTGTTGTCGAGCTGGTAAAACCTGTCGAAAATATGCTGCAACTGGTTTTCGGGAATACCAATACCCGTATCTTTTACTTTAATGATCAATGTTGATCTCCCTTTTTCTCCTGGCACAGGCTGCTCCACGATGCTGATGTAAACATTCCCTTTTTCCGGGGTGAATTTTAGCGCATTGGATAATAAATTAGCAACGATCTGCCGGAGTTTTTCAGGATCGTAGGCAGTATGCAGCGCATCCACTTCTGATAAAAAATGTAATTGCTTTTTCTGGCTTTCCGCCAATGAATGAAAAGACTCTACGATATAACGGAGAAAATTGACAACATCACCATGTATCAGCTGCAGTTCCATTTTGCCTGTCTCCAGTTTTGACAGATCGAGCATTTCATTTACCAGGTTCAGCAGGCTTTGCCCATTGCGGATGATCATATTCATACCATTGTCCAGATGGGCAGCCGGGTCAGTTTTTACCTGTTGCGCCATACCAAGTATCACAGTTAAGGGTGTACGAAATTCATGGGTGATATTAGTGTAGAGTTGTGTCTTTACAGAATCAAGTTCTTTTATCCTTTTAGCTTCCAGTTGTTCCACATTCAGTTGCGCTTTTAGTTTTTCCCGGTTAATGGTAAATCTAAAATAAGCTCTTACACCGAGGACTACCAGTAAGGCATAGCCCAAATAAGCCCACCAGCTGCCCCACCATGGCGGAAGCACGGTTATTTTCAATTGGGCTGTCTTATCACTCCAGATACCCTGGCTGTTGCTGCCTTGAACTTTAAAAGTATAAGTGCCGGCCGGCAGATGTAAATAGGTTGCTGTTCGCCGGGTACCGCTTTCCACCCATTCCTTATCAACACCCACTAACTGGTAGCGGTATTTATTTTGTTCAGGTGCGGTAAAATCAAGTGATGAAAACTCCAGTGTTAAAATGTCCTGCAAGTAAGTAAGCGTAATTTCTTTTGATTGCTCAATGGTTGTTGTTAATACATTTGAATTGTCGCCGGTTGCAACAGCCTGGTTATTGATCAAAATATCTGTGATGAAAACACTGGGTGTAAAACCAGGCGTTAATATTTCCTTAGGGTCAAAAATATTGAGGCCATTTACGCCACCAAAAGCCAGATTACCATTGGATAATTTGGCATAAGCAGCAGTATTAAACTCATCATGCTGTAAGCCATTGGCTTTTGTGAAATTCCTGAAAACCCAGCTGTTACCGCTTTTTTGCTTTACTGCACTCATGCAAAAGATACCCTTATTGGTGCTGCCCCAGATATTGCCTGCATCGTCTGCCAAAATTCCATACACCACATCATCCACCAGCCCCTCTTTAGTGGTAAGGTGAAAAAAATCGTTGCTGTTTTTATCAAGCCTGTTGAGCCCGCCGCCTTTTGTACAAACCCATAAATATTTATTGGGTTCTGCAGGATCGTCCATAAAACAGGATACATGATTATAGTTGAGTGAATTCCTGTCGCTGCTGTTGTTGTAAAACCATTTTACCTGCGGTAAAGAAATTTTATCGCCTGTAAAAGACAGTTTTGCAAAGCCCTCCCGGGTAGCTATCCAGTAAACACCTTGTTTATCTTCATATAAAGCAGTACAAACTGCTTCAGCTTGCAGGGGTTTAGCTGCATCCGTATTAATACTAAAGCTGTCAATTTTTTCTGTAGCAATATTAATTATAGTAAACTTGCCACCAAGTCCGGGCATCCATACATTGCCCCTGCTGTCTTCCATCATCGGCTGCTTATCGCCCCAGCCTCCATAAAAATTTATTTGCGGGAATGCTGTTAACTTGTTTGATTGGGGATTGTATTTATAATAACCGCTGTTGTCGCTTTTGATCCAGTAATCCCCGGTTTTAGCAGCGATGAAATTATCGATCTGCTTTATGGACGCAATTTTATTAAAAGGGTTTGTTGTAACAGAATCCCGTCCAAGCTTGCGCCAGCCATAGGCAAAATCTCCTAAAAAAATATCGCCTCCGCTAACAGGTACAATAAACCGCACACTATACCCTGGTATTTGCACTTTGAATTTGCTGCTGGTAGTGTTGAATTTACGTAAACCATATCCTACTGTACCCGACCAGGCAATGCCTGAACGGTCAAAAATAAAAGGATAGATCAGCCTCGTAGCCGGCGGTAGTTTTTTGTTCCACTGTAATGATTTACCGTTGCCCCACTCGCTCACATCGTAGTGGAAATGTTCCCTGTGGTGCTTATCCCATAGTGGACTGTTGGTTTTAAAAATGATATTCCCTTTCGGGCTTTCTACAGTATCAAACAGCGGTGTTATGTTGTTGCCATCATACAAGTACAGGTTATTATTTATAAGTATGTTTTCGTCATTTACAAAATAACCGTTGAATAAAAACTGGGCGCCCTCAGATGGCACAAAACTGTTGTTGGTTGCATCAAACCTGTACACAACGCCGTCCATACCCCCTATCCACATGTTGTTGTTCTTGTCTTTTCCCATACCATATACCGCCGTATTATTGGGTAGTTGTAATTTTACAATAAACGGTGCAGCATCATTCTCAAAAAAGCTATCGGTCACATGTACTATATCCAGCCCCTTATTATCGGTGGCTACTAAAATGCGGCCGTCCGCCATTTCTGTAATTCCTTTTATTTCATTTCCTGAAAGGCCAGCTGAACCGGAACCATTTTGTGAAATGCGATAAAACTTCCCATTTTTTTTATTATAAATATTCACACCAGCATTTTCGGTTCCTGCCCAAATCCTTCCTTTGGAATCTTCAAATAATTTTAAAATGGTATTGCGGCTAAGGCTATGAGGGTTGTAGGGGTCATTTGTAAAAACCTTAAATTGATAACCATCGTAGCGGTTGAGCCCGTTATTGGTGGCCGCCCAAATAAAACCTTCTTTATCCTGCAGCATATCGAAGATCATTCCCTGAGACAGGCCTTCTGCCGTGGAAATGGATTCGTATGCCTTAACTGCCTGTGAAGCAGCATTCATCCATACGGAAGTAATGGATGATACCAGGATAATAATAAACAGGTAAAGTTGCCGGTGCATTTCACTATAAAGATAGAGGCTAAGCAACTTGATATATCAGCTGAATTTAAAAATTTAAGGGCCCCAATACAAAATGACGAATAAATCCTGTTGCTGCACAATTTGTCCGCATGATTGCTGTAAAAGTATTACAGGTTGACCTATATCTGCTGACACAAACCTGGCCCGTGTTCGAGATTTGTACAGTCATTATTTACCCATACCCACTACAGTTATTACCTAACAATTAAACCAAATTAAAATGAAAAAGAATCTCCGCAAGATCAACATGCTTGCCCTTTTGATGATGCTGCTGCCTTTTGCAGGTATCGGCCAGGTTAAAAATGTAATTTCCACCCACCGGGTATTTCCAAAAGTTGACAAAGTACTGGAGTTTGAAAAAGCGCTGGCTGTACATGCACAAAAATACCATACCGGCGATGCACATTGGCGTGTGTTTGAAATTCAGTCGGGACCAGACCTGGGAGGCTATCATATTACTGAAGGCCCAAAAAGCTGGGAGTCGGAAGATGAAAGAGGCACATTGGGTGAAGAGCATACCATTGACTGGAATAAAAATGTAGCGATTTATTTAACCGACAGGCAATCGGGTGGTTATTCAGTATATGTAGATTCACTAAGCACAATTGCCGTAGGTGACTTTTCAGATAAAATTCAAATTACTCATGTATATCCTAAAATTGGCTGGACCAGTAAAATAGTGAGTATGATAAAAAAATTGAAAGCAGCCTGGACAGCAGAAGGATCCACCATTGCAGTATATGCTGTCAACGGGTCGGGCCCGGCTCAATATGCAATCGTAAACCGGTATAAGCAGGGCCTGAAAGAAAAAGCATCCGGCTTCCGCAAGCCATTCAGGCAAACCTATGATGCCGTGCATGGTGCTGGTGCTTACGACGAATATGTAGAAGACCTGCGTTTATATGTGAATGAATCATGGAGTGAACTCCTTTTTATGCGTAAAGACCTGAGTTCGAAATAAGATCGAATTAAACCTATAAGGTTTTTAAAACCTTATAGGTTTATCTTCACAGTAGCCTTAAAAAAAACTAACGCAGCAATGAACAGCGCTTCTATTGACCTTTCTGCAAAAACAAGTAACCGCATTCCTTCTTTGTCGGAGAATGGTTTTTTACGGTATTTCAATTTCATCGCATTATATGTAGCACAAGGCATTCCTGAAGGCATGTGCTTTTTTGGTATCCCTGCCTGGATGGCCATGAACGGAAAAACACCCGGGCAAATTGGAAGTTTTGTGGCCGCTGTGGGTTTACCATGGAGTTTTAAAATTATCGTGGCGCCACTAATGGACAGGTTCAGTTATTTACCAATGGGCAGAAGAAGGCCATGGGTATTGTTTGGTCAGCTGGGCCTGATAGTAAGTTTTATTGCGATGGCATTAGTTCCCGATCCGCTCAATAATTTAAACCTGTTCATGGCAGCCGGATTTGCAGTGGGGTTCTTTGGTTCCTTCCAGGATGTGGCTACCGACGGCATGGCAATTGATATTGTACCTGCAGACCAACAGGCAAGAGCCAATGGCCTGATGTGGGGTGCCAAGATCATTGGCACATCTGTGTCATTGGCAGCCGGAAGCTGGCTAACTTATCAATATAGTTTCTCAACTGCTATTCTTACATTATCTGTTGCTGTTGGCTTGATCATGCTGGTGCCTCTTTTCCTTCGGGAAAGGGCAGGTGAAAAACTATTACCCTGGACTAACGGCAACGTGTCGCCCGAAACAAAAAAAATGCAGCTCAACAGCTGGAGTATCATCGGCAAATCATTGTATAAAGTATTTACGCTACGCAACAGCCTGTTATTTGCAGTAACTGGCTTTATTACACAGGGTGCATTCAATTATATGGATACCATCTTACCCATTTTTACAGTGCAGGAACTTGGCTGGACGGACAAAGCGTATTCGCAATTTTATGCTACCGCCTCATTGACCGGTGGTATTGGTGGAATGCTGATCGGTGGGCTGCTGATTGATAAGTTTGGCAAAATACGCATGCTGAATATTTACTGTTTTACAGCTATTGTATTGGTATCCATTTTTGTACTGTTGCAGCACTATTGGACAAACAAGTGGTTCGTAGGTGGCTTTATGATACTTTACCAGCTGCTGTTTGTATTTACCAGCATCGGCATATTTGCCACTGCCATGCAATGTTGCTGGAAAAAAGTATCCGCCACGCAGTTTACAATGTACATGGCCATCGCCAACCTGGGGCGAACAGCTGGTGCAAAATGCATCGGGCCCATGAAACTGCATTTCAGCTGGCAATACACATTGATAGCTTTTGCCCTGATGTTTGCCGTTGCATGGATACTGATACGCATTATTCACATAAACAAACAGGTGGAAAAAGTGCATGAATTAGAGAACCAGGAGCATGAGAACACTCTCACCTTACAGGTTTAAAAATACATTTGAATGTACACTCAAAAAGTTAATGACCATGATGAAATGTTTTTCATTTGCAGTGCTTTTTACAGGCAGTATCATTTTTTGGGGCTGCAGCAACACAACAACACCGGCTGAAAAGACTGATAGTACAGTAAAGCAATCTGTTAGCGAAACTCCGGAGTATTTTTCATTGCGGCCCGAAATTGAAAAAGCCTATGGCTATACTCACGCTGTGAAAATTGGCAACGATATAAAGGTATCCGGTGCCGTGAGTATGGATGACAAAGGAAATCCAATAGCCAAAGGAGATTTTTTACAGCAGATGAAAAACTGCTATTCCGGCCTGGATAAAATACTAAAACATTACGGCTGTACTTTCGATGATGTAGTGGTTGAGAATGTATTTACTACCAATATGCCTGAGTTTTTAAAACATGCTGCCTATAGAAATGAGATCTATAAAAAGCAATTTCCTGCCGGGAGCTGGCTGGGCGTAAAAGAACTGGCACTGCCGGAATTTTTGATAGAGATAGAGCTGGAAGTGCATAAAACAAATTAAACGATCACAGCAGATCAAATTCAGAAAGCAATTTTCAATTATAAAAATAACTTTTATGCTGCAACTAATGGTATTGTATCCTCATCCGGCAGATGAGCAACAATTTGAAACAGCCTATACAAAACACCTTGCCCTGTTTCATGAAAAAACGGGCATTCCTGCAACGGAAAAACCTTATACACTTACAAAATTTTTGCCAGGCCCAATGGAATCCTCTCCCTTCTACAGAATGTTTAGCATGCCCTTTGAATCTGCAGAAGCATTACAGGCAGTATTGTCATCGGCAGGTATGCAGGAAGTGGCCGCAGATGCTAACCTCATTTCTACTGGAGGAACGCCGGTTATATTAGTTGGAACGGAGGGATAGAAATTCAATCGCAAACCAGCGTGCTACAGGTACCTGAGATAATACCCGGGATCATCCAGAAATGTTTTCGTGATCCGGTAGTGGTCTGTTTCTTTAAAATCAACCTGCTCCATACCATCGTCTGTTACCTGGTACAATGCTGCACCGGGTAATCCCATTAATATGGGTGAATGAGTGGCGAGGATAAACTGGGCATTTTTCCCCTTCAGCAGTTCCAGTATCAGGGACATGAGCGACAGTTGCTTTAAAGGAGACAGTGCAGCTTCCGGTTCATCCAGCAGGTAAATCCCTTTATCTCCAATGCGCATCTGCAGTATTTTAAGATAAGCTTCACCGTGAGAGTAGGCCTGCATATTGTCGCCATAGTTCTTTCGCATTTCCCTTAATGAATGATTCATGCCTTCAGCCATCCTTTTGATGATATCATCATCTACCTGTCCTTTTAAATCATAGAGATCAAGGTTGATCTTCATTTTTTCCTTTTCCACTCCATCGATAAAATCACTAAAATCCTCTGCCCTGAAGAAAAAACCCTTTTTTGTTTGCCGCTGCCATTTCAGTTCTACAAAGGGTTGCAGCAGCCTGGCTGCTTCAAATCCGGGGTTGTTTGAAATAAAGCCGCCAATTAACGGGAGATTGCAATGCAGTGCTATACTTTCCAGCAAGGTTGATTTGCCACAGCCATTGTCACCCACAAATATGGTAATTCCATTTTCAATAGAAATGTCCTTTGCAAATTTTACTGCGGGAATATTGAAAGGAAAAGGGTGCGTTTTGCTGCTGTTGATATGGAATGAACGGAGAAAAGGCATGTGTAATAAGTGATTTCAAAATCATTAACTTTTACAAATCAATACAGGATAATTGTTCAAAATTATCCTGCCTGATTAGAATATAAATTCAAATATACAGGGACGTTTTTACATCTATGACTGTAA
>Ga0075152_10001274_pt1 | contig 18163 bp, 12 predicted proteins | sample JI61114C2DNA_FD_70964 | JGI IMG/M metagenome (GOLD analysis project Ga0075152, IMG submission 70964) | Wastewater effluent complex algal communities from Wisconsin, to seasonally profile nutrient transformation and Carbon sequestration -... | ecosystem: Engineered > WWTP > Effluent > Algae...
GTGCCGCTCAGGTGATCCATTGCGTTGTCTCCACGGGTCAGTGTCAAGGCTCTATTCGTCGGTGCATCGAAGCGACCCGGCCGGCCTGTGACCGTGATGCTCGTGTACATGGATCGCCGATGAAAGGTGACATCCGGCCGCTTTTGGAGTCACTTTCGGACAGCGTGGGTGGTCCCTCATAGGCGACCCTGGGCAAACCCTGGCATCACGGCATGCGTGCTTTCGCTGGCTGCGCCGAGCGGCTCATCGGCGTTCGAGGCAGGCAGCGATTGGAGAACGTATGCGGCGCTCTCGTCGGCTGCTTTGCGCCGGGACCCGGCGAGGCCTCGGCGCATCGACTTCACATTTCTTCCTGCGCTCCGGGGCGCCAGGCTGGCAGCGTCCAGCTCAGTTGGATCGCCAGTACCCGCAGCAATGTGGCCGTCCCCGCCGCGGCCAGAAGGGCCAGCCACTGCGGTGCGTCAAGCGCCTTCGCCACCACGACTACCCAGGCGCCGGCGAAGGCGCAGATCGCGTACGGCTGGTGGTCGCGGAACGCGCGCGGGATCTCGTTGCAGACAATGTCGCGCAGCACGCCGCCGAACACCGCCGTGACCATGCCCATCAACACCGCGACGATTGCCGGCATCTCGGCGCCGATCGCGATCTGGGTGCCGGTGGCGGTGAACAGGCCAAGACCCAGTGCGTCGGGCCACTGCATTGCGCGCTCGGTCGGTGCGAAGTGCCGGGCGCGCAGGAACAGCATCGCAACGATGCACAGCGCCAGCAGCAGCCAGAGCCACACCGCGTGCTCGACCCAGAAGAACGGGCGCCGATCCAGCAGAATGTCGCGCAGCGTTCCGCCGCCGAATGCCGCGAGGCCGGCCACCACGACCACGCCGACTGCATCGAGGCGGGCGCGTGCCGCAGCGATCAGCCCAGACAGCGCGAATGCGACGGTAGCCGCGGCCTCGATCGCGATCTGGGCGTTCGACAACGACAAGACCTGGAGCGGCGGAAGGGTTGGCATCGAGTCGCCCGAACTACTTCAACCTAGCAGTTTGCGAGCCTCACCGACACTGTCGCGCACGCGCTTCTTCACGACTGCGAACGCATCGGCTTGCGCCTGGGCCGCCACGTCGGTCAATTCGGTGAGGTTGTCCAGCGCCATGCGGAACGCCCCACGGGCCAACTCGTCGATCTGTTCAACGCTCTCAACCGCGCCCGCGCTGCGCATCACACCCGCGACGGCTCGGTACTCACCGATGGTCGCCTTGAGTACCTGAGCCTGCCGTTGCACGACACGCTGCAAACCTTCGTACGACGCCTTGTTGGCCTCGACAACGGCCTGGATGTCCTTGCGGCGCAACTCGAGAAACGCGGGCGCCAGGCCCGACAGATGCTTGTGATCGATCGCCTTCGTCAGGCGGTCGAGGGCGCGCTCCATCAAGGTACCGTCGCGGGCGGCCGTAGTCTCCAGATCGGGCGCAACGCTCGAGCGCCTTGAGCGTCCGCCCACCGCGACCTTGGTCTTTGCGGCGCTGGTGCGCTTCTTTGCGACAGGCAACTTTCTTGAAGCCATGACAACCTCCTGATCGGCATTCTCTGAACGAACAGCTATCCCAGCCGCTACGCTGCCCGAGCAGGCGGGCCCGACGAGGGATCGAATCGAGAGTACCGGTCGCGCGGTTCACCCGCGCCCCGCGGCAGATGGAATGGGTCACTGCGCGTGCTTGCAGGCAAGCAACGAGTAGTAGCTCTTGGTGTTGGCGATGTTGTGCCGTTGTCTTTGCAGCCAGAAGGTCAGTTGCGGACACGTCCGAAGTCAATTGCGGCCAAGTCTTCGTGCCGCCTGCACGCATGCAAACGCGCGGCGAGTCGCCGTCGCTCAGACCGCCGTGGCGCTCACTCGGCCAAGGTCAAGGTGATGCATGCATTCGCGCAGAATGAGCAGCGCGGCTGCTGTCTCCCGCCCGTTGGGGCAGCTCGGCCCCTGCGATGGGCATGCCGAGCGCTCGCGACGCGAGCTGTTGGAACAGCGCCTCGACGGCCTCTCGCGCAAGTCCTGCATCCTGGGAACCGAACCCCGGCAACCGCCTCAGCAGCGCGTCTGCCGTCACGAGCCAGTCGCCGTCCGCGGACACGATGGGCAACCCAGTCAACGCATCCTCGACGAGGTCGATCGCCTGTTCGAGCTCCGCCGGCGTCGGCGGATCGTCGCGCACCGAAGAATTCGGTCTTGAGCCGTTGCCAAGGCATTTACGACGCCAAACGACGTCCTGATAAGAACACTTTTTAGGACATCGGCAGGCGCCTGCCCGACCAACACGACCTCGGCGGTGGTGCATAAAACCAACAGCGGGGTTGACGCGCACTACGCCGAGCGAGTCATTTCCCAAGACCACGCTGCTAATATGGCGCCGTGAGTCACGCAGTCGACTCACGCGCACCGTTCCAAGCGATGCGCGTGTCCGGCTGATCGTGGGCCGTGATCCAAACGACATCGAGCGCGAGGATCACGTAGGGATCGAACGGTTTCAGCCGTTCCTCTCAATGCCGCAAATGGGTGTCTACCGCGTCAGGGTGGCAGGCGACTGGCGTCTCACGGCGCGCCAGAAGCTGTCGGGAAGTGTCTGCTTCTGCAGGTGCTCCTGAACTGTTTGCAAACCGGCCGAGGGCGCGTCCCTCGAACCGGCCAACCCAAGGAGGCAATCCGGCCGCAAGGCCCCCCGCCTCCGGTCCAGGGCGCGCTGACACCGCGTCTGAGAGACCAACCATCTGCCAGGTGGGCTTCGGCCCGCAAGGCAGGTGTCGTACGGGCTTTGATGGCGATGTTGGGTCGCCGCCTAGCCCGATTCGAAGCTGAAGCCTCCATGGGGCTACAGCGGTTTTGGTTCGGCCGGAGCGATCATGACCTTGCCTGCTGGCGCCAATGCGGCGCCCGGCTGCGACATCAGCAGCCTTTCCGCTTCCCCGCGCAGTTCACGCAGTGGGCACACCGCAGTTGCTGGTGTCCCTCGAAGATGCGTCCCTCGGTCGCGCCGAGAAGCGCTGCAGATGGTCGCTGCCATGCCGGGGGGTTTGCATGGCCAAGCGTGAGCACTTGTCGATGCGCAAGCCGGCCCCAGCCTGGCTCAATGACATCGTGCCCAACGCCGCTCATCGTCACTGGGGGCATCAACTGGCGGTAGCGCTCGACCTGGAAGTCGACGGACAAGGCGCCAGCACCGGGTTCGAGCTCACGGCGTTTGCGATGGGCCGGCATGGCGCGGCAATAGGAATCAAAGAGCTCATCGACGCTGCACTGGTGCCCGCCGCCATGGCGGCGGCAGCTCGCGCATCCATCACATACCCGCTGCTAGGCAAGCCGGGTGATCTGCCCCCCGACTCGACAACCCTCGTACTCGAGCGACTGGACAGTCGGCTGCGCCGCTGCGATGCCACGTTTCCTGGAGCAACCGCCGTCTTCAGCATCCTGCTGCGCAACGCCATCCGCGGCAAACACCACATCGGCCGTGCGACCGTGCAGCGAATGGCTTCCATGGCCGGGGCTTGCCTGGCAGATGGCAAGCCCGCTGATCGCGAGCGCTGGCGAGCTCTGGCCCGACTGCAGCCCCTGGACCTGAGGTCACTGGAGGAATTCATCAAACTCCACGGCGAGGGCGAGCCGGTGACCTTGGCGCGCACCCTGCACAAGGCACTGGCCAACAAGAAGCCATCTCCCCTGCCGTTGGAGACTGCAAACCAGCCGGGCTCAGGCAAGGACAACACACCTCCCCTGCCCTTCGCACCGGGCACGGCCCCAGGGCAGCCCACAAAGAAGACTGTCGTCCTCACGGGGCCCAGCTGGGCAGCACTGCACAGCGCCGCGTCCTATGCCGGCATGGCCGAGACCTTCAACCTCGAGCTGGATCACGCGCGCATCGACGTCAGCGAACAGGCCTTGATCGGTGCCGCTTGTCGCAAGGTCTTAAGAGGCGCCGACGACGCCGCGCTGATCGACTCCGCGCTGCTGCAGTCGGTCGCCGAAGTACTCAACTGCGACCATGACAACAGCCTCGAGCTGGCGCTCACGCCTGAGCTTGGCGAAGACACCTGGTATTGCGCGGACCTGCACTGCATCTTGCAAGACCGCCGTGCCCGTCGCGGCCTGTCCACCGATCCCAGCCGTCGCGAATGGGAGGCGGTGTATGTGTACCCGGAGGCGGTTGATCGCATCGAGCTGCTGCTCAAACGCAAGCCCGACGCCAAGCGCTTTTGGCACCTGATGCCTCATCGCAAGCAAGAAGAACTCGTGCAGGCCACGGCGGCCTGGGTCAAGTCACTCACCGATACGGCGCACCCTGCCACACCGGGACGGGCCGTGCACTCGGCATGCCTGGCCTACCGCAAGGCAGGCGCCACGGACACCGAGATTGCAGCCATCGCCAGAGCGCCCGCTGCGGCCTCAAGCTCCAGCGGCAACTACTACGCGCCGAATCCACAACGACACCATCAACTGGCCTGCGCTGCCTTCGAACTGCTGGGTCGCGAGCGGCCGCCATTGGTTGGGCCCAGCCCGCTGCTTGCTCCCCTCGACGTGCCCGACGACGAAGACCTTCGAATCGAGTGGCAGCAATTGCGCGACTGGGTTCGAACCCGGTTTGAGGCGCTCGACACGGCTGGCATTGCCGAGGTGGCCACCTTGGTCACTGAGGCCATGGCGGCCTGCCGCAAGGCCTACGAATTGCTCTCTGCGGCCCGCGACCAGGTGCGCCAGCACCCTCGCGTGGTCGACGTGAAGTCATCGGACGACTGGCACTTCGACAGCGACAAGGACACCGTCATCAACAGTGATCGGTTGCAGGCCATCACGTCTGAACTGGTGGAACTCATCCGCGTCGCGCTGCTGCTGCGCCAAAAGGCTCGCGACCGGCTGCGGACACTCGGCGTCACCGGCGACGCCATGCCCGCCGCCCTCGCGAAGATGACGCCTGACACACCGCTGTTTTGCCAGCTGAGAGCCCTTCCGACCAAGAGCGGCCTACGGCTTGTGGTCGGCGTGCTCAAGGAAGCGCACATGAAGGCGCTCTCACAGCGCTGGCACGGACCCCTCAACATGGGCCGCCGTTACTGGGTCGGGCAGGCCGCCGAGCACGGAAAGTGGCTCGACGAACAGGCGCTGACCGGACACGGCCGCGGCCTCAAACACCTGGGATCTCACTGCCTGAGCATGTCCGTCAAGCGACTGTTGGACAGCGCCAAACACCTGGTCACGGCCACGCTGCAGCGACTTGCGCTCCCTGCCTTTGGTGAGGGCATCGTGGGAACGCCGGAGCCCATCATCGTGCCTGTTGACCTGCGCAGCGTCGACCGGCGTCGTAACCGTGAGACGCGCCCCACCGACACGCCGCAACATTACGCGGAGTGGCGCACGCCGGGATTCATCGCCGCGGTCAAATCCCTTCGCCCCTATGTCGGGAAGAACAGCGGGTTGTCAGGTGCCGCGCGTGCGCTGCTGGGCCTCATCGTCGTGCAGGGCATTCACCACTCCGCTGACGTGCGAGAGGCCTGGCGCAGTCTGCGGGAGCAATGGCGCAAGAAAGGCTCGGTCTGGATCGACTGGATTCGGCACAGCGGTCAGCCGATCGAGATGCAGCTGCTCGCGCCCGTGCGCCTAGCCGCCGATGAGGTGAAAGATGCCAACGACTGGCCCTCGCTCGCCGAGGTCGAGACAGAGCTCTGCGCCTGGCTCGTCGCGCGGAATGCCGAGCATCCGCTGCGCCCTGTGAACTGGCCGAATAAGCCGAACGCGACGATCACGGCCCTTTGCTGGTTGATGGCACATTGGGTGCGGGTCCATGCCCCTGCTTTCCTGTCGCTGGCCTACGACCCTGACCTGATGACGGCCACACTGGACCGCCGTTCGCTCGACCTGCTTCAGCACCGCGAGGCCCCGGGCAAGGCGCTGAAGCTCAGGAGCTTTGGGTCTCGCCTGTCCAAGGCCCGTCCCGAGGCCATCGGCAAGGAGTCCTTGCTGTGGATTCAAACCGAGGTTGGCCTGGTGGCCAAGTCCGAGCGCCGGCTCGGCGAACGCCAAAAGCGCGCAAAGAAGGTTCAGCAAGCGTTGGCCGATACCGTGTCGGCCGCAGATCACGACACTCCGCCGGAGAGCGCCAACGAGACGGCCGAACAGCAAGCGCAGCGCTGGGCGTACCAAGCAGAGGAAATTGAGCGAGGCTTGCTCAAGACTGCCCCCCGATCGCTGATGTCGGCCAAAGCCCAGATGGTCCTGGTCTACCTCGACCTGGAGGCCATCCTGACGCGCGCGCGGCACAAGGACGCGAACGCGCCCGGCACCTGGTATGACTATGTGTCAGCGGCCAGAACCCAGCTGGAGGACAAGTGGCCTGTCAGCGCAGACCCGACGCAGATCCAGGGCAGGCGCTGGTGCAAGATCTCCCGCAAGATCCTGGCTCGCCTGCCCGCCGATACGGACATCACCCACCAGGCGCGCTGCAAGGCCTGGCGGCGCATGCTCACGGTGTTGTCCTCACATCCAGCCTATGCCGCGGCCGCCGCCGCACTGGATCAGTCGGGAACCCCTGCAGGGCCCGCAAAGTACATCGCTTCGGCCGCATCGGCACTCTGGCCGCGGCGCTTAGTGCCGGCGATTCAGGCCGGCGTCGATGAGTTGTTCGGCAACGAACCCCTGGCAGGGCCCCAGGCTCACGTGCTGCTGTCGCTGCTGCTGGATGCCGGACCTCGACGTTCACAGGCGTGCGGCATTCAGCTGGCTGACCTAGCGAAGGACGGAAGGTGGTTTGAACGGTTTCCGAGCGGGCACAACCGCAAGAAGACGGATCTGTCGATCGGCCGCTCGTTGCTGAAGCCCGCCACGGCGGCGGACATGCTGGCATTGCGCGCGCTGATGCAGAGCCTGCGCCCGACGCCAGATTACTTCTTCGTGCCCGATGCCCTCGACGACAGCCTGACCTATGCGCAAACGCTGCTCGACGCGATCCAGGACATTGCCCGCAACAAGATCGGCTCCGAATGGGTGGTCATCCACAGCGCTCGCGGCAGCGCGGCCATGGAACTGTTCGCGCCCGGCTGGGAAGGGCACATCGAGGCACTCGCGCAAGCACCGTTCCAGTTGGCCGATGCGTTGGCGATCGTGACTGCGCTGGAAGGCGATGGCCCCGATCACATGGCCAAGGTGCTCTGCTCCTTGGGTCACGCGTCCCACAAGACGTTTACGAGACGGTATGGCACCTGCTGGCCGCTGTGGTACGCGGCCAGCATGCGAGCGCTCCTGTCTGACATCGAGCTGGACCCACAGCTAATTCGCAAGATGCCACACCTTGCGGATGACACGCAGCGCAGCCACGCGCTTGGGCGTCGGCGGTGGGCCCGGTGCAACAGCCCTGAGGGCATACCCTCCGACGATTGGGACTGGCCACTCAGTCACCACTTTTCGAAGCGAACGCCAGGCCGCAAGCCCAAGCCTGCGCAGGCAGCGCCAAAACGCAGCTTGAATGCGCCCGGGGGCAACGGCGCGCCGCCAGCGTTGCGGCCCGCTGAACTGTCTTCGTTCAACTCGCTGCTCAACTACCTGGTCCATCGGCATCTGGGCCTGGGTAGGGTGGCGGCGGCGAAGGGCGCTGAGATCGGCCTTGATGTGGCAGCCTGGCTGGATGTGTGTGAAGGAGCCCCACCAGCGAAGCCGGCGGGCGAGGTCATCGATCAGCCGGGGGCCGAGAGCAGCAAAGATCGAATCGCCGAAGAGAAGGAGCCGAAGAATTCTTTGACCTTCGCCATGAACCAGCTCAACAGCTCCGATGGCCAAGCCCTGATCGCTGCACTCGCGACAGCGTCCCCCTGGTGGTGGTGGCCGCTAGCAGCACTGCTGGAAGACAGTGCCAAGGCACCGCCCGTGACAAAGGCGCTTGTTGTCCGACTGAGAGACCTGTTGCCCTCCAGCCTGGCCGTCGACGTGACGCTCTCGGCGGAGTACTTCGACGCCGCCCTGGCGGAAAGCATCAAAGACCTTGACCGCGTGCATATCAACGACTCCTCCAAGGTCCAGCGCTGGCGACCTCGAGTACGCGTGGCGCCTGAAGAGCTGAATGCAGCGGGCGATGTCGATGGCCAGGCTGCCGCAATGTTGACCCGGCTGGCGACTCTGACGCTCGCCATCTGTCCCTATCTGACCGAGTACCTGCGATGAACGAAGAACGTCTCCATCATGCCTTCCTCGAAGGTCGATTCGATCCGGTACAGCCTGCCAGTCCGGCGGAGACGTTGCTATGGTCTGAGCTGCCGCACGCGCCGGACGGACGCTTCTTGATCGCTCATCTGCAAAGGGAGCTTCTTGCCGAACAGCAAAAGCATGAACTCCATTCGGCGACCGCCAGTTCCAACGTCTTGACAGGCAGGCTCGTCGCAGACAAAGGTCTTGAACTCAAGAGTCTGGCAGTCGTCCCACGCGAAGTTAGTCCGGGGCCGACACCTCCGCCTTCACCCCCCGCTGCCTTCCCGACATCAACTGCTCAACCTGCGTCGCCGGCATCTCCTGTTCAGCCTTCCGGCGCACAGGCCCTTGCTCGATCCGATCCAGCCTCAAGCACCACGAGTCTGGCCATGCCCACTGAGCAGCTGAAGTTTCCTTCAGGCGTCTCACCCCTTCAGGCGCAGTTGGCCAAAGACAAGGACACGCATCGCGTCCGCAGGATTCTCCAGGCCCGGAAGCGGGGTGCAGTCCGCACGCACGAGGATCTGGACCTTCGGCTAGCCGGCGTCAGTGACGAGATCCGGGTCCGTCGGATGATCAGCGAAATCGAGCCTCACACACCGCCCTCAACGACGCGGAAGGGCGAAGTGCATTGGGATGACGTAGTGGGCATCAGCGGCTACTTGCCGTTTGAGAGCCCCGTGATGGTCGTGGGCGAGTTGCGCGAGATTGCGTCTAACTCAAACTCCCTTGCAGGCTCAACGATCAAGCTGCGCGCGCGCCGAGCGATGCTCCCCGCCAACTTGAAGGTCAGCAAGTATTTCAAGGCCAAGGGAGGACAGTTGCTGGAACTACATGTCGAAAGCGACGAGGTCGGCCTGCGCCTGGCCCAGTTCCTGGGCCGAGGCACAGTGCGGGTGAAGGTTATCGTCAGCCGCGAGGTGCCGGAGCACGGCCGCTGGAAGCTGTTCGTCGTGGAGGTGTACCGCGAAGGGCTGGGGGAGGCGGAGCGCCAAGCCCACGTGGACTGGGTCGCGCGCGAGCTGGCCCGGGTGGCGCCGGCCGGGTCCGAGTGGTTCGACGCGGCGCCGGCAGAGACGGACGCAAACAAGGAGGACTAGTTTTGGCCGATTCGGGTTGCCAACACGATTGAGTTGCATGCACGGACGGAGCGGGGACTTCGGGACCTGTCGCAGCGCAAGCGCAATCAAGTGCGGCTACGGCAGCGATGCGCGCATCGTGTTGCTGGCAGCCGGGGATGCAGAACAAGGACATCGCCGCAAACGTCGGCCTAGACAGGCGGCAAGTGGCGCTGTGGCGCTCCCGCTTCCTGGAAGGCGGCATCGAAGCGTTGAGCAGGGACGCGCCGCGCTCCGGGTGCCAGGCCAGCGTGATGGCGGACATGCCGTCGCGCATTGTGCAGGCCACCCCTACTGGCCCGTCGTGGCTGAACATGGTTGAGCGCTTCTTCCGCGACAACACCGACAAGCGCATCTGCCGCAGCAGCTTCACCAGCGTACTCGAACTCCAATTGGCCATCGACATGTACGTCACGCAGCACAACATCGAGCCCAAGCCATTCATCTGAACCGCCAACGCTTCGGACATCCTGGCCAAGGTCGCGCTGGCAAAGGCTGCGTTGGCAGCAGCCTCAGGATGAGTACCGAACACGCAGCGCACCACACTTGCATCAGCGGTGCCCGCGCGCCAATTTTGGCGGGGTTCACCTTCACCCGCCTGCCTCCTCGATGCGCACGCAGAATGCCGGCGTGTTTCCACCATCCGCCGTGCGGCTCAGGCTGAGCAGTTCGACAGCGTTGCGGCTCATCAGCCAGCACGCCATCCGCCTTCGCAGTTCCGCGCCCGGTGTCGGATAGGGCCCGGGTCCACTGAAGACCATCCGACCATGGGTGGCCGGGTGGTAGTTCAGACCATGGCTCATTGCGAGGAACACCAGCGCCTTGCGCAGTTCCGCAATCGTGCTCTGTGGCGCTCCCTTGGCCACGAAGGCCTTGAGTTCCAGCGGCCCCAGAAAACGGTGCAATGGAAAGGCCTCCACTTCAACTGTCATTTGCTTCCTTTCACGATCGCCTTGCGACCTGTCGACTTCGTCAGATTGCGCCGCCAGTCCGTTCAACTAAGCCAGCCGCCGACCATTGCATCCATCCGTCTCCACGGCCGTATGGACCAATTGCAAGCTGCCCTCTCGCGGAGAGACGAAGACCTCCTGCTTGCTGTCAACGCGTCGTGTCAACAGGTGCGCAGGTAGGACCGTCAGCGCTGCTGAAAAAAAGCCCGAACTAACAGCAAACGCGATTGAGTCCGGGGAACGAAATCGCCTCCAAAAGATTCGCACTTGCCGTTAGTTCAGCCAGCCTGAGGTTCGCAGAGATGCCGTGCGCATGGCGCTGGCAAACGGCTTGGGATATCGATACAGTGAGTCGCGGAACGCTGGACGCAATTGCACGATGCCTACTCACACCCGCGATCTATTTGACGACGCCACACTGGCCAGCCCGCAGGCCTATCTCGATGCCTTCGAATCGTGGGTGGTCGCCCGTGAGCATTTCGGGGCGATCCGCGAACGCTCGTCAGTGGCCGTCTACCGCAGCATGTGGGGCGCACTCACCGCCTGGTGTGTCAGCAGAGGGCTTCACCTGGACGACCTGAAGCCCGGAGATTTCGAGGCCTATTTGCATTCCCGCGGTGGCGTGGATGAGCTGACGGCCCGCCACGCCTGGCGGCTGCTCATGCTGGCCGATGCTGTGCAGCACCATCGTGCCGCGGCGACAGGTGCGGTGCGAAACGCGGCTGCACATGAATTGCTGATGGCCACGCCCGACTGGCGGTACGCCAATGCCGCCGACAAGACGCCTTTGCCTGACCATCTTCATGCTGCCGAGGCTCGGCACCTGGTGCAGTGGCTTCTGGACCCGGCCAGTGCAACAGTCGCCGCCGGCGCGCCGGCGCACACTTGGCAAGCCCTGCGCAACCGGGCAGCGGTGGCCTTGCAACTTGGCGCCGGCTTGACGCCCGGCGACATTCGGGCGGCGACGGTGGACGGCGTGGTGTGCGAGGGCGCGCGCGTTGCGGGGCTGCCCTGGAAGATTCGACTGCCCAGGCGCGGCAGCACTCCGGCGCGCGAAGCCCCCGTCGCCCCTTGGGCAGGCCGATTACTCCGCACCTGGCTGGACACGCGCTGCGCGTTGCAGATCGGAGGAACCGCGCTCTTTCCAGCAGCGCGCGGCGGGCGCCCTTGGGGCAAGGTCGCGCAATACGCCGCCGCGAAGGCCGTGCTGGCGGCTGCGGGCGTGGCGGACACGGAGGGCGGCAGCTTCAAGCTGCGTCATACGTTCGCGCTACGCCAGCTGCGGCGCGGCACCGAGCCAGAACAAGTGGCTGAATGGCTGGGCTTGAGCGATGCTGCTGCGCTTGCTCGATATCGTAAGGTCTTGGTCGCGCCTGTCGATGTCGTTTGAAATCGTTGGGTGATTGCGTAGTCACTGACTCACCAGAGTCAATAGGTTCGCCAGGATCTGGGCTTCCATGTCGTGTGGACTCACACCTCTCACCGTCGCCAACTCGACGACGGTCTCAGCCACGGCCAGCGGCCTCACGGGAACGCCTTCCGACAAGACGAATGGGCCGTCGGTCTCGGTGAGTAACCGATCCGCGGGTAGCTGCTCCACCAGAGCGCGATGCTTTGGTGACTTAAGCATCTCGGAATTAACCGAAAAGTAGTAACCGCGATCAACGGCACGTCGAGCCTCAGAAGCAGAGCCGGTGAACCAGTGAAGCACGACATGCCCACGATCTGTTGGCAATGCTCTCTCCAGGTGCTGCAAGACCTTCGAAACCGCACGGACGCTGTGCACTGTCAGGATCTTGTTGCCCTGCTCCGCGCACATTCTCAGGATCCGCTCGAACACGTGCTCCTGAGCGTCAAAGCTCCGATAGAACCGAGGGCTGGCGTCGAGCCCTACTTCGCCCACGTACCTGGCATCTGGGAGCAGGCTCTCGAACAAGCCAATCTCTGCCGCTCGCTCGGCGACAAGCTGCGGATGAAGTCCCAACGCGACCCGCACGAGTACCGCATCGGTGGCTAACTCCCTGTTGCGCTCCCAGGCTTTAGGCGTCGTCGTCACAGCCAGAGTTGCAACGCGCTCGCGATCACACTCGGCGATGAGTTCTGCATGATCCGAGTAAAGGTCGAGGTGGCAGTGAAAATCAACCCATCTCGCCCTCTTGGACGGGGGTTCACTCATAAGGGTTCTGCCCGGACTCCGTCGAGAAGACGGGCCACCTCCTCAAGACCAGCCACGTACACGTCGGTGTAGGCCTGAAGTTCACCCATATGATCGCTCAGCGGCCCGGGCCGGTGGATGTCGAAGCGCGCGCTCTGCGGCTTGTGCCGCAGCCTGGAGATCGCCAGTTGGAACGACCGAATGTGGCTACCCTCGGCCTTATCCGTGTCAATCACTTGAGCGCGGAGGTCGGGCAATTGATAGGGGGTCGCATCTTCGATTCCGCCCGCAAGCAGCGACGCTCGCCGAATGAGACATGGGACGCAGTAGCCGCAGTGCTTGGGTTGGCGCTGCGATTCGTCCTTCGCAAAGCGAGTCTTGCCGGGCGAGGAGCAGGACATCGTCTCCTTGGCATAGGATGCCAAGAACTCGTAGTCGACGCATGCGCGCGCCATCTGGCCTTTGGTTTGGAACGCATATCGATTCAGAAGACGCGCGCGAATACCAAGTGCCGTCAGCAGCTCATTCATGCGCGCCATGTAGAACGGGTGTGTCGTCCGGGTGCTCAGCGACCCGAGGCGCAGCGGATCCAACGGCACGTTGAGCGATATCCATCCATTCTCGGGCACGTGGATGGTGACGTCACCGCCCATAGCATCGGCGGCCAGCGCGGCAAGTGCGAAAAACATGAAGGAACGCCCACGTAGCGTGTCCTCTACAGGGGAATCATCGACGGTATCCGTTGGGAAACCGACGCGTGCCCGAATGTGATTGAACTCAGATGCTGCAAACCTCGCCTTCATTCTCTCGGCACACATTTTTTGGTGCTGGCTCGTGATGCCATCCCAGTAGTGGCTGATCAACAGCGGCGTCGCGCCGGCAGCGAAAAGGTCGATCGCTCCGATGAAGCTATCGAGGCCCCCTGAGAAGAGGCAAACGCAGTCGGGGTGCGCCGTCCGGAGATTCTCGGTGATCGGCGCCAGACGATCCCTGGATGGCGGACGAGCACGGAACTGCAAGGCCCACTTGTCACCGGTGAGAAAGTTCAACGCGGTCTGAAGCAGCGAGGAGACCTGCACCCACACCGCCGGCTCGGCGACAGGGACAGAGATCTCGATCTCGCGCGTCCACCCGTCTTGGGCCTCTGTCTCGCGGGAGATCCGCGTGTCCGCAGCAACCACTGTTGCAGCAACAAGGGCAAGGTCGATCGCGCACTCGCCCGGAACGAGGCCGAGCACGTCGAGTTGATCTAGCGCTTGGCCAAGGCCGAACTCGAGGCGGTCATAGTTGTCGATGAAGTTGATCTCGGTGACATGCGCGCCGACATGTCCGGGAACAACAGTTTCAGTGTCTGATACCCCGAGCCTAGCCACTATGGTGTGCGGACTCATTGCGCATCCTCTCCGGCATCCGCGATCAGCGAGAAGGCAGCCTCGTAGATCTCGTTCGATCTCTGCTCGACATCTCGATTGCTCAGTGCCTCAAGCCCGGTGAGGAGGCCGGTCAGATGGACTCGACAGCATCCTTCGATGAAGTCATGAAGTTGTTCGTGGGCACGCTCAACTGTCGGAATATCGGCAGAAAGCGTGATTCCGCGCGCTCCGATGTCGGCGATCACCCTGCCCTCGATCGACAACGCAATGAAATCAAGAAAGAACTCTCGCAGCTGTTCCGTCGAGAGCTGCGCGAACGCTGTCGGCGCCACTTGGTCCAGATTGCCGATAGCCTCAAGCATCGCCTGCCGAGAGATTGCCTCGTCGATGGCCCCGCCGGGTGGGCATAGAAACTCCAGCATCGCGAGGAACACCTCCGAGGCCGGCTGATTGGCCATGCCCTCGAGGTCAAGTTGCCGTAGCGTGTCGACCGGCCCGATTGCCTGGAAGTCCCTGACGACCCCCAAAAGCTTTGCGCCCGATGCACGAGACGACCCCATGCGTTGTGCTGCACGACGTGCGCCGCCAGCACCGCCGCTGGCTCCTCCGCTTCGGCCACTGCCACCGCCGACATAGGCCGCCATCGCCGCGCCGAGCGTGCTTGAACTGCCTGTCTTCGAGAAGCGCGTGAAGGCGGTGCGGGCGGCCGTGAATCCGCCCGCAGCGGCTGCCGAAGTGCCATCGTGCTGTGGCTGCGCCACGTCATCGCCTGCGCCGTCCCCATCACCGCCCGCTTGGGCTTGTCCGTCCGTATCCCCGTCTCCCTCGCCGCCAGTCGCGAGCCAACTGGGCACGAGCCCATTCGGGGGGCCGCCGTATCCTTTGGATGTACCCATGGCCCCATCACGCTTTCTTTGCGAGCAAACCCATGGCCTTGACGCCATGCTTCAGGGTCGAGTTGCCCTCCTGTTCACCCCAGGATGCAAGAATTGCTTTGGCCTCCGTGACAAGCGCGGGGGCCTTTACGGTCGCGACCATGCCCACTGGCCAGACGCCGACTTTGGAGATGTCCAGCGCCTTTGCAAAGTCCAACAATCGTCTTTCCATCTCAGCACTGCGCTCGGCTAGGACCAGCAGCCCTTGGATCCCCTTGGGTTCGGTCTTTAGGTCGTCCACCTGTAGCACCTGGTCGCTGACAGCGCCGAAGACCTCATCCAGTTCCTGTGCGGAGAGCTTGGCCACTTCGGCAACCGCGCCTCTCGCGACCAGTTTTCCACCCATGAGCCGTTCCACGACGCTCTCGAGGTGCGCCGAACCTGCAAATCCCCCGACAGCTCCGCGCTTGTCGCGCGTGACAAACACGTACGGCCGCAGGTCAACATCGGTGAGCGTCGGATCCATCGATGCCCAGCCCCGGATCCATTCGTTCTTGGACCAATCAGCCACTTCCTGCGTCAGCACCTCGACCTCTTCGTTCTTCGCCCCGACTTTCTTGGCACCGGTGCCGAGCTTTGCGTCGGCGGCACCGCTGTGATTGAGCGTTCGCTCGAGCTGTGCAAGGGCTGCAGGCTTGCCGGTTTCAACCGTCGCGAGCTGGGCGAGCTGCTTGTAGAAGTCCGGATAGAAGCGCTCCGCCAGCATGATCTTGCCGAGCACGGGGAGTTTGATTTCCGCGCCGAACCCGCGTTCGTTGGCGATGGCCTGCCGCAACATCATTGTGTTGAGGAACCGCTTGATCTGGCGAGGGTTCCCGTGCGTCCCCTCCGTCAATATCTTTGTCAGGACGGCGCCGATCGCATGCGCCTGGCGAACTTCCTCCGGAAGTGGTGAACCGACAGCTTCCTGCAGCTGTCGCATGTCCAGGCCACGGCTCTGCCAAGGGCGCTTCATGTCCTCACGCGCGGCGGTCAACAGCTTCTGGAAGCGCTCGTCGCCGGCCGGCAGTCCCAGCTCTACCAGCAGCAGTGTGATGTAGGCCCGGGTCTCTGCAAGGCCCAATGCTGGTACGCGGAATGGCACCTGGATAAGCTTTTCCAGGTAGTTCCTCGCGTAACTCAATGGTCCGGAGCTCGGCGGCAGATCGGGGAAGTGCTCCCTGACCGCGTACTCGATCATGACTTCGTCGGCACCGATGACGAAAGCAGTACGTTCGACCATCAGGAACAGCCGGATGGCCTCGAGCGTGGCGATCGCCGTCTTGGGAAGACACCGGTCGAGGTCGTCGATAATCACGACGAGGCGATCAAGGTCTGCGGCCTCGAGCAGTTCGTTGAATTCCTTCCTAAAGGCGTGGATGTGCTCGGGGAGACGCTCGGCATCCTTCGGAGCCTCTTTCAGAACCTCTTGCGCTTCGGCGGCCACCTTCTTCAGATCGTCGGCCGTCACATGATCCTGGGGCTTCTTAACGAAGTCCGTGACTGCGCCGACAACGTCGCGCAGTTGCTCGACCGTGGGAATCCCGGTTGCAGCCGCGAACACCATGCCACCGGCCTTTCGAGCCAGCTTTAACCAGTCGACTCTCCGCAGAACCTTTTTCGCTGCTTCGGCGACCTTTGTCGACATGGGGCGAGAGCGCCGGAGTTCATCGACGATCGTTTCGAGGACGACGGTCTTGGCGTCCTCGAAGCCCTCGAAAGTCCAACCGTTGAACCAGAGGCAGAGAACTCGATCCTTGCCTTGGAACGCGGCCTCTGTCATCTTGAGGACGCTGGACTTGCCGGCGCCCCAGTCGCCATGTACGCCGATGGTGACCGGGGCGCGCGGTGTTTCGTTGATGAAGCGGACCACGGTCCGCGCAATGGCCTCGTAGTGCAGTAGGTCGATGGCTGTTTCTTGGTCGTTCAGGAACATGAGTACTTTCGATTGCCTGCTGCCACTCGGACGGTGTTTCGATTTCTGAACTCCGAACCAGGAGCAGCCGTTAACTCGGTGAAAGGCGATGACACATCTGAAGCCTTTGCCCGTCAAGCCGGCGGCGAAGCACCCGGCATCGCGGGCCCCTGACGCGTCAACTCAAAAACCATATCCCCCACGAACCGCCGGAACGATTCGTTCTCGACGAACTGCTTGTAGACCTGCGTATCGTCCTTCAGCAGGATCTGCATCACCTTGCCCAGCGCCTGGTCGTGCGCCATGCGGGCCGTGTGCGGGGTGTTGTCCCTTGCGTTCTGGAACGCCTTGTCCGCGGCCACCTTGGGCGCGATGTCATCGCGGATGCGTTTGGCCACGCGGTCGGTGTCGGCGAACAGGGTGCCGAAGTTGTCGTTGAAGGTCTTCAGGATGTTGCTGAGCCGGTCCAGTTCGGGCTCGGGTTTGCGCCCGCCGCCTTCGGTGGGTGGTGGCGCAATCTCGGCGTTGGCATCGGCCAGCGCGATCTTCATCTTGGCCTTCTTCTCGACTCGGTAGCTGTCCATGTCGATGGCATCCAGGATGCCCTGGGCCAAGTCCTCTTCCTTCGGCGCCGGCAGCTTAGGCAGCAGCAGGTTCAATAAGATGGACAGCCGCTCCCAATCCGGTGCGGTGCCAGGCATCACCGAGGCCAGGAAGTCGTAGGTGCGGCAGAACACCTTGGCCTTGCCCTTGAAATCGACCTGCTGGTCTTCGTCGAGCGTGCCGGTGTAGCGGGCCGCGCAGGCGTCCAGGATGGGGTCAAGCTGGTCGCGCTCGGCGCCGGCCAGGAACAGCGTCACGAACTGCTGCACCTGTTCGGGCGCGTAGACCTGAGCGGCGTCCAGCGCGCCTTTCAGGTCGTGCAACTTGTTCGGGTCGGTCTCTTCGGCCAGCAGCGTGGTGCGGTAGTAATCCTGAAATGCGAAGGTGATGGTCTCGCTGTTGTTCTGGAAGTCGAGCACGAAGCAGTCGTGCTTCTGCGGGTGGGCGCGGTTCAGGCGTGACAGCGTCTGCACGGCCTTGATGCCCGACAGCGCCTTGTCCACGTACATGGTGTGCAGCAGCGGCTCGTCGTAGCCGGTCTGGAACTTGTCGGCGCAAATCAGAAAGCGGTAGGGGTCGTCCTGGATCTTGTCCGCGATGTCCTTGCTCGGGAAGCCGTTGAGCGAGGCCTCGCTGACCTTGGTGCCGCCGTATTCGTGCTCGCCCGAGAACGCCACGATGGCCTGGTACGGGCTCTTGCGCTCCAGCAGGTAGGCCTTCATCGCGTGGAAGTACTGGATGGCGCGTTCAATGCCACTGGTCACCACCATCGCCCGGGCCTGCCCGCCGATCTTGCCGGCAGCCAGCACCTGTTCGTGGAAGTGGTCCACCATGATCTCGGCCTTCAGCCGAATCGCGTGGTCGTTACTCTCCACGTAGCGACGCAGCTTCTTCTTCGCCTTCTTGGTGTCGAACTCCGGGTC
>Ga0075152_10001276_pt1 | contig 18153 bp, 13 predicted proteins | sample JI61114C2DNA_FD_70964 | JGI IMG/M metagenome (GOLD analysis project Ga0075152, IMG submission 70964) | Wastewater effluent complex algal communities from Wisconsin, to seasonally profile nutrient transformation and Carbon sequestration -... | ecosystem: Engineered > WWTP > Effluent > Algae...
TGCTCGAGGTCCTGCGCCAGCCGCGGCTCGAACTCGAGGAGCAGCTGCGCCGGCGCGTGGCCGTCGGGCGGGGGCGGCGCGCCGGGCGGGGGGTGCAGCGGCCGGCTCAGCCGCGCCACGCCGGCCAGGGCGTCACCCTCGGCGGGGGCGTCGCCCGAGGCGGCCAGCACCGCGCCGTCGCGGCCGAGCACCGCCACTCGCCGCAGGCCCTGGGAGGCGAGCGCGGGCTGGGACGCGACCAGTCGCTCGGGCCGCGGGGGTCCGGGGCGGCGTGGGTCCGGGGGGGTCGCCTCGCGCAGGGCGAGGAACAGGCGCTCGCCCTCGCCCTCGACCAGGGCGGCGATGAGCGCCATATCGCCGCGGTAGCTGGACACCGAGGTGCCGACCAGGAGCCCGGCGAGGGCGACGACGACGGCGAGGAAGCCGGCCTCGTGGACGTGGGTGCGCCACGGCATCAGCGGCGCGAGTGTATCCTGGTCGGTCATGCGGGTGGTGGCCGACAAGCGAGTTGTGTGCCGCGCGCCGGGTGGCATGGATCTCGCGCAGTTGCACGCGGGCTTCAGGCGCTCGGCGGGTCCTGCCGGCGGAGCCCGCCGAGCGGGGGCTCAGCAGGGCCGCCACTCGCAGCGGAGGACCGCGGCGAACCGCCCATCGGTGGTGGTGGCGTTGAAGATCGCGATCGACAGGGTCGGCGAGGGCGCGGGCCCCCGCCGACCGCGGCGGCGGACCGACTTCAGCATTTCTGCCATTGCCAGTGGAGGGTCTTCTGGAACTTCCCGTCGGTGTCGGTCGTGTTGAAGATGGCGTTCCCCTCGGGGTTGGCGACGGCGTTGAGGTTCAGGCTGGTGTTGATGCCGAAGATCGCCGAGGCCCCGCAGGGCGACCACACCACCGACTCCAGGGCGAGCACGTCGGTGAAGTCGTAGAAGTCGTCGAAGGGGCCCTTGAGCTCGGTGTGGAACTTCGCCCCGAGCGGGACGCCGGCGAAGATGTAGCTCGAGGTCTGGCGGCCCTTGATGCCCTTCTCGAGGAAGGCGTAGCCGCGCGTGTTCACGGTAGCGAGGCTGACCTGCCAGCCGCCGGGGATGTGGAGCTTGACGGCCGCCTGGCAGTTGGTGGCCTTGACGGCCGGGCCGGGCGGGTTCTCGAGCAGCATCTTGTCGTAGATGATGATGAAGCTCTTCCGGTCGTCCGAGATCAGCGTGGAGACCGAGTCGGGGGTCAAGCAGCCCTTGCCGCCGGTCGCGATCTCTTCGATGTAGACATCATTCGGATCGGGCGCATCCTGGGCGTCCGGCGCCTCGATCACTCCGCCGTTCTCCACGGCGACCGCCTGGTTCGGGGCGTCGCAGCCGGCGACCCCGCCCAGGCACCACGCCGCGGCGAGCACCGCCGCAGGTCCTGACATGTGTAGATTCGACATGATCGAACTTCCTTTCATCACTCGGTCAGTGATGTCGATCAATATGGCCCAGGGCCCGTCGCTGCCCAGCGCGGACGTCGATTAATCCGTCGATTTGCGCCGCGTCGGCCGCACACCCTGTTATGTACGCGCATTCGGTCGGCCGCGAATGCGGCCGGCGAGGGGGGCGGAGCGCCGCGGTCCGCCGCTGGCGCCCGCGAGGCGGCCCGTCAGGGCGCTTGCCGACATTCGGCGCGGTGGTAGCTTGAAATGCGATGTCGACCAATCAGGATCATCTCACTACATTCGCGGCCGCGATCTCGGCGCTGCTCGCCGCGCTGCTCGCGTCGGCCTGCGACGAGGCCGACGCGCTCGCCGATCATGATGAGGCGCTCGCGGCGGAGGGCGAGGAGGCGTCCGGGCGCGAGCGGGCCTCCGCGCCCGCTCCGCGAGCGGCGCCCGCCCCGGAGGGCTTCGCCGTCGAGGACGTCGTGACCGGCGGCGCGGGCTGTCCGGATCCCGCCTCGGTCGCCGCGCTGGTCTCGGCCGACAAGCAGAGCCTGCGCCTGATCTTCGCGCCGCTGAGCCTCAAGAACCCGCCGGGCCCGGCCGTCAAGACCACGAACTGTCAGGCGGCCATCAAGCTGAAGATCCCGGCCGGCTGGCGCTTCTCGATCAGGACCCTGAGCACGCGCGGCTTCGCCTCCCTCGATCAGGGCGTCAAGGCGCGCCAGACCTCGAGCTACACGCTCGCCGGCGCCCACGTCGGGCTCAAGCTCCACACCGACCTCGAGGGGCCGCACGACGACTTCTACGCGGCCGAGTTCTTCGTCTCGCCGGCGTCGGCGGTGTGGTCCGCGTGCGGCGGCTCGGCGATCTTCTCCGTCAACACCAGCCTGATCCTCAACGCCGTCGCCAACCCCGGGGGGCACGCCGCGTTCAGCGTGATCGACCAGCGGGTCGTCTCGTGGCAGTGGACGAAGTGCTGAATTGGCGACGAGGGCGACGGGCGGCCCTCGCCGCCCGTCGCCCTCGCTCCGATCCAGGGGACGCGAGCGTCAGCCGCCGCGCATCTTGGCGCTCTTGGCGTCGGTGTTGGGCGCGACGACCTGGCGGGCCTCACGGACCACCTGGGGCTCGGCGCCGCGGGTGCCGCGGATCTGGTACTGGTGACCGTTGAGGCCGGCCGGCTTCTGGAGCAGGATCACCGGGGTCAGGCCGGCGACGCCGGTGAAGGTGTTGGCGTAGTTCGGGCGGCCGGGGTCGACCGTGAAGCTGGCGGCCGGGAGCGCGAGGTTGCCGTCGGAGTCGAGGAAGCAGATGGTGCCCTTGACCTCGTTCTTGGCCTTGCCGCCGGTGCGCTGGAACTCGAGCGCGTAGCTGTCCGAGAGCACCGGCGCGCCGGCGAAGGTGCGCTCGGCGAGCAGGGTGCCGCTGGCCCACTTGGCCTCGCCGAGGCCGCGCGGCCCGATCTTCCACTGGCTGTCGTCGGCGGCCGCGTTGTACTTGGCGAGGGTCTCGTCGATCTTGGCCTTGGCCTTGTCGAAGTCGTCGACGCACTTCTTGTTGGCCGCGGCGTCGCCCTTGGCGAGGATCTGGCAGACACCCTTGGCGATCTTGGCGCCGTTCTGGTCGAAGAAGCTCTTGAACTTGGTCCACTCCGACTGGCAGGGGTTGGCCGCGGACGCGCTGGCCGGCGCGAGCACGGCGAGGCCGGCGGCGAGGGCGATCGAGGAGGCGAGGATGCTGTTGCTGATTCGGTTGCTCACGGGCATGTCGACAAGATAGTGGAGTCCGTCGCGTTGCCATCACACGGCGATCCAACAGCGCAGGGGCGCGCGCGTCGGCGGGCCCGGCTCGCTAGCGACCGAGCACGTCGTCGAGGCCGAGGCCCCACGTCGCCTCCGCCTCCTGCACCAGCGTCGACGCGGCGAGGTCGAGGGTCGCGAGGTCCCACAGGCGCGCCCCGCCGTCCCAGCTCCCGGTCGCCAGCGTGCCGCTGTCGGGGCTGAAGTCGACCGAGGCCACCTTCGCGTCGTGCCCGGTGAGCACCGCCCGCAGCGCGCCGGTCTCGGCGTCCCACACCCGCGCCGCGTCGTCGGGCCCGGCGGTGGCCACCCAGCGCTCGTCGGGCGAGAGCGAGACGTCGAGCGGATAGGCGCCGGGGTGGGCGACGCTCCACCGCAGGCCCTCGGGCCCGGTCCGCGCCAGCGCCCCGCGGGCGCCGACGACGACCACGCGCCCGTCGGCCGAGACGTCCGCGGCGGTGCTGCCCGGCGGCGCGGCGACCTGGCTGCAGCGCAGCGGCGCCCCGGGATCGACGATATGCACGGCGCCGTCGACCGAGACGAGCACCGCGCGGCGCCCGGCCGGCGCGCCGGCGAGGTCCTGCCATTCGAAGGCCGGGCAGTCGACGATGTCCACCGGCTCTTCGGTGTCGAGGTCCGCCGCCAGCACGCCGTGTGCATATAACGCGAATACCAGCACATTGCCGGTGAGCGCGACCACCCGCCGGGCCATGAGCGAGGGGTCCGGCGGCGCGGTCAACGGGGAGCGGCTGGCGTGCCAGCGCGCGCGCAGGGCCGGCGACGGGCGCCACTTCAGCGCGCCGGTCGCGAGGTCGAAGACGTGCGGCCCCGGCGGGCCCGCGCTGGTGTCGACGAGCGCGAACGAGGCGCCGTCCGGGAGGAACGCGCCCGCCTTGACCGTGCCCGCGCCGCGCTCGAGCTCGTGGTGACGCGTGCCGGTGCCGAGGTCCCAGAGCAGCGCCCGACCCTCGCCGTGGGTCGTGAGCAGCGAGCGCCCGTCCGGCGCGAACACGACGCCCGACAGGCCGTGATCGTCGGCGAGCAGGGCCGGCCTCGGGGCGCCCGGGAGGGCCCACTGGGTGATGTTGTGGGCGGTGGCGACCAGCACGCTGCCGTCGGCGAACAGGCGCAGGTCCCGGACATCGGCCGCGGCGATGGTGCCGAGCGGTCGCAACGCCGGCAGCGCGTACAGCTCGACGCCGCCGCGCTCGCGCACGACGGCGACCCGATCCCCGGACATGACGATGCGCCGCACCGCGGTCGCGCGGCCGGGCGGCAGGGTCCAGGTCTCGCGGGTCCTGAGGTCGTGGACCGCGACCCGGCCGCGCGTGCCCGCGACCGCGACGCGGCTCGCGTCGGGCGCCAGCTGCAGGTGCGTGAAGGTGACGAAGTCGGCGCGCGCGAGGGCGGGGGCCAGCACCGGCAGCTCCGGCAGCGCGGCCTGGCCCAGCCGGCCGTCGGCGCACAGCACCGCGTAGCGGCCGTCCTCCAGCCCGGCGACCCCGATCAGGTCCTCGCCGAGGCAGAGCCCCTTGAGGCGGGGCCCCGCCGAGTCCGGTCCCCACGTGTCGCCCCGCAGCGGCCACATGTCGCCGACGTTGTAGTCGAGGAAGTCCCAGCCGGCCTCGGGGGCGCCGGTCGCGAGGGAGAGCGTCGTCAGGGTGGAGTTCGGCGCGAGCGCCCAGACCCGCCCCGCCTCGACGCGCAGCTCCTTGGTCGGGTTGGCGATGGTCGTGCGCCACTGCTCGACCCCGGCGGTCAGGCGCCGCAGCACGCGGTCGTCGGCGCAGATCAGGTCGTCGACGGCGAGCGCGACGAGGGGCCGGCAGGCGGGCGTCGTGGCGCTGGCGAGGCGCGTCGGGCGGGCGGCCGCGCGGGCCCCCGCGACCAGGCCGCGGGCCGCCGGCGAGTCGACGAGGCGCAGCGCGTGGGCGGCGATCACCTCCTTCGCCGCGTTCGCCCCCTGATCGTCGGCGGCGCGCGCCTGGGCCACCAGCGCGGTCGCCAGGTTGTGATCCGAGGTCGCCAGCGCCGTTCGCACCTCGCGCTCGGCGGTGAGCGCCCGGTCGCGCTGCTCTCGCAGGCGCAGGTTGCCGAGCACCAGGATCGTGGCGATCACCAGCAGCGCGCCGCCGACGATCAGCAGCGGCCCGCGCCACACCCGTACGAAGCGCAGCCCGATCTCCAGCGGGGTGTAGTGATGCGCCCGGACCCGGCGCCCCGCGAGGTAGGCCGCGACGTCGGCCGCCAGCGCCTCGGCGTCGGGGTAGCGCTCGCCCGGGTCGGCGGCCAGCGCCCGCGCGACGATCGCCGACAGCTCCGCGGGCGCATCGGGGGCCGACGCGCGCAGCGGCTGGATCGCAGCGGCCTCGAGCGGGGCGCGGACCGGCGGCGTACCGGCCACCAGCTCGTGCAACACCGCCCCGAGGCCCCACACGTCCGAGCGGCGATCGGCCGCCTCCCCGCGCGCCTGCTCGGGGCTCATGTACGCGGGCGTGCCGAGGACCATGCCGACCCGCGTGGCGTCGAGGTCGAGCTCGCGGTCGGCGTCGGCCCCCGTGGTGCGGAGCTCGCCCGCGGGGTCGTCCGCGAGCCGCCTGGCCAGCCCCCAGTCGACCACCTGGGTCTCGCCGAAGGCCCCGAGCATGATGTTGGCCGGCTTCAAGTCGCGATGGATCACGCCCTGCGCGTGCGCGTAGGCGAGGGCGTGGCAGGCGTCGAGGTAGTGGCTCAGCAGCTCGAGCCGCGCCGCCATGCCGCCGCGCTCCGCGAGCACCCGCGACAGCGGTCGGCCGCGCATCAATCGCATCGTGTAGAACGGGCGCCCGTCGCCGCTGCGGCCCTCGTCGTACACTGTCACGATGCCCGGGTGCTCGAGCCCCGCCGTCACCCGCACCTCGCGGGCGAGCCGCCTGGCGAGGCCGTCGTCGTGCGCCTCCTTGAGCGCGACCATCCGTCCGAGCCGGCGGTCGCGGGCCAGGTACACGCGCCCCATGCCGCCGACCCCGAGCAGCCCCACCCGGGAGTAGCGCTCCGGGGCCGTGCCCTGCGCGCGGCTCGACGATGCGGACGCGTCGCCGTCGTCGCCGTGGCTCGCGTCGCTTACGTGGCTCGGGTCGTCGACGTGGCTCGCTTCGTCGACGCGGCTCGGGTCGTCGACGCGGCTCGGATCGTCGACGTGGGGCGCGGCGCTGGCGGGCCGGTTCAGGCGCGATCCTCGAGCACATCGCCGCGGCGGAGCACCAGCTCCACCTGTCCGGTCCCGGCGGCTCGTACCAGGTCCGTGCGCACGCCGCCCTCGCGCAGTCGCCCGCGGATGCGCCCGAGGTTCACGTCCCAGCGCTTGCGCAGCACCCACGCGTCCTCCTCGTCGGGCCACACCTCGCGCGCGACCACCTCCCAGCCCGCGGGGCCGCCGAGCAGGGCGAGCTCGGAGAGGATGCGCGCGTGGACCCCGGCGAAGGTGACGGGCGGCGAGTCGCCGGCCTGCACCTGGGCGGTCTCCCAGGCGGTCACGATGCGCAGCGGCGGGTCGATGCCGCCGGTCATCCGCGTCGGTGACAGCCCGGCGCCGCCGACGGGCAGCGCGACCGCCCGGAACGTCACGCCCTCGACCTGCCAGGTGTCGCCCTCCGTGAGCGTCGTGGTCACGCCGTCCTGGGCCCGGCGCCAGCCGTCGCAGGTGTCCCACAGCAGGCAGGGGGCGCCCGGCTCGTGGCGCGAGAACAGCTGGATCTGCGGGTGGACCCGCAGCGAGCAGACCCCGGGCAGCACGGTGGTCGGCAGCCCCGGCGCCTCGATCGCCAGGGCCGTGTCGGGCAGTTCGACCGCCTCGACCACGAGCTCGAGGCCCTGGGCCAGGGCGATGCGCTGCCCGGTCGCGAGGCGGACCTCGGCGACGCTCTTGCCGACGATCGCGAGGCGCCGCCGCAGCGCCAGCAGCCACAGGTCGCCGCCGCGCAGGCTGAGCATCGCGTGCCCCTCCGAGACCCGCGGATCGTCGATCTGCAGCGCGGCGCTCCAGAGCCGGCCGACGAGGTCGCCGGCCGCGAGCGTCCGGCAGGTCCCGTCCGGCAGGCGAAAGGTCGCATACGCATGATTCACGCGGGGCATCCTAACATCGGCGCATCGGCGCCGAGCCCCCGGATTAGCGCGCAATGGCGCGCATTGTGACCATGATCGCCCGCGGATGGGCATCCTATGCGGGTGTGTGCGGAGATCGAAATACGACGACCCCGCGCGTCGTGAGGACGCAGGGGGTCGGCGCGCCCGGATCTCACACCCGGGATTGCCCGATCAAGCGATCAGCGGTGCAGGTTGCCGGTCAGCCACAACACCACCAGCAGCACGAGGATCAGCAGCGCCGGCGACCAGCCCGCGAAGCCGTAGCGAGCGTGACCGAAGCCGCCGCCGCCGAGGGCCAGCACCAGCAATACAATGAGGATGATCATCAGCATGGGCTCACCCTACGACCGAAGCGCGGCGGCGGCCGCTGTCCGCGGAAACAGGGTCCAGGGGCCCCGATGGCGCCGCCCGGGGCGCCAGACGGCCAGGCGGAGGTCCGGCCCGACGTTATGCGCAACCTCCGCGGCCGCCTGGACCCGCCGCCGCCGCGATTTGTGGGATATCGAGTCCCCGCCGCGCACGGCAGGAACGGCGGCTTTGTGCCCGCGCCCGCGCGCCGAAGCGCATAGACCGGAGATCAAGAGAATCGAGCGACATGACCGGCTTCGGGCGGCGATGAGCCGCGGCGGCCGAGCGATCAGCCGGGCGGGGTGAATCCGTCGCAGGCGGTGTCGATGGTGGCGAGCGCGGTGGCGAGGGTCTCGCCGTAGCCGGCCTGGCACACGTCGCCGAGCTCGTGGTTGGTGAACAGCTGGGCCCAGGCCGTGAGCTCGGGGCTGTCGTCGGCGCCGGTGTTGTTGCCCAGATCGAGCGGGCCGCAGCCGGGCCACTTCGGCGAGCCGCCGGAGATCAGGAGGAAGACGACGTTGGTCTCGATGCCGGCCTTGGCCGCGACGACGCCGTCGAACCAGGCGGCGGCGTTCATGCCCGGGGCGTCGGGTTCGCTCCAGTCGTCGTCCTCGTCGGTGATCACGGTGACGATGAGCAGCGCGTCGTCGCGCAGGAAGCCGTCGTTGCAGGCGCCGGGCTCGGCTTGCGCCGCGGAGAGGGCGGCCAGGGTCGCGCCGGCCTGATATTCGCCGGTGTTACCCTTGATGCCGACCTGCGCGGCGCAGCTGAACTCGGCCGCGAGCGTCGGTCCGCCGGTCATGTATTGCGCGCCCGAGGCGAAGTCGCAGGCGGGACCGGTGCCGGACTTCTGACCGGGCGGCGTCGAGGTGGCCAGCAGTCCGCCGAGCTGATAAGGGCACGGGTTCTGCGGATCCGGGGCGGGGTCGTCGTCGAAGCCGAATACGTCGGTCTTGGTCACGCCGACGTGGAAGTCGGTGGCTTGCGGCAGGCCGTCCTCGATCGCCGCGACGAAGCCCGGGAACGCGTCGATCAGCAGGGCCTGCTCGTTGGCCATCGAATTGGAGTTGTCGATCACGAACAGGAAGTCGATCTTCGTGCAGCCCTCGCCGCCCTGCGAGCCAAAGTCGCTCTGGCTCCCGAGGTCGAGCTTGACGCCGGTGGTCCCACCGGCGCCCGTGCTGCTGTCGACACCGGTGCCCGTCGGCGCGGTTCCGTCGCTGTCGCTCGCGCCGCTGGTGGTCGGCGTCGCGGTCGCGGTCGCGGTCGAGGTGTCGCTCGCCTCGCTCGCGCCGGTGACGTTGGTGACGTTGGTGCCGGCCGAGAGCGTCGCCGAGCCCCCGTCCTCCGGCTCACCACATGCACATACGAGGAGGAGGAGGAGGAGGGGAGGGGAAGCGCGACGCAGGGACATGACCCAATATAGCGCGTCCGGCGCCGCGCTGGAACTGGTCCCTCGATCCTCAAATCCTTCGAAAACCGAACGTGGGCGGCGCGGACATCGTCGTGTGCACCGGCCCTGCACCCACGATATGGCCCCGCGAGCATTCGAGCATATCCACCGGGACGCGTGGAGGCTGAGCGACCCGACCCGACCCGCCCGCACAAAATGCGCGCCCATTTTTTCTCGGCCTCGATAAGATGCATTTCGGATGCATGTTTGAGGAGCGACCGATGACCGAGACCACGACCCACCACCACCTACCGATGTTTTGTGACCAATGCGAGCAGACCGCCCACGGGACCGGCTGCAGCGAGCGCGGCGTGTGCGGGAAGGACCCCGACGTCGAGTCGCTGCAGAAGGTGCTGCTCTACGGGCTGAAGGGGATGGCCGCGTACAAGGCCCACGCGCGGCGGCTCGGCAAGACGGACCCGGAGGTCGAGGCGTTCATCGAGGAGGCGCTGTTCGCGACGATGACCAACGTGAACTTCGACCCGGCGGCGCTGCTCGAGCTGGTGCTGCGCTGCGGGCAGATGAACTACCGGACGATGGAGCTGCTCAACGACGGCCACCTGGCATGCTTCGGACAGCCGCAGATCCGCGAGGTGACGGAGGGGATCCAGGAGGGGCCGGGGATCCTGGTAACCGGCCACGACCTGATGGACCTCAAGCATGTGCTCGAGCAGACCGCGGGGCGCGGGGTCAAGGTGTATACCCACGGCGAGATGCTGCCGGGGCACATGTACCCGGAGCTGTTCAATTACCCGCATCTGGCGGGCCACTACGGCGGCGCCTGGCAGAAGCAGCACCGGGAGTTCGAGCGCTTCGGCGGCCCGGTGATCGCCACCACCAATTGTGTGTTGATCCCGGGCCGGCACAACACGTACCTCGACCGGCTGTACACGATCCGCGAGACCGGCGTCCCGGGCTCGCGGCGGGTCGTCGGCGACGACTTCGGGCCGGTGATCGCGCAGGCCCTGGAGATCGGCGGGCTGCAGCCGACGCCGACCCACCAGAGCAGCGTCGGGCACCACTACTCGGTCGTGCTCGGGCTGGCGGACACGATCGTGGCGGCGGTCAAGCGGGGCGAGATCCGGCGATTCTTCGTGATCGGCGGCTGCGACGGGGCCGAGGCCGGTCGCAACTATTACTCGGAATTTGCCCACCACGCGCCGCAGGAGTCGGTGATCCTGACCCTCGGCTGCGGCAAGTTCCGGCTCCGCGATCATGACTACGGGACCGTCGCGGGCCTCCCGCGGCTGCTCGACCTCGGGCAGTGCAACGACGCCTACGGGGCGATCCAGATCGCGCTGGCGCTGTCCAAGGCGTTCAATTGCGGGGTCAACGACCTGCCGCTGACGCTGGTGATCTCGTGGTTTGAGCAGAAGGCGGTCGCGGTGCTGCTGACGCTGCTGTACCTCGGGGTCACGAACATTCGCCTGGGACCGAAGCTGCCCGCGTTCGTGACGCCCAACGTGCTCGCCTTGCTGCAGGACAAGTTCAAGCTCCAGCCGATCGGCAAGGACGGGGCGGCCGACGTCGGCGCGGTCATGGCGCTCGCGTGATCGCGGCCGGGCTCAGGCGCTGACGACCACCTCGAACATCTGCACCGCCACGCCGCCCGCGCCGTCGTCGACCTCGAGCACGACCGGGTGCGCGCCGATATCCTCGCTGGTGACGTACCAGGTGAGGGTGAGGGTGTTGGGGTCGAGGAACATGTCGGGCGGGCCCGAGACCAGCTTGTAGGTCAGCGGGTCGCCGTCGGGGTCGCTGGCCGCCAGCACGTAGCTCCACGCGACCGGCGGGTCGCCGGCCAGCACGGTGCCGGAGATCGCCAGGCCGAAGGGGCCGAGCAGGCCGGCGTCGTTCTCGTTGACCAGCAGCAGCCCCTCGGGCGAGAACTTGAAGATATCGGCGGACACGGTGCCGCCGCCGTTCTCGTAGTCCGAGGTGTAGATATTGCCCTCGTTGTCGACCCGCAGCGGGACCGGGAACTCGTCGGCGGGGGCGTCGAAGGTCCCGATCTTGGTGCCGGCCATCACGTTGTAGCGGACCAGGTCGCCGGCCGCGGCGATCAGCTCGCCGTTGGCGTTGAACTGCAGGCCCTCGAAGCCCTTGACGTTGCCGGCGCCCGGCAGGGTCTTGACCCACGTGAAGTCGACGAACTCGAAGTTGAGGTCCGAGACGTGGATCGTGTTGTCGGTCTGGCTGGCGACGTAGAGCCGGCCGTAGCCGTCGAAGGTGATGCCGGTGAGCTGACCGGCGCCCGGCGGGAGGCTGATCGTCTGCGCGAAGGCGTAGTCCTCGGCGCGGTACTGGTTCAGCTTGTCGGTGCCGCCCGTCGCGGTCGTGGTGTAGAGATTACCGCGGGCGTCGAAGATGACGTTCTCCGTCGCCTCCGGCGCGACCTTCGGGTAGGTCTTGTACTCGACCCCGTAGTCGCTGAACTCGACGAATTGCGTGTAGGCCGCGACCACCAGGTTGCCCCGCTCGTTGAAGGCCGCGCCGTTGGGCCCGTAGGTGAAGAGGTCGTTGGGCACCTCGCTGAAGGCCGGGTGCGTGAACGCCTGCAGGAAGGTCAGGCTGTTGCCGTCCAGGACCCGCACCTCGTCGGTGCGCGACGAGCACAGGAAGATCTGCCCCGGCTCGAAGTTGCTGACATAGACCTCCTCGAGCAATACCTCGGTGTCCGGCTCGGACTCCCACACGGGCGGCTGATTCTCCGCGGCGCCCGTGCTCGCGCCGGTGCTCGAGTCCGCCGCGGCGGTGCTCGAGTCGGTCGCGCCCGCGCTGGCGCCCGAGTCGCCGCTGCTCTGGCCCTGCGAGTCGGTCGCCCCGCCGGTCGGCGCCGTGCTCGCGTCCTGCGAGTCGCTGGCCGCCGCGCTCGTCCCGGTGCCGGCGTCGCCCGTCGCGTTGGCGCCAGTGGCCGTCGCGCCGTCGCTGGCGCTGCTGCGCCCGCCGTCCTCGCCGCAGGCGGCGCTCGCCGCAAGGACCCCACAGAGCCACCCGATCGCGTGTCGCTGGACCATCGTCATCGCCGGCAGCATCGCACGGCGCCCGCGCGGCTTGAAGGCCCGCCGGGCGACGTTGTGGCGCGGGCGGTGGCTCTCAGGCGGGGCCGGTGAGATCTCCGCCTCGACGAGGCGAGCGAGCGCCTCGAGGTCGGGGTCGGTCGGCGTGGGGCGTTCGCGGACGCCTGGAGCGATCTAAATCGCTCGCGGATCGATATACTCCCGACCACCGATGAGCACATCCGAGCGGATCCCCCGGTTGAATCGAAGGCAATTCCTGCTGCAGGCCCTGGCGGCCGCGGCAGCGAGCCACGCCAGCGGCTGCGGCTCGCCTGGCGGCGGGGACAGCGAGAGCGAGGGCACGTCCGGGGGCGAGACGGGCACGACCGGGATGAATGGCACGAGCGGCGCGCCGACGACGGGCGAGCTCCTGCCGGAGATCCCCGGCGAGCCCTTCACGCTCGGGATCGCCTCGGGTGACCCGCTGCCCGACAGCGTGATCCTGTGGACCCGGCTGGCGCCCGCGCCGGACGCGGGGGACGGCGGCATGCCGGCCGTGCCGTACCCGGTGACCTGGGAGGTCGCGTCCGACGAGGACTTCGCCGATATCGTCGCCTCCGATGTCATCGAGGCCGACCCGCACTTCGCCCACTCGGTGCACGTCGACGTCCAGGGCCTCGAGCCCGACACCTGGTACTGGTACCGCTTCACGGTCGGCGAGTTCACGAGCCCGGTCGGCCGCACCCGGACCACGCCGGCCCGCGACGCCAAGCCCGAGCGCCTGAACTTCGCCACGGCCAACTGCCAGAACTACGCCGACGGCTACTACACGCCGTACCAGCACATGGTGAAGGAGGACCTCGATCTGGTGGTGTTCCTCGGCGATTACATCTACGAGGGCGCCGCGACCGGCCCGATCCGCTCGCAAGGCGGCGAGGAGGCGATGACCCTCGACGGATATCGGGTCCGCTACGCGCTGTACAAGGGCGACAAGGACCTGCAGGCGATGCACGCGCGCTGCCCGTGGCTGCTCATCTGGGACGACCACGAGGTCGAGAACAACTACGCCGACGAGATCTCCCAGGACAACGTCCCGAGCGCGGAGTGGCTGCTGCGGCGCAGCGCCGCCTATCAGGCCTACTACGAGCATATGCCGCTGCGCCTGCCGCCGCCGGAGGGGCCGGACTTCAAGATATACCGCGCGCTCCCCTGGGGCGACCTTGCCGAGTTCTGGCTGCTCGACACCCGGCAGTACCGCAGCGACCAGAATTGCATGGACGTCCCCGGCGCCGGCTGCGACGGCTGGACCGAGTACGACGGCACGCTGCTCGGCGAGGAGCAGGAGGGCTGGCTGATGGACGGCCTGTCGATGAGCGAGGCGGTCTGGAAGCTCATCACCCAGCAGATCGTGTTCTCGACGGTGAGCTTCGGCGGGAGCCTCGTCAACTTCGACCAGTGGGACGGCTACCCCAAGGCGCGCCAGCGCCTGCTCGACTTCATGGTGGCGGAGCAGCTCGAGAACGTCGTCGTGCTCTCGGGCGACATTCATCTCGGCGGCCTCGGCGACCTGGCGGCGCTCGCGGACGACGACGAGTCTCCGGTGGTCGCGGCCGAGATCGTGGCGACCTCGATCTCGTCCGCGCCGAACGTGCCCCCGGAGGCGCTCGAGGCCTCCCTCGGCGCTCTCCCGCTCATCAAGTACATCAACGCCCACGCGCGCGGTTACGTCAGCCACCTGCTGACCCGCGAGCTGTACACGATCCGCTGCGTCATGGTCGACACCGCGCTCGAGCCGACCTCGGCGGCCTCGGTGGACGCGGAGCACTTCATCGACGCCGGCGTCCCCGGCCTGCGCCCGGCGCCGTGACCCGTGCATATGTGGCCCATGCCCCCCTGCTCGTGAGCGGCGCCGCGCGCGGCGCGTGAGCAGATTGGGGCTATCCCCGGAGTCGGCCCCGGGGTACGGTCGCGCCCGCAATGCCGTCGCAGCTCGCCGAGTCGGATTGGAGCCTGCTGCTGTCCCGGATCGAGGGCGGCGCCTGTACGCCATTTCTCGGGCCGGGCCTCAATCTCGGCAAGCTGCCGCTGCCGGGTGATATTGCGATGCGGTGGGCGGAGGAGGGCGGCTATCCGCTCGAGGACCGCTGGAACTTCCCCCGCGTCGCGCAGTTCATGGCGCTGGAACGCGGGCCGCGCTGGCTGCTCGACGACCTGGCGACCACGCTGAGCACCGCCGGCGCCGAGGCGCTGACGCCGGACGACCCGCTGAGCATCCTCGCCGAGCTGCCCTTCACGACCTACGTGACGACCGCCCACGACGACCTGCTGGTGCGCGCGCTGCGGGCCAGCAAGAGCCGCTCGGCGCCGCGGCGGCCGCGGATCGACCATTGTCGGTGGAGCGACGGCCTGCGCTCGTCCTCGCTGGCGACCGCCTTCGAGCAGGACCCGAGCTATGTGCCCTCGGTGGATGAGCCGTTCGTGTTCCACCTCAACGGCCAGCTCCCGGTCGAGGATTCGCTGGTGCTGACCGAGGACGACCACTTCGACCTGCTGGTGGCGACCGCCCGCCACCCGAACCGCGTGCCCCCGCCGGTCCAGCGGGCGCTGCGGGGCGGGCCGCTGCTGTTCATCGGCCAGCCGCTGACCGACTGGAACTTCCGCGCGCTGCGTCGCAGCCTGTGCGGCGCCGACTTCAGCGGCCTGCAGGCCGGGACGGTCTCGGTGCACGCGCCGCTGCCCGCGGGCAACGACGAGGTGGTCCGCCTGGTCGAGCGCAACGACGCCCGGGTGAGCGTCAAGGTGTACTGGGGCAGCGCCCAGGAGTTTCTGCAGGAGCTGCGCGAGCGCTGGTCTCGCGGGTCGCGCAGCTGAAGCGCATTGAGCGTCCCTCCGGGAGTCGACACGATATGCCGTCCGCCGAATCCACGAGCCCATTCCCGGGACCCCGTCCATTCACCGCGGCCGAGCGCGAGCGCTTCTTCGGCCGCGCCGCCGAGCAGCGCGACCTGAGCGCGCTGGTGATCGCCCACCCGATCACCGTGCTCTACGGCCCGAGCGGCGCCGGCAAGACCTCGCTGGTCGCCGCCGCCGTCGCGCCCGCGCTCGAGCAGGCCGGCTTTCAGGTGCTCCCGATCGCCCGCGTCGGCGGGATGTTGCCGCCCGGCATCGACCTGTCGCGGGTGCATAATGTCCACAGTCTGGGCGTGCTGATGCACTGGCACCCGGGCGAGCCGACGATCGACGAGCTCGGCGCGCAGACCCTGGATTCGTTCGTGCATGCGCTGCCGCGGGCGAGCGCCGGCGCGGGCGGCGAGCGCCCGCTGGCGCTGATCATCGATCAGCTCGAGGACCTGTTCTCCGCCAGCTCGGCGCAGTGGGCCCAGCGCGAGGACTTCCTGCGCGAGCTCGCGGCCTGCCTGCGACCGGAGCGCGGCCGCGGCGGGCGCGAGCGGCCGGTGCGGATCCTGCTGGTGATCGACGAGGTCAAGCTCGCCGAGCTCGAGCGCCACGTCGCCGTGCTGCCCGACCTGATGCGCGTCCGCTACCGCCTCGAGCGCCTGGCGATCCCCGCCGCGGTCGAGGCGATCGTCGGACCCGCGAAGGCGGCGATCACCCGCGTCGACGCCGAGACCCTCGCGCGCGAGCTCGCCCAGCGGCGGGTGTGGATCGGGACCAGGCGGGCCGTGGTCGCCGGCGAGTTCGTCGAGCCGATGCACATCCAGCTCGCCTGCGAGGAGATGTGGCGCCGCGGCAAGCCCGGCCCGCTGGCGAAGACCTTCGACCCCGACGAGGCCCTGGCCCGCTTCTACGACGTCGGCCTCGCCAGGGCCCGCCGCAGCCGCGGCCGCGAGCGAAAGATCCGCCGGTGGTTCGCCGAGCAGCTGCAGACGCCCGACGGCGTCCGGGTCGCCGCGCTGCAAGGCAAGCGGACGACCGCCGGCCTCGACAACGACCTCGTCGAGCGCCTCGAGGCCGAGCACCTGCTGCGCTTCGAGGCCCGCCTGGGGACCCGCTGGGTCGAGCTCGCCCACGACCGCCTGCTGGCGCCGATCCAGCGCTCGAACGCCGCGTGGTTCGCCGCCCGGGCGCGCGCGGGTAGGTTCTGGCGGCGACTGGTGGTCGTGCTGCTGCTGCTCGCGGCCGCCGCCGGCCTCGCGTTCCTCGCCGACATCGGCTGGAAGCGCTGGCAGGCCCTGCAAGCCGAGAAGCTCGCGCTCGAGCAGGAGCGGGCGACGCTGCTCGAGGCCCGCGGGAAGCTCGAGCAGAGGCTCGAGCGCGGCGCGGGCGAGCTGGCGGTGGCGGCCCTCGGCGCCCGGCCGGCGGCGCTGCGCGCCGAGGTCGACGCCCTCCAGGTCGACCTGCGCGCGGTCCAGATGGTGCTCGCCGAGGCGGCCCGGTTCCGCCCCAACGCGCGCGACGTCGACATCGAGGCCGAGATCCTCAGCAGCTTCATCGCCATCGGCGGCGAGATGCCGGCCCTCGAGGCCCGCGTCGAGCAGGCCGCCGCCGCCCAGCAGGCGCTGGCGACCGAGCTCGCGGCCGCGAAGGCCCAACACCCCCAGCCCGAGCTGGCCGAGCGCCTGGCGGCCCTGGCGGACGCGTCCGAGGGCCCCGCGGCCGCGCTCGTCCGCGCCCGCAAGGCCATCGAGACCAGCCGCGCCGACTACACGCGCCACGCCGCCCGCTTCGCCCAGCAGCTCGAGGGCTGGGAGGTCCCGCCGCGCACCGGGGCGCCGCTGTCGGAGCGGGTCCGCGAGCAGGGCCGCATCTTCTGGCGCGAGGGCCTGCGGGCCCTGCTGCTCGGCGACCGCGAGACGGCGCGGGCCCGCTTCCAGCGGACCGTGGAGCGCGACGCCAACAACCCGGCGGCCCCCGACCTGCTGGGCCGGATGGCCTGGTCCGAGGGCAAGGCCGCGGACGCGGAGCCGCTGGTCCGGGAGGCCCTGGCGCGGAGCTCCGCCTACGGGCCCGCGCTGGCGAGCATGGGCCAGATCTACGCGCAGAAGGGCGCGAGCGGCGACGCCGTCCGCTGCCTGCGACGAGCCCTCGCGGTCCAGCCCGGCCTCGGCCTGGCCCACCTGGTGATGCGCGCGCTCGACGAGAAAGCCAGCACCACCGGCGAGCGCCGGGCCAAACCGGCCGCGGACAACCCCTGCGGGCCAACCGCGGCCCCGCCCAGCGAGGCCCTGCCCGGCGAGGCCCCGGTGAGCGACGCTCCGCCGAGCGAGTGACCCCCCGCGGGCCTCGCCGAATGCGTGACCCCGGCGAGCGAGACCCCGCCGAACGCGTGACCCCGGCGAGCGAGACCCCGCCGAACGCGTGACCTCGGCGAGCGAGACCCCGCCGAACGCGTGACCTCGGCGAGCGACACTCCGCCGAGCGAGTGACCCCGAGTAGAGCGGGTCAGCGCCGCGTTTACCGGCGCCTCGCGCTCACGGACACCCGATTGGCGGGCGCACACCGGGCGGCACCCGGCAGTGGTTCAGGTCGGGACATCCATCGGAGAGGTTGGTGATGAGGCCCGTCTCGCGCCGCGTGGGGCAGGCGTCGCGGCTGTTCGGGACGCCGTCGCCGTCGTGGTCCTTCGTCGAGTCAGGGCAGCCGTCCGCGTCCATGATCCTGTTGAACGTCTCGCGGGTCTTGGGACATTGATCCGTGTTGTTCGGCACGCGGTCGCCGTCGTGATCGTTCGGCGAGTCGGGGCAGCCGTCCGCGTCCCTGATCCTGTTGTAGGTCTCGCAGTCCCGGGGGCACTCGTCGACCGGGTCGAAGATCCCGTCGCCGTCACGATCGGCGGAGGTCGACGGGCAGCCCTCCCTGCACCCGGCCAGGTTGCCCGTCTCCGCGTAATCGGGGCACCGATCGAGCTCGTCGGCGATGCCGTCGCCGTCGCGATCCGGCGCGGGCGGCACCACGTCGGGGCAGCCGTCGTCGTCCTCGTGATCGTTGCGCGTCTCGGCCGCGTCGGGGCATTTGTCTCGGCTGTCGGGGACGCCGTCGCCGTCGCGATCCGGCGGG
>Ga0075152_10001277_pt1 | contig 18153 bp, 14 predicted proteins | sample JI61114C2DNA_FD_70964 | JGI IMG/M metagenome (GOLD analysis project Ga0075152, IMG submission 70964) | Wastewater effluent complex algal communities from Wisconsin, to seasonally profile nutrient transformation and Carbon sequestration -... | ecosystem: Engineered > WWTP > Effluent > Algae...
GCTGTTCTGGCCTGATTGCCTTTTAAAAGATTAACACCTGTCTCAAAACCCGCATACGAGATTAATGCTCCCGGAAAAATAATCTTCTCGGATACCTGACCGTCTTTATTATCAACCACATTGGTTGGAACGATTCCTTTTTGCATCAGCTCCTGCATGTACTCGTTGCGAGCCTTCTGACTCATGGCAGTGGAAGGATCAACAAACACAAACTGAACCTTGTCATCTGAATAAATACGGAATTCCTCCAGCGTTTCGCGAATTGACTTTTGCAATCGTCTGAAGCCGGCATTCAATTCTCCTTCCAGATAGACTTCCACATAAACTTTATCATCCAGCTCGCGCAAAACTTGTTTCGTTTGCTCTTTAATAGAGAAGCGTTTTTCTTCCGTGAGGTCAATCCGGAAAAAGTACTGTGACGCCAGCACATTGATAAGCACGAGCAGCACCAGTCCGTTGGCCAGCAACAGCAGATCACCCGTACGTTTGCTGTTAAACTTTACCATGACCGTGCGCTGAGGATAATTTTGGAAATCAACAGCATCAGCGCGCCTACGCTGATGAAATAAATGACATCGCGACTGTCGATCAGGCCTTTGCTTAAGGCTTCGTAGTGATACAGAATACCCAACTGTTTAATCAGCAATGCATTGGCCGACCAAACGTTTAAGGTTGACATGGACTCAAATCCTGAGAACACAATGAAGCAGAGAAAGGCCGCAAGAATAAAGGCTACAATCTGATTGGACGTAATGGATGACGCAACAATTCCTATCGAGCAAAAAACTCCGGCCAACAACGCAAGTCCAACGTAAGATCCAATAACACCCGGTGTATCAATGTTTCCTGCGGGATTACCCAGCGCGCTTACCGAGAAATAATAAATGACAGTAGGAAGCAATGCAAAAAGCACCAACAGAAAGCACGCGAGAAATTTTCCAAGAATTATATCCCAATCCGTTAACGGCTTCGTGAGCAGTAACTCCATCGTTCCCGACTTCCGCTCTTCAGCAAAGCTGCGCATCGTAATGGCCGGAATCAAAAATATAAAAACGTACGGGCCAAGTGAGAACAACGTGTCCATATCGGCATAACCGTAATCCAGCACGGATGTTTCCGGGAATACCCACATGAGCAGGCCCATGCCGGTTAGAAACACGCCAATCACCACATACGCGATGAGCGAGTTGAGAAAGCTGTTGAACTCTTTGGTTAGTACCCGGATCATGCTTCCTGCTTTGCGGTGAGTTCTCTGAAAATATTTTCCAACGATCCTTCCTCCTGTTTTAATCCTAAGAGCGAAAGCTTACGGTCAGCAGCGTACCGGAAAATTTCGGGACGCACATCCGCACCTTCGTTTACATAAACTCTGAATTTCGAATGATCCAGCTTCACAACGTTGTTAACACCTGAAATTTTACCGAGCTCATGATCATCCACCACACCTTCAAATTCCACAACAAGTGAAATGCTTTTGCCCTGTAGCTTCATCAGATTTGAAAGCGAATCATCGGCAACGAGCTCTCCTTTATTAATAACAATCACGCGGTCGCATAACGCTGAAACCTCCTGCATGATGTGCGTTGAAAAGATCACAGTTTTATTCTTGCTGATGCTTTTAATCAGGCTGCGGATTTCTAAAATCTGATTGGGATCCAGGCCGGTTGTCGGCTCATCCAGGATCAATACTTTAGGGTTATGGATCAACGCCTGCGCCAATCCCACCCGCTGCCGATAGCCCTTCGATAAGGTTTCTATTTTTTTATTCTGCTCAATGGTTAAGCCGCACAATTCAACCATCTCCTGAACTCTGCTTTTTAATGCTTTGCCATGAATTCCATACAGCCTTCCAACAAAACCCAGGTATTCATGCACATACATGTCGGTATACAGTGGATTATGCTCGGGCAAATACCCTGTAATTTTCTTTACCTCCAGCGGATGCGTAGTGACATCAAATCCGGCAACGGAAACCTCACCCGATGTAGGTGGCACGTACCCGGTCGCGATTTTCATGGTGGTAGATTTACCGGCACCATTCGGGCCCAGAAAGCCGACTATCTCTCCGGCTTCCACACGAAATGAGATCGCGTTAACCGCGTTCTGCGAACCGTACTGCTTTAAGAGATTTTTAACAACCAGCGACATACTTTAAGGGTTTGCTTCCGCGAAACGCTTCTGCAAACAAGCGCACAAAACTAAAGAATTTTATGATTTACGGCTTAGATTTGCAGTATGCCGGGTCACTTTAAAACAATCTGGCTTATTAATTGCCGTTTCACCTTTCATTACCACCCGGTTAACCCGAATCATGAAGAAGTTTTTTTTGCTCATTACCACGGTTATTTCGATCACCGCTGCCGCACAAACCAACTCCGGCTATGCCATTGAGTTTAAAGTCAACGGACTAAAAGATACCACCGCCTACCTGGGCTTCTACAATGCGGAGCAGACATACATCCGTGATACAGCCCATGTCAATGATAATGGACAATTTTCCTTTACAGGTAAAACGCCTTTGCCGCAGGGGTCGTATTTCCTGGTGTTAAAAAAAATTAAATTAATTGATATAATGATTGGCCCTGACCAGCACTTTTCAGTTGAAACAGACACAGCAGGTTTAAGAAAACCAGTCGGCAACATCACGATTAAAAATGATCTTGACAATAAACTCTATTATGATAACCTGGCACACCTTGCCGAACTCTCGAAGAAAGCCGAGCCCCATGTAAAAATCCTTAGGGACACAACGCTTAAAGACGAAGCAAAAAAGAAAGTTGCCCAGGAAGCGCTGAAAAAAATTAGCGAAGAGGATATGGAATTTAAAGAGAAGATTATACGTGAGCATCCGGAAACCATGACAGCCCGGCTTTTTAAAACCACCAAGCCAGTTGTTGTACCTGACCCGCCTAAGCGTGCTGACGGCAGCATTGATTCACTTTTTCAGCTTAAGTATTATCGCGAGCATTTCTTCGATAACTTCGATTTAAGCGATGATGCGTTGATTCGCATTGAACAGCCGCTGTATAAAAAGAAAGTAAACGAATATCTCGACAAGCTGTATGCACAACAGCCGGATACAATTATAATGGCCATTACAAGAATTCTCCAGAAGGCTAAGAAAAATCCGGAGACGTATAGGTTTCTGATGATTCAACTGACGAGCAAGTACGGAACGCCCGAATACATGGGTCTGGATGAAGTCTTTGTCTGGCTATACTACACCTACTATGCTACGGGCGAGATGGATTCCTGGGCTAATGAGAAACATAAAAAGAACCTGAAAGAGCTTGCCGATAATTATTGCAAAAGTCTCATCGGGAAAACTGGTCCCAACCTGATCATGCAGGATGCAGACTTCCAGCCCAAGTCTATGTACGACATCAAAACCAAGTATACGATTCTCTATTTCTTTGACCATAACTGCGGCCATTGCCGGAAAGAAACACCGGTGCTTGTAGAGTTTTACAAAAAGAACAAAGCAAAATTCAATGTAGAAGTATACGCAGTCGACATTGACACTTCAATGGCCGATATGCGGGCTTTTATCAAAACGATGGGCACTACCTGGATCACTGTAAATGGTCCACGTACCTATTTAAAAGTGCATTACAAGGAACAGTATGATGTACCAAGCTTCCCGACCCTTTATATCCTGGACGAGAAAAAGAAAATCATTGCAAAAAAACCACCGATTGAAAAGCTCGGTGATTTCTTAACCAACTACGAAAAGATTCAACGGCAAAAGGCAGCGAGTGCGATTAAGCAGCCAGAGCGGGTACCCTTTGATTGCAGCAAAACGTCTGTAAAAAGTCAGCCGCCCAAATCATAGTTCAAGACATTAAACTGACGTTTCAGGACAGAAATTACGCCCGTATAAAGACCTTTTGTAACATTTTTCACATTTTTCGAGTCTTACATGCAACTATTCGGGCATATCGGAGTATCTACTGTAGTATAAACCAGCTGTGAAATGGCATTTTTTGATAAGATTTTAGGAAAGAGCAAGAAAAAAGAGCTGAAGGCGAAGTGCCCGATCACCAAAGAGTCCATTGAACACGGTTTTGGTTACATGCTCACAACCTCGCAGATTGTTTCTTCAAAGAAATTCTGGGACATGGTAATGACAGAGCCCGAAACATTATCCTACACCGTATCGCATTTTAAAAATCAGCAGAGCGGCACACAGATGCGCAGTCTGATCTTCGAAAAGCACAGCTCGGTTGACAAAGCCTGGATGATCTCCGACAGTTGCATCAATTTATTTGAAGATGTTGATAAAGCAGAAGCCCGCGCGGATGCAAAAAGATGGTGGGAAAGTGAAGGATTGTATACGCCTTCTGAAGCAGGTAAAGCCGAAGAAAAATTAGATTCATCCATCTTCAATTCGTTAAAAGAATACGCAGTACTGGAAGCCGGAAGAAAACGCGTTGCTGCTGCATTATAAGATAGTTTAGTTACAGGTTTAGGTTTAGGTAAGAAACCCTTTCCCCCAGCAGGAAGGGGTTTTTTTTATGCCCTGGGGACTGCATAAGTTGCCTCAGAGATGTTCAGGTACTTCTCAAAAAATCTCTTGTACTTTATAATTTCCATTTTTAACAGAAACATACCACACTGATGAAACTGGTAAAAGGCCAGGTGGCATAAAATGTTTCGTTAAAATTCTCTTTATTCTTGTCGCAGCGGCTGGATCAACAGCAACCATATCTTCAATTCCGGTACTTATCAATACAGGAATTTTTTTATAGAAAGAATAATAACTGGGCATTTGCAAATCCAACGTGCTGTTTCTTCTTTCGTTTGCAAGGAAAAAGTAATATTTGATTTTTAATTCATTCCATCCAATGATCTCAGAAGATTCTCCGTCTTTTAAAGAATCCGTATCAATACCGGGTTCAACACTATGCGCTCTAAGCTGAATTCGAATTATAGCATTCTCAAGCTCACCCTTTTTCTCCAAATGTGCTATGAAGCTATCCAGCACGCTACAAATTGTTGAATCAGTGATTTTCGCTTCCGTTTGACTCAAGCATTCGACAGAGGAATATAGAAGAAAAGACAAGAAGAGCCATCTAAATTGCTTCATTGTATTTTTATTAATTATTCCGCTCAATCGTAAACTGCACCAACTGCTTTAACGAAGTCCGGTATTGAGAGTCTGGCAAGGTTTCCAGCAACGCCATCGCTTCCGCAAAGTACTTGTTCATCGCGGCCAGCGCATATTCAATGCCGCCTGATTTTTTTACGTACTCAATTACTTCCCGCACTTTCTTTGGCTTGTCGCTTTCGTTTTTGATGATCCGGATAATGCTCCGCCTTTCCAGCCACGGTGATTTTGATAAGGCATAGATCAGTGGCAGCGTCAATTTCTTTTCCTTGATGTCGATGCCCACCGGTTTGCCGATCTCATCGTCTCCAAAGTCAAACAGGTCATCCTTGATCTGGAACGCCATCCCGATCTTTTCGCCAAACAAACGCATGGTTTCTACCATGTCATCCCTGGCACCGGATGAGCTTGCCCCTACCGCACAGCATGATGCAATTAATGATGCAGTCTTTTGCCGGATGATGTCAAAGTAAACTTCTTCCGTGATGTCGAGGTTGCGGGCTTTTTCCATTTGCAGCAGTTCCCCTTCGCTCATTTCTTTAACTGCTTTCGACACGATGCTCAGCAAATTAAAATCTTTGTTCTCTATCGAGAGAATCAATCCCTTAGAAAGTAAAAAATCACCGACCAGCACAGCTACTTTATTTTTCCACAACGCGTTGATCGAAAAAAATCCCCTGCGATAGTTCGCGTCATCGACTACATCATCGTGCACAAGTGTGGCCGTGTGCAACAGTTCGATCAATGCAGCGCCCCGGTACGTTGACTCGGTAATCTGGCCGCTTGCACCTGCGCTCAGGAACACAAACATCGGGCGCATCTGCTTACCCTTCCGCTTTACGATGTAGTTCATTACCCGGTCGAGCAGCAAGATCCGTGTCTTCATCGAATCGCGAAACGTATGCTCAAACTCCGCCATTTCGCGAACAATGGGAGTTTTAATGTCCTCTAACCGTAAAGCCATGACCGCAATATTACGACCCCCTTACAGGGATTCAAAATGTGAAATTTAGTGTGTGTGCAAGGTTAAATCGGGTTAACCCAGTATATTGGATGCCATGTTTGGATTAGCGTCAGAAAGCGTTTGGGAATCGGTCGCGTTTGCACTCATTGTGCTGGCCGTGGCGATTATTGTCTCCCGTATTCTAAAGTTTGCTATCGACCGGTTTGTAAAAGCAGCCGCGCTAAAATTAAAGGTTGATCATACCCGCTACAAGTTCTTTAAAAATGCAACGGACTTCATAATCTACCTGATTGCTATTGTAGTCATTTTCCGATCCATTGAATCGTTGCGTGATTACGGCAATACACTCCTGGCCAGTGCCGGAGTATTGGCGGCCATTGTCGGTTTTGCTTCACAATCAGCATTCTCAAATATTATCAGCGGAATCTTTTTGGTAATCTTTAGACCTTTCAGTGTGGGTGACCGCGTTCAGATCGGTCAGCTTTATACGGGTGACGTGGAGGATATCACGTTGCGTCATACCGTTATCCGCAATTTCGAAAACCGGCTGATTGTAATTCCAAACAGCGTGATCAACAACGAAACCATCATTAATTCAACCCTGCATCATGAAAATGTTTGCATCTTTGTGGAGCTGACCATCGCCTTTAGCTCCGATACCGATAAGGCCATTAGCATTATCCAGCAAGAGGCTGAGAATCATCCGGAAACGGTTGATAACCGGACAGCAGAGGAGAAGAAAAATGGTGAGCCGAAAGTTAGTGTTCGCGTAATCAATTTAACAGAGTTCGGTCAGCAGCTCAGGGCATACGTCTGGGCAAAAGATCCCGGAAGCGGCTTTAATATTAAAACGGATTTATTCCGGTCCATCAAGAAACAATTTGATGTGCAGGGAATTGAAATTCCGTACCGGACGGTTTACATGAAAGAATTCCCGACTGCATGAAAGACATAGATAAACTGGCTGTCGATGAAAAGGTTATTCTTGAGCTGATCGCGTATAACAGGGAACAGCATGAGCGTACCAATAACATTCCGATTGACGAGCTGCTGAAAAAGATCGATCCGAACAAAGTCAATTGGATCAATATGGATGGTATGGGTGACCTGACCATCGTTGAGAAACTGCAGTCGCACTTCTGCTTTGATGCGCTTACGCTGGATGATGTGATTAATGACCAGCGACCCAAATCAGAAGAATACGATGATTATCTTTTCTTCACGCTGAAGATGCTATACCGCATTGAAGGCGACAAAATCGACTACGAGCAAATCAGCTTCATCCTGGGAACAAATTATTTGATTTCTTTTCAGGAAAAAGAGGGCGACTTGTTTGATGCATTCCGCGAACGTATCCGGCTCGATCAGGGGAAGGTTCGCAAGATGAAAGCCGATTATCTGATGTACCGCCTCATCGATATCATCGTGGATAATTACTACACCGTACTTGACAATATCGGTACGCAAATGGACGAGATCGAAGAGTGCATTTATACCGATTCAGCCGAGGAAGCCTTTAAAAAGATTCAGAGCATTAAAAAAGAGTTGATCTTTTTGCGCAAAGCTGTTTATCCGTTGCGTGAAGCGTTAAGCAGGGTGATAAAAGGCGAGACGAGTTTTGTACAGGAAGAAAACCTGCGCTATTTCTCGGACGTGTACGATCACACCGTTCACGTGATCGATACACTCGAAACCTACAAGGACCTTACCGCAAGTCTGCTGGATATTCACATGAATACCATGAACAACCGGATGAGCGAGGTGATGAAGCTGCTGGCTGTCATCACAACTATCTTTATTCCATTAACCTTTATTGCAGGTATTTATGGGATGAATTTTGATTGGATGCCCGAACTTCGTGAAAAATGGGGTTATCCAATCGTATTAGGAATTATGGCGATAATCGCTGCGGGGATGGTCTATTACTTTAAAAGGAAAAAATGGTTTTAGCCATTATCGGCAATACCTTCCACCCGTACCTCAACTAATTCAGGAATTGTTTTTACAAGTTTCAGAACTTTGATCTTGTAGTTGAACAACGTAAACTCCTCACCTTCTCTCAACGAAGCGCGATTGTACGTTAGCAATCCAGCCAGTGTTTCGTATTCCTCTGATTCCGGAAAAGGCTCACGCAACAGCTTATTAATATCATACAGGGATGATTGTGCCACGATCTGGTAAACCTGCTTATCGATGGTCGTAACGATCTGGGCTTCATGGTCGTGCTCATCCTGGATATCCCCTACCAGCTCTTCAAGAATATCCTCCAGTGTAACCAGGCCAATCGTTCCGCCAAACTCACTTACAACAATCGCCATCTGAATTTTCTTCTTTTGGAAATCGCGTAGTAGTGCATCAATAGGCATGGTTTCCGGAACATATTGAACCGTACGCATCACATCCCGCAACGTTTGCGTTTTGCTTCCCTGTTCATTGGTAACATACGCCCGGATAATATCTTTCGCGAAAACAACCCCGATTATCTCGTCCAGTGAAACTTCATATAATGGATACCGCGAGTAGCCTTCCTTCAATACGATATCCATTGCTTCGCGCACCGTAACTTCTGATTTGATTGCGCTTATTTTCATGCGTGGCACCATTACCTGGCGAACCACCCGATCGTCAAAATCAAATACGTTTTGAATAAGCTCGCGCTCAGAGGGTTCGATTGCTCCGCCTTCTTCACTTTCCGCGATGATCAGCTTAAGTTCATCTTCGGAGTGGATATCCTGATCGCCCATGGGCTTAATGCCAAGCATGCGAAGGAACAGGTTGGCCATTCCATTTAATAACCAGATAAACGGACGACATATGTAATAGAATATCTGAAGCGTTATTGAAACCCGCATCGATACGGTCGCGGGGTAACGAATGGCTAATGTTTTTGGCGCAAGCTCGCCAAATACGATATGCAGAACGGTCAGCACCACGAAGGCAAAAGGTACAGCTATGCTATGCGCAAGGCTTTCGCTCATTTCAAAACCCAGGCCGTGCATCGCGCTCAGAATTAATTCGGATACAACATCTTCCCCTACCCAGCCTAATCCGAGACTGGCCAGCGTGATACCCAACTGCGTGGCTGCCAGGTATCCATCCAGATGATCAACGATGTGAAGCGTCCACTTCTTCGAGAGACTTTTCTTTTCTAATGCGATCTGAGACGAACGTACCTTAACGATAGAAAACTCCGCAGCCACGAAAAAACCATTTGCAAAAACGAGGAAGATTGTGAGAATTATCTCAAAGGCCATGGCTTGAATTAAGCCCGTAAAGGTACGAATAAGTAGCGGGATTCGTGGAATAGGCCCAAAGCAGCTGAAAGAGCAATGCTAAGTTGGTCATAGCGAGATTTTTACTCAATCCCTCCAACCGCGCCCAAAGTAAAAAAGCCGGCTTAAACCTTCGCGGCCTTGTGGCGCGATCCCCAGTTCAGAAACCTGAAAAGGGGATGCCGGAACAAGTCCGGCAATAATCAAAGCTTCTCTTCAAGCGCGGTAATTTTTGCCTTCGCTTCTTCCTTGCCTAACGACAATGCTTTTTTATACAGATCAATCGCCTGACGGATCGATGCTTTTTTCTTTTTCGGAGCAAGTTTCGTGCGGTTGGCTGTTTCTTCTACAGCCTGAGCTTGTGCAAAGTACGCATCAGCTTCACTCATTTTCGACTTGAGTATCATTTCCTGGATCTTGTTTTCTGAGGACGCCAGCTCTTCTTCCTTTAACCGGATTTCCTCTTCTTTACCACTCAAGTCTTCCTCTTGTAGCCGGATCGTTTCACTCAGGTTTTGATTTTCATTGCGCACGCGTTCAGCTTCTTCCTGCAATACAATGACCTCCTGTGATTTTGTAACTAGTTCAGCTTTCAATTTTTTAATTATCGAGGAAAGTGAATTCGCAGTGCCTTTGGATTTTTTTAGCTGCGCCTCCAGATCGGAAATCTTATCTTCCGTTTCCCGAACATAGTTGTTCAGGTCTTTCATGCGGGCCGTATAATTATCATAGGTTGTTCCTTCAACCATGTTCACGCGCAAGAGCTGGCGGTTCGCGTCAATGGAATCCATGAGCGTACCTACATCCTGTAACGTTTGCGCCATACGCTGAGAAGTTTCCAGCTCGCTTCGCAGCGAGTCAACTTCTGATTTCAGCTTGGCTTTTTCCTGATTGTCGCACGCTGTTACAGCAATTGCTAATGCAAGCAGGGGAAGTATGTTTCGTAGCATATCATGAGGGTTAGGTTGACAAAAATACATTCCTTTTTGTGTCAACCGGTGTTGGGCTCAGAAATATTTTACGGTATAAAAACTATCCGTCATGCTGAGCGCAACGAAGAATCCCCAATTATGTGCATTGAATCGGGGATACTTCGGCTTTGCCTTAGCATGACGGTTCGCCCTTTGGGCTTTCTCCAAACGTGGTTGCTGTCAGATTTTCTTTTCCAGTTCGTCAATTTTAGGCTGTGCCTCTTCCTTTCCCATCTGGAATGCCAGCTTATAAAGTTCCAGGGCCTGCATACGGCTTTCCTTCTTCTTGCGTGGTGCGAACTTCGTTCTGTTGGCCGTTTCTTCCACTGCCTGAGCACGAGCATAGTACGCGTCTGCTTCGGTTTGTTTGGAAACGGTTCGGATCTCATCCAGGTTTGTCTGTAACAAAGTCATCTCCTGCTGGGTCACCCTGATCCGCTCCTCGTGTTCAGCTAGCTGCGAGTCTTTCAGGCTAATGGTCTGAACAAGGTTGCCATTTTCACTTTTGTACTGTGCGACAAGTGTTTGCAGTGATGCCATCTCGTTGTTTGCATTCGCCAATTCGGTCCGCAGCTTTTTGATTGTCACGGCAAACGAGCTGGCTTTCGACATGGATTTCTTCGTGGCCTTCTCCAGGTCGGCAATTTTCTTTTCAGTTTCCTTCACGTAATTATTAATATCCGTCATGCGCGCCACATAATCGTTGTAGGTAGTGCCTTCCACCATACTTGAGCGCAGTAGCTGTCGACTGGCATCGATGGAGTCCATCAGCATGCCGACTTCCATCAATGTCTCGGTAGCCTGCTGACTTTCGTTCAATTCGTAATTTAGCGAATCAACCTGAGCGGTAAGACGCTCTCTTTCCTGCCTTCCGCAACTAAAAAGTCCAACAACAGACAAAATTAACATGAGGTTTTTCATCATAGCAGTTTGTATTTATAGGTTAAAAAATTACACGACAGTTTTATATAGTTAGAACGATGGTAATACCAGAATATTTATACACGTAGACTAAGTGCGGATACGAGCGTTAGGTTGCCAATAGAATCATTGAGTTTATAGTTTAGCATATCGTAAACTCAATTAACTTACGCACGTATATAGTAATAGCTCACCTTCTTTTTTCCTCGTCATGCAAAAGTTAGTTACCGATCACACACGACTTTCGGACTCCGGCAAGCCGAGAGTTATTATTATTGGCGGTGGTTTCGCAGGTCTTGAAATCGCGAAAGCGCTGAAAGGATTCAACGGAGAAACCGTTTTATTCGATCGTTACAATCATCACACATTTCAGCCATTGCTTTACCAGGTCGCAAGCTCGGGGCTCGAAAGCAGTTCGATTATTTTTCCATTCCGAAAGAGGTTCGTCAAGCAAAATGATTTTTATTTCCGGTTGGGAGAGGTAATTTCTATTCATCCAACGGAAAATTGCATTGAAACGACCATCGGCAGTGTGAAGTACGATTACCTCGTGATCGCCAATGGCGCCACAACAAACTACTACGGTATGACGGATGTGGAAGACAATTCACTTCCACTGAAAAGCATTATCGATGCCATCAAATTAAGAAACAGGATCATCCGCAATTTTGAAACAGCGCTCTTAACAGACGACCGTGAGATGATGGACAGCCTGATGGACTTTGTGATTGTTGGTGGTGGCCCGACAGGTGTTGAACTTGCGGGTGCTTTAGCCGAATTAAAAAAGCATGTCTTCCCTCACGATTACAAGGAGCTCGACATCAACATGATGGATATTCATCTCGTGGAGTCAGGTGATCGGTTGCTGGGTGGAATGTCTCCCATCGCCTCACAAAAAGCGCTGGAATATTTACAAAAAATGGGCGTGCATGTACACCTGAACAAGGCAGTAAAATCGTACAACGGGCACGAAGCCGTACTCAGTACAGGAGATAAGCTTATCGGTAAAACAATGGTTTGGGCAGCCGGTGTTAAGGGCCAGCCCCTGCCGGGCTTAAGCTCTGAAGTTGTAGGCCGCGGAGCACGCATTAAGGTGGATGAGTTTAATCGTGTGAAGGGATATGAAAACATCTTTGCCATTGGTGACGCAGCCATCATGGAAGGCGGAGATCCGAAATTTCCGAATGGCCACCCGATGATGTCGCCCCCGGCCATGCAGCAGGGACAATTGCTGGCAGAAAATTTAATAAGGCTTCAGGAAAAAAAATCAATGAAGCCTTTTCGCTACAACGATAAAGGTTCCATGGCCACCGTTGGCCGCAACAAAGCTGTAGTTGACCTGAATGTTTTCAACGGACAATTCCGCACGCAAGGATTGCTTGCCTGGTTCCTTTGGATGTTCGTTCACCTGATCTCATTGATTGGATTTCGGAACAAGTTCTTTGTCTTCTTCAGCTGGATCTGGAGCTACTTCTCGTACGATAAAAGTAACCGCCTGATCATCAGTCGGAATAAAGAAGGCATTATTTAACTGACAGTTCAGGAATTTATTACCTTGGCGACTTCTTCAATGAGAACCGGGGAAAGACACCTAAAGTACCACACGCCCTTATCGGGAGCCGGTGTATTAATTGCACTGGGAATTATTTTCGGAGACATCGGTACGTCCCCACTGTACGTATTTAAAGCGATCGTTGACGAAGAAGTCATCAGCAAAGAGCTTGTGTATGGCGGACTCTCCTGTATCATCTGGACACTCACGCTGGTCACCACCGTTAAGTATGTATACCTGGCCCTAAATGCCGATAACAAAGGTGAAGGCGGTATTTTTGCCTTATATGCCCTTGTAAGAAGATACAAGGCCCAATGGGTTATCTATCCAGCCATTATTGGCTGTGCCACGCTGATCTCAGATGGTTTTTTGACTCCTGCCATTTCAGTTTCCTCCGCGATTGAAGGATTAAGAATTTACAGCCCGGATATCCCTACTGTTTCCATCGTTATCGCCATACTGGTTGCCCTGTTTCTGTTTCAGCAGTTTGGCACAGGCACAGTCGGCAAAACTTTCGGGCCCATCATGTTTGTATGGTTCAGCGTGATTGGAACGTTAGGATTTCTTCAGCTTATTCAAAATCCCGGTGTGCTGGAAGCGGTCAATCCGATGTATGCCGTTAATCTGTTAATAAAATATCCAGGCGGCTTCTGGATTTTAGGTGCAGTATTTCTGTGTACCACAGGTGCAGAAGCCTTGTATTCCGACCTTGGCCATTGCGGTAAGAAAAACATTCGGGTAAGCTGGGGTTTTGTTAAGATCTGCTTGCTGTTAAATTATTCCGGACAGGCTGCATGGTTATTAACCCACGAAGGAACCATGCTCAACGGGCAGATTCCATTTTATGGTTTGATGCCGGAGTGGTTTCTCCCGTTTGGTATTGGTATTGCAACACTGGCAGCCATCACGGCAAGCCAGGCATTGATCTCCGGAACGTTCACGCTGGTGAACGAAGCGATGAAGCTGAAGCTGTGGCCAATGATGCGCGTACGTTTCCCGAGCCAGCTGAAGGGGCAGATCTATATTCCCGGTATTAACTGGATTTTGATGTCGGGATCAATTTTGGTGGTCCTCATCTTTCGCGAATCCTCAGCAATGGAAGGCGCATACGGGCTTGCGATCACGTTTGATATGCTGATGACGACATCGTTGCTGGTGTATTATTTTTCGCTCTATAAGAAATCAACATTTCGATCACTGGGTCTTGCGCTTATGTTCTTCACGTTAGAAGGCATGTTCCTGGTATCGAACCTGAGTAAGTTTCCGCATGGCGGCTGGTTCTCGTTCACTATAGCGGGCATTTTGTTTTGGGTGTTGTTTATTCAGCTCCGCGCGCGCGGGCTTCGAACCCGGCATACCGAGTTTGTCGATCTGAAGCATTACGAAGATATGATCCGTGATCTTCAGGCCGACACAACTGTTCCAAAGGAAGCTACCAATCTGGTTTATCTCGCGGTAGCAGATAGTAAGAAGTATATCGACTCCAATATCATCTACTCCATTTTCAGGAAACGACCGAAGCGTGCGGATGTTTACTGGTTCCTGCATGTGGATACGGTTGATAATCCATTCACCAGTAAATACTCCGTTGAAACAATCATTCCCAAGAAATGCTTCTTCGTACGGATCAAGCTTGGATTTAAAGCTGATCACCGGTTGAACTTATTATTCAACCGCATCATTCACGAAATGGCTGACTCATCTGAGATTGATTTGATCAGTCCGTACCCGTCATTGCACAAGTACAGCATGACAGCCGACTTTAAATTTATTATCATCCAGTCGTGGGCTTCGGTAGACAGTGAGATTTCGGCTTTCGACAGGTTCGTCATTCAGAGTTACCGAATTCTGAAAAAGTATAGCCTTTCAACGGAAGCACATTACGGCATTGAAGCTTCCAACCTCGAGATTGAAAAAGCTCCCATCCAGGTTGGCCCTGCAGCGAAGATCAAAATCAAACGCGAAGAAGGCGATTAGTCTATTTTTTTAATTATCCGAATCCGGACGGTTTCGTTCGCTTCTGACCGATAGCGGATAGAATAACCTTGGATTACAAGTCTGAAATCAACTTTTTTGGCTGGCACTGATATTGAAACCGGCAGGATAAAAACCTGTACGCCATGCTGAAAAACTATTTCAAAATCGCCCTCCGCAATATGCTGCGGAACAAGGTTTACTCCCTCATTAACATCCTGGGCTTATCGATTGGTGTTGCGTGTTGCCTGCTGCTGGCGTTATACATTCAGGAAGAGTATTCCGTAGATAAACATCACGCACGTGTTGAAGATGTGTACAGGATTACAACCTCATTCAAAAACATCAACAATTTCCGTGAAAGTGCCACTTGCTCTCCGCCTATTGCTATGGCGATGAAGGATGAAATTCCCGAAGTTGAAGTGGCGGCTCGTTTGTTAAATCCTCCGGGCGTTTCACAAAACCTGATCAAATACGAAACGAACATGTTTTACGAGTCGGATGGCTTCATTGCCGATTCAACCATCTTCTCTATTCTTAGCTACGATTTTATCGAAGGCAATCCTGATAAAGCACTCACCGAACCAAATTCGGTAGTTCTGACAGAAGCCCTTGCGAAAAAGATTTTTGGTGATGTGCCCGCCATGAACAGAATTATTTCCATTAGCCAGGGCGGACCAACAGCAGATTTTAATGTTACGGCAGTGGTTCGCGAAAAAGGTAATAGTCACCAAAACCCGCACTTCTTTACTTCTATGGCAGGGGGCGGTTGGGCGGACTACATGAAAGAGCCTCAATTGATCGGTGAGTGGGCCGGACAGAACTTTGTCCCCTCCTACCTGAAGCTCAATCCCGGCCATGACAAAGATGAAGTGATCCGAAAAATGAATGAGATTCTTATCAAACACGGTGCAGAAGACATGAAAGCGTTGGGCATGAGCAAGACATTGTCGCTTGAGCCTGTTCAGGATATTTATCTTTATTCCAGCATTAGCCAAAGCCCGCGTATTACGTACATCTACGTGATCGCAGCCATTGCAATTTTCATTTTATTAATTGCCTGCATCAATTTTATGAATCTCTCAACCGCCAAAGCAGCAAAGCGGGCGGGTGAAATCGGAGTTCGCAAAGCGATGGGTGCGTTCAGAAGTTCGCTAGTAGGTCAAATCCTGGGCGAAGCCATGATCATTGTAGGCATCTCCATTACTATCAGCGTAGGCATTGTGCAACTGGCTCTGCCGTTATTTAATCAGCTGACCGGAAAGACGGTTTCGTTCGGATCTGATGACATGCTTTACTTTGGAGCCGCATTGGCAGCCATTACTATACTTACCGGTTTAATAGCCGGAAGCTATCCGGCATTTTACCTTTCTTCTTTTAAGCCTGCAGAGGTATTAAAAGGTAAAGCAAGGGTTGGGAGCTCTTCCGGATTTCTTCGCCAGACGCTGGTGGTATTCCAGTTTATTATTGGCATCACACTTATCTGCGGGATGCTGGTGATCAACAAGCAATTGAAGTATATGAGCAATACGAACCTGGGCTTTAATCCGGATGCAAAAATAGTCCTTCCATTACGTACGGGTACAGCACAGAAAAATGCTCCGGCTTTCCAGAAAGAGCTCAGCACGTTGGCGGCAGTCGAAGCTGTTTCAGCTACCGACTATGTTCCGGGTTCACCTATTTTCAGCGACTTCAGGATTTACAAGAAAGGCGAGAACATGGAGAACGGAATTCTTCATCGCATCAATTACATCGACTTTGGCTACCTCGAAATGATGGACATAAAAATTATTGCGGGCCGCTCGTTTGTAGTGGAAGAAGACAGCACAAACAATATGGTGATTAACCGGGCAGGAGTTGTTGAATTGGGATTAACACCCGAAGAAGCTATTGGAGCTGAATTGGCGATGGACTGGCAAGGAAGACACATGACCTTTATTGTGGTTGGTGTAATGGAGGATTACCATCAGGTATCTCTTAAAGAGAAAATTGTTCCCACGGCTTTCTTCAAAAGGAGTTCGGATCGAACCCTGGATCACATTGTAGCCAAGCTTTCAACAACTGACATAGCCGGCACCCTGACAGCCATCGAGGAAAAATGGAAAGCCATTAACCCAGAAACACCTTTTGAATTTGTCTTTCTGGATGAGCGACTTCAGAAGCAATACGCTGAAGACGTTAGGGTAGCACAAATCATAACCGTATTTACGGTAATCGCCATCGTTATCTCCTGCCTGGGACTATACGGTCTCTCCACCTACATGGCTGAACAGCGGTTCAAAGAAATTGGCGTACGCAAAGTACTGGGCGCTGACGTAAGTCAGATCGTTATGCTCATGTCAAAAGAGTTTGTCAGATTAATCATCATTGCTTTTGTGATTTCGGTGCCGCTCGGCATTTATATCATGACTCAATGGCTTAAAGGCTTTGAGTATAAAACCACTGTTGATGCATTGATCTTTGTTTATGCCGGTCTTGCCGCATTGCTGATTGCCCTTGTTACCGTGAGCTTTGAGTCATTCAAGGCAGCCTCTACAAATCCTGTTAAAGCGTTACGTACCGAATAATATAACCTCTATGTTCAAGAATTTCTTAACCATTGCCTGGAGAAACTTGCTCCGAAACAAGCTTCACAGCTTCATCAACATTACTGGCTTGGCCATCGGGGTAAGCGCCTGTATGGTGATCTATCTGATTGTAGATTTTGAGCTCAGCTTTAATAAAAAGCATGAAGGGTACGACCGCATCTACCGCGTTCACTCCTCTTTCCAGGGAGTTTTCTCAGGATTGAACCGGGGGGTGCCAACCGCAGCCGGGCCAACTATAAAAGATGAGTTTAAAGGTGTTGAGGCCGTTACATCATTCCAGATTTTCAGTTCCAAAGTTGAAATTCCATCCGCAGGTGAGAAAAAAGATCTTGAGGTGCAGGAAAAAATCATTCTGGCAGAACCCTCATTCTTTTCCGTTTTCAAGTCTTATGAATGGGTTGCCGGATCGCCAGAATCGCTGACAGAACCCTTTAAGGTTGTGCTTACGGAAAGCCGGGCTGAGACCTATTTCGGAACACGTGACCCGTTACACGTACTGGGAAGAGAAATTATTTATAGGGATTCGTTGAACACTACGGTTGTTGGATTGATTAAAGATCTTCCATTCCATACCGACATCGATATGACTGACTTCATGAGCTACAGCACTATCGAAAAAAGCTGGTTGAAGAAAAATGTAAGGTTGAACGACTGGCAAAGTGTAAACAGCAGCTCTCAGTTGTTTGTACTGCTGGATAAAACTTCAAATGTTACAAAATTCACCGAACAGTTTTCCATTCTCCAAAAGCGCTACAAAGAAAAAAGCACGTGGGATGTAGAGAACACATTCAGTGCGCAACCCTT
>Ga0075152_10001279_pt1 | contig 18146 bp, 16 predicted proteins | sample JI61114C2DNA_FD_70964 | JGI IMG/M metagenome (GOLD analysis project Ga0075152, IMG submission 70964) | Wastewater effluent complex algal communities from Wisconsin, to seasonally profile nutrient transformation and Carbon sequestration -... | ecosystem: Engineered > WWTP > Effluent > Algae...
CTGCTGCTGGCGACGGTGCCGGTGCCTGCCTGGGCGAATCCTTGGCCTGTGAGACTGATCGTGCCAGCCCCAGTCGTGCTGACCGCCGAGTTTAAAGTCAGGTCCCCCACGCCGCCCGCATTGGTGTCAGCAGCCAAGGTCACCGGTCCTCCCGATGCCGACACGGCCCCACTGACCGTGACATGGTTCCCAGCGGCTATCCTCACACCACCTGAGCCACTCGCGACGCTGCCAGCGATCACCAAGTTCGCGACACCATTCAGTGATTCGAGCCTGATAGCCGACACCCCAGCGCCGCCGGTAGCATTCACATCTGCTCCAGCCGCCGTTTGCAGCGTTCCGTTCGCCGTCGTTATGTCCACGGTTCCCCCGGAGGTGGTGATGTCGTTGTTGATGTTGAAAGCTCCGGCACCAGTCACATCAGCATTAAAAACACCACCAGAGGTCGTGATGGCCGCAGACAGAGTGCTCGCGTTTACTGCGGCGATGTCGATCCGCCCGCCACCGGTCGAGACCGAACTCCCCCCGAGTGAAACCGCGCCCGTGACACTAACAACAAGATTTCCTCCCTGCGTATCGAGCGTCATGGCCGCATTCTGGGTAAAACCCACGCCACTGACCAACATGCCACCGCCACCGGTCTGCATATTTGCCACCTGAGTCACTGAACCTGCACCTGAATTGTCACTGTTGGCGTTGAAGATCAAATTTACCGCATTCGGCACATTGTTTCCGCCCGCTCCCGACTGCGTGATCACCGCATTGATCGCGATGTCATTGTGCGCATTCAGCGTCAGCGTTCGCCCACTCGTCGTCACCAAGTCATCCAGCGGCACCGTGGACGAGATCGTGATGTTCCCCGCCTCCACCCCACCTCCGTTGGCATTGATGATTACATCTCCGCCTTCCAGTTGCGCCAGCAGATTGCTGACGAGGATTACCGACGATGGCGCTGTCGGCGTCCAGACTCTTCCTGAAAAGGACCCGCCGGACTGCGGCCCTGTCGAGTTGATCGTCACGTTAAAGGCAGCGCCTGCCGGCAAGGCGACTCCAGCCAGTGCAATCCAGATCGTGGGCAATACCTGCTGAATGAGTCGAAGGATCGTTTTCATAATACCGGCTATGATGACTTGTCCCTACACTGCGGCATTCAAGCCTCGTCGCCAAGCCTGAATCAGGGCTGACTTTTGAGGCAAGACAGGACGGGTTGCTCACCAAATCGTGACTCCAATGGTCACTCAATGAAGCAGTTTACGCCGGATACTTCCACGGGGCGCGATACTCGCGGCGGAGGAGCTTGGAGGCTTCGGGGTCGCCGATGATTTCTTCCTTTTCGGCATCCCACTGGAGGCTGCGTCCGATGCGCCAGGAGATCATGCCGAGGAGTGGGAGGCAGCTTGAGCGATGGGCGCTCTCGATGTCGGCGACGGGGGCGCGTTTCTTGTCGATGGCGTCGATGAAGTCGGCCCAGAGAGCGCCGATGTTGTGGCCATCACCTTCGGGTTCCTGGAGTTGGTTATCGCCGTGGATGGCCTCGCCCTTGCCATCCGCAGGGTAAAAGGTCCAGCCGTCCTTCCAGCCGATGTGGAGGGTGCCTTTTTCACCATAGAAGTAGGCACCGACCTGGTGCTTCTCGGCGTTGTTTCCGGCGAACTTGCGGTGTTCCCAGACAGCGGTGAAGCCTTCGAACTCAAAGGTGGCCACCTGATGATCAGGGGCGTCGGTGGTCTGCTCTTTGTCATTGAGGATGGCGGTGCCGACGACATCACGCCCACCGGTGCAGAAGACGCGCTTCGGGCCTTTTTGGCCGCTCCACCAGAGCACTTGGTCGAGCCAATGAACGCCCCAGTCACCCATGGTTCCGTTCGCATAGTCCAGGAAGCCACGCCAACCGCCGGGATGTAGCTTTGAATTGAAGGGCCGCATCGGTGCTGGGCCGCACCAGAGGTCCCAGTCGAGGCTTTCGGGCACTTTGGCGTTCGGCTTTGGCAGCTCCGAACCACCTCGACTGTGGGCAAAAAGTCGAACCATGCCGACCTTGCCGACTTTGCCGGACTTCAGAAAATCCATGGCAGCGACGTGATGCGGACCGATGCGGCGGTGCAGTCCGACCTGGACAGTGACGCCCGCCTTCTTCGCCGCTTCCACCATGGCGCGACTTTCGGCGATGGTGTGGCCCGTGGGCTTCTCGACGTAAACGTGAGCACCGGCTTCACAGGCGGCGATGCTTTGCAGCGCATGCCAGTGATCCGGCGTGCCGATGATGACCACCTCGGGTTTTGCTTCAGTGAGTAGCTGGCGGTAGTCTTTGAAGCCCTTCGGAGCTGTGCCCGTCTCGGATTCGATGTCGGCGATGCCGTTCTCCAGCACGTTCGCATCCACATCACACAGCGCCACGACCTGACAGCGACCAGAGGCGATGGCCTCACGCAAGATGTTCATGCCCCACCAGCCGCTGCCGATGAGGGCAGTGCGGTATTTTTTCCCCTCAGCCGCTTTCAGAGGCAAGGCGGAAAGTGAAACGGAAGCAGCGGTGGCAGTGGAAAGAAAGGTGCGTCGGGAGGTCATGATGAATGTCTCAGCATGAACGGCCCGGCGGCGTGGCGTCAATCGTGGAATCTCATCACGCATCCCGATGCGTCGGCGTCGGTTTGCCGGGGCGGAAGTGCTCTTCGTGCTCCAGGGTAGAGGTTAGGCTGGCAAACTTGGGCGTCGTGGCGGCGAGCGAGTCATGCACGGCCTGCATCAGGCCCGCGGGATCTCCTTCCGCACGCAGATTGATGATGAGCTGCCCGCCTTCACTCGGCTCATCGAGCTCCATGCCGAGTTCGGGCGTGCTGTCGCTGCGCACGAGATTGATGCTCGCCAACTCTCCCGCGATGCCGTCATCGGGACTGTAGGTCATTTTGAAATGAGCGATCTCGGCATTCATCGCCCGCAGCCGCTGCTGCACTTCGGTGGCGAGCGCTTTGAGGAAATCATTGGCTTCAAACTCATCGGCAGCGGCAAGACTCACCGTCGCATTCAGCCAGCCGAGCAGCGCTTCACCTTCGGCATAGACTTCGTAATCGACGAGCATGGAGTTTTTCTTCGACTGCTCATCTGTCATGAGCTGTGCAAAGAGATCCACGAGCCCGTCGCCCGAGCGCGGAGCAGCGCAGACGATCTTGGAAGCTGGAAACTCGCGCGTCAGCACACTTACCAGTTCTTCGCGTTCCGCATCGGCGATGAGGTCGCTCTTGCTAATGACGATGATGTCCGCCTCTTCGAGCTGCTTCTTGAAAATGTACACAACCTTGCTGGAGAAACTGCCACCTGCATCCAGCCCGAAGACGCGGCGCGCGCGCACCGGATCGACGAGCACCGCCAGCGGCGCGATGGTGAAGGCATCTCCATACATGCGGCGCAGTGGATAGGTCACGGTAGCGACGAGGTCCGTGCAACTCCCCACCGGCTCTGCGATGAAGACATCAGGACGTTCGCCCTCAGCGAGCCTGCCTGCGGCATCCACGAGTGAACCAAAGCGGCAGCAAAAGCACCCGCCCGCGATCTCCTCCGTGGCAAATCCTTGCCCGCGCAGCAGCTTCGTGTCCACGAGACTGCCCGCTTGATCATTCGTGATGAGCCCCACCTTCAAACCTTGATCGCTGAGGTAATGCGCGAGCTTGCCAACGGTCGTGGTTTTACCAGCGCCGAGGAAGCCGCCGATCATGATGTAACGTGCTTTGGGGGAGGACATGGGGGAAACGTTTGTGGCGTGGGTTGCGAGAAGGCGCAAGCCCCGTTGAGCCATCAACCAGACGTACGAGTCTCCAGGATTGTTACGACGTGATTCGCGAGCGACGAGCAGCATTAAGCCGAAGCCGAGCACTGCGGGATCAAATCATCACGCAGTCGAGGAAGTTGGCGACGAACTCGTTTTTCGGGTTCTCGCGGAGTTGAGTTGGGGAGCCGACTTGCTGGATGTGGCCTTCGTGGAGGATGACGACGCGGTCGGCGAGTTCGAAGGCTTCGTCTTGGTCGTGGGTGACGAAGAGTGTGGTGACTCGCGTTTCGTCGTGGAACTGGCGGAGCCATTTGCGCAGGGTTTTGCGCACTTTGGCATCGAGTGCGCCGAAGGGCTCGTCGAGCAGCAGGACCTGCGGGCCGACGGCGAGGGCACGGGCGAGGGCCACGCGTTGCCGCTGGCCGCCGCTGAGTTGCGTGGGGTAGCGGTCGCCGTAGCCTTCGAGAGCGATGCGGCGCAGCAGCTCGGTGACGCTGCGGTCAATGTCTTCGCGTGAGGGGCGCTCGGGGCGTTTCATGACGCGGAGACCGAAGGCGATGTTCTCCGCGACGGTCATGTGATTGAAGAGCGCGTAGTTTTGAAACACGAAACCGGCCTTGCGCTCGTAGGCGGTGCGGTTGGTGACATCGCTGCCGTGAAACTTGATGCTGCCCGCGCCTTCATCGGCGAATTCGAGTCCGGCGATGATGCGCAGCAGCGTGGTCTTGCCACTGCCGCTGGGGCCGAGCAGGGCGACGAGCTCGCCGGTTTTGACTTCGAGATCGACTTTCTTCAAGGCGTTGAAGCTGCCGAAGGTTTTGGAGATGTGGTGGATGTGGATGCTCATGCTGCTCCTCGTGGGGTGGTCGTCAGAGTTTTTAAAATCAGGGTCACCAGCGCGAGCAGTGCGAGCACGGACGCGACGGCGAAGGCGGGGACAAACTGGTATTCGTTGTAAAGGACCTCGATGTGCAGCGGCACGGTGTTGGTCTTGTTGCGGATGTGGCCGCTGACGACGGACACCGCGCCGAACTCGCCCATGCTGCGGGCGTTGCACAAGATGATGCCGTAGAGCAGGCCCCATTTGATTTTTGGCAGCGTGACACGCCAGAACATCTGCCAGCCGTTCGCGCCGAGCGTCATCGCGGCTTCTTCCTCGGCTTGACCCTGCGCCTCCATCTGCGGCGCGAGCACTCGCGCGACGAAGGTGAAGGTGACGAAGATGGTGCTGAGCACGATGCCAGGCAGCGCGAAAATGATTTTGAAGCCGTGTTCCTTCAGCGTCGGCCCGAAGAGGCCCTGCGCTCCAAACAGCAGCACATAAATCATGCCCGCGATGACCGGCGAGACCCATAGCGGCAGCTCGATGAGTGCGGTGAGCAGTCGCTTGCCGCGAAACTGAAAGCGCGAGACGCACCAGGCCGCCGCGAGGCCAAAAAGCGTGTTCAACGGCACCGTGATGGCCGCGACCTGCAACGTGAGCCAGATCGCGTGGGTCGTCGCACGATCATCAAAGGCCTCCACATAGCCTTCCCAGCCTTTGCGGAAGGCTTCCTGAAAAATAACGACGAGCGGAAGCACGAACATCAGCACCATGAAAGCCACTGCGATGCCGATGATGAGCCAGCGGGAGAAAGGGGATTCGGAGGTGGCTTTGCGCGGTCTCGCGGTGCGGTTGGGGTAGTTGAGGACGATGGCGGCCATGAGAGGAGAAAATGGCGAATGAGGAATGGCGAATGAGGAATGACGAAGGTGGGAGACTTGGGGAATTCGGATTTCATTCGTCATTCGCCATTCTGGTTTCGTCATTGCCGCGCTAGCGGCCCGTGCGGCTCCGGCTCCAATTGGTGAGAAGGTTTGAGATGAGCAAAATGGCGAATGAAGCGGCCAGCATCACGACGCCAATCGTCGCGGCTCCGGCGTAGTCGTATTCTTCGAGGCGCATGGTGATGAGCAGCGGGGCGATCTCGGTCTTAAAAGGGAGATTGCCGGAGATGAAGACGACGCTGCCGTATTCGCCGACGGCGCGGCCGAAGGCGAGGGTCATGCCGGCAAGCGTGGAGGGCAGCAGCGCGGGAAAGACGACGCGGGTGAGTGTTTGCCAGCGGTTCGCGCCGAGACAGGCGGCGGCTTCCTCGACATCCATCGAGAGATCGGCGATGACGGGCTGCAAGGTGCGCACGACGAACGGAAAGCCGACAAACGTGAGCGCGATGGTGATGCCGAGCGGCGCATACGCGGCCTTGATGTCGTGCTGGGCCAACGACGAGCCGATCCAGCCATTCGGCGCATACAGCGTGACGAGCGCGATGCCCGCGACGGCGGTGGGCAGCGCAAACGGCAGATCGACCATGGCATCGAGCAGGCGACGACCTGGAAACGCATAGCGCTCCAGCGCCCAGGCCGTGAGCAGGCCGAAGACGCCATTCACCAGCGCGGCGACGAAGGCGGTGCCAAAGCTGAGCTTGAGCGATGCGATGACGCGCTCGTGCGTGAGCGTCTCGATGACATGCGGCCAGCCGCCGCTCGCCGCCTTCCACGCGAGCATGGAGAGCGGAAAGAGCACGAGGAGGCTCAAGTAGGTGACGGTGAAGCCGAGGGAGAGCCTGAAGCCAGGCAGGACGTGACGAGGACGGGACATCGAATCGTGAAACGAGTTTTCGAACTCGCTGGGTTTGGGAGTGAGCGACGCGGTGAAGCGAGTTGGAAAACTCGTTCTACAAATTCGCGGCGTAGGCCTGGAGTTCGCGGTATTCGGCGAGGATGCGCTTCACCGCGGCGACGGTGGCTTTGACCTGCGCAGCCATCGGCGCGAGCGCGGGTGTCTCGAACACGATTTCGAGCGCACGCGGTCGCTGCTCCGGTGGAGCGCTGAGGATGCCGAGGTAGCCTTCTTTGATGATGCCGCGCTTGGCGAGGAAGCCGTCGATGATGGGCGCTTCGTTGCGCGGCAGAAAATCGCTCGCGGCTTGCAGTGCGGGCTCCAGCAGATGCTCGCTGAGCAGATCACCGCTGACGAAGCCGTAGCAGCCGTCGGAGGTGTCGTCGGAGTGCAGCGAGACGATGCCGTCGTATTTTTCGCGGCGCAGTTCGCCTTCGAGATAGACGATTTCGGGCTCGGTGGAGCCAAACCAGAACTCGCGGTTCAAATCGAGCCCGCTGTGGCTGTGACGCGTGCCGAGCGCGAGGCCGGTGGGATTGCAGATCGGGTAAAAATGCAGCTCGTAGTCGTGCAGCTCGTCCGGCTTCTCCGCAGCCCAACGGATGAGCTCCTGCGTGGCGAGCGTGCCCGCCTCCTCATCGCCGTGAATGCCGGCGAAGAGGCCGATTTTGATGCCGTGACCCGGTTTGAGCGGCTTGCTGACGATCTTCGGGATGAAGATGCCTTGCTGCTCGGGCGGGTTGATTTGAGTCATCAGTCGGGAGGACGGCAGCGGGATGGTGCCACGCTGAAACGCGTGCCTGCCGGTGAATTGCAAATGGGATGGGAGTGTCATGGTTTCAAGCGTAGAACGAGTTTTCCAACTCGTTGAGGTTTGGGCATGGCGGTGAGGCTGAACGAGTTGGAAAACTCGTTCTACGGCTGGTAGATCTGGTCAAAGATGCCGCCTTCATCGAAGTGCTTCTTCTGCGCCTTGCCCCAGCCGCCGAAGTCGCCGTCGATCGTGACGAGCGTGAGCTTGGGGAAGCGGGCGCTGTATTTCGCGGCGGCGGCGGCATTACGCGGGCGGTAGTAGTGCTTGCCGATGATGTCCTGCGCCTCGGGCGTGTAGAGGTATTCGAGGTAGGCCTTCGCGACCTCGGTGGTGCCTTTTTTCTCGGCGTTCTTGTCCACCACGGCCACGGTGGGCTCGGCGAGGATGCTCAGCGAGGGGATCACGATTTTCGTCTGACCTGGAAACTCGCGCTGGATGAGCCAGGCCTCGTTTTCCCAGGAGAGAAACACATCGCCGATGCCTCGCTGGGCAAAAGTCGTTGTTGAAGCACGAGCGCCGGTGTCGAGCACGGGCACGTTTTTGAAGAGCGCGGCGATGAAGTCTTTCGCCTTCGCCTCGCTGCCGTATTTCTTCAGCGCGTAGGCCCACGCGGCGAGGTAATTCCACCGCGCACCGCCGGAGGTCTTCGGATTCGGCGTGACGACATTCACGCCGGGCTTCACGAGATCGTCCCAGTCCTGGATGCCCTTCGGGTTGTCCTTCCGCACGACAAACACGATCGTGCTCGTGTAGGGTGCGCTGCTGTTTGGCAGGCGTTTTTGCCAATCCGGAGCGATGAGGCCGGCTTCCTTGCCGATGACATCAATATCGCCCGCGAGCGCCAGCGTGACGACATCGGCTTCGAGACCGTCGATGACGGCACGAGCCTGTTTGCCCGATCCGCCGTGCGATTGGTCAATGCTGACTTTCTTGCCCGCAGTGGCCTTGTAGTGCTTCGCGAAGGCTTTGTTGAACTCGGCGTAAAGTTCACGCGTGGGATCGTAGGAGGCGTTCAGCAGCTCGAAATCGGCGGCGGAGGCGGAGAGGCTCAGAAGAGCGGTGGTGATGAGGATGAGTGAGAGTTTCATGATGAGATGGAGTGATGGAGAGTTGAGAGGTGGGAGTCAGAAGAAGCGGTGACTGAATTCGAAGTAGGCGAAGTCGGTGTCGCCACGGCGGACACGGTTTTGGATGAAGTTCCCAGGGATGAAGTGCGCGTAACCAAGGGTGATCTCGGTCTTGGGACTCAGGGTGTAGCGGAAGCGGATGTCGAACTCTTGACCCACGAAGCCGCCGCTGTTGCCAGTGCGATCACGAGCATTGTTCGCGTTGGTGAAGCGATCCTTGTCGCTGGCGAGCCAGTACCAACTGTAGCCAAAGTCGAAGCGCAGATTGTGTCTTGGTTTGGCCTCCACACGCAGCTTCGGCGTGCTGATGTTCTCATAGACGATGTAGTCGTTTGCCGACCACGGACGACCGAAGCCGTAGAATCGCTCAAAGCGATTGTCTTCGTCGTCGTTCGGATCGCGATCACCACTCGCATAGCCGTAGAAGGCGCTAATACGAGGCTTCCAAGGGTGCGAGGCAAGCGTGTAGCCGAGTTCGACATTGCCGCCATAAGCACGGATGGAGCGGTTGCCGTTTCGCCCGAACTGATAGGTGAAACTGGCATCGTAGTCGAAGCCGCTGTTTCCCACGATCCCGTAGGCGCGGAGTCCTGGCGAATGAACGAGCCGCTCGGCCACTGCGCCATGAGCTGACTGATTGAGGGCCAGATAGTAGGGCTCAAGTGTGACAATGTCTGACCAGCGGCGCCAATGACCGATGGCCCCATAAAGCCACTTTTGTTCGGTGGGTTCGTCCCACTCATACTTCAACCTTTCCAGCGGCTGCACGGCGAGCAGATCGAGCTGCCAGTCATTGCTTTCCTGCCCCAGGCTGGCGTGAAAGCCCTGGAAGGTGTTCGCGGTGTTGCGCCACTGGTTGTTGCCAAGCAGGCGGCGGTCGAGGAACTCGAAGTTATGAATGCCGTAGCGGATGCTTAGAGGGCGCGGATTGCCGATTGCATCATGGCCGAGCAGATCCTTGAAGTACAGCTCACCGTAGAGGCGGATGAACTCGAACTCGTTGAAGTCGCGGTTATCGCGGGCGTAGTTCGAATTGTAGCGACGCGAATCCTGCAACTCGGCCGCGAAACGGAATGGATCGGCGATCTCCTTGATGCCGATGTAGGCGCGTGTGCGGTGCAGCCAGGGCTCGTCACGGCCCGCCTGCGCCCGGCGGATGTCGTCATCGCGATACTCGTAGCGGAAGCGGTAATCGAGGCCCACATCGAGCCAGTTCACATTCAGCAGCGAGTCGATGCCGAGCTCGCTCACACTCCGCGCATACTTTGGCGGATCAGGATCACGCGTGGTGCTGTAGCTGAGCGGGTTTTGATAAAAGGTGCCTCGCGTGAGCTTCGGAGCTTCATAGTCCTCCGCGAAGGCCGGTGCGGCGATCAGAAGGAGGGCTGCGAGGAATGGGACGTGTCGTTTTCTGAGGTGCTTGGAGTTGAGGTGCATGGTTCTTGCGGGCGTCGGCTTCCGGTGGTCCGGTCGGCGTCAGCAAGAGTGTTTTCGGAGGCCCCTGCGGGTGCAGTAGGCGGAAAGGGATCAAGGCCGCGAGGCGCGGCGTGGTGCGGGAGCTTCATCCGCGGCGAAGCGCGTCTTTTCCGTGCTCTCGACCTGCGTGACGCGTCCTTCATGGACGACGATCTGCACGGAGCCGAAGCGCATGGCGGCGACTTTCTGGCGGACGATTTCGAGCCAGGGCTCGATGGAAGATGGGGCAAGTGTCTGGCTCATGGCGCGTCAGATGGCGGGTGAGAGCAGCGCGGCGAGGAAGCCGTCGGCGGGATCAGCGTGGAGGGTTTTGGAAGTCTTCTTTTTGGCGGCTTTGCGTGTCGCGGCGGCCTGCTGCTCCTGTTTTCGCAGCGTGACCTCGACGACGTGGTCGAGCGTATAGCGGTCGAGGATGTTGGCGATGGCATTGCGCACATCGATCATGAGCATCCGGAGCCCGCAGTGCTCCTCGTCGGGACAGGTACACTTTTCATACTCCGTCTCGCTGGCGCAGCCGATGGGCGCGAGCTTGCCGTCGATGAGCCGCACGACATCGCCCATCTTGATCGACTTCGCCGGCTTCGCGAGCCGTGCGCCGCCGTGCTTGCCGCGCAGGCTTTCCACATACCCCGCCTGCCGCAGCTCAAAGAGGATCGCTTCGAGAAACTTAAACGGCAGCCGCTCCTGATCCGCGAGCGTCGAGACCGAGATCACTCCCTCCCCCTGCCGGTCAGCAATGCCGAGCCGGATCAGGGTGCGGAGGGCGTATTCGCCACGTTTGGTGAGCTTCATGCCAAACACATGCACTTCTAATATACACTCCGCAAGTAGGAATTAAATTTTATTTCAAAGCACCTGCAAACGATAAGGCATCAAACTCCCGATTAACGGCGAGCCGCGCGGGGATCGGTCTCCCAGTCATCCGTGCGGAAGGTCTGCGCTGGGAGACCGTCTTGATTGAAGAGATTTGCCCACGGAGCATTGCTGGACCAAGCATAGCGGACTGCCACGGGATTCGGAACAGCAGGGCTCGAGACGAGAACCGTATCACCATCAATGACGGCATCGGCCCAGACGAATTTCTTGTCGGCCCCAGAGATGAGAAAGCCTTGGAGTTTGTCACTATGCCGTGTGGCGAGGCCTTGGCCGATATGCGTAAACTTGAGACGCACCTTGTCGCCTGCGATCTCGTGTGCGGCATAAAGTGGGCCGCTGAATTCGACTTTTCCGCCATGTACAAAACCGAGAGCGACCTGCTTGGCACGTTCACCGTAACCGGATTTATTCGTGGGATGCGTCATGCCGCCGAGATCGGTGCTGATGACCATGGCTGTATTCGGATGCTGCTGGATTTTGATGTGGACCTCACGGGCGATGCCTTCGTTATCCGCAGGCACTTTTTCAGGCTGCGCGGCAAAGGGGCTGGCGTTCTTTGTGGTCGGATGGGCCAGATCCCAGGCAGTGCCGCCGCCGCTGGGCTTTTGCACATAGATGAAGGCGAAGTCCTGATTCCAAGCTTTGCGCCAGCCTTTAATGAGTGCGCCCATGGCATGGAATTGATCGAGGCCAGTGATGGCGGTGCCGCCTTCGCCCTGATCCCACAGCACGCCGCGGATGGCATACGGCACATAAGGCAGGATGTGCTTTGTGTAGAGTTGCCCCAGCTCGCCCGTGCATTCGCCGGGCTGTCGTGGCACGGCAGGCTCGCGGCCCACTCGTCCACCCGTTGCTTTTATCTTCTCCGCGTTCGCCTTCCAGGCGGTCATGTAGCGCTCGTGCGCTTTCATCGCGGCGGCGAAGTCATAGGTCTCGGCAAATTTTTTCACCTGCGCCTGGCATGCGGCATCGCTGCGATACATCTCTTCAGTGAACCAGTAGCCGGAGGGAGTGCCGCCCACGGCACCGAGCATGAGCCCGACTGGAACGTCCAGCTCCGCCTGCAGGCGCGAGCCGAAGGCAAAAAGGATCGCGGAGAAACCATCAACATTCGCTGCGGAGGCCTCCATCCAGCCCGCGCCTCCCTGGCGGATCAGGCGGATGCGCGGGTAAGGAGCTGCGGCGAGTGTCTTCTGGAGCCCTTCGTCATTCACTTTGTAGCCGCGCACCGTGCCAGCCATGTTTGACTGCCCGGAGCCGAGCCACACATCGCCCACGAGCACGTCGTTTATTTCGAGGTTGTTCGTGCCCTTCACCATCAGGGTCAGTCCTGTCGCGACTTTGAGCGGATCGAGCTTCACCTGCCACCTACCGTCCACGCCAGCTTTGGCCGTCTTCGTTTGTTCGGCGATGGAAACTGATATCTCTTCGCCAGGTTCAGCCGTGCCCCAGATGGGTGTGATGGCATCCCGCTGGAGCACCATGTGATCTGAGATGACCGGCGGCAGTTTTACGGCGGCCTGAGATAATGTGGCGAAGCTAAACGCCGCGATGATTGTGCCGATTCGATGGTGCTTCATGGTGAATGACCAAACGCAGCACCGACAAGGCTTTTGCCACAGATCAGAATTTGATGCCCGTGCGGATGCCAAAGGTGCATGGCGCGCCGGCTTCACCAATGAGCCGAGGTGTGCCGAAGACGGGGTAGTTCATGGCGACGGGGATGTAGTCGGCATTGAAGGCGTTGTTCACGAAGAACTCGGTGAACCAGGAGTGACCACGAATGCCGAGGCGGAAGTTCGCGAGCATGTAGGCATCCTGGCCGGAGCGGTTCTGCGGCGTGTACTCAAAGGCGCCGATGAACTGCACATCCGCCCGCGCATAAAGGCTGATGCGATGATTCAGCGGCAGGTTCGCGATGGCACCAAAGGTGACGTTGTAATCCGGGGCGTAGGGCAGCGAGCTTCCGCCGACGTCTTCGCCACTGTCGCGCGCGCCACCGTCAAACTCGGTATCCTGCCAGCTTGCAGCACTGAAAAGACTGAGGCGATCACAGCAGCGGTAGTTCAGCGCGAGCTCGACTCCGTGAGACGAGGCATCGCCTGCGTTATCCAGGAAGAATGCGCCTGCTCCGGTGGGCTGGCTGAGTTGCATGTCCTGCCATTGGGTGCAAAAGGCTGCGATGGTGTAGGCGAGGCGATTCTTGAAGGCCTGACCTTTGATGCCGAGCTCGTAATTCCAGGTGCGCTCTTCCTCATACTCCTCAGGACCGACGGCGTTGAAGCCACCAGCTTTGTAGCCTCCAGCAAAGCTGAGATACCCCATGATGTCCGGTTTGAAGCGATAGGACAATGCGACCTGCGGTGACAGGGCGGCGAAACTGCGACTGGCGTCCACACGTGCGATGCCACCGGGGATGGTCTCAGTGCGGGCTTCGATGTCTTTGGATTCGAGATCGAGGCGGAGACCGGTGAGAAGTTCGAGCTTCTTGCCGAAAGTAAAGGTGCCCTGCCCGTAAAGGCCCATGCCATAATCTTCCTGCTCGGCTTTCGTAAAGGTCTCGGCGACAGGGATGAATCCTGAGTCTGAAGTGTTGGCCAGGCTTTGCTCATAGTCGTTGTAGAAGAAGAACATGCCCGCCTGCCATTGCAGGCTCGTGTGCTGGCCGAGAGCCACGGGTTTACCGCTGGGGTTTGTGAAGCGGAAGTCCTGTGTGAAGGTCAGCGCCTCCTGTTCATCACGCAAAATGAGCAGTGGGATGTTCGTGTAATCGGAGTCGGTTAGATCCTCTGTGCGCCACCACACGAGGCCCGTGGTGGAGATGAGATCGAAGGCGTCTGCATGGTAGGTGATTTGGAGCGTAGGCTGGAAAACATCACGCTTCGTGTGGCCGAAGAAATTGCGTGTGACTTCGCGTTTTTGGCGGCGGAGGTCGCTCACGTCTTGCAGTGCGTAGTCACCATCATTGGATGATTCACCGGCGAGGATGAGGCGGACTTCGAGATCGTCGTCCGGTTGCCAGAGGAGCTGCGCTTTGCCGAACCAAGAGCTACGATTGTCGATGTCGCGACCTGTGGTCGCATCTTCAGTGAAGCCGTCTCGCTCACGATGCCCTCCGGCGAAGCTGAAACCTAGCTGATCCTGAATGAGCGGCCCAGTGACACTGCCACGAAAGTCAAAGAGGTTGTAGTTGCCGAAGGTCGTCTCAGCAGTGCCGCCCCAGGTGGTGAGCGATGGTCGGCGGCTGGTGATGCCGATGAAGCCACCAGCGGTGTTGCGGCCCAGCAGTGCGCTCATCGGCCCACGCACGAAGTCGATCTGCTCCACATCGACAAGTTCGAGGCTGGACGAGTTGGCGCTGAATTGCGGAACACCATCCATGAAGGTCGTGACACCAGGATTCATGGGCGAGCCGCCAATGCCGCGGAAAGCAGGCTGGCTCGTGCGACGGGCGCTGAATTCATTGAAGAAAACACCCGGTGCGTGAATAGCAGCATCTTTGACAGAACGCACGGCAACGGAGTCGAGAAAGGCGGCATCACTGACGGTGGCACTGAGTGGGAGATCAAGCAGGCTGCGAGCTAGCCTGGGTGTGGTGAGTGTTTCAGCATCAAGTTCGCGCACCTGACGAGCCACAGGAATGGCGACCGCCGAAGGAGGCATGTCTTCAGCCCGGGTCGTGAGATCAAGAAAGGCGAAGACAATGGTGAGGCGGGCGGTGCGCAGCATGGATGAATAATGTTGTGAATGGCATAAAGCAGTCATCCGACACAAGCACTAATGGATTCCACTATGCATGGACTGCGGGGACTGATCATGAATTGCGCCGTAGCTGACCCCAATAGAGCAATCCACGCACAGGCCATAGCATCGTAGCGTCAACCAAATCAAACACGCTCATGCAAACCGAATCCTCCAAACACAATGGTCAGCACCGCTTCATCGAAACACTCGCTGAGAGCGATTTGTTTCAAGGTTATCAGCACGCCTTCCACACTCTGACCGGCCTGCCGCTGAGTCTGCGCGCTCAGGAAGACGAAGAGTTTGTCGAAGAAATAGTGACATCCAAAGGCATCGCCGGCGTGGTGCAGTCACTGGTGCCAGTGCGTGTCGGCAAGACGCCTGTGGCTCTTCTGGAAACTGGCGGTGTTCGTCTTGAGGCTGCTACTCCCGAAACCTTCGCTCCTCTGGCAAACGCCCTTCTCGATGACGACCGCAGTGCTGCTGAGATCCGTGGTGCCCGTGTCCACTTCGAGCAGGTGCCGGTGATGGCTCCTGAGCGTTATCAGGCGGCTCTCGCCATCTTAAAATCGTTCTCCATTCAACTCGGTGAGTGCGCCCATCGCCTGCTGTTCGCCCAGACCTCGCACGAGCCTCAGGCCGTGAAGAATGCCAAGATCTACATCCACGCCCATCTCGCCGAGTCCATGACTCTCGAAGGAGTGGCTAGCGCGGTGAATGTGAGCCCCTTCCACTTCTGCAAAATCTTCAAGCGCGCCACCGGCCTGACCTTCACGGATTTCGTGAACCGCGCTCGTGTGGAAAAAGCCAAACGCATGCTCATGAAACCAGACGCACGCATCACGGAAGTGGCCTACGACGTGGGCTTCCAGAGCCTCTCACACTTCAATCGCAGCTTCCGCCGCATCGCCAGCGAGTCACCAACCGAATACCGCAGCCGCATGAAGAGTGATCGTGGTTACGCGATGGCCGCGTAATCGGACAGAGATTTGAATCGAAGCGTCCGAGTGGGTGATGACCTGCTCGGACGTTTTGTTTTCTCAACGCCCGAAGGCCTGAATGAAGGCAACCTCAAGGGCGAGGCCTTCATTCACATTCGTGTGCAGGTGCTGCTCGAGCTGGCGAAGGGCGCGGAGACGTTTCGTCGTCTCCTCAGGCTGCCACTGCTCGGCGAGCCTTGCAGTGGCGTGCTGATACTGCGGGAGATCCAGATTGGCAGCGCCGACCTGCTGTCGTGCGACATCTCCCATCCAGGCGAGAACGAGGTCCATCATGGCATCGCGACGCTGCAAGTAGAGTGCCTCAATCTGGGCGCTGACCTCCTCCTCACGCTGCTTGAGCCAGGTGCCATCAGTAGTCTGGGCGTAGTGCTCCTTTTCTTTGTCGAACTCTTCGTCATGCTCTTCTTTGATGACGTCATAGAGCTCGTCGAGCACGACTTGGAAGTCGGTCTTTAGGCCGAGCGCTGAGCCGATACTGCCGCTCGTGTGAGAGGAGAGCCGCTGAAGCACGGCGAGGAGCTTTTGCTCATACTCGTCAAACTGACGCACTCCCGCAGGTGGCAAAAGCGGGATCTGAATGACACGCGAAAGGATGGTGGTGAGAAGCTGATCTGGGTGCGTGCTGAGCAGAAGCAAAAGCGTCCGCGCAGGCGGCTCTTCGAGCGTTTTGAGAAAGGCATTTTGCGCCTGCTGCGTCATGCGCTCGGCATCGACGATGATGCCGAGTTTGTAGCCGCCTGGAGCGGTGGTGCGATGGATCATGCGCTCAAGGTAGCGGATGGTTCCGACTTCAGTGGCATCATCACCCACGGAGATGCGGCGGGATTTGCTCTGCGGGCGCAGGATGACAGCGCCCTCCTGTGCCCAGCCATCCAGATCGCGATGACCAGCCGGACTCACCAGACCGAGCACGCGTGCGGAAAAGTCCTCTAGCCCCGCTTCACGCGGGCCACTGATGAGATAGGCATGAGCCATGCGCCCGAGCCCCTGAGCACGGGTGAGCAGGGAGAGCGCGTGGTCGGCTTTATAAGGCATGGCGGCGGGATTCCACGAGCTTCAGAACGTCATGATGCACAGCTTCGGGCGTGCGATCTGCATCCACGATGGAAATGCGCTGTGGCTCGGATCGAGCGATGCTGAGATACCCCTGACGAACCTTTTCATAAAACTCACGCGGCTGGCTCTCCATGCGGTCAAGCTCACGCCCAGTGGCGTGAATGCGCGCCCAGGCGGCGGAGGTTTCGAGATCCAACAGGACCGTGAGATGCGGCAGAATGCCGCCGACGGCGAAGGTATTGATGGCACTCACGGCCTCCAGCGGCAGCCCGCGGGCGATGCCCTGATACACGGTGGTGGAGTCGAGAAAGCGGTCGAGGATGACAAAGGCTCCCTCGCCAAGCAGCGGGCGGACTTTTTCCCGCACAATCTGCGCCCGGCTGGCAGCGAAGAGGAGCAACTCGGCCTCATGCGTCATGGTGTGCCCCTCTTTCGCGTGCTGGAGGAGGTGACGGATTTCCTCGCCGATCTCGGTGCCGCCGGGCTCACGCAGGATGACGACGCGCTGGCCGCTGGCTTCGAGATGCTGCTGAAGCAGACGTATCTGCGTGGACTTGCCGCAGCCTTCAGAGCCTTCGAAGGAGAGCAGGAAACCGGGCATGGTCTGTGGATCTGACACGGGAGGAAACGGGCCGCGAGGGGCAGGGGGAGCGGCCTTTTTAGCGTGTGGCTGGGCGATGTCGAACAAAAGCATTTTCGTTTTGGCAAAGGCGGGCGTCGGGGTTATCTCCGACGTCCCATGATTGACCCGACATCCCTCCAGTTCGGCCCACGCGACTCGAAGCAAACCATCGAAGAAGGCCTCGCCTTTGCTCCGAAGTTTGACGAGCATGGCCTGATCGCCGCGATGGCGGTGGACGCTGACACGAACGAGCCGCTGATGCTGGCCTACATGAATGCTGACACCCTGCGCGAGACACTGGCTCTCGGCCAGGCCGTGTATTACAGCCGCAGCCGCAAGGAGCGCTGGCACAAAGGTGCAACGAGTGGCGAGTTTCAAGACGTGATCGAGATCCGCACAGACTGTGATCAGGACGCGCTCATCCTGCGTGTGAAACAGCGTGGCGGCGGCTGCTGCCACACGAAACGCTCGTCCTGTTTTTATCGTAAAGTCACGACACCGACTGAAGCTGGCGTGGTGATGATGGAGAAGGTTTGATGGCAAATGACGAAGCTCTAAATCCGAATGACGAACGAATGTCTAATGACGAAGCCCGAAGCCTTCAGCGATGAGGTGCTTCTGTGTTCGTCCTTTGGGCTTCGTCATTCGTTCGTCATTCGGGAATTCGGATTTCGTCATTCATTGGTGCGCTAGCCTGCACTCGCTTTCCCGCTCGCCATGCCTTCCCTCGACTACCCTCCGCCGCTGCGACGCCTCATTGCGCAGCTCAAGTCGCTGCCGGGACTCGGGCCGCGCAGTGCGGAGCGGCTGATGCTGTGGCTGATGCACGATGGCGGGCGCATCGAGCCGATGATCGATGCTCTGGCGGAAGCGACGGCGCGTGTCCATGCCTGCGAGGACTGCGGCTTCTTCATCGAACGAGAAGAAGAGTGCGCGCTCTGCCATAACCCGAAGCGCCAGCAGCGCATCATCTGCGTGGTGGAGCAGGCGGCGGATGTGCTGAAG
>Ga0075152_10001280_pt1 | contig 18142 bp, 20 predicted proteins | sample JI61114C2DNA_FD_70964 | JGI IMG/M metagenome (GOLD analysis project Ga0075152, IMG submission 70964) | Wastewater effluent complex algal communities from Wisconsin, to seasonally profile nutrient transformation and Carbon sequestration -... | ecosystem: Engineered > WWTP > Effluent > Algae...
CGGGCCAAGCCGTTTTTTGCAGAACGACCTTGCGCGTTGACGTCGCATTTCCTTCGAAATGCAGCAGGCGGCCGGGGTCTCGGGAACGGCTATTTTAAAGCTTTTGCGCCACTCCGCCGGGGGGAGCCGGCGACCCTCTATGAGGCGCGTATGCCCTTAACGTCATCCTGCGTCAACGCAGCGGAACGTTCCGCTGTTCAACTTTCCGCGGGAAACTCCGCGGTGCGCACATGCGCGCACTCAGGGCGCCCGATTTGCGGTCAACGATTCTCCGTTGGCGGGCTGTCGGATTCGCTTGCGCCGAGAACAGCTTCGATCGCGGGCTGATCTTCCCTCGGATCGGACAGCAGCCCTTCCCATTTCGCAATTACGGCGCAGGCAATCGAGTTGCCGATCACGTTTGTTGCGGTGCGGCCCATGTCCATGAAGGCGTCGACTGCGAGCACCAGCGCGATCCACGCCGGGTCCATACCCATTGCGGGTAGTGTCGCCGAGATGACCACCAGGGACGCGCGGGGAACCCCTGCGATGCCCTTGGATGTGACCATAAGCAGCAGAAGCATGCCGATCTGCTGTTCGATCGTCAGCGGGATGCCCATGGCCTGCGCGATGAACATCACCGCGAAGGTGCAGTACATCATCGAGCCGTCGAGATTGAACGAATAGCCCAGCGGCAGCACGAACGAGACGACCCGGTTGGCGATGCCGTGCCGCTCCAGCTGCTCCAGCAGGCGCGGATAGGCCGCCTCGGAACTCGCCGTAGCAAAGGCCAGCAGGCCCGGCGCGCGCACGTCCCAGATCAGCTTGAACACACGTGGCCCAAGGATCAGGAAGCCCACCGCAATGAGCAGCCCCCACAGCACGAACAGCGCGAAGAAGAAGGTTCCCACCAGGCGGCCATAGTCCGCGATGACGCCAAGGCCCTGCAGGGACACCGTGTAGGCGAGCGCCCCGAACACGGCGAGCGGCGCCGCCATCATCACATAGCCAGTGATCTTGAGCATCAGGAACGCGCCCTGCTCCAGGAGCTCGGTCACCTTCGCGGTCTTCTGTCCGAGCGACTGCAGCGCGATGCCCATGAACAGGGAGATCACCACGATCTGCAGGATCTCGTTCCTCGCCATCGCGTCGACGATGGAGGTGGGGAAGACGTGGGTTATGAACTCGGCGAGCGAGAATGTGCCGGTAGAGACGCTCGAAACGTCAGCAACGGCGGTCTCGAGCGTGACGGGGAAATCCACGCCGGGCTTCAGCAGGTTGACCATGGTGAGGCCAAGCCCGAGCGAGACCAGCGAGGCGGTGATGAACCAGCCCATGGTGCGCGCGCCGATCCTGCCGACGGCCGCTCCGCCGCCCAGATGGGCAATCCCCACGGTCAGCGTGGTCAGCACCAGCGGAGCCACGATCATCTTGATAAGACGAAGGAAAATGTCGGACAGGATCTTGAAATAGCCCGCCATTTCGGTCTGGAACTTGGTCGGCGCCTTCTCGATCTCGATGGCGATCGCCTCGCCATTCTTGTTGCGGTCGGCTTGCGCGAAGGTGATGTCCGTCTCAGCTCGCGAGGCGTTGAACTCGGTCTCGTTCAGGCCGCCGCTGCGATCGGTGTCGAATGCCGCGATCCGCTCGTTGGCCGCTGCGAGCCGTGCATTGCCGTCGCCATAGATGAACGCGCCGACGGAGACGCCAAGCACCATGGCGAGGATCAGCCCGATGAAGATCAGACGTTGCATGCGGCGGCAGCTCCCCGAGACTATCCTGCCTGCATAACACGCGAAGCGGGTCAGACCAGCCTCACGGAGCGACATGGGCCCCGATCCGTGCCAGCGTGCCTCCATTCACGCCAGCCCACACACCCAAGACCAAACCCGGCCGGCGGCAGGAGACACCCATGGACGACGGCGCAATCGACCGCGAGGCGATGGGCAAGATGGCCAAGGCCCTCCTCTTCATCAAAGGCGCGAGTGACCCCACCGCCCTCGCCCTCAAGCTGGCTTGCGACACCGGAAAGCCCGCCGACATCAAGAAAGCCCGCGCCCTTTTCCTCAAGCTGAAGCCCAGCGAACGCAAAGGCGCGATGGCGATGATCTCGGAGGATTAGCAGCACGCGCGCGAGGCGTTTCCAGTCACGCCAGTCCTGCTTTAGGTTCGCCCTGCACCGCCAAGAGGGATCAATGGCCGGAAGTCAGGACTTCGCTGCAGACCCGCGCAACGCCAACCTCAAGGTCTGGCTGAATGGTACGCTTGTGCCGAAGGACGAGGCGAAGGTTTCGATCTTTGATGCAGGCTTCGTCCTGGGCGATGGCGTGTGGGAAGGGCTACGGCTGCACAAGGGCGCGCTCCTGTTTCTCGATGCGCATATCGAGCGGCTGTATCAGGGCGCGAAGGACATCGCGCTCGATCTCGGCCTCACGCGCGACGAGATGGTTGCCGCGCTCCACGCAACCTGCGCGGCAAACGGGATGGAAACGGGAGCGCACCTGCGCCTGATGGCGACGCGGGGCGTCAAGAAGGCCGTGAACCAGGACCCGCGCAATGCGCTTGGCGCGGCCACCATTGTCATCGTCGCCGAATACAAGGAACCGAGCCCCGAGATCGTGACGCAGGGCCTCAACGTGGTCACGAGTTCCATCCGCTGTACGCCGGCCGATATGTTCGACATGCGGCTCAACTCGCATTCGCGCCTGCCGCTGATCCGCGCCCTGCTCGATGTGATCCCGCGCGGCGGGGATGAAGCCCTGATGCTCGATCCGGGCGGGAGCGTTTCGAGCTGTAACGCCACCAACTTCTTCTGGGTGAAGGATGGCGAGGTGCGCACATCCACCGGCGAGTTCTGCTTCAACGGCGTCACACGCGGCAATGTCATCCGCCTGTGCGACGCGAACGGCATTCCTGTGAAGCTGGATTTCTTCCCGCTGCGCGACGTCCACGCGGCCGACGAGGCATTCGTCACGGGCACGTTCGGCGGGATAACGCCGGTGCGCGCGGTGGATGACCACGTGATGCCGGCAGGCACGCCGGGACCTGTCACGACGCAGTTGCGCACGCTTTACGACGCGCTGAAGGAAGCGCAGGCGCTGTATGCGCAATTGAGGGCTGGTCCGTGAGCGCCGCGCACTCGTGCCCGTGCTGTGGCGAGGAGAGTCTGTCGGAGATCGGAAACTACGAGATATGCCGCGTATGCGGATGGGAGGACGACCCCGTGCAGCGCGAAGATCCGAACTATGCGGGCGGCGCAAATTCTCTGAGCTTGAATGAGGCAAGGAACGCCCTGTCCCAATGACCTCCCCCATCCGCATCGCCATGTGGTCAGGTCCGCGCAACATCTCGACGGCAATGATGCGGTCGTTCGAGGCGCGGGGCGATTGCCATGTGGTGGACGAGCCGTTCTATGCGGCCTTCCTGAGCGAGACCGGCATCGATCATCCGATGACGGCCGAAACATTGGCGAGTCAGCCGAATGACTGGCGCGATGTGGCGCGCGAGCTTTCGCAGCCGGCCACCGACAAGCCCTTCATCTATGAAAAGCACATGACGCATCACATGCTGCCCGGCTTCGGGCTGGACTGGATGGGCCAGTGCCGCAACGCCTTCCTGATCCGCGATCCGGCGCGCGTGCTCGCCTCCTACACGCAGAAGCGCGAGGACGTGACGCTGGCCGATATCGGCTTCGTGCAGCAGGCGGAGATCTTCGCGCGCGAAGGGGACCGGCTGGGCCATGCGCCGCCGGTTGTCGAGGGCGTCGATGTGCTGCGCGATCCGGCAGGCACACTCTCGAAACTCTGCGCTGCGCTTGGTATTCCGTGGACCGCCAACATGCTGAGCTGGCGTGCCGGCTCGCGGGCGACGGACGGCGTGTGGGCGCCGGCCTGGTATGATGCGGTTGAGCGATCCACCGGCTTTGGCCCGCCGCCGGAAGAGACGCCACTCACACTCGCGCCGCACCTGCAGCGCATCGCGGACGAAGCCCGGCCGCACTATGAGGCGCTCGTGAAATGGAAGATTTCCTGAGCGCTCCGAGCGTTCGGGACTCTCTGACATCCAAAGGCGCGCAGCACGCCGGACCGCTGCTCTCGAACAGTTGCAATTGGCCCCGCGAGGCGTAGGTTTCGCCATCGCAGCGGGGAAGGTTGGGCTATGCGGATCACACACGTTCTGGCGTCACTCATCGCGGCCGTAGCGCTGCCCCAGGCGGCATTGGCCCTGCCCGGCGTCTACGTCTACAGCGAAGAGCAGAATGACAGCCTCACCGCCTGCGGCCTCGCCTATACCGCGACGATGGCCGCTGCGAAGTCCGCACTCCGGCAGAACGGCGCCACGATGGCCACGCGCGAAGAGGCGATGGATGGCGCAGCGGTCAAGTTCTACATCAACATGATGGCCATCGAAGGCGAGGATGGATGCTCAACCGTGCTTCGCGCGGAACTGCATTATGCCGACCTGCTCGACCTGCCGTTCGAGGATGCGTCCGCGAGCGTGTATGTCGAGCATTGCGACAAGACCTCGCTGTTCACAGGCGACGCCGAAGGCATGCAGAAGCGCATCAACGACAAGGTGCGCGAGATGGTTGCGGCCTGCCTGTCCGAATACGAAGACTCGCTCTCGTAGGCGCAGCGCGTTTCTGGTTCTGCGAACAAGGCAATGCACGCAACGAAGGGATCACCCTTCGTCGCGATCGCCTTTCTCGCTGATGTTGCGGCCTTCGCGATCAGCTGCGCGGCCGCCTTCGAGAATGCCCAACAGGCCGTGATTGCCCTCGTGGCAGGCGTATTCGTAAACTTGGTCATTGACCCGGTTGAGGCCCACCTCGCCCTTCCACACCTGCGTGTAGAGTGCTGGGTCATGCACTTCGAACTCGTAGAGTACCTGCGTGTCGGAATACCGCGTGAATCGCTCGATGATCTTGCCGCCTGGCGTCAATTGCGCCTGTCCGCCGCCTTCGGGATTCACGTTGACGGTCTCGACCGCCAGCGTGTCGCCCTCCCACCAGCCGATTGAATCGCCCAGCCACTGATTGAGTTGCGGCGGCTTGTGCCTGGTGTTGAGCGGGATGATACGCGCGTCGTGGTTCATCTCCACAACGATCACCACGTGGTCGGGCGATTGAATGATCTGGTAATTGTTGTTGTAGAGCACGTTCATCATCGGCGGCCCGCCCGTGCCGCCGAAGCCGACGATGCAGCGCTCGCCCGCTCCACGCTCTTCGGGATTGTCATAGCCCGTGCCACGGCCGCGCCCGCCGCGCAGCGTAGCGGCCAGCTTGCGCCCCTCCTCCGAGAACGGGACCTGCCCGCTCGGCGGGTCGACGATCCAGGATGCGCGCCATGTGCCCTTCACATTGGCGTAGCTCGAACCCGGATCGATCCAGAACGAGTTGTAGCCGCGGCCTGAGGCGAGATCCTTCCCGTCGAGCAGGCCATCGCCGAGGTTCTGGTTGTCGTCGGTCGCCTGGCGGATGTTGGACGGGTTGGCGGCGCGGGCCGCCGCCTCTTCCTCGTCCGACATGATCAGCGCCTTCATGTTGGGCGGGCGCGTGAGCCGCGTGTTGGAAGCGTTGGACCAGACGCCCGAAAGGTCAGGCTGACCGAACGACAGGCGCGGCGCGACATAGCCGGCGGCCACGCGGTCTCCCTCCTTCGCCGGCTTCTCGTTAGGCACGAAGACGCGCGCGCCAGTCTGGGCGGCGGCCTGGGCCGATGCAGCACCTGCCCCGGCAAGGACGAGCGCAGCCGCCATCGCGGCCACCGAGAAGTGGCGTAGCTTGGACATGGACGTACCTCCCAGGCATCCCGCCGGCTTGGCGCCGGTCTAGGGGCTCTCAACCGGGAGTGTTGCAGAATCCGGGGTCAGGCCACAAGCGGGCGCCGGATACCTCAATTGCCGGCTCGCGCTGACGTGAAGCTCACAAGGCAAAACGCCGCCGCGGGGGTCCGCAGCGGCGTTTCGGTCCGTTTGGCTGTCGAAGGTTCCGCCTATTCTTCGCGGTCGCCTTCCTCGGAGATGTTGCGGCCTTCGCGGTCGGCGGCGCGGCCGCCTTCGAGAATGCCGAGCAGGCCGTGATTGCCCTCGTGGCAGGCGTATTCGTACATGCCGTCCTGGGCGTTCAGGGCCATCTGGCCTTTCCAGACCTGCGAGTAGATCGTGGGATCATCCACCTCGAACTCGTAGAACACCTGCTTGTCGTTGTAGCGCGAGAAGCGCTCGGTGATCTTTCCCGAGGTCGAGATCGCAATGCCCGAACCGCCGCGCGTCATGTTGATGGTTTCCACCACCAGCGTGTCGCCTTCCCACCAGCCGATGGAATCGCCCATCCATGGGGTGAGCTCTTTCGGCTTGTGCGTGGCGTTGAGCGGGATGATGCGCGCGTCGTGGATCATCTCGGACTCGATCACCACGTGATCGGGCGACTGCACGATGCGAAGGTTGTTGTTGTACAGGTAGTTGCCGATTGGCGGGCCCGACGTGCCGAGGATGATGCAGCGCTCGTTGAGGTTGCGCTCTTCCGGGTGGTCGTAGCCGGTGCCGAGGCGCGGGCCGTACGGGTTGGCGGAGACGCCGCGCTTCATCGGCACCTGGCCGTTCGCCGGCTCGACGATCCACGAGGTGCGCCACGTGCCCTTCACGTTGGCGTAGCTCGAACCCGGATCGATCCAGAACGCGTTGTAGCCGCGGCCCGACTGCAGGTCCTTGCCGTCAAGCAGGCCGTCGCTCGGCTTCTGGTTGTCGTCGGTCTTCTGGCGGATGTTGGAAGGGTTGCTGTCGCGGGCCTTATCGTTCTCTGCGTCCGACATGACGAGATTCGGCGTGCTGGGCGGGCGGCGCAGCGGCGTGTTGGACGCGTTGGTCCAGACGCCCTGCAGATCAGGCTGGCCCATCTTCAGGCGCGGCACCGTGTAGCCCGGCTCGACCATCGGCGCGGCGATCGCGGCCTTGTCGACTTCCGGCCCCGTCTGCGCCCCAGACGTCTGAGCCCAGGAAGGCGCGACGCCCGCCAGCAGGATCGCGCTAGCAGCCAGCAAGGCATGGGGCAGTTTGATCATCGGCGTAGACCTCCCGAGCATTCATGACCCAGCTGTTGGCCAGCCGGTGTAATGTTTCTTACTGTGATCCATGCCGAATCCTCCGCCCGGCTACAAGCACGGCCAGTGTCGCGGGGCGTTACCTCGCGTCAAATTGAAGGCAGTTCACGCAACGGACCGGGGATAGCGAGGGCTACTTCTTCCCGTCCAAGACGGACTGGACCAGCGCAATCGCCTCTGGCGTGTCCCATTCTGTCGGAACGGTCAGGCGGGCGACCTCCTGCCCGTCCTTGTCGTAGATCAGCGTGGCAGGCAGCGCGCCCGTCTGGGCCTCGGACTGCAGCATGATTTCCCCGTCGTAGAAGAACGGCAGGTCCGTACCCACGAGTTCGCGGAACTTGGCGAGCGTTGATTCGGGCGTCACGCCATTGCCAGCGCCGAAGGCAACCGGAACCACGGCCACATCCTTGCCCGCGAAAGCCTTCTGCAGGCGCGCCAGGCTGGGCATTTCCAGCACGCAGGGCCCGCACCACTCCGCCCAGATATTGTAGACCAGCACCTTGCCCTTGAACTCCGCGAAGGTGTGCGAGGCGCCGTTCTCGTCCACAAAGGGGGACGTCGGCGCGGCCAGCTCCGTATCAACATCGAGGCATTTGAGCGACCCAACCCGGTGATCCGCGAGGGCGGAAGTCGTGGCCGGCGGCTGGAAGTCCTTGTGGCGGCAAGTGAGCAGGACCGGAGCCTCGGCGGCATCTGCGACCGGCGCCGGGGCTGGCGCGGGGGTTTCCGCTGCTGGCTGGCAGGCCGCCGCAAAGAGTGCGAGAAGCGCGGCGGAAAAGACGGGTTTCAGGGCCATGGCGAACAATCCGGACAGCAACAAGATGTGGGGCGGCCGGTTTTCGGCCATGCCCGATCAGGTCATGGAGGCGATAAACGCGTCCATCGACGTGGACAAGCGCCTCGCCGAGCAGGACATCGCTGGCTCGAAGGCTCACGCCGCCATGCTGGCGAAGGCCGGCGTGATCACCGCCGCCGACGAAGCCGCCATCCAGAAAGGCCTCGATCAGGTCCTCTCGGAAATCCGCGAAGGAAAGTTCCAGTTTTCCAAGGCGCTGGAAGACATTCATTTGAGTGTGGAATCCCGCCTCAAGGAAATCATCGGCGAGCCGGCCGGGCGCCTGCACACGGCAAGGTCGCGCAATGACCAGGTTGCTGTCGATTTCCGCCTCTGGGTCAAATCCGCGTGTGAGACCCGCCGCGACCAGATCACCGCGCTGATGAAGGCGCTTCTCGTTCAGGCCGAGGCGCACGCCGACACGGTGATGCCGGGCTTCACGCACCTGCAGACGGCGCAGCCCGTCACCTTCGGCCATCACCTGATGGCCTATGTGGAAATGTTCGACCGCGATCGCGGCCGCTTTGCCGACGCCGTCGTGCGCATGAACGAATCCCCGCTCGGCGCAGCGGCGCTGGCCGGCACCGGCTTTCCCATCGACCGCCACATGACGGCAAAGGCGCTGGGCTTTGACCGCCCCATGGCCAACTCGCTCGATTGCGTCTCGGCGCGCGACTTCGCACTGGAGGCGCTGAGCAGCGTTGCGATCTGCGCGCAGCATCTCTCGCGTCTCGCCGAAGAGATCGTGATCTGGTCGTCGGCGCAGTTCGGCTTCGTGCGCATGTCGGACGCCTGGTCCACCGGTTCCAGCATCATGCCGCAGAAGCGCAACCCCGACGCCGCCGAACTCGTGCGCGCCAAGTCGGGCCGCGCGATTGGCTCGCTGGTGCAGCTCTTCACCATCATGAAGGGCCTGCCGCTCGCCTATTCGAAGGACATGCAGGACGACAAGCTAACGACGTTCGAAGCATTCGACTCGCTCGATCTCAGCCTGCAGGCGATGGCCGGCATGATCAGCACCATGACGCCGAACAAGGAGCGCATGCGCGCGTCCGCTTCGTCGGGCTTCTCGACAGCAACGGATCTTGCCGACTGGCTGGTGCGCGAACTCAACATTCCGTTCCGCGAGGCGCACCACATCACGGGCGCGGCCGTGAAAGCCGCAGAGACCGCAGAGATCGCCCTGCCCGATCTTCCCCTCGGCGTGCTCCAGAAACTCGAGCCACGCATCACCGACAAGGTGTTCGCGGTGTTGACGGTTGATGCATCCGTGGCAAGCCGCCAGAGCTATGGCGGCACAGCGCCCACCCGCGTGCGCGAGCAGGTGGCGGCGTGGAAGGCGAAGCTGGGTTAGGCTGGCGGCTGCCCGTCGAGCACTGTTTCGCTGTGGGCGTGGCATTGCCAACCGTCCTTGCCCTTCAGCCAGGTCGACAGGTCTGCGGCTTCCATCTGCTTCTGTTTGCCGTCCATGGTGACGGTCTGCTTCACCTTGTAGGCGATGATCGCAACGCCAGGTGCAGGCGTGGACACGTGCACGTCGTCGAACGCGTAGTCCTGCAGCGTCCAGTTACCCTCTTCGGTCATCTTGCCCATCTTCGCCTGGTCGATCGACATGACACCGCGCGGGCCGCTCACAATGCTGGTCTTGCCCGAGAGGGCCGCCGTGCGTGCGCCATCCTTCTCCTTCATTGCGTCCCAGTACGATTTTTCGAGCGCAACGATCTCGTCTTTCGTCAGCGTGTCGGACACGGGAACCTCCTGGAGATGCTCTCACGGTTCAACGAGCGGTGGCGCATGGAGTTCCTGCCATGCGGTCGCGTCGGGTTTGCAGAAGCGCCGCTATTGTCGCGATCTATGGGCGCTACGCATTGACGCCCATCAACACCGGCGCGGGACAGGGTGTGCGATCATTGGGGTCAAGCAGGAGTTCCCGATGAACGATGCAGCGCCGCGCACACGCTACCCGAACTCAGCGATCCTGCTGCACTGGCTCGTCCTGTTGCTGGTTGTCGCGGCCTACGCCTGCATTCTGCTGCGGGTGAACTATGAGCGTGGCAGCGACATCCGCGAAGGGCTGAAGGCCTGGCACTTCATGCTCGGACTCAGTGTGCTGGCCACGACCTTTCTCCGCGCTGGCTTGCGTGCGTTTGTCTGGAAGACGCCGCCGATCACACCGCCACCGCCGCGCCTGCTTCATCTGCTGTCGATTGCGGCGCATCTCGCAATCTACGCCTGGCTGCTCGCGATGCCTGTCGCCGGATGGGTGATCCTGAGTGCGGAAGGCGACCCGATCCCCTTCTGGGGACTGAACCTGCCGCCGCTGACGGGCGTCAACGAAGCGCTGGCTGGACAGATCGAAGAGCTGCACGAAACGGGCGGAACGGTCGGCTACTTCCTGCTTGGCCTCCACGCGGCAGCGGCGCTGTTCCATCACTATGTGATGAAGGACACCACGCTCGCGCGCATGTTGCCGCGCCGCGGTCGATGAGACTGGGCAGCTAGTAGAGATTGTCCCGCGCGTCCTTTTCCAGTGACGCGTCAATCGCCTCGACCGGAACATCAAGCTTCAGCTGGTCGCGATAGATTTCGCCGGCCGTTGGGAAGGTTGCGCGATCAACCTGCGCTTCCTGAGTCCACAGGCCAGCGCGTTTGATTGCTTTCGCGCAGTGGAGATAGGCCTCCTTCACATCGATCAGCATGACCGAGCGCGGCGGCTTTCCGTCAGTGGTGAAGCGCGCCATCAGCGCCGGATCTGTCGTCACGCGCGCGAGGCCGTTGACGCGCAGTGCGTCCTCGAAGCCGGGCACGAAGAACAGCAGGCCGACGCCCGGATGGCTTGTGATGTTGCCGAGCGAATCGAGACGATTGTTCCCCGGACGATCCGGCATGGCGAGCGTGCGTGCGTCGATCATAAGCACAAAGCCGGGCTCGCCGCCGCGCGGGGAGACGTCGCACATTCCGTTCTCGCCGCTGGTGCCGATACAGAGGAAAGGCGAGAGCGAGATGAAATGCGCGAAGTGCGCGTCGATCTGGGCGATGTCCTTGCCCACCGCGCCGCCGCCGGGCGGCTTGTAGACAGTGCGCAGGTCGGCTTCCGATTTCAGGTCAGTCACTTGGCCTCTCCCTTGCGAACAGAATGAGCCTAACCCGCCGCTGCTGACAGGGATATGGCGGCAGCCGCTTGCGCCGGGCCTGCATCCTGAAGCACTATCAGCGCAGAGGAGAACCGGCCTTGATTGTCGTCATGCACAATTGCCTGTCCGGACGCTGGCGCGCGGCGCACTAGCGCTCGCCCATGGCGTGGCGGCTTTGCCGCGCGCTTCCCTTCTCCATTCGAAAACTGGAGAGACATCATGTCATTCCTGATCCGCCCCTATGCGCCGGCAGACCTGCCCGCGCTCCAGGCCGTGCGCGCTGCCGCGTTCGCGCCTGTCTTCGCCTCCTTCCGCAACATCGTTGGCCCCGAGATCGCAGCTCTTGGCCTCACCACGGCCGAACAGGAACAGGCCGACCTGCTCGACTCGATAGCAAAGCCTGACAGCGGGCATTCCATTGCTGTCGCCGAAAGCGGCGGCGTGATCGCGGGCTTTGTCTCGTGGAAGGCGGACATCGCGCCCGGTATTGGCGAGATCACGCTCAACGGTGTGAATCCCGACCATGGCGGCAAGGGCATCGGCACGGCGCTGTATGATCATGCGCTCGCTGCGCTGAAATCCGCCGGCATGTTGCTCGCCACTGTCGGCACAGGCGGCGATCCCAGCCATGCTCCTGCACGCCGCGCCTACGAGAAGGTGGGGTTCAACGTGCATCTTCCGTCGATCTATATGTATCGCAAGCTGTAGCCATGCGGGGCGGAAGGCCGAAGGATGGTCCGATGAAAATCACGCCCTTCGAGCCCGGCGGCACGAAGACATTCGTGCCGCTGCTCTGCCCCGGCTATTATTGCGAAGGCGTCGCGACGATGAGCGCGCTGCTCCAGATCATGCACGAGAAGAGCGCTGACCATCCCGGCGCTCGCATGCTCAACACGCTCGATCACGTCGGGCAGGCGTTCTACACGTCGGGCCACACCATCGACGCCAATGAACTCGATCCGGCGCTGGATGACGATGTAGTCATCGGCGAAGACGACACGCTGCCCCTGCCCGATTTCGCCACGCGCCTCGATCGCCTCGTGAAGGCCGCCAGCGCCGTGACGCTGGATCAGACCAGCAACCGCCTGTGGTGGACGGGTGAGGACCGCCTGTCCTTCTTCGCGCTGCAGGACGAGCCCAACGCGATCCTCGACCGCAAGGACATCTACATACAGGCCGTGCCCGTCTCCCGCGCATGGGAAATGATGGCTGCGTTCCCGAACGGCTATTTCCACGGCGACTTCAGCCCGATGGAGAACCTCGTCCTCACGCGGCATCTGGAGGAGGCGTTCGGCTATGCGCTGTTCGGCATCGGCGCGAGCTATATCGGCTTCCGCCGGACATCACCCTTCTCGGCCGATCGGCTCAGCGATCTGGCAGCGTTCGTGATTTCGCTTCATGCCGTGTCTAACGAGCCCGACCTGCTCTGGAAGGTCCGCATGACACTTGAGGCGTCGGACCTCTTGTTCCTTGCCTACATCGCCCGTTAGCTGGCCATCTGCAGCGCCTGCAGGCCAAGTGCGTTCGCGATCACCAGCCAGACGATAGACGGCGCGATCAACCAGGCCGCCAGTCCGGACACCGGCCGCACCATCATGAGCGCCGCGACTGCAAGCCCGAGCGAGAAGCCGTTGGCGATGACGCTGCCCAGCGTGCCGACGAACGCTGTCACAATCGGATAGCAGAGCCCCCACACGATGAGCGCCGCCACCCACCAGGAACGTCCCGCGCGCGGATCGTCCGCAATCGCGGTCTTCCAGCGCGCGGCGCCCCAGAGCGGATAGATCAAGCACCAGATCGCCCCGATCAGCCATCCCGGCGGATTCCACGGCACGGCGGCATAATCGGCGTTTTCCGCCTCCCCCAGCGTGAACAGCAGGCCATTCCCGATCAGCACCGCCGCCAGCGGCAGGACGATGCTGAGCGCGAGGCCAAGCCCGGTTGGCCGATCCCAGGCGGGGCCGGCGCTGGCCGGATTTACGTCGACGGGGCTGGTCATGCGCGATCTCCACATTCCGTGGCATAATGTACGCGCCGGGCAGTCGTTCCGGATTGGCGGCGCCCGCCGAACTTGACCCGCCCCGCGCAGCGTCAGATTGTGCCGCCCATGCGTACAGTCCTCGTCCTTGCCGTTTCCCTTGTCGCCCTGGCCGGTTGCGGCCTGCGAGGAGATCTTGTGCGGCCCATGCCGCTGTGGGGCGACCCGCCGCTGGACGGCGCGGACGATCCGCGCGTGATCGCGGCCGCCGAGGCAGCCGCAGCCGCCGAGGAAGAACGCCTCGCCGCCGAACGCCGCGCCGCCGACGAGGCCCGCCGTCAGGCCCTCGAGAACGCGGCGCCGCCGCCTGCCGGGACGCCAGCGACGCCAACGCCTCAGTAGACTCGCTCCCACATCGTAGTTCCGGGGTGACACGTCACGCGCCTTCCGCTACCTCGCCTGACCGGGGAATGGCTGGAACGCGACGATGAATCACTTTGGCTATCGCAATGGCGTCCTGCACTGCGAGGATGTCTCGCTGGAGGCTATCGCGCGTGAGCTGGGCACGCCGGCCTATGTCTATTCCGACGCCACCCTGCGCCGCCATTACAACGTGCTGGCCGAAGCCTTCGCCGACAAGAAGCTGCTGATCGCCTATGCGGTCAAATCCAACTCGAACCTTGGCGTGATCGCCACCCTCGCCTCGCTGGGCGCTGGCGCCGACGTGGTGTCGGGTGGCGAGCTGATGAAGGCGATGGAGGCCGGCGTTCCGGCTGATCGCATCGTGTTCTCCGGCGTCGCCAAGACTCGCGAGGAAATGCGCCTCGGGCTCGAGCGCGGCATCTTCCAGTTCAACGTCGAGAGCATGCCCGAGCTGCATCGCCTGTCGGCGGTGGCGCAGGAGATGGGCAAGCGCGCGCCGATCGCCTTCCGGGTCAATCCGCACGTGGAGGCCGGCGGCCACGCCCACATCTCCACGGGCACGCCCGAAACCAAGTTCGGTATCGCCTGGCACGAGGCTGAGCAGTTCTACGAAGAGGCCAGCCGCCTTCCCAACATCGAGCCCATCGGCATCGCGGTTCACATCGGCAGCCAGATCATGCGGATCGATCCCATGCGCGCGGCATGGGAAAAGGTCGTGACGCTGGCTCGCCGCCTGCGCGAGCGTGGCTTTGCGATCTCGCGCGTGGATTTCGGCGGCGGTCTCGGCGTGCCCTACCAGGACAGCGAGGACCCAGACAGCCCGACCATCTACGCCCAGCAGGCGCGCGAGGTTCTGGGAAACCTCGACGTCCAGCTGATCCTGGAGCCGGGCCGGCTGATTTCGGGAAATGCCGGAGTTTTGATCTCGCGGGTCGAGTACATCAAGGAGCGCGACGGCCGCACCTTCGTGATCCTCGACGCGGGGATGAACGACCTGATGCGCCCGGCCCTTTATGGCGCGCACCATGAGGTACTCCCCGTCAGAACCCCCGCTATGGGCGCTCCCCGCAGCGCGGTGGACCTTGTAGGCCCCATTTGCGAGAGCACTGACCGGTTCGCCAAGGACCGTCCCATGCCTCCCCTGAAGGAGGGCGACCTGGTCGCCTTCATGACCGCAGGCGCATACGGCGCCACATTGTCGTCCCAGTATAATTCGAGACCACTGGTTGCCGAGGCGCTGGTTCGAGGCGATGCTTGCGTGGTTGTCCGCCGCAGGCCAGCCTTCGACGAGATGATCGCTCTGGAACGGGTTCCAGACTGGATCGCCCAATAGGGAAACAGGTTGGCTGACGGATTTGGCCTCAGGAGCAAGCTGGACGCCCGGATAGCCACCGCGCGGCGCAGCCTTTTCTGGCCTGCCCTGGTCCAGGCCGCCCTGCCTGCCCTCATCTGGTTTACCATCTTTGCAGTGTTCTGGCTGACTGGCCTCTACACCGCCATGCCGCCCGAATGGCAGGCGACCGCCGGCGTCGTCTTCTGGGTGGGTTTCATCACCGTCGTGCTGATCGGCCTCAAGGTCTGGCGCCGTCCGACCGAGGACGAGGCGCGCGACCTGATCGACAACGCCATCGAAGGCCGCCCGCTCAGCGTCTGGAACGATCGCCCCGCCAAGGCCGACAAGCAGGGCATGACCCTATGGCGCGAGCACCGCGACCGCATGGCCGCCCTCGCCGCACAGGCCGGCAAGCTCGATGTGCGCCCGCACTGGCGCCAGGCTGATCCGTTCTACCTGCGCCTTGCTGTGCCCGCCGTTCTGGTCGTCGCCGGCGTTGTCGCCAACACGTCGGCTCCCGACCGGATGGGCAAGGGCCTGTTCCCCGATTTCGGCGCGCTGTTCGGCGCCCACACGCTGAAGGTCGAGGCGTGGGTGACGCCGCCCGCCTACACTGGCTCTGCGCCCTTCGTGCTGACGCCCGGCCAGGTGGCGAAGGCGCCGGAAGGCTCTGAAGTCACCATCCGGATCATTGGCCCCGGCCGTCCGCAGGTGAGCGTGATGCCAGAGACCGGCGCCCACGCGACGCTGCATCCCGAGCCGGGTATCGACGACGCTTACGAAGCGCGCGTTGTCGTCAAGCAGGGCACGCGCATCGCCGTCAACTTCTGGGGCGAGCGCGCGAGCTTCCCCTTCACCATCATCGACGATGCGACGCCGACCGTCGCCTTCGTCGAGCCGCCGAAGCTGGGCGATGGCGACCGCACCGAGTTCAAATACAAGCTGGGCGACGACTATGGCGTCGAGAAGCTGGAACTGATCGCCGTCCGCATCGACACGCCGAAATCAGCCGGCGTGGTCGAAGACGCCACCATCATCGAGACGGTGACGCTGGCCCCGACCGAAGAGGAAGGCGATTTCAGCCAGGACCTGGTGCGCCATCGCTGGGCCGGGCTCGACATGATGGTGAAACTGCGCGTCACCGACGCCGCCGGCCAGACGGCCGAGAGCGAGGCGGTCGCCTACAGCCTGCCGAAAAAGATCTTCCTGCAGCCCATCGCTCGCATGGCGCAGGAATCGCGCGAAATACTGCTGCGCAATTGGGAAGAATATTCAACGCCTGAAGGCGCGGACAATTTCACGTCGGTCGCCGGCACGGGTTACGACGCGTTCGCGGTCGCGCCCGCCTCTCGTCTCACCTGGGCGCCGGAAGGCATCAAGCGTTCGGTCATGGTGCTGGATGCGATGACCTGGCGGCCCGACGAATATTTCGAGGATCCGGTGATCTATATGGGCCTGCGCAATGCGCGCGGCCTGATCGACGCTGCGCATGATCGCGCCGAAGCCGAAGAGGCCGAAGACCTGCTGTGGAACATCGCGCTGCAGGCAGAGTACGGCTCGGTCGCCGACGCCGCTGCTGCGCTGGAAGCCGCACGTCGTGCGCTGGAAGAGGCGCTGCGGCGTGGCGCGTCGGAGGAAGAAATCCGCCGCCTGATGGACATGTACGAGCAGGCCATCGAGGACTATCTCGCCGCGCAGATCGCCGAGGCGATGCGCGAAGGCCGCGTCAACGAAGGCGGCCAGCAACAGGGCGGCATGCAGGGCGGCGGGCAACCGCTTGGCGATGACGAACTCACACGCATGCTGCAGGCTCTCCGCGATCTTGCCGAAACAGGCGCGCGCGATCAGGCGCGGCAACTTCTAAACGACATGCAGAGCATGCTCGACCAGATGCAGAACATGCAGATCCAGATGGGTCAGGGCGGCAACGGCCAGCCGCAGGACGGCCCGATGAGCCGCGCGATGAACCGCGCGCTGCAGGACACCAACCGCGCGCTCAACGACCAGCGCGACCTCAACGACGCGACTGATGAAGCAATGCGCGAGGGCGATGCCCAACGCGGCCAGGAACTCGCCGACCAGCAGCGCCAGCAACGCGAACGCCTGGAGCAGCAGCAGCGCTCCGGCGGCGGCCAGCCGCAGCAGCCGGGACAGCAACAGGGCCAGCAAGGCCAGCAGGGTCAGGGCCAGCAGGGTCAGGGACAACAAGGTCAGGGCCAGCAGCCGGGCCAAGGTCGGCAGCCCGGTCAGGGCCAGCAAGGTCAACAAGGTCAAGGACAGGGCGAAGGCCAGCAAGGCCAGGGTCAGGGCAACCAGCCCGGCCAGCAGCAGGGCCAGGGTCAGGGCCAGCGCGACGGCAATGGCCCCGGCGGCCAGCCTGGACGCCCCGGCGTTCGCGGCGATGGCGTCTACGGCCAGGAAAACGACCGCTCGCGCCGCCTGCTTGGCAACGCGATCGAGATGCAGCGCCGCGCCGAGGAAGCACTGCGCCGCGGCGACTTCGAAGCGGCGCGCGAGGCGCAGCAGCAGGCGATGTCCGCGCTGCAGGATCGCTCATCCGAGCTGGCGCGCCTCAATGACGAGAACGATCCGGATGCGCAGGCCGAGCGCGACGAACGCGACATTCTCGGCCGCCTCAACGATGGCACCAGCGGCCAGGGTGAGGATGTGGAAATTCCCGACGAGATCGAACGCCAGCGCGCCCGCGAAATCCTCGACGAAATCCGCCGCCGCGCCGGCGACCGCGCGCTGACGAAGGAAGACCTTGAATATCTTGAGCGGTTGCTCGAGCGGTTCTAGGATTCTTCGGGCATAGGCATTAGCCAGCACAAATAACCGCGCCGCTGATCAATGATCGCGCTTAGGCGACACAACCGATCATTGCATGATGTAATAAATGTCGTCGGCCTCGCCGGTGTTCTTGTCGATGGTCATCGAATACCCCGTCCTGTCTACGCCGTCGCCTGCGTAGAGGAGCACATGCCAGCGTCCGCCATCGTCGGTGATCTTGAAGCTGCAATTGTCAGCTACGGCACATTTGATGCCTTCGCCAGCCCAGTGCTCCCTTGCCTGCTTCAGCGCCTGTCCCTCGGCAGCAGGCAGCCTCTTTTCGACAGCGGAAAGGCGCTCCTGACACCCGCAGAGCACGAAACAGAAAACGGAAACGAGGCCAACACTCGCTAGCCGCCGCATCACCAACCCCATTGCGATCGGATTGATCGCCACTTGTCGCGTTTTAACAGCGGAGGTCCGGGGAAGCGAGCCTACGCGCCCTTGATGGCGCCCACGAACGGAAGGCCGCGCATCGTGCCCGCGTCGTCCATGCCGTACCCGACGAGATAGCGCGGCGGGGCGTCCCAC
>Ga0075152_10001282_pt1 | contig 18118 bp, 10 predicted proteins | sample JI61114C2DNA_FD_70964 | JGI IMG/M metagenome (GOLD analysis project Ga0075152, IMG submission 70964) | Wastewater effluent complex algal communities from Wisconsin, to seasonally profile nutrient transformation and Carbon sequestration -... | ecosystem: Engineered > WWTP > Effluent > Algae...
ATCGAACGGGAGTGCCTCGCTGCATAGCCAATGATTGAGCTGTTTCAAGTCATCCCCAGTAGCCGGACGGTAGCCAAGAAATACTCGAATAGTCCGCTGGTGCCGCTGTCCTTGACGGCCATTTAGCGCATACAAAGACAGCGCTTCTGTCGTTGTGCCGAGTTGCGCAGCCAGCCATTGCGTTGCGTTAGGATCGATTTCGTCATGTCGCTCGGGAAACCGCCCGTGCAACTGCATGAACTTGAGCTGGATTGCGAAACCGAGCCGACCTTTGTCAGTCATGCCTGGCAACAAGGCGGACTCGTCGGTGGACAAGCTCCACAAGTCCTGAGTTTCTGGATCGTTCCATGAATGGGGCACGGCAAGGCCTAGCAAGGATCAAGGAAGCCGAATTATAGAAATGCAGGAGCCCGCCGGGGAGATAATTGACAGAGTCTATTAGTAGTATCTTATATGTCGCGAAATCTCAGCTTCGCTCCCACTGGGCCTATTACGACATGCTCAAGGCGCCGAAGGAAGCCAAGGTATTCATCGAACAGGTGCAGGCCACCATGCGCCAGTGGTTCAAAACCTTCAACGACGGCCTTCCAGGCAATGCCAAGGTCAAGCTACGCAAGCAGGGGAAGAACATCATCCACCTGTCACCGTATATCGCGCAGGCTGAGCCGCCCAATACCGCCGCGCTCAAGCGCGAGATCGGCCGACGCTGGTCCGACGTCGAGCTGATCGATATCGTCAAGGAAGTCGATCTGCGCCTCAACTTCACGTCGGCATTCCGCACCGCCGCCCGCCGGGAAGTGCTGGACCCGGCTGTGCTGCAACGGCGTCTGTTGCTCAGTTTGTTCGGCATCGGCACCAACGTGGGACTGAAGCGCGTCGCCAGTCAGCAACCGAGCGTTACCTTCGAGGAGCTACGCTACGTCAAACGGCGCTATGTAAACAAGGAAGCGTTGCGGACGGCCGTCGCCGAGATCGTCAATGGCACTTTCGCCATCCGCCAGGCCACTATCTGGGGCGAGGCCACCACGTCATGTGCCTCCGACTCCAAGCAGTTCGGCGCCTACGACCAGAACCTGATGACGGAATGGCACGCTCGCTACGGCGGCCGCGGCATCATGATCTACTGGCATGTCGACAAGAACTCGACCTGTATCTACTCACAACTCAAGCGCTGTTAATCATCCGAGGTCGCGGCAATGATGGAAGGCGTGCTGCGTCACTGCACCACCATGGAGATCGAACAGCATTTCGTCGACACCCATGGTCAGAGCGAGGTCGCTTTCGCCTTCAGCCATCTCCTGGGTTTCGACCTGCTGCCGCGCTTCAAGCTGATCGCTCGCCAGAAGTTGGCCATGATCGACGCCGACGACGCCAAGCAATACGCGAATCTTGAACCGATCCTGACGCGGGCCATCAAGTGGGATCTGATCGCCCAGCAGTACGACGAGATCATCAAGTACACGACCGCACTGCGCCTCGGCACGGCAGATTCGGAAGCGATCCTGCGCCGCTTCACCCGCGCCGACCCGGTGCATCCGACCTACCAGGCGCTGGCCGAGTTGGGTAAAGCGATCAAGACAATCTTCCTGTGCCGCTACTTGCATGAAGAATCGTTGCGACGGGAGATCCACGAAGGCTTGAACGTGGTCGAGAACTGGAACAGCGCGAACAGCTTCATCTTCTACGGCGAGAAAGGCGAGATCGCCACCAACCGGCTCGAGGAACAGGAACTGGCCATGCTGTCGCTGCACCTGCTGCAAGCCTGCCTGGTTTACGTCAATACGCTGTTCATCCAGGAGGTCCTGGCCGATCCGACCTGGCGAGCACGCATGACGGACGACGACTGGCGCGGGCTGACCCCCCTGATCTATCATCATGTGAATCCCTATGGCCGCATCGAGTTGGATATGGCGCGACGCCTGGCCCTCGCCGCCTGACCCCCAGATCGGGGACGCTAACTCCGGAGTAGGTTGCCCATGAGCAACGTCCATCGATTGCTGCCACGGCTCACTGTTAATGGCGCCTTCATCGAAGAGTTTCTGGCCGCGCCAGCCCCGTGCTGTGCGCTGGGCCTGGTTGAAGAGCGCAAGCACCCCTGCGGCTTCCTGGCGATCCAGACGAAGGAAATCATCCCGTCGAACGTAACCGGTACCGGGTTCAAATTCGGGCACTCGCTGCTCGGGACATCACACTACCTGGTCGTGCATTTCGCCTTTGAATTCTATGGCTTCGGGCGCTACCACGTCCTCGTCAAGCCAAACAATCCCGTCGTTCGCTCCGTGCTGACCACGATGGTCGAAGGCGGGGCACACTTTTTCTTCGTGATCGGTGCCGACGGCACGGCCACCGCCTTCGGCGGAGAAAGCAGACACCGCGGCCGCGAGGGGATGACGGCGCTCCGGCACAATCTGCCGCGCATCCTGCGCAGTGAAACGACTGACGCCCAGTACCAGGCAGCGCTGGCACAATTTCGGGCCAATCCCCAGCCACCGGGCCAACTGCTGAACTGGGTGTGCCGCGACAACATGGCCTACCTGGATCTGTCGACCGATCGGCTGGAATTGTCACCGGCGGCGCCGTGCGCCACGAACACGCCGGCCGACGATAATGCGGTGCCCCTGTCCAACCCACCCGGCGAGATCCGCCGCTTGGCCGAGCAAAAAACGATCTCCACGGCCCTGGAAGCACGGATCAATGAGATCGATCCTGCGGCGAACAGCCCGTTCGATTTGCTCGCCCACATGGCGCCGCAAATGCCTCGCTTCAAGCGTTTGATGGACATTTCGCACGAAGGCGAGCTCAACAAACTCTGCCGGCAGTTCCCGGGCCTCTACCGGTTTGCCGACCTGCTCGAACGCCTGGCCAACGACATCCGTTCGGGAGACATCGAGGTGCCACGCTGATATTGGAGTTCGGGTGCAGAGGCATCCGGTTTTTCGCTTGAGCGGCCGGTATGCAGCGAGTTCCGGCCATTGGTTGTGCCGACCTGTACTTCGGCACCCGGCCAGGAGCCGCCGTTCGAGGTATTCATCCAATTTCAATAGTTAAGGCTTCCGATGGCCCAACTGAATGGCTGGTTTTAGGCGAGCAAATTAACCTCTGCACTGCCTCGACCCGGGCAGCTCCGGACGGTCGCCTATTCCGGGAGCGGTCACCTAAACGGCCGCTTGGCTCTGAAACCTGCCGAAAAACGTAAGCCAGCTGCTCGGCCAATGCCACCATTGCCGGCATGCTTCCTGCCATTGAAGAGGTAAAGGAGGAAGGCCTTTCGGCCCAGACGATTGACCTGGAAACGCAGGTCGGAGACTTACTGGTCGCTCTGCAGCTAGTGGGTCAGTTTTAGGTGCAAATCAACACACCAACACACTGACTCTCAGTCAGTAACCGAATCTCGGTGCGGTGCTCGCCAACGCCGACTTGAAGTCGCTACTTGAGTGGCCGATCCTCTGTGTTGACCTCTCGCGCTATACACAGCTGCAGCTTACTGGGCGCCTGCAGGTGTTTGTTCTACCACGCCAAATCAGGAAACCGGCGACCGGAAGAGACGTGGGCAGGCTATAGCGATAGCCTGCCCATGCGGTGTCTAGCATCACCTATCGGCTCACCTTGATGGTGTAGGAGCCAGTGCCGCCAGCCTTGTTGTAGTGGCGGACCTGGGCGAAGTATTGGCCCGGATTCAGGGTTCTGACGATCCGCGCATTCAGTCCGATGCCGGCGTCGTCGTCCTCGGCGATCAGGTTGGTTTGGCTGGTCGGGCCGAACAGTTTCATCACCACGTCGGTCTGGCCGCCGGTTTCGATCACGTGACGGCCTCTACTCTGCACCGTGAAGGTGAACAGGTCTTCCTCGCCCGGTTTGCCGATCGATGCCGACTTGGCTTCCCCGCCGATGGCCAGTTCGACCGGCCCGGCCGCCGTGCGCGGATAGGCCGCGGCACTGCCGATAAAGGCCTTTTCCATCTCCGACAGGACGTCATTGGCTTTGGTGCCAACGCCGCTCTTGACCCAGCTGCCGGGGAAGAAGTAAAGCATGATTGAGTTGGGATCGAATTCCGTCCCCCGGATCTGATCCAGGGCGTACTTGTCGAGGACGTTGTGCCGGATCTGGTCGGGTGTCCAGTTGTTGGGCGGCCCGGCCAGGTCGCGCAGGACGACCTCTTCATTCCACTCGATTCCGCCCTTCGGATTCTGGTGCTCATGGGCGAGGCCGATCGCGTGGCCGAACTCGTGGGCAGCGGTGCCGCCGTCGAGAAAGCCCAGGTTCATGGTCGCCTGATTGCGCGGAATGCCCTGGCAGTCGGTGCCAATATAGGACCAGGCGCCGTCCGAGGAATCGAAGGTGATGCGAATTTCCGCGTCCGGCGCGTTATTGAAATCGAAGCTCAAGTTTGCAAACTGCGTCCACCATGCGGCCTGCTCCTTGGCCAGTGCCTGTTGGGCAGGGTTGCCGCCCATGAACCGGACGCGCAGTTTCGATCCGTTGATCCACATATTCTTGAGTACGATAATGGCACGCGTCCTGCCCTCGCCGAGGCTGACTGTCTCCTGCGGCAGCATCAGAGCCTGTTTGTGTGGCAGTAGTCTGTCATGACAAATCTTTACGTTTTCGTACATGATTATCTCCAGTATCAAAAAGCCGAAAGTCCGGCCGTGGGTGATGACAGCCTCATTCACGTTCCGGTGAATGTCCTGGTGAATCGGGCGAGGTAGGCTGAAACTCCTCCGCCCTGGAATTGTTGCTACCCAGTTTCCTAACTTGCGAGTCGGGGACTTCGAACGAGGCGTCGTTATGGCCGGTGTCGCCCCGCTCGGCGTCCCTCGCTGAAATCGTCTTGGCCTGAGCGAGCCTTTTAGGCGAAGGAACATCACCCTTGGTTTCGTCATAAAGGTCGAACCAGGGGAATCCGTATTCAGTGTAGGTTTTCGCATCGATCGGCGTCGGTGGCGGGGCCAACCCGGTGATCGCGAAATACTCCGCGCTGTTGATGATGTGAATGAAGACCCGTCCGCAATTGTCTTGATCCCAGACCTCGATGCCATGGGGGTCGGGATATATCTTCTGCTGCATCGTGCCCCCGGCGCCCAGCCCCATGGTGGCGTTTCTACCCGCCTTCGGCATGGCGAAGCGAAGGGGGCCGCGCTCGGGCTTGACCGGCTCCTCCTCCGGGAAACGGCCGGATTTTGGTTCGTAAACCGTAATCTGGATGCCGCCAATACTCTCCCCGCTGGTTAGCGCGGCTTCGACCGTGTAACCCTCTCCCAGCGGCATCGCCACGAACTGCCGGACCAATCCCGGCCCGGTATGGATACCGTCGAGCCAGGGCTGTTCGGGGCAGACGACATAATCCTGGGGGTCGGCGCTAAGCGCTTTGTCGTCAGGCTCGCCGGAGATGGCGTTGACACTGCCGACCGCGATTTTCACCGCATTCGGCTTCCAGGGGGCCGCGTGGAAGCCGAGCCACAACGCCTCTCGTTGGTACATCGGAATAAACGCCCCGCCATGCTCGCGCCAAAGTACTGGCACGCGGTCGAGGTAATCCTCAACCTTCAGGATCGGGAACCTGCCAAGACCGGGGGGCAGCGGATAGGCGCGCCCATCATCGGGAATGCGCAGCGTGCGCTGGAAGGTGACGGTAAACCGCTCTCCGATACGGATCGTTTCCTGATCGATGGTCACATTGAGCACGGTTTGTCGCCTCCGACTATGGATAGGTCTTCTGCTGCATCCATCCTGTAAGCGCATTGGGATTCAATGTGGATATCGGCATGCCGCTCACCGAAACGCGTGGGCCGTGGGCCGCGATGCTGCCTATCAACTTTACTGATCACTGGTCGGCGCGTTTCGCAACACTTGCCTGATAGACAACTTTCCGAAGCCGATTCATGCCACCCATCGGACGATGTTCAGCGAGCGCATGCCAAGGATTGAACGACATGGCCTCGCACCCGGTGGCCAGATCGCCCGCTTCATCGACCCTTTGCGGACCGATGCGCAGGGTGGCGACGGTGATCGGAATTGAATCGTGCTCAGACCATTCGACTGCGACATTTTCAATCGGCATCGCTTCCGGGTCAGTCTGCAGTTGCACCTTGAAATCAAAGACTGCTTCCTGTGCCTGCAAACTGCGGGTCAGGGCCTGGGTCAGGTAGTCTTCCGGCAGATCGTCGGGGTCATCGGGCAGGGCAGTGCGGCCAGCCTGGCGCGATACAACCGAATACTTCACCGCGTGCCCGCCCGCGCCGGCGGCGGGGCCGAGCCAGTACGGCGTGCCGCTCCAGTAGTTGATCTCCAGGGGGCTCGCCACATGCTTGCTCTTGATGTCCTGGATAATCTTCAGCTCATCTTGCTCCAACAAAATCAAGTGGACCGCCGCCAGAACACCTCCGATCAGTGGGACGTTCTTCCGGCTGATGGTTTCGACGTAGGCTTCGGGATCCGGAAATGGAAATACCGGATGGTCGATCATCAAGAAGTCCTGAGTGCTGTCGCCATCGCCCGGCACGGCGCGCGTCCCGGCGACATCCAACAGCTTGATCGCCAGGCCCCGCGCCGTGCCGACGCCATCCCTCTCGAAGCTATCCTGCGAGTTCGAGAAGCGGACGATGGTGCTGAAGGTCCGCCCGGGTTGGCTGAATATTCCGTGCTGGAAATGGGGCGGCACATCGTCCGCAATGCGGAACTGGGCCGTGACACAACCCGTGGCCTTGGCGTGCTGGCTGCGGCGCAGGTGGCCGCAGACCGGTTTCATATGGTCGACGGTAAGGTCGACCATTTCTTGAAAGATTTTTGGGTCATCGAGTTCGGGGTATTCGCGATTCAATGCTGGGGTCATCATTTGGTGTCTCCTTTATTGGGTGGCTGGCAGTCCTAAGTGAAAGGAAGCCGCAGGATGCCTTCAGTCCTTCTCGTTGCGTTTCGGGCGCAATGCCCAGGTGATTCCACCGACCTGTATTCCCTGCTCAAACTGGCGGATTGCAATCGTGTGCAAGCCGGCCGCGAGTCCCTTCGACGGCTTGAGAATGAACCGGCACTTGTGAGCGACCGCCGCTGTTAACCGGACATCACAGAAGGCGTTACTGCGGAGGCGCGGAACTTCCAGCACCGCCCTGTTCTTGCCTTTACTGGTGATCCGCTCCTGCCAGACCGTTGGAAGAACGCCAATCGCCGCCTGGTCGATTTCGAGCAGGAGCTTCGCATCGGCCGGCAAATGAACTGCGATCTCGATGTCGAACCGCCGCTCACGCCTGGGATCGCCGGTCAACAGGAACGGCAGGGCAATCGGATCGGCCGTCGGATCGGGCAGGATGTTGATGACGTTGAAGTTCCGCCAAGTCACGTTGTTCTGGTTTCGAATCAGATCCAGGAATCCATTCCAATCGGTCGGGCCGGGGACCGGCGGCGCGGGATCCTGGGCGTGATCAAGGGTGGCGACGAAGCAGTAGTGTCCGGTTGCAGGAATGCCGGTCTTTGGCCAAACCAGTTCCGGCGCTACGGTGAGCACGTTGCCGGTCGGCACGTTCACCGGGCCTGTTGTGCCGATCAGCGTCCACAGATAGGGGGTGACCACCGTCGCCACGGGGCACCAGTAGACGGTTGCCCGGACACCGTTCGCCGCGGCCGCACCCCGATTCCGCATGCGGACGTAGATGTAGTTGTCCTGACCCGACTCGGCTTCGAAGCCGAGTGACTCGTCGTTCTCGGTACCGCTGCCGTCGCCGAACGCCAAGGTCGGGTTCGCCACCTGCGCCGGACGCACGATGACGTCGGGGCTTGTACTCAGGGCTCCTGCACTTGGCACCGCGCCGGTATCACCGCTCGTATCGCGCAGGTAGACGTCCGGTACCAGGCCCAAAGCCACTTGGCCGATCTTGCGCAGATTCGGCATGACCCCGATGGCGCCAGCCACCGCCGCGCTTTGCGGGGTTCCGTTCGCCGGATTGGCCAGGATCGCCCGCATTTGTCCGGGAGACAACATCGTTCCGGTGGCCGAACGATACATGCTCTGGGTGAGCACGGCGGCTCCGACGACTATTGGCGACGCACTGCTCGTGCCATTGAACGTCCCGGTGTATGAAGCGTCGATGGCTGCGCCTGGGCTCAGATCACCGTAGCCGCAGGTCGTTACGTTCCTGCCCCAGCCGTAGCAGTCAATGCGGCTTCCGAAATTCGAGAAGTTCGCGCGGTCGTGCGCGTTGCCGCCGACCACTGGAGATTCGGCCGCGCCGACCATGATCGCTCCCGAATCCCGGAAATCCGCATGACCCCGACGCAGGCGGAAACGTCCCGCGCTATCGGTGAAAGCGTCCAGGTCGTTGTTGCCATTGCCGGCGGCCTCGACAACGATGATTCCCCGCGCTGTTGCAAGCCGGATCGCATCTAAATCACCCACATCGGTTTCGGTCGGCAGTAATGCCGCTCCGCGTTGGACTTCAAGAAGCAGGACGTGGCCGGTGGCCATCGTCGGCACGGCGGCGACAATCGCATCGGCGACGTGCAGGGCCGTCGCGCCATCGAAGTGTGAAGTGACACGCAATGAAGCGATCGACGGTGCTACGCCGACGACGCCCCGAGTATTGTCATCGGCGGCAACGACGCCCATGACCGCCGTTCCATGGTTTCCGACATAAGTGCCAACGCCGTCCCGGTTCGTGTTGAAGATCAGCGTGGGGGCCTTTGCCGCGTAGTCTTCGTGCCCCAGCCGCCAACCCTGTTCGAGATCGACGACTCCGACGCCCTGCCCTTCTCCACCGGCCTGAGTCCAGGCCCAACGCGCATCGATTCCAGTCGGCGCGGCGTCCAGGTAATTCTGCTGGGCATTGAAAGTGTCGTCGGCTGCATTGACCACCGGGTCCGATACAACCTGCTCCGCATACGCGGTCTCGATGCCATGGAGGCTGGCGAAGCGCTTTGCGATTTCGAAGATGGGTTCGTGACGCGACCGCAGATCGATTCGCCAATACTGAGTAAGGCTATTCAACGGACGCCACGGGCTTCGCGAAATTTCCTCCTCCATCGCCAGCAGCTTCTCTGGCTCGACGCTGGTGATCAGCCGCCGGGTCGGCGGTTTGCCGAACAGATCAAGAAGTTCACCCAACGCGCCGAGCTTCAGCTTGTCGGCAATGCTACGCAGGTCCTTGCCTTTAACAACCGGCAATTCCCGGGAGAGGCGGACTATGACAAAACCACTATAGCCGTCACCTAATTGCTCACTATCGACATCAAGTGGGCGGTGGTCATCACCAGCTTGGTTGTCGCAGAACCGATTTGCCTCGTTACACATGGCCGGCGCCTTTCCTTGAGTTGCGTGGTTGTCATCGTCAGAAGGGGTGGAACGCTCTTGTGGAGTGTCCGGGCATCTCTCATTAGGATGACATGGTACTTGCGGAATTCCGTGTGGCGCATCATCCAAATAGATGATGTCGGCAAAGTGCACACCTATATATTCCATCGGTCTGGATGCCAATCGCTTGGCTCGACCGCTGCTCGTTCAACTATTGTTTCCGGGGTGCCTCAGCATGCGACTTGGTGCTTAGCGTGATCAGGGTACATGGGCACCCGACAAGGCTTCATCGAAGAACGCACTGCGCACTACAACCGGGTACGTGCCCTAGAAATGTCGAAAACTGAGGAGACAGGGGAAGCATTGCCGGTAGCAATCTGAAGCCCCATTGATCATCTTCAAGAAAATAAGTGGTTGCATCAGGTCATTCATCCAAATCATCTATTTGAATGATGCAGAATAATTATCCAAGCATTAATCTCGGATACGAGAAGTAGGGCTATTTAATGCACTTGACATTGATATTGATTGCTTTCCCTCAAAGATTTCGTCGCTCGCCAACTTATTCAACCCACGCATCGAATACTAGGAGTCAAACTCCATGCCAAAGCCATTCCATCAAATCACCGTGGAGCAGTTCGCCGAGTTGCTCGAGAAATTCCCTTTCACCCGCGCTATTGAATCGGTACATATGCACCACACTTGGCGACCGAACCACAGCCAGTATCGGGGTCTGTCTACGATCGAAAGCATGTGGGAACATCACACCAAGACCAACGGCTGGTCGGACATCGCCCAGCACATTACCATCGCACCGGACGGGAGCATCTGGACGGGACGCAATTGGAACCAGGCACCTGCGAGCGCCTCGGGCTTCAACGGCAACAGCAAGGCTGGGCCATTTATGTTCGAGATCATCGGCGACTTCGATGCAGGGATGGATCCATTCGCCGACGCGCAAAAGCACACCGTTCTCTCCGTCATCGCGCTCGTGCAAAAGCGCTTCAAGTTGATCCCGGAAGCGCTTCGTTTTCACTGCAGTATGTCTACGAAGACTTGTCCTGGCAGCGCTGTGGATTACAACAAGACGCTCAAGGAAACGGCGGAAATCCGTGCGAAGATTGATGCGCAACCCGCGCCGCGCGCCACCGTCAAAAACTTTCCCTTCAACGACAGCGCACGCGCGATTTTCCAGATCATCGATACCCTGCGCACTCCTGCTGCAGCCACTACTGCAGATACCGATGCTGAGGGCTGCCTGCATGACCACAAGGTAGAAGAGGAATTTTCCCGCAGCACCGTCCCGGGCTCTATGGGAGACGGGATGCGTGGCGACAGCAAGAAACTCTCGCCGGAAGTTCTCCAGAAGCTTCAGCCGCATGTGATTAACCTTAATCTCGGGCGCCTGTCGTCGGAGGGAATATTCAAGACGCGCCAGGCGGATGTGGACGCCATCTTCGAGGATTATTTACCCGCGTGGGCTGCGCAGCGGGACGGAAAAATCCCGATTGTCTTTTACGCGCATGGCGGACTGACCTCGGAAGAGAGCGGGTTGCTCACCGCGGTCGAACAGGTCGAATGGTGGAAGTCCAACGGCGCATACCCGATTCATTTTGTCTGGGAGACGGGTCTGGCCGAAACGCTCGGCCAGCTTCTCCAGCCGGGCCGCCAGCGCGGCATCGATTTCGCGGCGCCGAGTGACTTCCTGATTGAAACACTCGCCCGCACCCTCGGTGGCGTGAAGATATGGTCGGGAATGAAAGTCAGCGCCGAGCGTGCATCGGACGTACAGGGTGGCGCTCGCTATGCCGCGCGTAAGCTGAAGGAGTTTTGTGACGCACATAAGGATCGTGTCGAACTGCACGCCGTCGGCCACAGCGCGGGCTCGATATTTCATGCTCATTTTGTTCCCGCAGCCCTTGATGAGGGCGTCCCGAATTTCCGCAGCATGCACTTCCTCGCGCCAGCGATCCGGGTCGATACCTTCGAGCAGCAACTGCTCAAGAAGATCGGTAAGGGCAAGGGCGTGGATCACCTCACTGTCTTCACCATGGCGCGCGCTTTTGAGGAGGATGATGACTGCTTTTCTATCTATCGCAAATCGCTCCTCTATCTCATCTACTACGGGTTGGAACCGGACCGGAAGACACCGATCCTCGGCCTCGAAGAATCCATCCGCGACAACGCGAAGCTGAAGCGGCTCTTCGATCTTGACCACAAGGGCAGCGCCGCTGGTGAAGTCATCTGGTCGGTCTCGAAGGACAAGACCGGGAGATCGGCGACGACCTCGCGCACTCATGGCGGTTTCAACAACGATACACCGACGATGGAGAGCGTCGCGCAGCGTATTCTCGACAAAGAAGTGACGCCTTTCACCGGTACAGAAGAACGCGGACTCAGCCTGGTCACAACATTGAGCAATCTCGATCCCATGTTGGCAGAGTATTTTCGACCGTCTCCGATCTTTCATCAGACGCCGATGACACTCACGCCGACCACCACCGTTTCCTCCGCGGCCGGCGGAAGTCGGCGGGCGATGTGCGTCGGGATCGATCGCTATCCCACGGCGCCCCTCGGTGGTTGCGCGAACGATGCGCGCGCCTGGCGCGAGACCTTTCTTGGGCTTGGTTTTGAAGTCCCAACCTTGCTGCTTGATGAGCAGGCCACCCGGAGTGCGATTGTGAGTGGACTCAGTAATCTGATCCGCTCCAGCCGGGCCGGCGATGTGCTCGCTTTCCAGTTTGCCGGCCATGGCACCCAGCTTCCCGATCTCGATGGCGACGAAGCGGGCGGTGACTCCCCTGGGGATGACGAAGCGCTTTGCCCGGTGGATTTCGACCGCGGGCAATTCGTCATCGACGACGACCTCGCCGCGATCTTCAACACGATTCCGGACGGTGTCAGCGTCACGGTGTTTACCGACTGCTGCCACTCCGGCACGATCACGCGCTTTGCGATCGGCACGCCCACTACGGGCATGAGCGGCAACAGCGTAAAGAAGCGATTCGTCACGGCGACGCCGGAAATGAAGGCGGCGCACGCGGCCTTTCGCGCGACGCTCAGTGGCAGTCGGGCAGCGGCCGCGCGTGGAACCTACGATCAGGCGCGCGAAGTTCTCTTCTGCGCCTGCCGCTCACAGGAAGTGGCACTTGAAAGCGACGGTCACGGTCATTTCACTACGCACGCCACGCGCGTCCTCGCCTCCGGGATCGGCGGTCTGACTAACGCCGATTTTCAGAACAGCGTGATCAGCGCCTTCGGCCCGAATCCCCGCCAGAACGCCGAGCTCCACTGCGCTTCGCCTTTGCGCACCAGCTTGCTCTTCGCTCCCGCCACCGCTGGCGGACGCGCCGTCGCCATCCCAACGGGCGGCGTCGCCACACCTCGCGAAGATCTGGCTCGCTTGCTCGAGGACGTTGCCCGCCTCATACGCGGCTGAGGCCATGGCTGCTGATTTGCAGAACGCGCTCGAGGGGCGCGACTACATCATCGGTGTCAGCGTCCCGCGTGCTGCGCAGGGCCGCCCCTACGAGCGGAAGCTGGATGATCCGGTGCATCGTCCACTGCAGATCTTCAGCCTTGATCCGACCGTCTCCAAACTCGATGGGGCCATCGCGGAGGTACTGGTGCCGTATGAACCGCTCCTCCCCGGACCGGTCGGTGCGGTCTTCAAAGTGGACGACTTCGACGCCGACCAAGGCACACACTGGGGCCGTGCCGATCTTGATGAGCCCTCCGTTCTACTCCGCGACGGTCATACGCCCTCGACAACCAACCCGCTTTTCCATCAGCAAATGGTCTATGCCGTTTGCTCGACGGTTTTTCAGACCTTCCGCGAGTCTCTGGGGCGTCATGTGACCTGGGATTTCGATCCGCAACCGGGCGAGGCCGGGGCCCCGACACGCCTGCGCATCCTGCCGCACGCCTTTGAAGGTCAGAACGCGTTCTACGACAAGACGACCGGCGAACTACGCTTTGGTTACTTCTGTGCCGCGGAGAGTCCAAACGGGCGGACCCTGCCAGGCGGTGTCGTTTTCACCTGTCTCTCGCACGACATTGTCGCGCACGAGGTCACGCATGCGCTGCTCGACGGTCTGCGCTCGCATTTTTGCCAGCCGAGTGGACCGGACGTCCTCGGCTTCCACGAAGGCTTTGCCGATCTCGTCGCGGTCTTTCAGCATTTCAGCCATCGCCAAGTGGTACAGGCGGCCATCCGTCGCTCCGAAGGTAACCTCGAAAGCGCCAGTCTGCTGACTGGCATCGCCCATCAGTTTTCGCAGAGCCTCGGCTCGACTGTGCCGATGCGCACGGCTTTCGAGCACATGGCCGATGGGGTGCAGCCACCAAAACAATACGACCCTTCCATGGAGGTCCATGCCATCGGCGAGGTTCTGGTGCAGGCGGTCTTCGATGCCTGGATGACAATTTATAAGCGCAAGGTCAAGCGTTACATCAGCCTCGCTACTGCCGGCACCGGAAGGCTACCACCAGGACAGGCGCCAGCCGATCTCCAGGACATTTTTGCCGACGAGGCCAGTAAACTGGCCAAGCACTTCCTTTCCATATGCATCCGTGCGATCGACTACTGCCCTCCGGTGGACATAGCTCTGGGCGAGTATCTCCGGGCGTTGATCACCGCGGATGGTGACCTCGTGCCTGACGATCCGTGGGGTTATCGCGAGGCGCTAATCGACGCCTTTCGCGTTCGTGGCATCTTCCCGCCGCAGGTGAAAAGTCTTTCGGAAGACAACCTGCGCTGGGACAAGCCGGAGCTTTCGGTCGAGCGAATTCCGGACCTGAGTTTTGCCAAACTTCAATTCGCTGGTGATCCCGCAGAGCCCTCCAGCCCAGAGGAACTGCTGCGCCAGGCTCGAGCCCTCGGCTCGGTTCTCGGTCGCCCAGATAATCTCACGCACTTCGGTCTGGCCTGCGCCGATCACCCGGAGCTTGGCGGCGACACAGTCAGCCTGCCGAAAGTGCAATCGATCCGCAGTTCACGCCGCGTCGGCCCCGATGGGCAAATCGTTTTCGACCTCGTGGCTGAAGTGACTCAGCGCCGCACGATTACCGATCCGCGCGGCACGTTTGAAACCTTTGGCGGCGCAACAGTCATCATCGGACCCAAAGGTGAATTCCGCTACGTCATCGCGAAAAACATTCTCAACCGCGAGCGTGTAGAGCAGCAGAGTAGCTTCATCCACGGCGCCGGGAAGCCGTTCTGGGAACGGCGGGACAACACGCTGACCCCGATCCCTAACGCCTTCAAACTGCTTCACGAGTCCAAAGCAAAGTGAGCACGGCGACGGAGATCATTGTGCCGGCAGCGGAACGCTGGTTTCACACCGGCTTTACTTTGGAATATGGCGCGCGTTATCGCGTCACCGTTCCTCCGGGCCAGGTCTGGACCGATTGGTATGTGACAAACGGTCCGCAAGGCAGCACCACATTTCTCCAAAAGGCTTTCCGCCACTGTCTCCGTCTTTCGCCCGCAAGAGATCCGCGCGCAGAGTTTTTCACTCTCATCGGCACGATCGGCGAATCGCTCGAATACGCCTTCATCATCGGTGCTGGCCCGTGCGATTTCACAGCCGCGACTTCCGGTGAGTTCGTCTGCTTCGCGAACGACATTTGGCCTGCCTATTGGAACAACCATGGCTCAATGCGACTGAGCATCGTCCGGATTTCTTAGATTCCTCGCCAACGACCCGATAGACTCTCTATTTATGAATGTGCAGCACCAATTTCCTGACTCGAACGTTGGAGCTGGTCAGTCCTTGAGTGGCCGTGTCGTGCGCCTGCTCCATCCACTTACCTGCCGTTGGAGCATCGAAGCTGCCAATAACAGCATAGGGCACCCAAGAGGCCGTCGCGCAACGTGACATACGCATAATATACGATATTTTCCGAATTCTGTGGCCGCCCCTACCTGCATACCAACTTCGGTGGCGCCGGAGTCTTACGGCAGCAGGGTGACGTAGCGCTTGGCTACGAAACCGGTCGCATTGGGTTGTTCGATGGCGTACCAGTCGCCGTATTCGCCGATCACGAAGACAGCGCTGCCGGGCGCCAGGCTGCCGAGGCTGCTGCTGCCGGTAGTGGGGCGGCGGCGCACGTTCAGGTTGTCCCGGACTGTGGCGACCAAGCCGTTGCGGCGCAGCGGCGTGACGCGGAAGTCATTGCGGTCCGGTGCGTCCGCGCGGCCCAGATTGACGTTGGCTGCGGGGGCCGGGCCAACGCCCGGAGGAGCGCCACCGCCCACCACCGGCTTGCCGATCGCGGTCAGGATGCCGTTTTCCCCACCCCGCAGTCCGCCCAGCGCAGCGGTGATGCCCAGACCCGGAGGGAAGTTCGGGCCGGCACCCAGCAGTTGGTTCAAAAAGTCGGCATGCGCCGGCAACGGGCTCGGCGGCGGTATGACAACCGGCGCGTGGTGGGCCGCGAGCAGCGCCAGCCTGAGTTGATCCGCCGGCGGTGGCGCCGGCGGCGGCAGTGCCAGCAGGGCCGGCACCTCGGCCATGACCAGGCCCATCTGCACGTCGGCCACCGCTTCGTTGCAGGAGCCGTAGCGGCCCAGGGCGGTCAGGAATTGGGCGCGGCGGGCCGGCCGGTGCTGCATCCAGGCCTGCTCGATGACGATCGCGATGCGCGCCGAGCCGGCGTAGCGGGGATCGGCCGCGACGCTGCCGAGGAGCCGGTCGACATGGGCCGCGTTGCCGCCCAGGGCGCCCAGGCGGGTTGCCAATGTCGTGGCGTTGGTGTTGTTCGCCCACTTTAGCTCGAACAGTGCGCCGGCGAGGAAGCCGAATTGGCGCAAGGCCTCGCCGTTGCCCCAGTAGTGGTTAACGGCCAGGTCATAGAGCGGCTGGATGATGGCCTCGCGCCAGCTTTCGCGATTGGCCGGTAGCACATGGCCGGAGTTGCCGGCCGCGATGCGCCGGCGTACCGCGTCGCGGCAGGCGTGGGTGCCGGCGCGCTGGTCGGCGGACCAGGCCTCCAGCATGGCCCGCATGCAGCCCTCGGGCTCGGTGCCGAATTCGACGTAGGTCAGCTTGTCGGCGATGAGGTCGGGATCGCCCGGTACGCTGAGGCCGATGTCGGTTGTGCCGGGCGTGAGGAAAGTCGTTTGCGCCGGCACGAAAGACGAATTGGAACCGAACACATGCGCTCCCGCGCCGGCCGATCCGGCCATGAAATCGCGCAAGCTCGGGTTGGCGGTGATCGCGGTCTGAATCTCGCTGGCCGCGGTGGCCGCCACCGGATTGAGCGGCGACTGCACCAGATGCGAATTGGTCAGGCAGGCGTCGAGGACGATGCGCCGGCGGGCCGGATCGGCGCCCGTGCGCAGGACGATTTCCGCCATCAACGCGGTGGTGTTGGCGCCGCCGGTTCCCGAGGTTCCCAGCGAGTCGTGGGCGATGGTGTTGCCGGACATGCTGCCTGCGAGCTGCAGGATGTTGGTGTTGCCATGCCCGCCGATCATCACCTGCTGGATTTCGCCGTTCTCGCCGTAGCGCGCGGCGACCGGCGCGAGTTCGGCGGTGTAGTCGGCGACGCTGGCATGGCCTTCGAGCACGATGGTCAAGATATCGCCGCTGGTGACCATGCCTTCCAGACCCCGGTTGCGATGGAATGCTCCGTTGTGGTCCACCGTCGGGTACAGCACGGCCGTCATCGGGCGCGAGAAGAACCAGTTGTTCTGTTCCCATTGCGGAACGGCTTCGTTACGCGCCAATCCCTCCAGCGTGTTCTTGGTGAAGTGGTGGTAGTTGGTCACATGGGTGACCGAGGCGGTATAGGCGGTCGCGGTGCCGCCCTCGGCGCGCAGGCTAAGGAAAGAGTCGACCTCGCTGCCGTCGTCGGCCGACAGGATGGGATCGCAAGTGCTCAGGTAGCTGATGAAGTTGGGCAGCTCGGGCGAGGCGGGGTCTTCCAGGCGCTCGAAAGGCGAGGGATTGCTGACCGGGTCCGGCGCCTTCATGACCAGGGAAAGGTTCGCCGCCGGCCAGGCGGCTTCGAGCGAAGTCAGCTCGCCGCCCCAACGCTCCGCCTTTGTCGTGTCGTCGGTCCACCGCAGCCAGGCGGTTCCGCCGCTGACTCCATCGGTATATTTGCGCAGTGCCGGGTAGACCGCCGGCACCCCCTTGGCAACGATGTCGCCCACGTTGAGGCCGCTGCAGGCGTCCTGGATGTTGGGCCCGTCGGCAAAGGTACGGATGTCGCGGAAAGTGCCCAGCGCGGGCGGATCGCCCTGCAGGGCCGGGCTGGTCGCCCAGTCGCGCTGGCTCTCGGTCAACGCGACGAAGCCGGACAAGTCCCGCGCGCGGATCGTGGCCGGAGTCTCGGCGGTATGCGCGTCGGTACGCGTCACCGCCGGCCAGCGAAGCACGATGGGCGCGCCGCCGCCCTGCATCTGCGCGATGTGCGCCAGCTCGTGCGCGATGAGTTCCTGCCCGTCGGGCGTGTTCGGATCGTAGGCGCCCGGCGCGAAGGCGATGTGCTCGCCCACCGTGAAGGCGCGCGCGGACAGTCTCTCGACTTCGCGCGCCGCGGTCGGACCGACGTGTATCCGCACCTGGGTGAGATCCACCTTCATGCGCTGCTCGAAGTAGCCGCGCGTAGCGAGATCCAGCGGCATGCCGGGGCCAAGGCGGCCAACGATGTTCTCATCCACGCCTTCCGGTGCCGGGGCCGCGCCAGCGTCGCGCTGGGGCATGACGGACTGGTTGGGCGCGGCCGGCATCACCGACTGGTTGGGCGCGGCCGGCATCACCGACTGGTTGGGCGCGGCCGGCATCACCGACTGGTTGGGCGCGGCCGGCATCACCGACTGGTTCGGCT
>Ga0075152_10001283_pt1 | contig 18111 bp, 15 predicted proteins | sample JI61114C2DNA_FD_70964 | JGI IMG/M metagenome (GOLD analysis project Ga0075152, IMG submission 70964) | Wastewater effluent complex algal communities from Wisconsin, to seasonally profile nutrient transformation and Carbon sequestration -... | ecosystem: Engineered > WWTP > Effluent > Algae...
TGCCGCGATACGACCACCCGACCCGCCCCCCTCAGCCACCCGCTTCCGGCCCCTCGGCCTCTGGATGCCGCGATACGACCACCCGTGCCGGGAGGACGCTTCATGCGGATGGAGGTGCTGGCGGACCCGTAGGCTCAGAGACGGAGACCTCGAGGCTGAGGGAGATGTGCTCGCTATGGTGATAAGAGTCGTCATTCAGTCTGTTCTAAGCGCTCCCACGAGCTTTCTTCCACGAGTGCTAAAGAAGGCTTGTTTCATTCCGAAGCTCTGGCTGTAATACTTGCTGATCTCCTTTTCATGACACGGCACTTCCTGCGCTTTTGGGTGATTTACAGCCTCCTGTTGGCCACTGTGGCGGGTCAGCTTCCAAACACGCTCAAACATAGTATTTACGGACCGCATCCTGGCCCTCGCAGGGAGGCTGGTCTGGGTTATAGCGTCGCTGTGGATGGAGGCTACACGGTGCTGGGTGAGCCTCAATTTGGCACAAACTCGCTCTTGCCGGAAGTGGTGAAGGTGTTTGATACAGCGAGCGGTGAGCTGCTCTTTGAGCTGCTTAATCCGGCAGGAAGCAACCGTGACTCATTTGGGGCGGCGGTGGCTGTCTCTGGCTCTCGGGTAGTCGTCGGCGCTCCTTTGGCCGAGGTAAATTATCCCAATCCTTTGTATGGCACCGTCTCTGCAGGATGTGTGTATGTGTATGACCTCAGCGGTGCTACTCCGACAGTGCCCGTGGAGCAGTTCACTTTGCGGCAGTTGGAAAACTACTATTATTATTTCCCGCAACCCACCGATGAGTTCGGCGCGGCCGTCGCTATCTCGGGGACGCGGCTGGTGATCGGCGCGCCTGGTGCTCCTTCACCTTATGACAATTCAGGCAGGGCTTTTGTGGTCGATCTGAGCCTCAGTGATCCAGCCACGGCGGCAGTCCAACTCCACGATTATGAGTCCGCCTCCAACAATCCTAGCACTGAGCGCCGGTTTGGAGACTCCGTTGCCATCTCAGGCTCCTTGGTGGCGGTGGGTGAGCCTTTGGGAGAGGTGCCTTATCCCTTTCCGAGGGCCGCAGGGAAGGTGTTGGTCTTTGACCTGACCACCTACACCGTCCCACCAGAGATCGATGCGTCATTCATTGTCTATAATCCAGCGCCTACAGAAGTGCTCCGCTTTGGTGATGCCGTCGCCATCTCCGGCTCACAATTAGTGGTCGGGGCAAAGTGGAGCTACGACGGCCAGCCCAGTGATGGGATGGTCTATGTCTATGACCTCGTGGGCACCACGCCAAGTTACCCGTCTCCGTCGATGACGATACCCAACCCGACGCCAGGCACGATGGACTCCTTTGGTGCCTCGGTGGCAATCTCTGGCACGAAGGTGGTAGTCGGTGCTCCCGCAGATGACGCAGGGGCGGTGGGCTCTGGCAGCACCTATGTCTATGACCTCCTGGGCAGCACCCCGACGGTGCCTTTGGCGACGCTTCCCAATCCAAGCCCGGCAGCGAATGATGCCTTTGGGTGGGCCGTGACTCTGAGTGGAACGAAGCTGGTCGTGGGTGCCTACCTGGATGATACCATGACCACCAATGCGGGGAGCGGCTATGTCTATGATCTGAGCAGCCTGGCCTCTCCACCACTGGTCCTGAATCATCCGAGCGTCGAGCAGAGGGGCTCCTATGGCGCGTCGGTGGCGGTTTCGGGTTCATGGATGGTGGTAGGGCTGCCGGAAGACTGCAGAGCGAGCATCAGGGCCGGAAGTGTGCTGGTTTACCACCTGGGCAGCGCCACCCCCACGGTGCCGGCATTTGAACTGCTGAATCCCAGCCCTGCTGAGTATGACACCTTTGGTGGCTCGGTATCCATTTCTGGCACACGCGTGGCCGTAGGAGCTATAGGGGACGACACTGGGGCTGTGAATGCGGGCAGCGTCTATATCTACGATCTCAGTGGTGCGGTGCCGACTACTCCGGTAGCGACCCTCCAGCAGCCAAGCCCTGTGGCCAACAGCGGCTACGGTGGCTCAGTGCTGCTCTCAGGCAATCGGCTGATCGTGGGAGCTTCTCGTGAGGATACCGGAGCCACGAATGCTGGGAGTGTGTATGTCTATGATTTCACGAGTGGCCTAACTACGGTCCCTGAATTCACACTGCACAATCCGGCACCGGCTGCTGATGATTTATTTGGGTTCACCGTCGCCATCGCTGGCACTCGGCTTATCGTGGGAACTCCTGATGATGATGCGGGGGCAAGTAATGCGGGCACCGTGTACGTCTATGACCTCGCGGGTGTCACCCCCACGGTGCCAATGCTCACGCTTGCCAATCCCAACCCCGCTGCGAGTGATTCCTTTGGCACGGCGCTGGCGGCCTCAGGCACGCGAATCGTGGTGGGGGACTACCGAGACGATAACGGGGCGACTGACTCCGGCAGTGTCTATGTCTATGACCTTGGCGGCAATGAGCCCACCGTGCCCGTTTTGACGCTGGTGAACCCCACCCCGGCAGCCTCAGATTACTTCGGTTATGATGTCGCCATTTCCGGAACCCAGGTGGCTGTGAGCGCCTACCGAGACACCTGGATGGGCGTCAACCCAGCCGGTAGCGTGTCAGTATTTGACCTGACGAGCGCCACGCCACTGGTGCCACTGACTGTCATCGGCAAACCAAATCCAGTGATAGGTGACTCGTTTGGCTACTCCCTCGCCATGGATGGCACGACGATGGTGGTCGGCGTCCTCGGTGACGACACGACGGTGCAGAATGCGGGGGCAGCCTTTGTCTATGCCCCCCATCCGCTGGACCAGGACAGTGACGGCCTGCGTGATGCGTGGGAGCAGGTGTGGTGGCCGAGTGCCAGTGGTCACGGCCCGCTGGATGATGAGGATCAGGACGGCATCGTGAACCTGCTGGAGATGGCCTTTGACCTGAACCCGACTCAGGGGAATGGCTCCCCTCTGCCTCCGGCGGTGAATGAAGGCGGCTATCTGACGCTGACGCTCACCAAGCAGCCGGGCGTGACCTACGAGGTGCAAAGCGCGGGAACGCTGCTGCCGTTGATGCCAGAGTCCTTCAGCGCCGCCAGCACGACGGTGCTGCTGGACAATGCGACGACACTGAAGGTGCGGGACAATGTGCTCATGAGCACGCCGGGCGGCCGCTTCATGCGCGTGCAGGTGACGGCGGCTCCGTGATGGAGGAGGCGGAGGGCTTTGCGAAGTGAGCTCTGCGATCACGCGCCGCTGATGCCACCTGCCTGACGGAAGGCCGTCGGGGTCATGTGGGTGTGGCGTTTGAACCAGGCGGTGAAGTGCGGCGGATGGCGGAAGCCGAGGGCGAAGGCGATCTCCTTCAGAGGTGTGTCTTCGCTGGCGAGACGCTGGCGGGCGTGGTCGAGCCGACGGCGCTCCAGCCAGGCCTGGGCGGTCATGCCGAGCTGGTCGCGGAGGAGGTCATGGAGCCTCCTCCCGCTCAGACGATGGGCGGAGGTGAGCTGGCTGAGCTTCAGCGGCTGGTCGAGCGGCCAGGCCTCCAGCTTCTTCAGCAGGGAGGAAAGGCCCCGATCCATCTTGCCTGGCTGCTGCGGCGTGATGCCCATCTTTTCCAGCGTGTTGACATACACCTCGAACCACACCCTGAAGCTTGCCTCGCCCAGGCTCCATTGCTTCAAGGTCATCGGGTGTGAGACAATGGCTTGCGGGTAGGCCACTTCCTTCTTGGGGCCATGAACCGCGTGGAAGAGCCTATTGCCAACCAGGCAGAGGGGCGCGCTTTGGTCCTGCGGCAGCATGACATTGAGCCCCTCTTTAAAGACCGGTGCTCCGCCCGGCCACTCGCAGCGAAAGCCCACGGAGAGCAGCTTCGTCCCCTTGGCGAACCATTGCCGCCGTGTCCCCGGCGCGGTGAAAAAGCTCTGCCCTGGCTGCACGATGATCTCACGCCCCTCGGCGCGGATCAGCGCCAGCCCCGACTCCATCCAAAACCAGCCCGCAGGCACGGTGATCTCGTGCGACCACGTCTCCGTCGCCGGGACGAGCCCGTGATACACCCAGAGCCACTCGAAGTGGAGGCTCTGCCAAAGGGTGGGAGGGAGGGATGTGGCTGACATGGAATAATGTAAGCGATTTCAGCGAAGCATAAGCGGCACGGCTTGCCATGCCGATCCTTTTTGTGTGAACTGGACGGATGCGCCGCGCACTCACCACCAGCCTTCTCTTTGCCACCGCCCTGCTTCAGGCGGAGGAGCCACGCCAGATCAGCGGCATCTATCCGCATCTGGCCATGTTTAACAAGGAGGGTGAATGCGGCACGGGGGCGGTGGTGCCATGGGCGGACCGGCTTTGGGTCATCACTTACGGGCCGCATCTGCCCTTTGGCAGCAGTGACAAGCTCTACGAGATCACGCCAGGGCTGGAGCAGGTGATCCGCCCGGAGAGTGTGGGCGGCACGCCGGCGAATCGCATGATCCACCGGGAGACGCAGCAGCTCCTCATCGGCCCGTATGTGATCGATGCGGAGAGGAAGGTGCGCGTCATCCCGCCGAACAAAATGCCCGGTCGTCTCACGGGCAATGCACGGCACCTGACGGAGCCTGCGACGAAGGCCTACTACGCGACGATGGAGGAGGGGCTCTATGAGGTGGACCTCAAGACGCTCGATGTCATCGGGCACATCAAGGATGGTAATCCGCCGAAGAAGGGCTTCTCCAAGGAGACTCATCCGGCCACGGTCGCCTCGGAGCTGCCGGGCTATCACGGGAAGGGGCTCTCCAGCGGTCAGGGGCGTGTGGTGTATGCGAATAATGGCGACCGCGACAAGCGCGTGACCACGGACCCCGCCACGCCCAGCGGTGCGCTCGGCGAGTGGACGAAGCCCGGCGATGACTGGCAGCTCGTGCGGCGGAATCAATTCACGGAAGTGACCGGACCTGGAGGCATCAGCGGCAGTGAGCACCCGGAGACGGACCCGATCTGGAGCGTGGGCTGGGACCACCGCTCGCTCATCCTGATGTGCCTGGATGCGGGGAAATGGCACAGCTACCGCCTGCCGAAGTCCAGCCACAGCTACGATGGCGCGCATGGCTGGAACACGGAGTGGCCGCGCATCCGCGACATCGGTGAAGACAGCCTGCTCATGACGATGCACGGCGCGTTTTGGAAGTTCCCCAAAGGCTTCACGCCAGCGAGCAGTGCGGGGATCACTCCGCGCAGCAATTACCTGAAGGTCATCGGCGACTTCGCCCGCTGGGGGGATCGCGTGGTGCTGGGCTGCGATGACTCGGCGAACAAGGAATTCCTCAACGTGCGCAAGGCGAAGGGCAAACTGGCTGGGCCGGGGGAGTCGCAGTCGAACCTTTGGTTTGTGGAGCCAGGGAAGCTCGACCAGCTCGGACCCGTGATCGGACGCGGGGCGGTGTGGCTGGAGGATGCGGTGAAGGCGGGTGAGGTGAGCGAGCCCTACCTCTTCGCTGGATACAAGCATCGCTCGCTGAACCTGATCGGCGAGCAGGGTGATGCCTTCACTCTGGAAGCCGATGTGAGGGGTGACGGGCAGTGGAAGGAAGTCTCCCAGCACCGTCTTGAGCACGCGGGCAATTTGTGGGTGGAGTTCCCCGCCGATCAACCCGGTGTTTGGGTGCGTGTGAAGACTCAGCAGGACGGAGCCAAGGTCTCCGCCATCTTCCATTACCGGAATGATGACGCCCGCCCAGCCGAAGCTGCGGCCATCTTTGATGGCATCGCCACGGCAGAGGACAAAGAGGTCACCGGCGGTGTCATGCTCGCTCGTGGGGCGGGCTTCCGCACACTGCGCTATGTGACGACGGACTCCACCTGCTATGACATGGGCGCGGCCTTTGATCTGAAGCCTGTGATTGACGCCAATGGTATGAAATGGACGGCGGAGAATGCCGCCATCCCCACCGGTGTGCTGACCTATGATGAGGCATCCATCCTGTATGTGGATGAGAAGGGCCGCTGGAGGCTGCCGCGTGGCACGGCGGCGCTGGATGCAGCGGGGCCGCTCGGCGCGGAGCGTGTGTGCCGGGAGGTCTGCACGGAGCGTGATCTCTTCAATGCAGGCGGCACCTTCTTCGAGCTGCCTGCGGAGAATGCGGATGGCTTTGCCAAAGTGCGTCCGGTCACGACGCATAACCGCCGAATCAAAGATTACGCCAGCTATCGTGGCCTCCTGGTGATGAGTGGTGTGAGGAAGGATGCGCAAGGCGAGCACATCGTGCGTTCCAGCGATGGCAAGACCGCTCTCTGGGTGGGCGCGGTGGATGATCTCTGGAGCTTCGGCAAGGCGCGTGGCGAAGGCGGCCCGTGGAAGAACACGAAGGTGGAGGCGGGCAAGTCGAGCGATCCCTATCTCTTCACCGGCTACGACCAGAAGCACCTCACCCTAACCACGGACACGCCCACGCGCATCGCCATTCAGGCAGACATCACCGGCACCGGGACCTGGGTGACCTACCGGAGCTTTGATGTCTCTCCTGGTGAAGATGTGGAGCACGAACTACCCGCCTCCTTCGGTGCCTACTGGCTGCGCTTTACCAGCAGCGCGGATGCCGTGGTCACGGCGTGGCTGAAGTATCACTGATCTCGTGAGTGCAGGTCTTGCCTGCGGGAGAGATCCTCACAAAAACGGGCCGGATCTTTCGATCCGGCCCGCTGTGATTGTTGGCTCTTGAGAGGCGAATTAGACGCCCTTGGAGACGATGTATTTGACGAGATCGACCACGCGGTTGCTGTAGCCCCACTCGTTGTCATACCAGCTCACCAGCTTGAAGAACTTGCTGTTAAGTTCGAGGCCGGAACCGGCATCGAAGATGGAGCTGTGCTGATCATGCAGGAAGTCGGTGCTGACCACTTCGTCGGCGGTCCAGTTGAGGATGCCTTTGAGATAGGTCTCGCTGGCTTTCTTCATGGCGGCGCTGATTTCGGCGTAGCTGGTGTCCTTTTCCGTCTTCACGGTGAGGTCCACGACAGAGACGGTCGGAGTCGGCACGCGGAAGGACATGCCGGTGAGCTTGCCCTTCACTTCTGGGATGGCGAGGCCGACGGCCTTGGCAGCACCGGTGCCAGAAGGGATGATGTTGATGGCGGCGCTACGGCCACCTTTCCAATCCTTCTTGGATGGGCCGTCCACGGTCTTCTGGGTGGCGGTGTAGCTGTGCACGGTGGTCATGAGACCTTCGGCGACGCCGAAACCTTCTTTCAGAAGGACGTGAACGATCGGCGCGAGGCAGTTCGTGGTGCAGGAGGCGTTGGAGACGACGTGATGCTTGGCCGCGTCATACTTCTCATGGTTCACGCCCATGACGATGGTGATGTCTTCGTCCTTACCAGGAGCGGAGATGATGACCTTCTTGGCACCAGCATCGATGTGACCCTGGGCCTTGCTGCGCTCGGTGAAGAGACCGGTGGACTCGATGACGATATCGACGCCGAGAGCCTTCCATGGGAGGGCGGAGGGGCCTTCGCGGACAGCGAGGCACTTAATTTCATGACCATCGACGACGAGGATGTCGTCTTCGGCCACGTCTGGGCTGCTCTTCTTGGAATAGACTTCTTCCCTGGCCTTGCCCTGGGTGGAGTCGTATTTGACGAGGTAGGCGAGGTTGTCAGCAGGCACGAGGTCGTTGACGGCGACGACTTCGATCTCTTTGCCGAGGAGGCCTTGATCACAGATTGCGCGAAACACGAGGCGGCCGATGCGCCCGAAACCATTGATGCCGATTTTGACCATTGTATTTGTGTGGGGATTGAGGGGATTTACCCGACACAGCAGTTTCCGCGCCGGGACGCGATGCATAATCGCCGGGGAGGGGGTGTCAACCCGGGTTTCGGTCGTAGTGAAGGGTTCGACCGGGAGGCAGGGCTGCACTTCAATACGAGCCTGTGAGACGTGCGAAATGAGAGGGCACTGTGAATAAGTTTCCAGGGGTGATGATCACGCATTTGACAAAGCAAACGCTCCGGGTAGTCTCCGCGCCCCAGTTTCCCGGGCGGCCATGATAGTTAATCATGAGCCTGCCTCGTGAGCCGGTGACTGCACACGACTCCCCCACCCACGTTTTATGCCCAAAAGAACCTATCAAGCCTCCAAGCGCACCCGGAAACAGCAGTTTGGCTTCCGCACCCGCATGAAGACCGAAAATGGCCGCGACATCCTTCGTCGCCGCCGCCGCATCGGCCGCAAGCGTCTCGTGCCAAAGGGCGTGGAAATCCACTTCAAGCGCCACGTCCAGCAGCACGCTTAATCGCGTGGGATCACGGCGTTTACTCCGCTCATGCGCCTGCCTTCCCGCCTTCGTTTGAAGGAATCCCGCGACTTCGCGGTGATCAAGGCGCAGGGTCGAAGCCTGTCGGGCCGGTACTTTGTACTGGCCCTTCTTCGTGATGAGGCCATGGCGGATTTTCGCTTTGGTCTGATCACTGGAAAAAAGCTTGGCAATGCTGTTGCCCGTAACCGTCTCCGTCGGCAGATGCGAGAAATCATCCGGGAGAACCGGGCGCAGATCGTCCCTGGGATGAAATTTGTCACCATCGCCCGCTGGCGGTCTCCTGAGGCGGAGTTCTCGGAATTGATCGAGGACTGGACACGTCTCGCTCGACGGATGGGACTGCTCTTGAAACCTGCCGCTTCCGCGCCATGAAGCTGATCGTCCGTTTTTTCATTCGTGGTTATCAGCGTTTCATCTCTCCCGTCATTCATTTCGTTGGCGGCCCAGGTTCGGGCTGCCGCTTCACTCCGACCTGTTCGGAGTACTTTCTTCAAGCCGTGGAAAGACACGGCGTTTTTAGAGGCGCGTGGCTCGGCATTCGCCGCATTCTCCGCTGCCAGCCGTGGGGAGGTCAGGGGCACGATCCCGTGCCTGACTCCTGCGGACACCGGCATTAATTAATCAACCCTGACTCACAACTCTCTCTCATGGATCGCAAAGGCTGGATCGTCATTATTCTCTGTAGCGCTGGTATCGCCCTCAACGCGTGGTATGCCAGCAAGAACCCACCTCCGGCACCGCCTGCCAAGGCGGCTGCACCTGTGGTTGCGGCCCCTGCAACTGCTGCCACTGCGACGGCGGCACCAGCACCTGCGGCTTCCACCGCTCCAGCGCTGCCGGAGGAAACCCACACTCTGACGCGCGGCAGTGTGACCTGGAACTTCACCACCAAAGGCGGCGGCATCTCCAAGGTCGTACTCGCTGGCACGGATAAGATCACCTTGAATGAATATGGCAAGGAGCCCATCGGCGCGCTGCGTCGTGAGGCGGCTGGCAATGATCCTGTGGCCTACAAGATCACGGCAAAGACCGACAAGAGCGTCACCTTTGAAGGCACAAGCACCGAAGGAATTGCCATCCGCAAGACCTTCACATTGACGGAAGGTGAGAAGAGCGATGAACATCTGATCAATCTGAGCGTCACGCTCACCAATGCCGGCACCGCCCCGCACAAGTCGGAGGAATATTACCTCTATGCTGGTGCGGCGAACTCGATGAGTCCGGATGAGGCGCTGAAGCCTAGCTTCTTCTGGAATGACGCTGGTGACGCCCAGCAGACTCACACCAATTCCTTCGATGGCGGTTGGTTTGGTACGGAGCAGTTTGAGATGCGCTCCTCTCATGCCCGCCTGCGCTATGGCGGTGTGATGAGCCGGTTCTACACGCAGATCCTCAGTCATGAATCGAAGACCGACAAACCCGGCAAGATCTGGGCCACCCGTTTCCTGATCGATCACAGTCAGGACAAGTTCAAGGCTGTGGCAGGTGCTGATAAAGACCATGCCATTCAGGCTGCTGTGGGGCTTCCCCCCGTCGAGCTCGCCGTTGGTGCCGCGCAGACGGAGGAATACAGCCTCTATGCCGGGCCAAAGGAGTTCTCGCGTCTCAGCAAGCTCGAAGGCCAGCGGGATTTTGTGATGTTCTACGGCATGTTTGGTTTCATCAGCAAGCCTTTGAATTGGCTGATGCGAAAGATGCATGACTTCAGCGGCAACTGGGGCCTGGCGATCATCCTGATGACCATCATCATCCGCACCGTCCTCTGGCCTCTCCAGGCAAAGGCGCAGTATTCGATGAAGCGTATGGGCAAGCTGGCTCCGCTCATGAAAGAGCTTCAGGAGAAGCACAAAGACAATCCTCAGCAGCAACAGCTTGAGGTGATGAAACTCTACAAGGACTACGGCGTGAGTCCTGTGGGCGGCTGCCTGCCGATGCTGTTGCAGATCCCCATCTTCTTCGCCTTCTACGGAGTACTACAAAATGCGGCCGAGCTGCGCGGCCAGGGCTGGCTTTGGGTGAATGATCTCTCCATCGCGGACACCATCGGCCAGTTCATGGGCTACAACATCAACCCGCTGCCTCTCATCATGGGCGTGACGATGATCGCCCAGATGAAGCTGACGCCACAGCCGACGACGATGGATAAGAGTCAGAAGATCATGATGAACGTCATGCCCTTCTTCTTCCTGTGGATCTGCTACAGTTTCGCCTCAGCCCTTGCGCTCTACTGGTCGGTGACGAACATATACGCCATCGTTCAGAGCTGGATCATGAAGCTCTACATGCCCGACCCTGAGCTGAAGAAAGTGGAGCACATGCCCAAGGGGCCAGCTCCGAAGAATCCTTTCTTCAATCCCGCCAACCCGCTTCACAAGGACAAAAAGGCCAAGCTCAAGTCACCGAAGCTTGGAGGCTAGTTTGTTCTTTTCTTGCTGCTGCGGCTGTTTCTGAAGTTCCTGCCCGTGAACGACAAGGAGGAGCCGAAGAAGCGGGGAAAAGCATGAGAGCTCATTTCTCAGGTTTTCTGGTCTCTCTCGGTGTTCCAGCAGGCTTGAATCTCGTGGCCAGCTTCTGCCCAAGCCCAGGGGGCTTGCGTAATTTAGCCAAGAGTTCGAAGCATCGCGACCTCACCACCATCGCCCCCGTTCTCCTGCTCCGTCCCTCCAGGAAGCGGAAAACATCCGTGTCGGCGTGTGTTCTGGGGCGTTCTTTATCCTGAGATCCGAACGGAAGACGCCACGAGAGGTCTTTTTAGCGCGAAACTTTTCTCCAGAGTACTGATCCTCCACGGAAAAGCCGTACTTTGTGGCACACCAGTACCACGATCAGCCCCACCAACACGCCGAGGTAGCTGGGCCTTGTGGATACGGACGACTGGCATGAGTCATCTCCGTGACGTTTGAGGCTGCCGTAAGCTCGTTTGTCTCGGCGGTTCCTTCCTCGCTGTATATGGCGGTTCCTACGATCTGCGGCTTGATCTACTGCGTTCACTCAACGCAGTTTGATGGAGAATTCAGCCCTCCTATGGTGAGAGTGGCATCTGTGATGAGCTTGGTTGCCAAAGAAGGAGGCACGACAGCCGACGGCTCAGGCGGCGAGCGCTTCGGCCACACCTTTAAAAAGGTAGTAGCCCCAGCCACGCTCGGCACTGCTCCAGTCGGGATCGTAGTGGGTGTCTTTGACGATGAAGCGCTCAGGATGTGGCATGAGTCCGAAGACGCGACCTGTGTCATCCTGAAGTCCGGCGATCTGAGCCGTGGAGCCATTGATGTCCTTGCCGTAAAGCAGCGCGCCGTGGCCGTCTTTGACGTATTTTTCAGCGTCACCCGTCTCTCCGACAAAACGCCCCTCGGCATGAGCGACAGGGAGTTCGAAGTTATCCGGCAGCAGCTTGAGGTAGGGACTTGTGGTGCTGTTCTTTTTCAAAGGCACCCAGCGGCAGATGAACCGGCCTGTGGTGTTGTGAATGAGGCTGCCACGAGGAAGCAGATCGAGCTGAGTGAGGATCTGGAAGCCATTGCAGATGCCGAGCACGTAACCGCCATCCGCCACGAACTGCTTCAGTCGGTCGCCCAGCTTGTGCTTGGTGATGAGCTGGGAGATGCGACCGCTCATGACGTAGTCGCCATAACTGAAGCCACCAGAGAAGACAACGAGGTGGACCTTCTCCAAGGAGGCTGGTGCGAGCTGGGAGATGGGCAGGACTTCAGCGGTGAAGCCTGCGGCTTCGAGGGCGCGAGAGGTTTCGACGTCGCAGTTGGTGCCGGGGAATTTGATCAGCAGAGCGTGGGGCATGTGGGGAAAGGTGTCCCGAGATTGGCGAAGCTGCCCGCCAGTGCAACCACGCATCTCATCTCGTGAATAATTCACCGGTGCCGCCCGACCCTGGCTTCCGGGCGTGACCAGGGCAAACGATGGCTTCAATGATTGTGTCAGTGGTTTGAAACGTTAATCCTTGCCTTCCTCATGCCCACCCTACGCCCCTCCCGCATCCTCCGCGAACTCCGCTCCGGTCAAAACAGCACCGTCATCAAACTCAACCTCGGCGACCCACGCATCGTCGAACTCGCCGGACTGTCAGGAGCCAGTGCCGTGTGGCTTTGCAACGAGCATGTCCCGAACGACTGGCTCAATCTGGAGCATCAGATCCGCGCCGCGAAGCTTTACGACATGGACACCATCGTCCGCGTGAACAAAGGCGGCTACAGCGAGTATGTGAAACCCTTCGAATGCGATGCCACCGGCATCATGGTCCCGCACATCACCAGTGCAGATGAAGCCCGCAACGTCGTCGATATGGTCCGCTGCCGCCCGATGGGCAGCAAGGCGCTCGACGCCGGAAACATGGACGGCCTCTTCTGCCAGGTGCCGCTGGCCGACTACGCCCAGCACTGCAACACCGAGAAGTTTGTCATCCTCCAGATCGAAAGTCCCGAAGCTCTCGAAGTCGTCGAAGAGATCGCCGCCGTGCCGGGCTATGACATGCTGCTCTTCGGAGCGGGAGACTTCAGCCACCGCATCGGCAAACTCGGCCAAGCCACCTGCCCCGAAGTCGTCGCCGCACGCAAACGCGTCCACGCCGCCGCCATCAAGCACGGCAAGTATGTCGCCGTCGCCTCGCTCTTCGGACAAAAGGACCAGCTCATCGAAGAAGGCACCCGCATCTTCACCCTCGGTGCCGACGTCATCGAACTCGGCAACGCCTTCCACAAGATGGTGAAGGACTTCGGTGGTGGCGCAGCGGCACCGAGTAGTGACTCCGTTTACCAATCCAAGTAACCGCCATGTCACCCTCACTCTTCTCCCTCCAAAACAAAACCATCCTCCTCACCGGGGGCGCGGGGCTGTACGGTCGTGGCCTCGCCGCGATGCTGGCCCAGACCGGAGCCACGCTCATTCTCGCGGCTCGTGATGTGGCAAAACTCCAAGTCGTGGCCAATGAAGAAACCGCGAAGGGCCACAAGGTCTTCGCCGAATCGCTCGATCAAGGTGATGAAGCCTCCGTGATTGCCCTGCATGAACGCATCGTAGCGAAGTTTGGACCGCTGCACGGCCTCGTGAACAACGCGGTCCTACGTCCCATGAAAGGCGCGAACGGTGATGCAGAACAGTTCGCCGAATCCATGCGGGTGAATGCTACGGGCGTCATGCTGATGCACCGTCACTTTGGAAGGACGATGGCTGAGGCGGGTCGTGGCAGCATCGTGAATATCGGCAGCATCCAGGGCATGATCGGCCCCAGCTACGAACTCTACACGGGAACGAATATGGGCGACATGCCGCCGGACTACTTCTTCCACAAAGGCGGCATGGAGAACCTCACGCGCTTCTACGCGGCGCTTTACGGCCCGCAGAGCGTGCGCGTGAACAACCTCGCTCCCGGCGGCTTCTTCAACAACCAGCCCGAGCCCTTCCTCACCCGCTACTGCGAGCACACCATGCTCGGGCGCATGGCCGATGACTCCGACCTCGGCGGTGCCGTGATCTTTCTCCTCAGCGATGCCTCCCGCTACATCACCGGCGTGAACCTGCCCGTCGATGGTGGCTACACCGCCAAATAAACCTTCAGTTCCATTCTCCACGCCGATGACGCACTTCTCCTGGCTCGATTACACGATCTTCGGTGTTTACCTCACGGCCTCAGTCGGAGTAGGTCTATTTTCAGCACGCGGGTCGAAGTCACTCGGCGACTACTTCCTGGCCGGTCGTGGCATGGGCAGCGTGCTCGTCTCCATGTCCATCTTGGCGGCACTGTTCTCCGGCATCAGCTATCTGGCCGGACCGGCGGATGTGTATAAAAACGGCTTTGGCTTTGCCTACGCGGTGCTCGCCTTCTTCATCGCCACGCCGTTCACGGCGATCTGGATGATGCCGAAGTTCTACCAATCACGCTTCTACACCGCCTACCAGTTTCTGGAGGAGCGCTTCTCACTTTCGGTTCGACTGCTGGCCTCTGGTCTCTTCATCTTTCGCGTCGCGCTCTGGCTCGCCGCGGCGACCTATGCCCCCGCCCTGGCTTTGGAAAAAGTCACCGGGATGCCGCTCTGGATCACCATTCTGGCCACTGGCACGCTCACCACGCTTTACACCGCGCTCGGTGGCATGAGAGCAGTCATTTGGACGGATGTGATGCAGCTCATCGTGCTCTTTGGCGGCCAGCTTCTGATCGTGTTCGTGGCCGTGGGCAAGATTCCCGGCGGCCTCACCGGAGTCTGGGACACCGCCCTGGCGGATGGGCGCATGGATCTGAGTCTTTCCTTCAGCCTTTCAGAGCGCGTCAATCTCTGGGCCGTGCTGCTTGCCGCCGCCTTTCTGCACATGGTCCAGATGTCCACCGATCAGGTCTCCGTTCAGCGTTACCTCAGCGCCGGCAGTTTAATGGAGGCCCAGCGCTCCCTGTGGATCAAACTTTGGTTCGTCCTTCCCGTGCTGGTGTTGTTTTATGGCACCGGCCTCGTGCTTTACGCCTTCTACAAGACTCATGGCGACCCGCTCGCCGCTGGCTTGATCGCCAAAGAAGATCAGATCCTGCCTTATTTCGTCGTCACCCAGCTTCCCGCCGGACTTCCGGGCATGTTGATCGCCGCCATCTATGCCGCCAGCATGTCCACCATCTCCGCAGGCCTGAACTCGCTCGCCTCAGCCACCGTCGTTGATTTCAAACAGCGCCTGTCCAAGGCCCCCGAAGGCACCCAGGCCCAGCAGGTTGGCAACGCCCGCTGGATCACCGTTGGTTATGGCGTGCTGGTCATGGGCCTCGCCTTCGCCGTCTCGCTCATGCCAGGAAATTTGGTCGAGTCGGTAAACACCGTCATCGGCCTCATCGGCGGTCCTTTGCTCGGCCTGTTCTTCCTCGGCATGTTCACCCAGCGCACCACCACCAGCGGCGCACTGCTCGGCTGCTTCACCGGCTTCATCGGCCTTCTGAGTCTCTACCTTTATCAGAATGGCTTCTTCACCGCCGTGAAACCAGCGATGCTCGTCTCCTTCATCTGGTTCAGCCTCTTCGGCTGCCTCATCACCATGGGAGTCGGCCTGCTCTCGTCAAAGCCAGCCGCCAGATGACACGAGCCCTCAGAGCTGCCCCATCCCTAGTCCCAGCAGAGACCGCCGCGGCTTCCCCCGCCTGATCCAAAGCATCCGCCCAAGGCCAGGGGAAAAACGCGGCCAGCATGAGCGAGCGGAGCCGCCACGGCCCACGCCTAGCTCAGCACGCAAATCCAGCCAGCGAGGCGTTGGCGTGTGCGGGGAGTCAAGACTGGCGACAAAGGAAAAACCACGATCAGACTCAAGGCTAGCAAGCCATCCGCAGATGCCAAGGTGGGCGAGTGTCTAAAAACTGGAATCTTGCAATATGAAACACCTTCTCTGAAGGAAATGCGTCAAGCGGAAAGTTGTCGGATGCTTGATTTTACAGGGCTTGCGTGTGATTCGGCGTGTCTTCCGCATCGGCTTGAAGAGCACGGCTTGGACATGAGTTTCCCGCACCGTTCGTGCGGCAGGCACGCGGCGTGACTGTTCATGCTCCAACCAGGTGTGGCGATGCTGTGATCACTCTTCTCTGCGGGGCGAGCGACTTACCTTGGGGCACTCCCTTCCATTGCGACGAAATCAGATCCCCAGCCCTCCATCCTGACCCGAGATGCGTTGCCTGAGCCTAAGCTCAGCAACCAATCAATGTGCAATTGGAGCGGCTGGGGAAAGTCTGTTTCGTGCGGCTTTGGCGCTTGCCCTTCTCGGCACTGGCGCTGCTGGCTTTGCCTCCATCTTCCTTGCCGAACCTGTCGTGGCTCTCGCCTTGCGAGCAGGTCGGCCTTGGATTGGGTGGGGTGGTGGAATTTTCTCATAATCCCGTTCCTGCGTCAAGAGCTGCCAGGTGATGCGTGCCATGCGCCGGGCGACGCACAGGATCGCGGTGTTGGCCTTCTTGCCCAACGAACGTTTCTTTTTGTAGAGGTCGCCAAAGTAGGAGTCACAGCCTATCGCCACCCACGCGGCTTCCACGAAAGCCCAGCGCAGCCACTTGTTGCAGTGCTTCATGAGCTTGCCGTTGTAGGTCTTGCCGCCGCTGCTGCTCGTGCTCGGGCACAGGCCGATGTAGCCGCAGAGCTTCTGGGTGCTGTTGAAGCGGCTGATGTCGTCGATTTGACTCACCCACCGCCTCACGGCGGGTTCGCCCTACGGGCTTCGCTTCGCTACGTCTATCTCGCTCCGCTCGGTTCGCTGACGACCACGGAGGCCAGGATCGGCCCCATGCCGGGGATGCTCAGCACATGCTTCTGCGCCTCCGTGGTGCTCATCATCTCTTCCAAGGCGGCTTCGTCCTCTTTGATGCGTGTCTGCACGTTTTTGAGCATGTCGAGCTGCTGCTTGAGGAGCAAACCAGCGGGCGCGGGCAGATCCAGCTTCTCCAGGAAACCCAGGCCCTTCTTGCCAAAGAGATCACTGCACTGCGGCAGCTTCAAATCGTGCTGCGCGCCGAGCAGGCGGTGGATGCGGTTGCGCAGCATCGTGCGCTGCCGCACGAAGAAGCAGCGCTGCCTCAAGACCTCTTTGCGCTGGCGTGTCTCCTTGCAGGGAATGTGGACGCTGCTGACGAGGCCCGCCCGCAGCAGCAGGGCGAGGATGCGTGCGTCGATCTTGTCTGTTTTGACCTGCGCCTCGGCGATGATGCGAGTCTTATAGGCATTGGCCAGAGTGATGTGCTCACCAGGCATCGACTGTTCCAGCACCTCGTAGAGCCAGTGCCAGTTCATGGAGGCTTCGAAGACGACGCGGGCGTTGGGCCAGCGCTTCACCAGGGTGGCAAAGTCATGTGGCGAGTGATGCTCGATACGTCCCTTGCCGAGGTCATGGCCTGCGGCATCAACAGCATGGTAAACGCTGTACTTTTTGTGGTAGTCGATGCCGATGAAAGTGGCGGCTTCGGTGTCGATGGAGGGTGGTATGTGGGATGTAGTGCTCATGGCACCGCCATCATAGCAAACTCCATTTTACCCAGGGAATGCCGCTGGAACCCTTGATCTTCCGTGCTTCATGTCGCCTGACCCCTTTCAGGAGCACAGCCCCCAACTCCCGATCTCCTGTCCAAAACAGGTGAGGAGTGGGGTGGAGCAGCGTGGCGTTCATGGCCGCCACCTTGCTTTTTTCCCGCCACTTGTCGCCGCAACTATAGTTGCGTAGCGCTCACCCGAATTTAGGCATCTCAGGGAAAAGCGCCGCAAATTCAGGCCGATTTTTTTTCGCGCGACCCTCCGCAATGAATAAACCCGTGTCGCTGGAGAAGGCCCTGGCGATGTCTCCCGCAACCCGCAGGCTCAGGCCCCGCTGCCAGCTTTCCATCAGTTGGATCGCCGAGCGCGTCACCCCCACCATCTTCGCCACCTTTTCCTGGCTCCACTTCAGCAGCCCCCGCCGATACGTCTCTTCCGCGATGAAACACAGGTCATCATCACAGAGATTGGCAGGTTCCTTTTTCTTTCTTGGCGGGGGCTTCTTTTTCCCGGTCGCCTTGGGTTCCGTTGCCCCCAATGCACCGTCGCCGTCTCTGAGAAGAGGCGGTGTGGATGAACGTTTGGCAGGGCGGCGCATGGTTCGCAGCAATCAAATCCATCATCAGTTCCACCAAATACCTACCGGAAAGCCCTCCAAGTGTTACCCACTTTGTTAAAAAAAGTTCAGCCTCCTCTTTTTTACGACAGAAGCTCAGGAGAAAAGCAGCCAGTCCAGAAGCAAGTCTCAAGGTGAGGACAGGAGTTCAGGAGAATTGGAGTCGGCCCGCGTGCTCCGTAGCTTCAGCGAAGGATGCATCAGTTCTCAGTTTTCAGTTCAC
>Ga0075152_10001284_pt1 | contig 18108 bp, 20 predicted proteins | sample JI61114C2DNA_FD_70964 | JGI IMG/M metagenome (GOLD analysis project Ga0075152, IMG submission 70964) | Wastewater effluent complex algal communities from Wisconsin, to seasonally profile nutrient transformation and Carbon sequestration -... | ecosystem: Engineered > WWTP > Effluent > Algae...
GCTGGTCACGCGCGATATGCTTAAAACCATGCGTCCGGGAACCGTGTTGGTAGATGTTGCTGTAGATCAAGGCGGATGTATCGAGACGTGTACGCCCACTACGCACGAAAACCCTACCTTTATTATTGATGACGTTGTTCACTACTGTGTAGCCAACATGCCGGGTGCAGTTCCCTACACATCAACGCTTGCACTCACGAACGCGACACTTCCTTATGCCGTACGTCTGGCGAATCTCGGTTGGAAAAAGGCTTGCCAGGAAAATGCTGATCTGAGAAAAGGTTTAAATATTATTAAGGGAGAAGTGGTTTACAAAGGCGTTGCTGATACATTCAACTTGCCGTTGAGTGATGTGAGTAAATTTTTATAAGTAAACACATCATTTACAACCGTCATGCTGAGGCCTTGCCGAAGCATCCCCGTATAGAGTGCTTGATTTAATCTGCAGATCTGTACTACGGGATACTTCGCTGACGCTCAGCATGACGGTTTATTTTTTATTGATACTCTGGAAAGGTTTTCAATAATTCTGTTTCTGAAACATTTTGTTTCACTTCATAGCACACATGTTGCATCCCGTTTGAAATCGCAATGTATTTTGCTTTCACATCATTGTTATAAACAGCTGCCTGCATCACTACATTCTGATTTAATTTTAAATCAGGTGCTTTGCACTCCATCAGCAGCCAGGGATTTCCTTCCCGATTGTACACAACAACATCGGAGCGTTTTTGCAATTGATTATACTTCAATCCGCTCTCGATTTTGATCAGCGATTTCGGATACTTCAATTGGGTAATGAAAAAATGGACGATGTGCTGGCGCACCCATTCCTCGGGCGTAAGTACTACCTGCTTCTTCCTAATGATGTCAAAAATCCATATTTTGCCTTCAGCTTTACTGATTTGATAGTCGAACTCCGGCAGATCAAGCTTAACCATTCCGTAAAGTACAACACATGAAGACAAAAAAGGAAATTGTAGAAAACTGGCTCCCCCGTTATACGGGACAGCCGTTGAATAAATTTGGTCAGTATATTCTGCTGACCAATTTTGATAACTACGTGCACATGTTTGCCGAATGGCATAACGTACCCGTTATCGGATTAGATAAACCCATGCGCAGCGCAACCGCTGAAGGCATTACCATCATCAATTTTGGAATGGGCAGTCCGAATGCCGCAACGGTTATGGATTGCCTGAGCGCCATTCAACCCAAAGGCGTCTTATTTCTTGGAAAATGTGGAGGGTTAAAAAAGAAAAATAGTTTAGGAGATTTAATACTCCCCATAGCTGCCATTCGCGGAGAAGGAACATCCTCGGATTACTTTCCTGCCGAAGTCCCTTCGCTTCCGTCCTTTGCCTTACAAAAAGCGATTTCTACTACCATCCGAGATTACAATCAGGATTACTGGACCGGAACAGTTTACACAACGAACAGGCGCGTTTGGGAATGGGACGAAGAGTTTAAAGAATACCTGAGAAAAATCCGGGCGCAGGCGATTGACATGGAAACGGCTACCATTTTTACTGTGGCATTCTTCAATAAAATTCCCGCAGGCGCATTGCTGCTTGTATCGGATTCACCCATGGTTCCGGAAGGCGTTAAAACGGATGTGAGTGACTCTTCCGTAACGAAAAATTACGTTGAGCAACATTTAAAAATTGGTATTGATTCGATCAAGCAATTGATTAACAATGGTATGACAGTTAAACACCTGAGATATTAAGCATGCGTTCTGTCCGACTTCTTTCACTCCTTCTCTTACTGATTACATTATCCAATGCCAAAAGCCAGGCACAAAGCTCCATTGTATTCTACGAACTTATTCTGGGGGATAGTGTCGCTTTATATTTTAATAAGGATTTCATGTTCACCGAAAAGGATTGCTATGATTATGTCAGGCGTGTCCGGGTAACGGAGAATGGCGATTTTAACGGATACTTTGAAGATCGGGGTGTGGATGGAAAGCTTTTAGCAAAAGGTGCTTACAGCAACGGCCTGAAGCATGGATACTTTGAAATATTTTATCCTCACGGAAGTATGTATTGCAGGGGTTATTATGAAAACAACAGACCCGTTGGCAATTGGGAATATTATTATCCGAATAGACTGTTAGAACGTGTAGTGACCGTAACCGATTCAACAGTTTTATTGATGCGTCATGTTGATGAAGATGGCAAAGTGCAGGTAGAAAACGGAGAGGGCAGTTTTGATGGAGCTGTCAGGCTAGCGCGTGAGTTTAGAGATCTTCCATTGTTTGCTCAGGTAGAGAACGGAATGCTCGCCACGGGGAAAATAGTGGCTGGAAGACCCGATGGAAAATGGTTTATCCCAGAAAAAAGCCGGCAGGCTTATTATACAGAAAAGTTTGACAACGGAAAGCTTATCAAAAGCAGTCGTGTGTCGAAGCGAAAAATGAAAACCTTCAAGCAACGTTCAAGACTCGATGCTTTTTTCTTAGACAATCATTTAACAGCCCTCGAAATGTTTGAGCGGGAAAGTTGCAGCGAATCACAACAGTATTTTTTCAACCGTTACCCTAATGATCTCCGGGCATTTAGCTATGATCTGCGGCAAAAAATGAATTATATTATCCAGACAGATCTGCAATCTGATCGAAAAGAGCAATATCAGCGTGGCGACAACTTCATGTCGTTACAGTTTTCGGTAGATAAAAAGGGCAAGCCTTACAACATTAAGCTGGTTTCAGACTGGGGCGAACATTTCCTGAAGATTGCTGAAAACTCCCTGAACAAAACGGTCTTCTCCACAAATTCAAAAACGATGTACTTTCATCTGAAAGTATCCTATGCCGGGGGCTATCTGTATAAATACAATTTCAGGTTCTCGAAACGCGATCGTTCCAGGTGATCTACTAGGAAAGCTTTGCTTGTGTTTGCTTACGGTACGTAACGACCAGCGCACCCAACCCCAATACAAAAAACACGATCAGTGAAAGGACTGAATTTTTCATGCCTAACAGCTCATCGATGTAACCAAACGTAAAAATTCCAATGACGATCGCGATCTTTTCAGTTACATCATAAAAGCTGAAAAAAGATGCAGTGTCATTTGTAACAGGCATCAGCTTGCTGTATGTGCTCCGGCTTAAGGATTGTATTCCACCCATCACAAGCCCAACACCCACTGCAAGACCGTAAAAATAAAACTCCACATTATGGCCTGACTCCTTTAAGGATGCCATACCGTACGCAGCGATGCAAAGAAATATCCAAAGCACTACAACCGCCATCAATACGTGTAGGTTGCCAAACCTTCCGGACAGCTTCGACATTAAGAATGCCCCAGCAATCGCTACAACCTGAATCAGCACCACCGTAATAATGAGTTTATCTGAAGGGAGACCCAGCATCTTACTGCCAAAAATAGTTGCCGCGAGCATCACGGTTTGAACGCCCATGTTGTAGAAGAAAAAAGAAACAAGATACCATTTGAGTACGCTGAGCTTCCGTACCTGACGCCATACTTTTCCCAACTCAATGAACCCTGCAGTCAGAAATCCATAATTAAATTTTTCAGCGGACGGTTTATTGGGCGGAAGTTTCCGGAACGTAATCTGTGCAAAACCAATCCACCATAAGCCTACCAGGAGAAATGTGTATATCGGTCCCGAAACATAATCCGGTGGATTCTTTCCGCTAAAGTACATCACCAGACCAAACCCTACCATCTGCAGAATAACACTTCCGGTATAGCCCATCGCATAGCCTCGTGCGCTGATTTTATCACGATCTTCCGGTGCCGCAATTTCGGGTAAGTATGAATTGTAAAAAACAAGACCGCCCGCATAACCAATTACTGCAAAAATAAAACACGTTATCCCCACACCCACGTTCTCTCCGCGAAACCAGAACATTCCAATACACGCGAGCCCGCCAACATACGTGAAGAATTGCATAAACCGTTTCTTGTTTCCCTGGCTGTCGGCTATCGAAGATAAAATCGGAAGTAGTAACGCGATAGACAGGTATGCGAATGCCAACGCATAATCATAAAGCGCAGAATTTTTAAATACCCTACCTAGAAATGGAACACTGTCTTCTCCGTAAGCGGATTTCGTAACACCCAAAAAATAAATCGGAAAAAATGTAGTGGTGATTACGAGGTTGTATACCGAGTTTGCCCAGTCATACATGCACCAGGCTTTTACGGTTTCAGGGTTGTTGTATGTTAATTGCATAGAATAAAGCCTCCCCAAGATAGAAGAATGTGCGGAATTGTCCGCATGTCGCCAATAACGCGTAGGGACGGAATGCTTCGACTTCCCTCAGCATTTTGTTTCCCTACAAACAATGACAATTTGTGTCACGCATTAAACTTTACCTTTCAATTCGGCAATCATCAAAGTATCTTTGAACCATTAAAAGATGAAACATGCGGATAGATATGAGAACAATAGAACGGAAAAATGAATCCTTAGTCGCACGGGAGGTGACGATCGATTCGAATGATTTGTTGATGAATGTATTCAACACCATTAACGAGGAAAAAGACAGTCCGGTGTTTATCTATAAAGGTGTTAAATTCTGGCGCGAGGATCATGAATTTATTATGTCGTATAACGAAGAAGGTTTTTTAGCTGGCGTTGTTACGGATTTTGATGAGTTTAAAGAGATGCTGCTCGATCAGAAATTATAAATGTATCAGGCTGGTTGACCGGGTGCAACGGATGTCAACAAAAAGTTACCATAGACGTTAGCTTAGTTTTCTTGGAAGAAAGGTAGTTATTGGTTTCACAAAGATTGATCTTTCAAAATTTTGTAACTTGTGATATGCAGCGGGCCATTTTCATTCTTTTCATCAACCTACTTATAACAGCGTGTATGAGCACTTTCACTACCTATCAATATGCTGATGGCAGCGCGAACGTCTATATCATTAAGTCAGATTCACTGGAATACATTCCAATAAAGCCAGAAGAAAGCTCCACGGGATTCTATAGTGGTGGAGACCCGAAAAAAGTATCGGTGACGCTGGATGAGTATCGCAGCTTACGCGGGATGCTGGAGGGGGCTAAGAAAAAACATGAAATCCATATACCCGATCGGATAAAAACCAGCGGAATGATTACCACTTTTTCTGGTAATGAGAAAACTCATTTTATTTTAAAACCAGGCTGTAAAGAAATTACAGAAATTGAAGCTGCACTGAAGAAATTGCTCGATTAGCGAATAAAGGAAAACGCTAATTCTTCGGAGGCGAGACTTTATCCAGCAAAAGAAGTCCGTCAAAATAATCAGCCAGAATCATTTTATTGCTACTCTTCAAATCAATGAATGTATCATTGATCGTAATTGGACTTCGGAGCCATTCACTGCCACGCATGGATTTTTTTGGAATGCTTATAAAATTTACGGATCCGTTTAAGCTTGCAATAACATGCTTAATATCAAGTGCAGTAGAATCGGGTTCCTCCATCTTTTTAGGTCTCCCAAAATTGTCCTGAAACGAGCCTGATCCAGCAAACACCCCAAGTGAATACATATCCTTACCATATCGTGCAGCCAATATTTCACCCATTACCGATTCCTTCTCGTTAAACTTTGCAATATGAAAGTTATGAGCAATAACAATCACACGCTGATTCTTGTACACATTCTCCCGAAGCCATTCAATATTCTCGGCCATCGCGGAGTCCCGAGCTGCCCATCTTTTATTCATATCGCGATCTTTCAGAAACGCGAGCATGTATGAAAGAAATTTTATCCGATTATGAATCGTAACCACACAAAAGTTTATCTGGTTAGAAGCCGTGCCAACGTTCTTTAATTTGTCAGCCATCTTTCTGTAGTCATTGATCAATTGATTTGTTCTGGCACTAACCGAATCATAAATTGTTTTCGAATTAGAAAGCTCTTGTCTCGTACCGCTGTATCGCTGCTCAAGATTATAGAAGTGAATGGAGTCGATATTGTTTTTCTGAGCGGTTTCTTTCAACAGGTACACAAAAGATCCGCCCGTTCGCTGCACATCAAACCCTGCAATCGACATATTTTCGCTCTTGATGTAGGCCATCAAATCCCGAAACTCCTCCGTACGCCAACTCCCCACCAACCCGTTCGTCATTTGTCTTGGCGACAGATCTTGTTTTTCAAACTCTGTTGAAGCAAGCTCACCTATTCCGGATTCAAACAGGATGACATTGATACCCAATTTCTCATGCAGGTTTTTGATCAGGCTGTTTCTGGTTTGAAATACTTCTTTCGAACTATGGTTGAATTCACCCAGCAGAATAAGTTGCTTATCCTTTACCTGGTCGGAGATTGCTTTCCATTCCGCGCGATTGAAATTACTATCAACGCAAATCGTTACAACATTATTCTTAAGAAACTTCTTCTGATCGTTGCTTAGGGTTTGACCTTGTAAGCCAGAAACAATAAAAGCATTGAGAAGTAGCGAGGCGATAACTTTGAGCATGGGTTTTCGTTTACTCCAAAAATCTGGCAAGACTTATATGTCTATGTCGGAAATGTCGGAATCTCCACCCCAATCGTCAAATACCAAGTCAAGAAAAAACATCGTGAGCAAAAAATCACGTAAAGAACGGTACTCACCTTTGAAGAGCGTGCGGCCCAGGCCCGCAAGCAGGAAAATTGCGCCTAATACGATAACAATTATCCACATGATTTAAAGATAATAAAAAAAGCCTCGCAACGCGAGGCCTTGATTGTTTGCGGAGAGAGTGGGATTAATTCCATTGATCCCGGATGGGCGGGCTTAAACGATCAATGCCCGTTCACTTCGTTCACTATACTTTTTTATTCTCCGTTTGCCCGGACTAAAAGTCCGGCAAACTCCAAATAAAAAAGCCTCGCAACGCGAGGCCTTGATTGTTTGCGGAGAGAGTGGGATTCGAACCCACGTTACCTTGCGGTAAACACGCTTTCCAAGCGTGCTCGTTCGGCCACTCTGACACCTCTCCGGGAAATGAGGCGCAAATATAAACTATCTATCGAAATCCTGATCAAAAATCGCTCATACTGGCAAGTACATTTTAATTAAACTGAAAGTTCTCCAGCGAGCGGTTTGCCTATCAGAGTTCTTACTTTTTCAGGTGAATGCTCACCCAACAAAATCATGAGTTTGGTAACGGCTGCCTCGCAGGTCATGTCTGCCCCGCTGATTACACCGATGCGAAGAAGATCTCTGCTAGTTTCGTAGCGTCCCTGCATAACCATTCCACCCGGGCACTGTGAGATGTTCAATACGAGTATTTCCTTCTGAATCGCCTGTGCGAAAGCATCAATCAACCACGGCAATGTTGGCGCGTTCCCCGATCCGTAGGTTTCAAGGATTACCGCCTTCAGTCCGGGAGTTTTTAAAATCGACTCAACAATCGACTGACTGATCCCCGGAAATAATTTTAAAATAGCAATACCCGAATCGAAGGATTTGTGCACATGCAGACCCCGGTGAATTTCTGCTTTGCGAATAACGGAATGGTTGTAATCAATCTTTACTCCGGCTTTTGCGAGCGGTGGGTAATTTCCCGAGTCAAATGCATCGAATTGCATGCTCTCCACCTTCTTCGAGCGATTTCCGCGTAACAGTTCATAATCAAAGTAAATGCAAACTTCAGGAACTACAGCTTCGTTGTCTTTTCTGGCTGAAGCAATCTCAAGTGCAGTAATCAAATTTTCACGGGCATCGGATCGAGGCTCGCTGATCGGAAGCTGGGCTCCGGTTAAGATGACGGGCTTGGCAAGTCCTTCCAGCATAAAGCTTAACGCTGATGCCGTGTAAGCCATCGTGTCCGTACCATGAAGAATTACAAAACCATCGTGTGTATTGTAATGATCAGCGATATTCTCCGCTAGTAGTTGCCAATGTGCCGGGTTGATGTTTGAAGAATCGATTGGGTGATCAAACGAAACAACGGTAAGCTCAAGCGCCATTGTACGAATGGTTGGCAGATGCTCGAGAATCAATCCAAAATCAAATGGAATCAATACGCCATCCTTATCGTGTGCCATTCCAAACGTTCCTCCTGTGTAAATGATCAGAATTTTTGACCGGGGCTTCTCATAGGAGGCCGTGTTAACGAGGATTGTTTTCGTGTTCATCTTGATGTCAGGTTGAGCCTGTCGAAACCTGAGGTAGCCTTCGACCTTTCGACAGGCTCAAGGCACTCAGGCTGACAGAACTATTGATTAGCTCGGCAAGTTAAAAAGGTTTAGCGCATTTTGCGTGGTAGCTGTTTGCACTTCGGCCAAGGTACAATTTTTAAGATCAGCCACACGCTGGGCAATTAACGGAATGTATGCTGGTTCATTTCGCTTTCCCCGATGCGGGGTGGGCGCTAGGTATGGGCTATCCGTTTCCAACACAAGCCGATCCATCGGAATATGCGGGATCACGTCTTCCATTCCCCCCTTCTTAAATGTAGCAACGCCACCAATACCCAGGTGAAACCCAAGCTTCACTAATTTCTCTGCTTGTTCCTTTGAACCAGTGAAGCAATGGAACACTCCTTTTAGCTTTCCATCCTGCAATTTCTCTACTAGGGCAATGGTTTCATCTATGCTTTCCCGACAATGAACAACGATCGGAAGATCATGCTTCTTCGCAAAACCAACCTGGATGGTAAATGCTTCTACCTGTTGATTCCAGAAGGTTTTATCCCAATACAGATCAGTCCCCATCTCTCCTACTGCAGAGAACTTTCTCTTGGTTAACCAACTTTCAACCAGGTAAAGCTCTTTTTCAAAATCCTTTGTTACGTGACACGGGTGCAAGCCCATCATTGGATAGCAAACGGTCGGGTACTTTTGCTCCAGCTCAAGCATACCATCAATGGATGTGTGATCGATGTTCGGCATGAAAATCTTACCGATGGCACTATCCGCTGCGCGTTGCAGCATCTCCGTTCGATCCGGATCAAACGCATCGGCATAAATATGCGCATGGGTGTCGACCCAGTATTTTATATCAGACATACTTTGAAAAAACAATAACTCCAACAACAACCGAAATGACGCAAAGAATCAACACTGCAGCGGAGGCAATATCTTTTACCTTGCCGATACCGGAATGCTTTTCTTTTGTTACAACATCCGACAAAATCTCAATCGAAGTATTAAAAAGTTCGGCAGAAATGACCGTACCAATCATGATTAACAGAACACACCAGTCTGTAGCGGAGATACGAAACCAAAATCCAAGTGCTATGACAATCAGCGCAGCCCCTACGTGGATCCTGATATTTCGTTCCTCGCGCAGCGCGACAAGAAATCCTTTGATCGAATACCCAAAACTTTTTAATAAGCTCATAAGCCTGCTTTAGCAAACGCCTTTCCCAGCAATTCATCAGATGCTTTAACGTCAAAACCCGAATACTCCGGGGATAATTCCATTGCGTCTGCAAGATCCAGAACCTCCTGATCCGTAGCATAAGCAATTCCTTCGTTCATAAATTTCTGGGCAAGATACTCCTGTTCCGGTTGGCCGGGCGTGGGAATGAGAATTGCTTTTTTTGACAAAACGGCCAGATCCATAACCGTACTGTAACCCGATCGGGAAACAATAATCTCCGATTGCTCGATAACTTTTTGAAGATCCTCTGATGTTAAATAATTGATGATTTTTACTTCATCAATTTCACTTTCTCCCATCTTTTCGTTCAACAAGCCCCGAACAAAAACACCCGGCAAGTTTAATGCAATTACCTGGGGCAGTAGATTTTTTTCGAGCAGCGTGCGTTGAGGCTCCGGGCCTGACAAAACAACCGTCAGCTTGTTAACGCGTTGCACCTCTTTTGATCTTTCAAACCGCGACAGAATTCCAACAAATTCAGCCGTAAGGTTTGATCTCGTCAACTCACCCGACAGCTTGCTATTTTCCGCATCGGGTATCCAGACTGTATTAAATTTTTCTATCAGACGTCTGTGAAAGAAATTGATGATTCCTCCCATCCATTTCGCACCCGGAGGCATAATCAAGTTCAGTTGATGTGACATAAAAACAGATTGAATCTTGCCGTACCAACAACCATACCTGTTATCTGCAATAATCAAATCGATTGAATTTTCAAGAATGAGCTTTTCAATCACCGAATGTTCGCGTTTTATCGACTTCAAAAATTTTGGCGTTCTCCAGAGTGTAAAGAGCCATGCGGGAATATTTCTTGAATACTGAATATTATAAGAAGGCAACTCAAAAAAAGTAAGTGTTGGAAATTCCTTCTTCAAAAGTGTCAGGGAATCACCATCGCTTGCGATAAATACTGTATGACCGCGCTGGAGCAACAATCGAATGATGGGCACGCAACGTGTCGCGTGTCCAAGTCCCCAGTTCAGCGGTGCAACCAATATTCTCTTGCTCATTATGGAAGCGTATTAAAGCTATAGCCTTGATTCATAAAATGATCGATGTAGCGCGGCAGTACATAGCTCATGTTACGTTCCGCCTTAAGGCTGTCGTGGAAAACAATTATAGAGCCCGGGCGGGTTGCCCGGACAGAATTTTTCAAACACGTTTCGGGCGACTTCGTTCTGTCATAATCATTGGTAAGCACATCCCACATCACGATTCGATAATCGTTCAACGCTCTTATTTGGCTCTTTGTTATTCTTCCATAGGGAGGACGGAAGAGGTTCGAAGTTCGAGGTTCGAGATTCGAGATTCGAAACACTGACTCACATTGCTTTACGTTTTCAAGATACTCTTCCAACGGGGTGCTCCAACCCTTCAAATGATTGAACGTATGATTGCCGATCGTATGTCCCTGACCGAGTACGCGTTTAAAGACATCAGGATGTTTATGCACGTTATCACCGATGCAGAAAAACGTTGCTTTGATCGAATGTTTTGCGAGCACGTCCAGCACAAAATCTGTAGGACCTGGAACAGGGCCATCATCAAACGTCAGGTAAAGTTCCTTTTTTTCGGTGGGTATTCTCCAGACGAGATTAGGAAAGAGCCAGGGTAAAAAAAATGGCGCCCGGTAAATCATCCCACACGGCAGGACAATATGGTTATATCATCGTGATAGCCCATCCGGCCTTTAAACTGGTCAAGGCTAACGATGATATCCTGGTGAATTGTTTTGAGGTCCTTGAAATACGTCTCAGGTTTACTGAAATAGTTTGTCAGGAAATCAACCCCAAACTCCTTTCCGTCTCCATTAATCGTTTCCGTGAGTCCATCCGTATAGCAAAACAAAAGAAACTCATCGAGCCCTGTAACAAAACCTTCGTTCAGGAACGGTAGTGGATGCATGGCACCTAAAACAGTCGAACCTTCTTCAAGGAGGCGTATACCATTCTTCTTATCCCAAAGGATTGGTGGATTGTGTCCTGAGTTTACATACACCATTGTTTTCAGACGAATGTCGTAGATGGCTGCGAAAAACGTGATAAACTTCTCACCTTTTGTGTTTTCCAGCACCTGAAAATTCAATGCTTCAATAATATCCGTCAGGTTAGGCGTTTGCCGGAGCAACGTTCGCAACGAAGCCTGAAAGTTCGACATCATTAATGCAGCGGGAATTCCCTTACCGCTAACATCCGCAACACAAATCAGGAACTGGTTTTTATTGATGGGAATGTAATCGTAGTAATCTCCACCAATGAGATCATGCGGAAGGTAGCTCGCCTCTACTTTTAATAATTCCGTATTCGGTAGTTTTTCAGGGAAGAGAAATTGTTGTACATCGCTGGCGATCTCAAGCTCTTTTCGGAACGCTTCCTGCTCAAGCTGTCTGCGAACAAGCTTCTTATTTTCAATCGCAACAATAATAATATTGCTTAGTGCCTGGATGAATTTAACACCATCGTTATGGGCGTACGCATCACGTTTATCCAGACCCCCAACAAACACCAGCGCCAGTGTTTTATCCTTGTGCGCAACCGGAACAATGATATCAAATACGGTAAAGTCGCATTCTTTAAAATCCTTAAGATGGGTTATGTCCTGGATCGTTTTAAATTCAGGCAGGAGATCCGTTCGGCCAAATTTCTTTTTTGTACCAAAGCCTACTTTGCAGTCCCATTCCTCATCCAGCACAAAAAGGGCAAGCTTCTGAATATTCAGGTTCGAGCGAAGCGTGAAATTGTAAATCTTATAAAGCGACTCCTCGGGCAAATTGCTGTTGATTGCCTGGGTGATTTCCAGCAACGCATTGAGTTCGAGCTCTTTAATTTCAAACTTGCTTTTAATCGACAATTCAGACATACGGTAAAGTTAACATGAATTGTTCAGAGTGCATAGTTAAGGAGATGTTAACGCCCTGCCCTTCCAGGCTGTTTTTTTAAACAAGGCCGCGACCGCTACACCTACCGCATAAATCGGGTACACTAACTGAAGCAGGAGAAATGATAACCAATGCCACGGCACCAGGAGCCAGGAAGAGACCTGCCGGAGAAATAAAAATTCAACCAATGCCTTTGCAATCAGTAACCCAAACATGATATACGCAGAGATGTCTCCCATGATCACAAAAAAAGGAAGCACGATTACTGATAGGTGAAAAAGAAAAACATAAACAGCCAACAGCTTGCTGTTTGTTCCGTCATGATGGCGCCACTTGCCCGCCCAACGAATGCGTTGAGCCAGAAAGCTATTGATTGTTATTTGTGGATAGGTGGTTACTACATTTTCAGAACTATTGTTAAACCGAATTCCATTGGAGTACGTAGCTTCAATCTTTCGCATCAGAAACTCATCGTCACCGGAGGCGATATGCTCATTACCATCATACCCACCAGTTGCTGTAAAAGCATCTTTTGTAAACGCCAGATTAGCTCCATTACAAAGTGTCGGAAACCCAAACGCTGTTGTTGAAGCCCCTGAGCCGATCAGGCTTGAAAACTCAAGTGCCTGCATGTTACCAAAAAGTGCGTTGCCCGCTTCAATTCTTACTGCGCCAAACGTCATTTTAATAAAGTCCTCCGAAAAAGAATTATTAATTGACCTGATCCAACCTTTTTTCACACGACAGTCGGCATCGGTTGTAACGATGATCGTTCCTATGGCATGACGTATACCCTCTTTCAACGCTGATTTTTTTCCATGTGCAGGGCTGTTCATAAGCTTTGCGCTGATCGGTCCCCGCAGTGCTTCATTTATAGCATTCACACTGTTGTCTTCAGAATGATCGTTAATTAAGATCACTTCAAACTTATCACGCGGATACTCCTGCTGCTTCAAGTCATGAATCAGTTGACCGATCGTTTTCTCCTCGTTTCGGAAAGGGATGATAACCGATATAAACTTCTCCTTCGCCACACCCGGAACGGGTTGAGCCATAGCCTTGATCCAGCCGGTAATGAGACCAAACACTGCAATCAGGTATGAAAGAAAGATCAGGATAAATATGAAAGTCATTCCTGCAATTTCTAAAATTCTAAGCATCTGCCTAACTTAACCGCGTGGGAAAAATTATTCGCGAAAAAGTTATCCTCGGGCTGGATCCAGGTACAACGGTGATGGGATATGGAATAATCACTATTAAAGGCAGTAAAATCCATCTTGAACAATTTGGAGTTATAAAGCTTGGAAAGGTCGATAGTCACGAGCTAAGGCTTAAAAAGATTTTTGATCGGGTACTGAGCCTCATCGATGAATATCATCCGGATGAGGTTGCGCTGGAAGCCCCGTTCTTTGGAAAAAATGTTCAGTCGATGTTAAAGCTTGGCCGCGCACAGGGCGTTGCCATGTCGGCTGCATTGTATCGTGAGATTCCCATTATTGAATACGCCCCGAAAAAAGTAAAGCAATCTGTCACCGGAAATGGTAATGCTTCAAAGGAACAGGTTGCTAAGATGCTGATGACTTTATTGGCGATAAAAGAAATGCCCAAGTTACTGGATGCTACCGATGCGTTAGCTGTAGCGTTGTGTCATCACTACCAAAATGGCGTTGTTAAATCGAAAGCTAAATCGTGGGAGGCTTTTGTGAAAGATAATGCAGATCGGGTTAAGTAATTATCTTTGCCACATTATTATAGCATTGTGAGAAAAACTATTAAGAAAATCTTTGATTCGATAGCGTATTCGTCTCCCGTGGCAAATCGGATTCTCAGGAACATCAATAAAGCAATTTCCAGTCGTACATCTTTCCGGATCCGGCCTTTCGGAATTTTTACATTGAAATTATCGAGCGGCAATACGTTTAAGATGCTCACGAATGAAACAAGTTATGTGACCAAAACACTTTTTTGGAACGGGCCGGAAAATTTTGAGTACACTCCCATTTTTGAAAAGCTGATTAGGCAGTGCCGAACTTTCTTGGATGTAGGAGCCAACACTGGATACTATTCTCTTGTTGCGGCAAGAGAAAATCAGCAGATTCGTGTTCACGCATTTGAACCCTCTTTTGGCCCGGCTTATTTTCTAAAAAGAAATATTGAAATCAATAAATTCAATGATCGTATAACCCATTATCCAATTGCGCTCTCCGATCACGCAGGTACAATTGATTTTTTTGAAATCCGGACCACTGCAGCCAAAGAGGATTTTAATCTAAGTGGTGTAGGTACAACAAAGAAAATTTTTACTACACAAGAGAATTCCAGCATTGTAAAGGTAAAAGCAGAGACATTAGACTCCGTTGTGAATGCGCTTGGTCAAATCCCTATTGATTTAATCAAAATGGATACCGAGGGAACAGAGGACTCTATTTTACGGGGATCATCCAATACGATAGCGAAACACAAGCCTATTATAATTTGCGAAACTCTTTTCAATCAGATAGAAAAGGACATTGAGTCGATTATGAAAGCGCATGGATATCAATTCTACAATCATTTAGGTGGGAAGCTTTACAAAACGGAGACCTTGATACGCAAAGAAGATAATGGCGTTCGGGATTGCTTTATGGTGCATCCTGACAAAATTCACATGATCCAGTCGTTTATAGCCACCTAACCGTCAGGTGAGAGAAGCGTAAACCTTATTACTTGCTTCTACAAATTTAGAGGCTGAATAATTTTTAACAGCAAAAGCACGTATCTGATCGGGATCGTATTGTTGATAATTCTTCATCATTGACTCAATACCATGTTGAAGAGCCGGAATATTTTCTTTATCGACAAGAATACCGTTAGCTGAATTGATAAAATCAGATGGACCACCACTGGCAGTAGCTACGACCGGTAATCCGCAGGCCATTGCTTCCACCATTACCATCCCAAAGCTTTCAAACCGGCTTGCGCTGACAAAAAAGTGTAAGCGCTTCATAAAATTGGGAACTTCAACATGAGAGACAAATCCATAAAAAATACACTTGTCTTCTATTTTTAGTCGTTTAGCCAACACTTTATACTCTTCTAATAATTTTCCAGCTCCGCCAATATGAAGCACGAATTCAGTATTTACGTTAACGAGCGTATTCAACAAAATATCAAGTCCTTTAGTGTTTCCATTCAAGCTTCCTAAAAAACCAATTTGCCACGTAGCATCATTGTTTCGAGTTAATACAGGAAATTTTTCAAAATCGATGATATTAGGAATGACAATAGGTTGCTTGTTGATAAAAGCAGAGACCTCGGCTGCAGCACTTGTACTCACACTAATAACAGCTTTTGCCCTTTTTAGCGAAAAGAGTGTAAGGAGTTTATGAATTGAACTTCTGAAGTTGGCGGCAAAGCGTGAAGTATGTTCTGTAATTACATAGGGCTTTCTGATGACCGTACTCACCAACCAGGCCCAAAAAGCGCCAGGATACCCAATGTTCCCGTGAATAACATCGGGTGAAAACCTTCTGGAAATTTTAACAGTCTGCCGTGTGGCGATATAAAAAAAGACAAGTTGATTAAGAAATGGTAAAGAACGCTTTATTGAAATCCGATACTCTTTGACATTTCTAAAATCACTTTCTTTAAGCGTGTAGGAAAAAAGACTAAAATTTGTATAATCCACTTTAGCACTGACAACTACTACCTGATGAACTTGTTGAAGTGCCACGGCCTGATCGCGTACGAAAATACCGTGATTGGGATTTGTCTCATCGGGATACCAGGGCGTAAGGAAAAGAATTTTCATGCAGGCTTAAATACAATATTTTCCAGTACAGGTTTGCGGGTTGTGGACACAAGCGCACCAGTCTTTGTTATTGCAAAGGGCGTATACGAAAGATCAGCTAAAAAACTATATACGTCATCAATTGAATATCCCGCCAGGCCATAGGTCTGCTGGTTAATCTCCACCATTACCAAAGGCTTAAACTTTTGAATCGATTTTATCGCCCCTTTTAATGCGCTAAGTTCACTTCCTTCGATATCAATTTTAATAAAATCTATTCTTTCTATACCCAGACTATCCACTGCTGCATCAAAAACTTTCAACGGGACATTTGTAATGGTTCTGCTTTTTTGATTACCCGGAAAAAAAGTAGATAGCCCTTCATGTGCATTTTCAATTTCATGTATGGGGAGCATTCCCTCTTGTGCTGAAAGACCGTATTTTAAAATCACGATGTTATCAAATTGATTTAGCGCTTTGTTCTCCTCTAAAAGCGCATACATTTTAGGCATCGGTTCGAATGCTAAAACTTTACCGTCAGCGAGGCGCTTGGCCGCAAAAAGCGAATATTCGCCCAGGTTTGCGCCAATGTCAACGAACACCATATCCTTTTTTAAAAATTTATTCAGAAATAAAAATTCATGGAACTCATGGAAGCCCGACCAGTAGATTGAAAAACCCATCGACCAGGACGTGTTAATTTTCAGCTTTAACGTTCGATCAAAGTTTTCAATTACCACAAATCTATTCCTGCTCCCGAGTTCAAGGCGATGAAAGAATACGGATGTACCGTAAAAAATCTTAAGAAACTTTTCAGTGATCCAATTATCCTCACCCACCAGGCGGGCATTCATTGATCGCAAAAGCTTTGCAAGGCTATCCGTCATGATTTCAACAACTTCGTAAAAATGGTCATATTAATTTCTCTCCTGTAAATCCAAAAAAGGAATGTTACTGCCAGAACAACATAAAAAATGTGGACACTAAGCGCATAGTGTGCCGATAGCAAAGGCTCAAGAATCATGATAGCTATCAGCAGGAAAATGGGTGCAATGATTATTTTAAAAACATTGAATTTAAACGTAAACTTCTCACGTAGCTGATGCTTCAGGATCACCAACTCAACAACAAGACTTACCAACGAAGCAATCACCAACCCGTAGATCTGAAACTGATTCACCAGTAAAATCATCAGACCGATCTTAAAAAGGGTAACAAATGTGTATATCAACGGAAGTGGTTTCATGTACTTCAAAACCCCATACGGAAACGCGAAGTATATGCGCATTGACTTCAAAATATAGAGAATAGCGATATATGGGAAATATGGAATAGCATCCCGATAAGACTCTTTACCATCGAGTATTTCAACAACAAAAGGCAAAACAAGGATAGCACCACTTACCATCAGCATGACAGCCGCAATTAACCCATGATAATAACGATTGATCTCAGTCGTGGTAGATTTAATGGTTTGCGCAGTAACTGTGCTGATTACCTTAGGCAGGAAAGAATTGTTCAATCCATTCATAATTACTTCTATAACAACAAGACATTTCAGCGCAAAGTCATACACCCCAATTGAGCTTAACGACAAGCCCGCAAACAGCATAATAAACCGATCGGAATAATTAATAAACCATTGTTGAATTTGATAAACAAACGAGTAATTACTAAATCCGAACGTTGACTTGAGCAGCGCAAAATCAAAATGAAACCCAAACTCACGGTTTATCCGATACAAGACCCAAAACATTCCCAACAATCCAGCTATCGCCCTGGCTCCTACTGGTCCGATAAGCGTTTCTGGAAAAACATATAAGCCTGCAATCGTTAATCCAGCAATTACTGAGAATAAAATCAAGTTTGACCAGAGAAACTGCAGGGGCTTTTCACGACTTTGCAACAAATTGGTATACACCTTAAACAGTGCCTGAAAAACTCCAGTTGCAAAAGCGAGTATCCCAAATGGATAAAACGAAATTTTATCTTCTTTAAAAATTAACCCAAAGAGCAGCTCACCAGCGGGTATTATAACCGCACCAATTCCTGCTGCGATAATGAGCATAAAGATAAAAGCTGAACTAATGAAAGCGGAAAGCTTTGGCGGATCCTTTTTATAGTC
>Ga0075152_10001289_pt1 | contig 18085 bp, 6 predicted proteins | sample JI61114C2DNA_FD_70964 | JGI IMG/M metagenome (GOLD analysis project Ga0075152, IMG submission 70964) | Wastewater effluent complex algal communities from Wisconsin, to seasonally profile nutrient transformation and Carbon sequestration -... | ecosystem: Engineered > WWTP > Effluent > Algae...
GGCGCGGGCACGCTGGTGCTTGCCGGTGCCAATACGCAGACCGGAACGTTTCACATCGCCGAAGGCACCGTGCGCCTCAGCGGAGGAACGCTCGGCGGTGCCGCTGCACTGACCATCCGTCAGGACGGCATTCTCGAGTTGAACGGGGTCACGCCCAACAACATCAACGCCTTCAACAACAACGGCATCGTCCGCAACACCAACGCCACCACGGATGTCACGTTCACCGTCGGCGGTGCCAATGGCACTGGCACATCCTTCGGCATCATCGAAGACGGCGGCGTGGGCAAGGTGAGCGTCGTCAAGCTCGGCACAGGCGGTCAGTCGTGGCTTGGCCTGAGTACTTATACAGGGACGACCACCATCGGTTCGACGGGCATCGTCACCATCAACAATCTCCAGAACGGCGGCATGCCCAGCGGCATCGGTGCCTCCAGCAACGCCGCAGGCAACCTCATCTTCGATGGTTTCAGCGCTACCCAAGTTTATGGGGGCCTCAACTACACGGGCACCACCAATGACGAAACCGACCGTCTTTTCACCTTTAACGGTGGAGTTGATGGTGGTGTGCGCATCCAGTCCAACGGAGTCAATGGTGCGACAAGCAGTTGGACCAACACCGGGGCGCTTCTTTTTGGTGCCAATGCCACCGGCAATCCCCAGGGGCTTGTTCTTGGGGGTGCCTCCACCGGAGACAACCGCTTCTTCCCGATCATCAATGACAACGGCGCGGCGGCTACTTCTGTTTACAAGGCGGATGCTGGCCTCTGGTTCCTGGAAGCCACGAATGGCTACACGGGGCCCACCACGATTCGTGGCGGTGCTCTTTCTGTTAGTGACGGCACCAGCCTTCCGACAGCTTCCAACTTGGTTCTGGATGGTGGTTCCCTCGCCAGTTCCGGAGCCTTCAGTCGCGCCATTGGCACTGGCGCCAATCAGGTTCAGTGGACGGCGCATGGAGCAGGTGGTTTTTCCGCTGGCGGTTCGCCTTTGACGGTGAATTTCGGGGCGGGCAACGTCTGGGGTAGTACGGCGGGTTTCCTGGGCACGGGTGCCCTGCTGCTGAACAACTCTGGTGTTTCCCGCTCCGATGTGGACATCCTCAGTGGGTTTGAGATCACCTTGGGAGCAGCTGCGGTGAGCAATGCAACGACCACTGCGGGAAGTTCAACTGTCACTCTGACCAGCGGATCCACGGTTGGGTTGGCGATCGGTCAGGAGGTCACAGGCAACCCCAATATTCCGGCTGGCCGGACGATTGCGACGATTACGGGGCCGACCACGTTCACCTTAAACTCGGGCACGGGCGTTCTTGCGGCAGCCAGTGTTGCTACCACCATCAACGCTGGCGGCTACCGCCAGATCAATGTCGGAGACTTCACCAGCGTAGGATCGGACTTTGCCACCATCAGCGGCGTGATCAGCGGTGCGGGCAACCTCGCGAAAGAAGGCGCAGGCATTCTGAACTTGCGCGGTGCCAATACATATACCGGACAGACCCTGCTGAGAGCGGGCACCCTTGTGGTGGAGACGCTCGGCAACAGTGCTTCCCCAGGCGCCACCAGTGTCGGTGATTCGACGCTCGGCAACACGGATGCCGGTGCCATTCTCATTGGCAACGGGGGGACGGGCGCCGGCATCCTGGAATACGTTGGCACCGGCGAGACCAGTGACCGCTACATTCGTCTCAACACCACCACAGGAAGCGTACAACTCCACGCTGACGGCACGGGTCCGCTGATCCTCACCAACGTGGCCAATGACATGGTCGGCGGTGCGAAGACGCTCTTTCTGCGCGGCGTCAATGCCAGTGGTAACATGATCACCAGCCAGTTGTCGAACAACGGAGGGAACTTGGGTGTCACCGTGGACGGATCTGCCACTTGGATTCTGACCAACGGCGCAAACGACTATTCCGGCACCACCACGGTGAACGGCGGAGCGTTGGGCATCGGGCACGACAACGCACTGGGCGGCACCGGAACCCTGTCGATCAGCAACGGAACTGTTTTCGCCTATGGCGGTGATCGAACGATCTCCAATCCTATCACTCAGTCTTCGACGAGCGGCACCATCGCTGGCTTCTCTGGAGAATACAGCATCAACCTCACGGGACTCTGGACTGACCCCTCCACGACGAGCAGCGGGCGCTTCATCCGTAACAACATCGTGTCCGGCAAGACGCTGACTCTCGGCGGAGACTACTCCGCGACCGCCGGAACCACCAGTCTGGGCATTGGATTCGACGGCTCAGGCGACACGATCGTTAATGGCATCATCAGCACCTCAATGACCAATTTCGGGGTCATTTATGCGGGCACCGGAAGCCTTGCCTTGGGTGGAGCCAATACTTACACCGGCAGGACGAGGATCACGTCTGGAACGGTCCGACTCGGTGCAAACGAAGTGATTCCCAACGGAGCCGTCAATCCCGCGAACAACGAGGTCATCCTCGATCCTGGCCTGGGATTGACCGCGACTCTCGATCTCAACGGTAAAACGGAGACCATCAACGGACTCACCGCGAACACGGCTGGCACCGCGATCATCGACAACACTGCCGGCACGGCGGCTTCGCTGATTTTCGGGGCAAATGATCAGCCGGTGACCATCGGCGGCATCGGCAATTACACGATCACCGACAGCGGAGTGGGTGCGCTCTCGATCACCAAGACAGGCACGGCGAGTGCCTCGATCCTTACGGGGGTGACGCTCACCTATCAAGGCACCACAAACGTCAATGGTGGCTCGATGAGCATTGCCTCCCCACTTAATGGTACCACGGGTTTGAGCGTCACGAACAGTGGCAGCTCTCTATCTCTTAGCGGCGGGATCACCGCCCCATCTGCCATCACGAGTGTCGTCGTTGAAAACGGCGGTCTTCTCAACCTCCTTGACGGCGCAGGCAGCAAGTTCAGCGGGCTGACCAGCCTTCAACTTGGCTCCAGCGGTGGAGCCATGACCACCCTGAATCTCAATGTCGGTGATCTCCTCGCAGATGGCGATGAATTGAACACGGACACCTTCATCCTTACAGCGGGAGGCACGCTCTCCCTTTTTGCCGGCAATCAAATCACCTTCAACCTCACGGACACCGGCTTGAATGCCGGGCAGACTTATGAACTGCTCAACTTTGTTGATGGCGGCTTCACGAGCGGGGTGCTCGCGAACACCGACTACATCCTCGGGGCCGCCCCAGGCGGCTTCAGTTCCATCACGCTGACGGCAAATAACAACAGCGTCTTTATCACCACTGGTTCTCTCATCACTGGTTCCTCCTACTGGCGCGGACTGACGGACAACACCTGGAATGCCAACTCCAACAACTGGTCGCAGGACAAGGCTGGTGCAACGCCCGCCCTTTCCACCCCAGGGCAGGGCACCGATGTGATCTTCGCATTTGATGGCATCGCTGCAGGCGCGTTGGTCACCACCCTGGAGCAGAACTTCAAAGTGAACTCGCTAACCTTCGAAGCGGGAGCCACCACGCCCACCTCGGTGACAATCGACCCCGGTGTAATTCCGACGAACCGACTCGAGATCGCTCCGCAACTTGCGACCGATGGCATCAAGATCACCGCAGGCGGACCTGCGGCAGTGACCATCAGCGGCCCGGTGCGCCTCGGCGGTCTGGCCACGAGTCAGACTTGGAATGTGGCGGACGCTGGTTCCGTCCTGTCCCTGGGCTCGCTTTTGGGTGAACGTGACGTGATCAAGACCGGCCTTGGCAAAGTCACCCTGACTGGCGCAGCCGACGCGACCTTCAACACCGGCGACACTGCCGACGTGACGATCAATGCAGGCACGCTGGAAATGACCAATGTGGCCGCTCTTGGCGACCCAGTGAACGGCAACTTCACCACCGTGACGATCAACAGCACGGGCGTTTTCTTTTACAACGGCACCGCCAGCTCAGCGACCAATCTGGCCATGCCCCTGACTCTCAATGGCGGTACACTCTCCGCTGGCACAGCGACCCAGACCTACAGCGGAACGGTGAATGTCAGTGGTAACTCATTCATCAATCTACGCGGCAGCAATTCGGCTGTCGTCTCCACCGCTGCGCAGAGCATCACCCTCACTGGTGTGCTCAGTGGCGCGGGCAGGCTGACAGTGGACAGTGTGGACACCCTCACCGGCGGCAATGCGGAGACCGGCACGCTCACGATCAATAATCTGGCCAATACCTGGAATGGCGAGCTGGCGTTTGAACGCGGGACGGTGGACTTTACTTCCTCCCCGACTTCCGCCGCCAATGCCGGGCACATCGGTGCGTTGACCTTCAACACGCTCGGCCGGGTCATTTACCGGAATATCAACGGCCAGACCCTCAATCGCACCGGTGCCCTGACCTTTGCCGCAGGGGCCATCGGGGAGGTGCTGATTGACAACATCAGTGCTGTTCTCGCCAGCGACTACGTGGTCAATCAGAACGGTGTCACCACCCTCGGTTCCGGCGGTACCGGGGCGTCCGCACGCTTTACGGTTAACGATGCCGCCAGCACGCTCAACATAGCTGGCGCTGTCGTCCTCGGCGGGAACAGCAGCATCTCCGTGGATGGAGGAGACGGGGACTCCTTCACCACCATTTCCGGGGTCATCTCCGACGGCGGCTCCGGCTACTCCCTCGCCATCAATGACGATGCCGGGGGCTGGGCCGTGGGCAACGACATCATCCGCCTCACCGGGGCGAACAGCTTCACGGGGAACATCTCACTCTCAGAAGGCACCCTGGAGTTCAATACTGTCACGGATATCAGCGGCGGAGCCAGTTCACTCGGTAACGGCACAGCCATCACGGTCGGTGCTGCCACGCTGCGTTTCATCGGCTCTTCACCGCAAAGTACAGATCGGCCCATCACCCAGACAGGTGCTGCCATCTATAGCGCCAACGGACTCACCACGTTGGATACCATCACCTACAACGGTGCGATCAGTGCGGCCGCAAATAACTTCACCCTTACCGGAGCCGCAGGTCGGGTGGGAATGATCACCGGTGGAATCAACCAGACCGGAGATGCGGCAGATGCGACGGTCAGCGGAGGCACTTGGACCCATACAACGGGAACCAGCAGGGTTGCCGACGGACTTACGATCACCGGAGCCGACACCATCTTGAATCTCAACAGCGGCCTGTTCCAAGTGCGCAATGACATCTTCGTTATTTCCGACTCGAACCTGAATCTCAACGGAACAGGCGTTCTTTCTTTCAGCACCGCAACCCTGAGCGCCGACGCCTCTCTGCGCGCCTACACAGGAGGCACCATCACGCTGGGAGCGAACGACGCCATTGTCGTCACCGACTTTGACGGACTCCGCATTGGTGTGGACGGCACTGGAGTCGGCACCCTGAACATGAGCACGTTCAACCAGACGGTCACGGAGTTCATCCTCGGCAACCGCAACATCGACCGCTCCGGCATCGTCAACGGCACGGGCACGCTCACAGTGACCGGGAATCTTGACCTCTACGCCGGCACCATCCATGCCAACCTCGCCAGCACAGGATCGACCGTCTTCGAGAAGATCGGTGCCGACACCGTGACCCTCAAGGGTGACAATAGCGGCCTTGCCTCCACCGGTGCCACCATCGTTTACGACGGCATCCTGGCTCTGGACTACACGGCGGACAACAACACCAAGCTACGCGCTGCCTCCGCCCTCGACATGCGCGGTGCACGGCTCAACGTCATTGGCAACAACGGCGCGGCCACTACGCAAAGCGTGGGCAGCCTCACTCTCGCCAGCGGTGGTTCCAGCACGATTCAGGTCACCGGCGGCACCCTGCAGGACGCCGTGCTGAACCTCGGCGCCATCACCCGGGGCAACCTTGCTCAGGACGGCACCATCCGTTTCATCCTCCCTGGCGGGACACAGAGCGCGACCAATGGCATCACCACCACGAGCCCCAACAGCACCTTCGGCATGCTCGGCACTGGTGCCACGGTCACCTCCGATGCGGCCTACGCCACGGTGGAAGATGGGACGGGGACTTGGTTTGCCGCCTCCAGTGGCGGTAACATCGTAGCACTCGCCTCGACTGCAAAGAACGACGTCACCACCTGGCTTCCAGGCGACCACATCACCGATGAAACCACCGGCTTTACCGGCACGCTTCAGAGCGCCTTCATCAACAGCCTCCGCTTCAATGCATCTGGCGGGTCTGATGTGGCCATGTCGGACACCGGCGTCCTCATCATCGGCAGCGGTGGTTTCCTCATCACCAGTAATGTGGGCGGCACGCCTTCCATGATGGGAGGCACCCTGGCCTCCGGTGCCACGGAGCTTGTCATCACCCAGGACAGCACCCAGCGCTTCGAGATCGGTTCCGATATCCGCATCAACCAAGGCGTGACGAAGACAGGTGCTGGAACCCTTTTGCTCAGTGGTAATAATGTTTACACCGGAGTGACCGAAATTCAGGAGGGAACCCTCCAAGTCTCCGGCAACTCCATCGGCGACACCTCTCTCGTGGTGCTCTCCGCCAGCCGCCCCACGACCTTGGAGCTGCTCGGAGATGAGGCCATCGGCCGCCTTTCGGGCGGACAACGTGCCACGGATGGAGAATACGGCACGGTGGCCGTCGGCTCCCATACCCTGACCATCAACAACAGCGGTGGCAACACGACCTTTGCAGGCTTCTTTACGGGCGATGGGAATATCATCCGGCAGGGCACCCACAACTTGAATGTAAACAACCTCAGCTCCGGCTTCACGGGCGTGCTCACCGTCGATTCCGGCATGTTCCAGATGAGCAACATCGGCCAGATCAACGCCAGCGTCATCAGGATCAACAAAGGCGGTGCCCTCATCTTCGACAACAACGGTACCACCCGTTCCGGTGCCCGCGTTCTCGATAACACCACGATCACCCTGAACTCCGCAGACGGAACCTTCCAAGGACAGACCATCGTGCGCGGACTTGCCATCCGCACCGATCAGGACGGCACCCTCGATGAGACGGTCGGGACCATCAACTTCAACACCGGTGCCAGCTACATTGGCATGGGAACCGGTGGAACCAACGACGACTCCGACATCATCTCTTCCGATCTCGTGCGCTTGAACAGTTCTACGATGAACGTGCGTGGCACCGCCCTTGGCACCACTGCTGCCCGGAGCAATAACTTCCGGGTGATCGCCGCAAGCGAGGCTGCCCTTGCCGCTACCTTCGTCGGCGGTGGTGGTGCCGCCGGGACCCAGAACATCAGCATTCTTCCTTGGGCCATCGGCGAAGCCTTCGCCGGAGATCTCGCGGATGGAAACATGGGCAATTCGCTGCTTACTTATGTCAATGGCGTCGGCTTTCGTCCTCTGGACTTCGCCACGGAGTACGACACCATTGCTTTGGCCGCCGCCACCGACAACGCACGCGAGTCCCTTGCTGCGGACCTGACCGGTCTAGTCGGCACTACCGTCAACTCCTTGGTCATCGACAATGCGGCCTTTGCCGGATTGGATGTGACGGGTGCTGGCGCAGGCCAAACCCTCGCCGTCACCAGTGGCGCGCTCCTCTTCACCGTCTCCGGCGGCGCGGCCAGCACCGCCTATGACACCACCCTTGGCGGCTTCGACAGCGGCATCACCGTGGGTGGGACGAACGAGTATGTTTTCCATGTGGTGAACCCATCTTCGGCAGCCACGACCTCGACGCTCACAGCCACCATCTCTTCTCCACTCATCTCCACTGCCGACATCACCAAGTCCGGACGCGGCACACTCATCCTCAGCGCACTCAACACGGCTGGCGGAGGTGCCAACAAGACGACGATTAACGAAGGCATCCTCGAAATCGCTGACCTCGACAACATTGGTGGCAACACTGGATCACTCGTCTTCGCCGGTGGCACCCTTCGCCTCGGCACAACTTTGACAGACGACATCTCGCTTCGCACGATCACCCTGCTGGATGGCGGTGGCACCATCGACACCAACACCATTGATCTCGCCCTTGCCAACGGCGTCGGCTCCGGCCTCGGCGGTCTCACCAAGGTCGGCTTGGGCAATCTCACCCTGAACGCCGCTGCCACTTATACTGGAGCGACGGTGGTCAGCGGTGGCACGCTGACCATCGGTGCCAACAATGCCACCGGCAATGGCGGGGCACTTACTGTCGGTGCAGGAGCCACTCTGGCTCTCGGCACCAGCAGCATCTCCGCCGGACTTGTTTCCACCAGTGGGGCCAGCCCCGCCATTACAGGGACGGGCACGATCAACGCCTCCAGCGGTTTCTTCTTCAGCAACACTGGCGATCTGACGGTGGACGCGGTGCTGGCAGGTTCGGGCGGGCTGTTTAAAAACCAGACCAACATCCTCACCGTGACCGGTCTTAACACCTACACCGGAACAACCGAGGTTCAGTCCGGCACACTGAGCATGAACAGCATCGTCAATGTTGGAGGAGGAGCCAGTGCGCTCGGTGCTCCGAGCACGGCTGAGGCAGGTATCATCCGCATGGGCCTGACCACCACGGCCACCACGCTCACCTACACCGGTGCTGGACACAGCAGCGACCGACTCATCGGCATGCAGGGCACGACTGGCGGCGTCACGCTGAATGGCAGTGGCACTGGAGCGCTCGGCCTCGGCGGAGCTCGTTTTGAGATGGCGGGGAACAAGACTTTGACACTCAGCGGCACCTCTGATGTACTCACTATCGACAACACAATCGGCGAGCTGATGGAAATCGGGGGTGTCCTCTCCGTGCTTAAATCGGATGTCAATGCATGGGCGCTGACTGCGACCAACACCTACACAGGTGCCACAAGCATCAACAACGGCATTCTTCGACTCAATGCGGTTCAGAATCTGACTGGGGCGCTGAACTTCGGCAGTGCCAATAACATCACCACGGCGGGAACACTTGATGTTAACGAAAACGCGACCTTTGGAAGCATGGTGGTGCAGACTAATTCGGCGGTGAACACCAACAATCTGATCATCGAAAGCGGCAAGGCCCTCAACATCAACGGCAACGTCACTCTGGGCAGCAGTGCGGCCACGACGACCACTCTGTTTGCAGCGTCTGGAGACGGCAGCTTCAACGTCAACAACACTGTGGCCACTGGCGTGACCTTCCTCGTGGGCAACTCGAACACGAACATTTCCACAGCCGACTTCAGTGCGCTGGGCAGCATGAATGTGTCCCTGAACCCGGTCGCTGGCATCCTTCAGGTCAGCAGCACCTCGACGACCAACAGCACGGGTTACGGCACCTTGATCCTGGCGAAGGCCACCACCATCACCGCGAGCGCGCTCACCTTGGGCGGCGCTGGTTCCTACAATAACAACATCGGTCAGGTCAACAGCCTCAAGTTCGGCACCACGAGCAACATCGTACATGCCGACACCATCAACATCGGCACTGGTTTGCGCGACTTTGGCTCCGTAACTTTTCAGGACACAACTGGCACCCTGGTGGTTCGCGCGGCGGATGGCCTTGGCCGTGCAGCTTTCAACATGGGAACCACCGGAGGAGCCACGGGAGTGGCCACAGCCGCTGGTGCTCAAAACACCTTTGATGTCACAGGACACAATGCTGATCTCCTTCTTGGCGCAGTGGCCATCGGCACCCAGGCAACTCGCGGTGATGTGCTGACAAATGTCTTCTCTTTTGACACTGGCACGCTGGACATGACCTCGCTGACGATATCCGTCAAAACGGGGACGGGACTGACGGGGTTGAAGACGGTGAATAGCACGGTCAACCTTGGAGGTGGCACAGTCTTGATCGGTGTCATCGCCCAGATGGGGCAGACCAGCACGGCCGGTAACATCGCCAATGCGACGCTGAATGTGACGGGCGGCAATGTGACGATCGGCACTGGCTCCGGAACTGCCATCACCATGGCTTCAGCAAATACTGGCACCACGGCCAATGGTGCCATCAACCTCACAGGCGGTACTACGACCGTCACGGGAGCCATTGTGAGCACTGGCGGTGCAGGCACCACCAGTGCAATGATCACCCTCAATGGAGGCACGCTTAACATGAGTGGCAACAGCATCGGCACCCTTGGCCAGGCCATTACCTTTGCCGCCCAGTCTGGAAGTCTCAGCGGTCTGGCCGAGTTGAACGGTGGCGGCGTGCTCGACAAGACCACGGCAGGCATCTTGAGCCTCGGCAATGGGAACGCCTACACGGGAGGCACCACGTTGACGCTCGGCACACTCCTCGCCGCCAACACCACGGGCTCCGCGACAGGTTCCGGTGCTGTGACTACTCTCGCCACCACAATTCTGGGAGGCACGGGCATCATCGCTCCAGGCAGCGGCAGTGCCGTCACAGTGGATGGCACACTGCAGGTTGGTGGAGCATCTCCAGTCGCAGGCCAGACGTTGACCATCGCCACGAATGCCGCCGCGCTCACGATCAACAATCTGCTGACTTTTGACCTCTTCTCGGGAGAGGCGTCGGGCGCACTCAATGCGGCGACTCATGCAGATCGGCTCTTGCTGACAGGCAACTCGAATGGAGCCACAGTTGCACTGGGTGCCTCCTCCATCTTCGAGATCACCACCAGCCTGAACACCACGACGGGCTGGGCGGCTGGCAGTTCCTGGCAGCTTATCGACTGGGCAGGCCTGATGCCGACAGGCACCTTCTCGAACCTCACCGGGCCGATTGGAAACTTCGCCAACCTGCCCGACCTCTCCACGCAGTTGATGGCCTGGGATGTCTCGAACATCTACACGACAGGAATCGTCTCGGTGGTGGTGATCCCCGAGCCTAGCCGCGCCTTGCTGCTGCTTTTGGGGCTCATGATGTTCGTCATGCGCCGCCGCCGTTGATTGATCTGGCGGGAAACACCTTGCAAGTCCGACATCTCCTTCACCAAATCTACCGTATGGCTCGCAAAAGCGAGCTAGTCCGGGCAGGTGGTGGATGTCATCCTTGTGTAGCCGCGCAGGCCATCCGCAAAACGGCCAAGCTGGTGATCACCTCACGAGCGCCTTCTTCTGATCCCAAACATGCCCGCGAACAGGACCAGCACCGCACTCCCAGGTTCCGGCACGGCAGTGAGGTTGAAGTCGAAGTCGTCGAAGAAGTTTTTGAAGCCATCCACGTCGGTCGCGGACCACTGGATCTCGGTGACGTTCGCCGTGTCAAAGCCGAAGAGTTCGTCCGTCAGCACCGTGACTGTGGGATCGAGAGCGGTGTTCAAATCACTGTAGGCGCGGGCGGCGAGACTGATGGAGTTCGTATAGGTGTTCAGAGTCAGTGTGATCTCGGACCAACCCGAGGTGCCGAGACTGATCGCCGTGGTCTGCCATAAGGCGGAGCCGCCCACACGGTACTGGAGCAGGTTGTCTCCGGTGTAGCCCACATCAAGCAGGATCTGGCCGATGGAATCTCGGAAGCTCATGGCGACGGTATTGATCCCAACGGCGAGGAAGTCGTCTGCATCCGTCGGACAAGTCCAGAAACTGAGATCGATGCGCATGTCGCTTGTCGAGGCTGGATTCAGTCCATCAAAGTCGCGAGAATCGAGGCTGTAGGAGTAGTGCAGGTTAGCGTCATAGGCCAGAAGGTTGAGTACCTGTGAGCCAGTCCGAGCCCCTGCGTAGGAATACGCAGCGATGTAGTCTCGCTGGAAAGGGCCGCCGAGGTAAAGAGGTGCGCCGAGGTCTTCGTTGAGCCGTCCGCCTGCAAGTGCCCGCCAGAGACCTGTATTATCTGTAATGTCGCCAGCCGTCCCGCCTAGACCTCCGCCGCCAGTGCCATACTGGCCAGCATTGTAGCGGCTCACATCCTGACCATGGGTGCTGTCCCCAAGCGTGTTTGGGTAGGCACCCGGAGCCACGATGCCAGTCAGTCCATTGGCGATGTTGTTGCCCAAATAAAATTGGGCATCGCCGACGAAGTTCAGAGACAGAATGTTGCCCCCACTCGGTATTCGATAGCCATCACTCTCCTCAAAACTGCCCAGATAAGCCCACGCCGAACCTGTTCCGGCAAAAGCCAGAAACACGATGGCTCGAAGCAAAGGTTGGAACCAATGGGCATACATGATGCCCTAAAGCTATAATTTCCGTAAAATTAATCAAGCTTTAATGATTGGAAGACCTTACCAAATGGGGCGCTCAGGATCAGCCTTTTGGATAAATCGACTTCACCTCCACTGCAGCCAGTTCGATCAAATAACTGGCGAATCTTTGGGTCAGTCTCTCGAAGTATTGCCCGCCCTTTTCCGCTGTCGAGTGCTGAGGATCACCCGAGCCAGTGTCGTTCGTGGCCTGCGTCCACGGCCGCTGTGCCCAGGCCCATTTTTCGCGCATGGCTTTCAGGGCAGGCAGGTTGTCTTTGCCCTCGCCCCACTCACTTTTCGGCAAAACGAGGTCGGAGTGCAGGTGCAGCATGAGGCTGGTCTCGCGCTCGTCGGCATGATCACCCAGGATGGTGAAAATATCCTTCCCGGCATCGACGTGAAACCAGTTCACGAGGCTGAGATGGATCTTCGGGTGCTTCGCCTGGAGTTCACGCAGCATCTGACGGAAATCGTTGCCGCCGTGACCATTGAACACAACGAACTTCGGCACGCCCACGCCCTCCAGACAAGAAATGGTGTCTTCCAGCACGGCCATCTGTGTGCTCGGATTCATGTTAATACAGAAAGGGATGTCGAGCTGGCCCGTCTGCACGCCAAAGGGAAGATTTGGCAGGATAGCGACCTTGGCACCCGCCTCCCAGGCAATGCGGCCCGCCTCGGCCGTCATGGCCTCGTTTTGCAGGCTGTCAGTGGCATAGGGCAGGTGCCAGTTGTGCGCCTCTGTGGCCCCCCATGGCAGCACGGCTATTTCATAGCATGTAGCTTGAACGTGTTTCCAATTCGTCTCGGCGATCATCCAGGGGCGGGGGCGGCTCATGAGGCGAATACAGCACGCGACACCCCTTCTTGCCAAGCATCTTCCTGGACACTCTCTTTACAAAAAAGCGTAACAGATCGCCCTCAAAAGGGTAATCACATAAAATCGAAAATGGCTGTAGGTCTTCACTCCGCCGCTTCACCACCTGTCTAACCATTGTCTAACTGCTTGATTTCCCTCCGCATCCCCCGACTATGCGCGCCCCCTGACCCAAACCTCCCGCCGAACCCCTGATGAAATTTGCCATCTTCGGAGACATCCACGCCAATCTGGAAGCCCTCCAGACGGTGCTCTGGGACGCGCATGAACAGGGCTGTGGAAATTACGTCTGCCTCGGCGATATCGTCGGCTATGCGGCCAATCCCTCCGAGTGCCTGGAAACCGTGCGCCAGATGGGCTGCCCCGTCGTTCGTGGCAATCATGATGAAGGTGCTGCCAGCGAATCCAACCTCGAAGAGCTCAACCCCCTGGCTCAGGCGGCACTCCTTTGGACCCGCGCTCAGCTTTCCGAGGAACAGCGCCAGTGGCTGCGCGATCTGAAGCTCGTCCGTCAGGTCCGTGACTTCACCATCGTCCATGCCACGCTCGACTCCCCCGGAAGCTGGGGTTATGTGACCAATCGCTTCGATGCGATGGCCAGCTTCAGCTACCAGTTCACCCAGGTTTGTTTTTACGGGCACACTCATGTCCCCCGCATCTTTGAAAAGGATGACTCCGTCCGTGCCGCCCGCGGCACCGAGGTGCAGCTCCAGCGTGGTGTGAAGTATTTTGTGAATGTCGGCTCCGTCGGCCAGCCACGCGATGGCGACTGGCGCGCCGCTTATGCCATCTACGATGTGCAGGCGCAGACGATCTCCATCCGCCGTCTCGAGTATGACATCCAGACCGCGCAGGATAAAATCCGCGCCGCCGGCCTCCCTTCGTTGCTCGCTGACCGACTCTCACTCGGCAAATAATCCATGAGCTTCCCCGCGTTGCCAGACCTCGCGGAGTTTCGATCAGCCCTGATCGTCAAACCCAGTTCCTTGGGTGACATCGTGCATACTCTGCCTGCCGTTCATGCGATCAAGCAAGCCCACCCGCATCTTCGGCTCCGCTGGGTCGCTAACACCGAATGGACACCGCTTTTACAGGGCACGCCATGGCTCGATGAAGTCATACCCTTTCCTCGTAAAAGCTTTCGTGGCCTGACCGCCATCTTCAAAGCCACCCGCTGGGCCAGGCAGACACTTCCTACGCAACTCGGACCCGAGATCGCGCTCGACTTCCAGGGCCTGCTCCGCAGCGCCGTGCTCGCCCGTGCCAGCGGCTCGCGCCCCATTCTTGGCCTGTCTGATTCTCGCGAAGGGGCGCGTCTGCTCCACGATCACATCATCGCCGTCGATCCCGCCGCCCACGCCGTGGATCGCTACCTTGCCATGCCCCGCGCCCTCGGCATCGAGATCGACGCCGAAAATCTCAACTTCCCCCTCGCCCCCGGCGCCTTGCCCAAAGACTGGCCGCAGCGCGATGACCTCATCGTCATCCATCCCTGGTCACGCGGTGTTGGCAAATCCTTGTCGCACGAAGCCCTGCAAGCCCTCTGTGACTCCCTCTCCCCATGCCCCATCGTCCTCGTCGGCATGAGCGAGGACAAAGCGCGGCCCAGCGGCGGACACATCACCGACTTCAGCCATCGCACGAGTTTGTCCGAACTCATCGCCTGCCTCCGCCACGCCCGCTGGGTCATCAGCGTCGATAGCGGCCCCATGCACATCGCCGCCGCCGTGAATGACCGCACCCTCGGACTCCACACCTGGAGCGATCCTCGCAAAGTCGGCCCCTACAACCCACTCGCCTGGGTTTGGAAAGCAGGCCGCATCGCCCATCGCCAAGACTTCACCAGTCAGGAAGTGCGCACAGAAGCCATGATCACGACTGAGGCCGCACGCCGCATCGGGGAGTTTGTACGCAATCCATAGTTTCTTCGCAAATCGCTCGACCTCCAAGGTCTAGCTGCCATACCCGTTGAGGCCATTCTCAAGCCGCCAGCGGCACGCCGTAAGGCAGGTCGTCGGGCAGCTTCACGAACTCGGAGATGCGTTCCCAGAGGAGGCTGTAGTCTTTGTTCACGTCGCCAGAAAGGCAGTCAGTGATCTCGGCACCGGCTTCGGGGTGCTTCATGACGACGTCTTTAAAGGAGAAGTTCGGATCGTAGAAGGCATAGATGAGCTTGCGCATGTTCTCCACGCCTGTGCGCATCTGCCGACCATACTCGGCGAAGCGCTCCGGGGAGACATCGCCCGCCATGAGCGCCTCGTGGATGGCATCTCCCGCCATGACGCCACTCTTCAGAGCCAGCATGACGCCGCTGCTGAAGACCGGATCTAGGAACGCGAAAGCATCCCCAACGAGCAGCAAGCCCTGGGCGCAGCCGTATTTCGAGTGACGTGAATACTCACTGGTCAGCCAGAACTCACCCGTGGATTCACCGGACGAGAGATGATCTTTGATCCACTGGTTCTCACCGATCTCGCGATCAAACATCGTCTTCGGGTCACGCACGCCATCGCGGCTGAGATACTTGCCCTCCGCCACGACACCGACACTAACCATGTCTCCATGCATGGGGATGTGCCAGAACCAGCCTTTGTCCGGGATGAAAGCGATGGTCGTGCCGCCTTCGTCGATGCCTTCAGCGCGCTTCGAGCCTTTATAATAGGTCCACACGGCCACTTTGTTCAGGTAAGGATCACCGACGCGCCAGCCGAGCCGGTTTGAGGCAAAGGCTTCCTTGCCCGTGGCATCGACGACGAGCTTGGCGAGCAAGGTCTGTTTCGTCCCATCCTTCGACTCCGCCTCCACGCCGATGACGTGGCCGCTGTCGTTGCGCACGAGTTGCGTGACCTTCGTTTCCTCACGCACCTCCGCGCCTTTTTCGCGGGCGTTGTCGAGCAGCATCTGGTCAAACTCCGAGCGCATGACCTGCCAGGTCTGGGCGATGGTCTCTTTGTCGTAGCGTGTATAAAAATAGAATGGCTGCGACTTCCGCCCGTCTGGCTGTACGAAGTTGACGCTGTACTTCTTCACGAAGTGAGAGTCGCGCATCTTCGGGATCATCCCCAGCCGCTCCAGCGGTCCGAAGGTGAAGGGAATGAGCGATTCCCCGACATGGTAACGCGGAAATTTTTCCCGCTCCAAAATGAGCACCCGATGCCCCTGCTCCGCCAGAACAGCCGCCGTGCTGGCCCCCGCAGGGCCCCCGCCAATGATGATAACTTCGTGAGATGAGGTCATGGTATGGTTAGTTTACACAAACGATAACGACTTGTCGAAGCTGGCAGTACATCTCATCTCGTGATGTCTCTTATACAGGAACGGCATCACCGAAGTGATGCCGTTCGGAGATTGGGAGCCATTCAGTTCAATCAGCCGACGATGATGCCCTTGGTCTTGCGCTCTTTTTCGCGTTCAAGCAGGGGGATCTTCTCGCCAGTTTCGATAATCTGGACGCCGAGGTCACCGATCTTGGCGAAGCTGAGTCCGGCAAAGGCGGGCACTTCGGCGGCGAGGCGGCTGAAGACGTCTTCGATGCTATGCAGACCATTGGAACCGCCGCAGGCGACGACGAGGTCGCGCAGGATTTCCCAGGTGTCGCGGGCGCTGCCGGGGGCGTTCACGGCCTTGTTCAGGCGCTGGAGACGACCGGTGACATTGATCATGCTGCCGCGCTTTTCAGCGTAGGCATTGCCAGGAAGCACCACATGGCTGAGTTCGGCGCTCGGATTGGCGAGAATGTGCAGGGAGACGAGGCAGTTCACCTTTTCCAGGTCACGCTGCGCGAAGCCAGCTTTGAGCAAGTTTTCACCGAGGGCGAGCACGACGCGGAGGCGTCCACGACTCATGAGTTCGGTGATGCCCGCTAGCTTTGATCCAGGCTCACTGCCGAGGATCTGCTTGGCACCGGTCGAGTTCGGATTCAGATCGTCAGCACGGAGGTAGTTGTCGGCACCGCCGGTGCGGGGGATGACATCGACGTTTTCGGTGCCGAGGGTCTTGGCGAGCTGTTTCACGAAGAAGAGTTCTTCATTCGTCATGCGCGCGCTGGCGATGATGGCGATTTCCTCGCCCTTCACACCACTGGCGGCATCGGCCACGGCCTGGATGGCCTTTTTCCAAGAGGTAACTTCATGTTTGCCAGCGCTTTTCACCATCGGGTCGGTGAGGCGGAACTCGCTGTTCACGAAGTGGAAGTCGAGGCGGCCCTGATCGCACATCCAGTTCGAGTTCACGTCGTTGTTGTCGCGCGGCGTCTGGCGGTAGATCGTGTCGCCACGGGCACCGATTTCCGTGTTGCAGCCGCGACCGCACTTTGTGCAGAGGCTGTTCGTTTCACTCAGGAACCAGACGCGCTGCTGGAAGCGGAAGTCGTTCGAGGTCAAAGCGCCGACGGGGCAGATATCGACGGTGTTGAGCGAGTAGTTGTTCTCCAGACGCTTGCCGGGATGCACCGCCAGCGTGGTGAAGCTGCCACGCTCGGTGAAGCCGAGCACGGGATCATCGGCGATCTCAGCGGTGAAGCGGATGCAGCGGCTGCACATGATGCAGCGCTCGTCATCAAGCCGGACACGGGGGCCGATATCGACATTCTTCGGCTTCTTGACCTTCTCTTCACGGAAGCGGCTCTCGCCCTTGCCGTGCTCGACGCTGAATTCCTGGAGGCGGCACTCGCCTGCCTGATCGCAGATCGGGCAGTCGAGCGGATGATTGATGAGGAGGAACTCCATCACGCCTTTGCGCACTTCCTGAGTCAGCGTGGACTCAGTGCGGATACCCATGCCCTCGGCGACCGTGTTTGCACAAGCGATGACCGGGCGCGGCATCCAGCCGATCTTCGGCATCCCATGCTCGTCTTTCTCAGGCTCCGTGCCAGGGGCCGGACGTGGCGGCATGCCCATCTCCACGAGGCACATGCGGCAGTTGCCGGGGGAGGAAAGCTTCGGGTGGTAGCAGTAGTGCGGCACCTCTTTCTGGACCTGCTTGCAGGCCTCGATCATGCGGGTTCCCTTGGGGAACTTGTGCCACACGCCGTCGATCTGGACATTGACCAAATCCGCAGGAGGAGGCGCGGCGGGAGCGGGAGCAGTTTCAGGAGCGGGCATGGGGGGAGAAAGTCAGAGTCGAAAACGAGTATCGGAGCCGTAAAGATGGCAGCAACCCGATTTTGTGAAAAATTTCA